>JAEEGK010000173.1_pt1 | contig 162503 bp, 140 predicted proteins | sample 8958771 | NCBI WGS metagenome assembly JAEEGK01 (sample SAMN16246547, study PRJNA631951) | gut metagenome | biome: gut microbiome; feature: rumen; material: SC-attached | host: Bos | place: Iran: Karaj | collected 2018-10 | reverse complement strand
CGTCAAAGACAAGCATCTTAAAATGAACACGAGGACAGAGAACTCGCTCCAAGCGGTCGTATAGAACAGGGTACTTGTCAAAGTCTTCCCGAAAGTTTGGGCCAGGTTCTTTGGCATGAATGAGTCGAACCTCCACACCGCGCCGTATGAGATGAGCAATGATGGCAAGAAAAGGTTTCTTTTCTTTGCCTAACTCCACAAAGAGGTCTTTGATGTCGGCAGTCCCAATCCAAAGCATGTGCTTCACGGATTGTACCCGTGAAAGCACGTCCTTGTAATGGTCGGTATTAGAAATATATTTCAACATAAAGACATCCCCCAAATATTAATCTTATTTGTTTAATATATATTCTGAAACGAACACCTGAATATTCTCAACGTCCTTGTAAACTTCTCGGAGGAAATCGGCAAGTTCCTCATGAGTCATATCAGATATAGACCTTTTTGAGGAAATCACGGTTTTATAGAAAACTCGATTGTCTTTAGAATCTCTTTCCAAACCTACTTCTGTTGCTTTCGTCATTAAGAGACTATCACAGAGAACCTGCTTGAAACGTTCTTGTATATCATTTTGTTCAACGTGCAATACTAATGTGTATTCTATCCCTGATAGCAGTCGTTTTTCATTTAACGGAATCCACTCAAAATGTACTTTAGTTGTCCATTTCTTGAAGAATACTTGAAAGAAGCCATTATGGATGCCGTTGTAAAAACCGATTTCCTCTTCTGGACACAGATCGTCCAACACTTCTAAAGTAGTATTTTGCAATCGTTCTATTACTGGCTTTATCATGCTCTCCATGGAATTGCTAACTATATTTTGCAATTCTCCCAGAGTATGCAAATATGCATTGAGTTTTGCATAGACTTCACCCCTTGACATTTCTTTCGTGCAACCTATACTATTGGCGATTTGGCTCAGCACCTTTTTACGGAAGCCTTTTCTCGAATCCCTTATGTCAAATAATCCTTCTAAATGATCGATGTACTGTTTGATAGCAGACTCCAACCATTCCTCTCTTACTCTACAATTAGGCAAAACTGTTTCTTTGAGCCATGGGAGAATGTTATGGTAATAATCCATTTCCAAGAAACGATCACCCAAAATCTCTTTTGTCTTTTCTGTAAGACTATATCCTTCAACTTTTTTTCTACCGTCTCGTGTCAGATATATAACCCAAATGCTATCTGAAGGAATACCTCGTTCAATCTCAGTATTCACATAACGTTCAATTTGTTTGTCCTGGTCAACAGCCCAGTGGATTTTATTCTCGATAATAACAGCATATTCTCCATCTTTCTCAATGAGTCCATCGATATTATCCCTGTTAAAATACACTTTTGACTTTTCAATGTCGAAGGTGTCAACATTAAATGTAGGAAGTTGCTTAAGAAAAGAAGAAAGAATAACGTGTTTGCCATCCTCCTTGTATTTGAGCAAATGCGTGAGTATTCTTGTATGAGCGTTTTCGTTGGCATGAAGTTCATCAATCACGTTGATATGAAATGGCAAGGCCGCTTCTTGTTCTTCATAATAATCGCCAAGTGCTTTTGCCAGTTCAATGTTCTCTGCTACCTGTTGACAGTATTGCATCAAAACAGGTTCAACTATATTACGCAGTTCTATGATAGCATGACCCAATTCTTCGATATTGCGCCATCCGTCAACCCTTCTGCTCAACACATATGCATATTCACAAAAGCCTCTCTTTTCGCTTTTTGCTATGTCGTTGTTAGGAAGATTTCTTTCAAGATAAGTGCATAATGATTTATATGTAGAACTTTCCACATGCAACTCTATATGGTTCTTGTACAACTCGTAATGAATACTTTGAGGGAAAGGTATAGGAAGATTTTTATCGACAGCAACCTGTACCCCTGCTGTTCTGGAAACAGCAGTTCCGAGCATGCTTTCCAGCAATAAAACATCATTGTCTGTATTTGCCATAATAGTACAAATTTATAATTCGAGTATGTTTATTGACTCCAATTTGAAAATCATTGATTGACAATGCTCCTCATCAAATCTGCATTTTCTTTAGTGGCGAAAGGTTTGAATACATTATCCCAAATATTCATTGCCAACTGTGCAGCATTATCTTTTGCCATGTAAAGACATTCCTCTACAGAAGTGATATTATCATCGACATTAAACACTCTTGATGGGATTTGTTTGATGAAAGGGAACCAAGTGTGATTTTGGATGTTTTCCTCATAATCTTGTAACGGCAGAGACTCTTTGTTTGATTTAATCAACTCAAAGACTTTGTTACTGTTAGTGCTATTGGCATCAATCCAAACACTTGCTCCACGTCTGCACCATGGAGTATTAGGGGCATTCCACCAGCTCCATTCAATTGTAATCGCAATGAGTGGAGTGCCGATAGGTTTAATAGATATATTATTGTTGTCTGTTACCAATTCCCAACCAGAATCAACGAGGTCGCTATTTACTATTCTTTGCAATTCGACAAGAAGACGACCTTTCAGTTCGTCAACCATTGCATTTCTCATATTTGAGAGTTCAATAAAGGCATTCCATTTCTCAGCAGAGTCAAATAATGCCAAGACTTTCTTTACTTCTTCCATAACTTTATAGATTTTTGCAGTATTCTTTGTATTGATAGATTAGATTGATTAGGGGTGTATTTTCCTTGGGTAAGGATTCTATACACTCATTTAGCCAATCAGAAATTTCTTCCTCGAAAGAAAAAATATACGGTTTGATTGGTAGTATAGGAGGCAAATTCTCTGGGTAATCTATAGGACGCTCCATAGAATTATAACTTAGTTGTTTATCTTTGTTAGGAACAAGATAGACAATCTTATATTCTGGATGACTGTCATAAAAATCAGAATGACAATCTTCTTCACTACGATGGATGTTTTCGAACCAATATCTATAAAGCTGATTTGGCTGATCTCCGGCCCAATTGGATTTGTTTTCTATTATAATAACACTTCGTGGGTGAAATCTTTTGAGCATAACGTCAACTCTTCCAATTTCTGCTGTCGTTACCCATTCGTCACACTCTTGGATGTCAATGCCTATGCGCTTCAGAAAAAGTGCCAAAAACAAATACCCTTGTCCGTGCATAGAGTCTGAAGAAAGGAAAAAATGTAATATTCTGCTATGAATTGGCTCTGTCAATCCTGAAAAGTGATTCCATAAGGTAAACACATTGATATATTTACCCTTTCTCACATTATTTTGCCTTTCCTCTTTGACTTGTCTTACAATAGAAACCATGTCATTGATTACGGCAGAGTATAGTTCTATTTTATTCATCAGGTTACAATCTTTATATTTTCTGTTCTAATGTATATAACATACCTTCAAGTGCTATATTAAAAAGAATTGGTCTGAACCAAGTTTCTTTATCACATAAATGGTAGTCGTTCTTTTCAATGAATTCCGTGATGTCTAATACAATATTATCTATTATATCTACTACACTATCAATTTTCATCTGGAAAGAGTCTGGAACCGAAAGTTGGAAATACGAGAATGCTTCTCTTATATCATATTCAAGTCCATCAGAATTCTCTCCTTTGGCCACTTTGTAAGTTAATTCCGCAGCCTTCTCGAAAACATATTGTACGATGAATGGACAATCTGTCACCCAGTTCCAACTTCCATCATCGTAATAATCCACATAGTCAGTTAGTGAATGACTCATGCGAGTCAAGTTTTCAATTATATATTTCATTTTCTCTTGCGGCAGTTGCATCTTGGCGACTCCAGTCAAAAGAGGCATGGAATCTGCATCTTCTGGTGTTTTGACTCGTTGGCTTATAAAAGTGGTAATTATCTTTTGAATATCAGGAAAGTCCTCTTCTGAATAAGGACATGGTGGAGTATAGATACCAAAGCCCAAATCGATTTTCATTGCCAATAGACTTTTTGCATCCCTTTCCACAAAGTTGGAATTTTCTCCATACAAACGGTCAAATTTTCTAAACAATCCCCAAACTGCATTCTGTTCTTTATATTCAGAATCAGTTGAAGCCATATTCTCACCCGTTTTGTTATAATACTCTTCTTTGAGTCCTTCCACTTCAAAGGCAATGCCTTCGACATCTTCCTCTTCAGAGTTTGCTTTCAGCAGATAATCTCTCATTCTGCCGTAATACTTTATGATAAAGTCTTTCATATCATTTATTTATTATAGAATTTCTCTTGCTATCCATGCACATGCCTCTGCATCGGCAAGTGCGTGGTGATGATCTTCTAACTCATAACCACAGGCAGCAGCCACGGTGTGGAGCTGATGGTTTTCAAGTTCTGGCATTACTCGCCGTGAAACACAAAGGGTGTCGTAGAACTCGTAGTCAGGATAATCCATCTGGTATATACGGAAGACGGCCTTCAGACAACCTTCGTCGAAAGGCTTGTTGTGGGCAATAAGCGGTAAACCCTCTATAAGAGGTTCAATCTGCGCCCATACTTTCGGGAATACTGGCGCATCGTCAGTATCTTCATGACAGAGTCCATGAACCTGAGAACACCAGTAGTTATAATAGTTCGGCTCTGGCTGGATGAGAGAGTAGAACGTATCTACAATCTCACCATTTCGTACAATAACGATACCAACAGAACAAACGGAGCTGCGCTCATTGTTAGCCGTTTCAAAATCTATAGCTGCAAAATCCTTCATGTTGCTCTTTATTACTTACTGTATGATTCGTTTTACCCATTCTATTATTTGAGGTGTTGCGTCCATTACGAATTCTTGACCTCTTCCTGCCGACTTAAAACAGTCATTCAACCATGATTTTGTATTATATGAGATAGAAACGTCCTTAAAATAATCTGGTAGATCCCAATATCTACGAGACATACCATCTTTTGTTAGTACACGGTCACGCCGGAAATCAAGAACATCGCAACCACTTAGCGACGGTTGAATTGACAGCATATTTGTCGGAAGAAAAATCGCGTTTTGATGAGATGCCCATGCGTCATTATACATAAAGTGAGGATGATCTTTAAGGAAGTCTGGAACATTCTCTTTTCGACTTATAATTTCGCCTATTTGCATGTACCCATAAATGATATGTGCATCCAATCCATCTTTCTTGTATTGAAGATGCCCATCAATGATAACAGTTTCTCTAAACCAACCAAAAAAAAGGAATATATCTCCTACAGATACTTTCTGATTACGTAAATGAGAAAGTGCCGCGTTCATTTGACCAAAAGCCGGTTGCCAGTTTGGTTGTCTCTTTTTGGAGTCTATCCTTAAATCTGGGTCTAAATGGCATTTGCTACATATGTTGCATTCTGTCCTGGGATTCAATGATGAAATAATATCATAATAGCTCTTGCCATTCCACTGAAGCGACGAGAACATGTTGGAGTCTTCCTCGTCGGGAATAGGCAGAGACAGTAACGTACCGTCAGGCATTATAGGACTTGCTTGCTTCCCTGCTGAGGAATCAAATCCCTTTCTGCTTAATATTACTTTCATATCTTACCTTTTATTATTACTCTTTTATCATTTTTGACAAAGCGAATGAACCTGTCATAATCATCAAGTACAAGTTTCTTGCATCGAGGAACTGTTACATTGAATACTTCCTTTTCTATGTCAATGGCATTGTCAACACCATAATAATAGAATTCCTCACATATCAAAACGAATTTACCACTTAGGTCACGTATTTTATCCTCTTCAGTGTGGTTGTTGTTGTCAATTTGCTCATAGTCATTATGATTCGGATTTGCAACTAATGGCCTGTATATATTATCTCCTGAATCATATAACTTCATTCCTTTTATTTCATGTGGCTTTTTCTCTGGATATTGGAGCCAGTATTCAGCAAACGTGAGTTTCTTTTGGATTCTTGCCAAATAAATAAGTTTAGGATACTCAAAAGAGTGTCTTTTTTCATTTTTTCCATGAACCACCTTAGCTGTCCATCCAGAAATCCAATCCCCAACTTGAGAACAACGTCTAATGGTTGGCTTACAAATAGCCAAGGTTAAAACTCCATGATGTGGATTGGGGGCACTCTCTGTGTCCCAAGTCATCTTATAACAGTACAAATAGTTCTTCATATTTTTATATATTAGTCTCTTCCTATCGCATCCCATGCAATAATACTGACTAGAATCCAGGAAGGTATGACAACATTAGGTATTCCGAATTCATACCATTCCCAAAATTCCAGTGCAATCTTTGATTTATCATATTTGTCAATCCACAGAGCCTCTCTGAAATCGCACAAGACAAAAGTCTTATCTGGATTATTATGTGCATATTGCAAGAATTCATGCAAAGCAGTTTTGATTAAATTATAAAAGTCAGCTCTCGCCAACTCAATTAAGAACTCATCTCCACTATAATCATCTGGGATATTATCAGCATACTTAATGATGCCATAACTCTCTCCGTCATCTATCATTTCTTTCCCAAAATAGCATAGTATATCCCCTTCACGAAGAACTTCGGACAACTGTTTGTAGTGGCTCAGACGGTCTCTCCCTTGTGGTTTGAAGTCATCTGTAAACTGTGGCTTTCTCTTCGCTTTTGATGCTCTCTCAATCACCTCCTCACGACTGATGCCATATTGAACGTATTGGGCAGTTGGCCAGTATAAATCTTCTATTGTAAACAACTTGAATAGCGCAGGCTTAATATCCGAAAAGACAGTACCTTCCTTGTGCATTTTCCTTTCTCTATCAAACTGTAAATCACAGTTATCTAAAACAAGACCCGGAATATTGCAATCATTGAAATAGCGGACTAATGAAGTGTATCCCTCACATGAAACAACATCGCCCGTGAAAATCTCTTGACACTGGTCATCTCTGTATCTAGTCTCCACACCAGCAAAGATTACAGGCACCATCGACCATAAGGTGGAAAGGTGTAAGGGCTTGTGAAATTTCGTGTATTCGAGCTTTTTTGTCAATAGTATCATGACTTCACCGTCAAAGGTGAACTCACCGAAATAGGCATAGTCATAATGTCCCAGAGGATTGATAAACCTAACACGCCTGTTGTCAAGTACATACTTTAAGTCGTCCTTGCCTGGAGACGCAACAATTTGCCTGTGATATTTTCTGCATAAATCCTGTATGCCACGAAAATTGTATTTACCGAAATTAAATATCATAGTTAGTCCTCCTTATATTTGTTCCACATTCTCTTTATCTTACCGGCAATCTCGTTGCGGAGCCAGAGAGGTTCGAGCACCTCTACGTCCTCGCCGTTCCATAGCAGTTCCTGCTGGAAGTCAAACTCTGGACGAAGGTTGAAGGTAAAGATGCTGTATTCCTCATTTCGTTCTATCTCTTCCTGTGACTCGTGCATCTTCAGGTCACGGATGTAGTTGGATTGGCCTGCCGAAACCTTCAGTTTGACTGGCTGGATTTTAACAGACTGTTCGGCAATGATACCAAAGCATCCGTCAAAGAAATCCTTGGCAGTCCAGTCCTTTGGCATCTCAAAGGTTCTGTCGGTACTGCCCAGCCAGCGTATTCGGTCTAGGCAGTATATGCGCGGACGCTGCACCCGGTCAAAATATGTGCTGCGCGCCACCATGTACCAACGCTGGCGGAACAGTTTCACGCAATAAGGCTCAACGTCGAAGTTGTACTCTGCGTCCTTCCAGTAAGAATAATAAGTGATGTTGAGCACACGGTTCTCCCTCATGGCACTGACTATGGGCTGCAGGTAGTCCTGCCCGGACGGCACATACTCCAGCAGTATGCGGTCTTTGATGCTCTGGCTGTTTGCCAGGGAATTGCTCACGCAGAACGTGTTGTAGAGCCATGAGCGCAGTCCACCCCCGCTGATTTCGTCATCGTTGACGATATAATAGCGGTATTCGCCATGCCCTTCATTCTCGATGTTGATGCCGAAAGTGTCCCAGATGGCGCTTCGCCAGTTGTCGAAAGTGCGTTTAGGTATGTCCACGCCGCGACTTATTTCGTCGCGCAGCCACCGCTCGTTCAGTTCCTTAAACGAGATACGCTTGTGGCGGCGTATGGTTTCCACCACCCAGACGTATTTGCTTATAAGGCTTTGTCCCCTGTCATTGTTCATGATTATAATTATTTTTAATGCAAAGATATATTAAGGGTACGCCATTTCGTGGCAGAGGATTGTTTTTTGTTTACTGTTTACTGTTTTTGGTTTACTGCTTACTGTTTTTGGTTTACTGCTTACTGTTTTTGGTTTACTGCTTACTGTTTTTGGTTTACTGCTTACTGTTTTTGGTTTACTGCTTACTGTTTTTGGTTTACTGTTTAATCTCTGTGAAATCCGTTTATAATCAGTGTAATCCGTGGTCGGAATTAGTCCAATCCGCTGTTTGTCTTGAACACGCGCTCGGCGACGTAAGGAGACGCTTGCAACAGCAAGAATCACTCGAATGACACGAATTATACTGTTTTTTTTGAAACGAATTATACTAATTATTTTTAATTTCTTTCATTGAAAAATCATTGTAATCAATGTAATCTGTGGTAGTTCTTTTTGTCTTCGTTTTCGTCCAATTAATCAGGGCAAGGTGCGCAGGACGTCGTACACCCGGTGGCCTAACGTCTCGGCACCCTGCCATCGGCATTAGACTGGCCTGCGGTGAGGATGACGGGGACGGGCTGTGCGTCGGTCATGACTTCTTGCATGAAGATGGCATCGAGGGCATAGGTGGCGGCATCGTTGGTATAGAAACCTCCCTTGCCACCCATGGGGATGGTGTTCATGGACTCAGCGCCGCGGAGCATGCGGAAGGGTTCGTTACGCTGAAGGTCTTCAAGGGCCGTGGCATAGCAGGTCTTATTGCCTGTGTGCCAGTAGGCGTAGGCCTTGAGGCGTGGTATGCGGAAGTGGTTGCGACTGATGGTAAGTGCTTTCTCCTTATAGTCCATGGCGTGGGTGAGCCATGCCCTACTCCACTCTGGCGTGGTAAGGGAGAGCATCATCTCATTCATCATCTCGAAGCCTCCCATGATGGAGAGCAGATGGTTGGTGTTCTGCACGGCGGTGTCGCCTTCCCATGTTATTATGCCAGTGGAGGGGTCGTAGCCTAAGGCCTTTGGACCGCTGAAGAGTCCGTGGGGCAAATGGGCGATGCTGCGCATACCCGCAAGAATCTTGTCGCGGTACTTGGTATTGCCGGTGCGCTCCCACTCAGTGAACCAGTTGCCGGCATAGGCGAGCCAGTCGGGACCTACACGCAGTCGTGCCGGTGCGGTGCAGGGGTAACGCTCGGAGCGTGGCTGGGCAAGACGCATTGGGTCAAGGTGGTAGAGAAGTGTATCGGCATCGACTACCTCACGGAGTACATCACCGGTACGCTCATCGGCGGTGAGGTAATAGAGGAAGCGATTGAAGAACGCCTGAGAGATGCGTGCCTCCTTGGCTCCACAGCCCCAGTGAAGGACGTTATGGCGAGTGCCGAGTCCGGCATGGGGGCCACGGTGGTAGCAGTCAACCTCAGCATTATGTCGGCTCATAGCCACTGCCATACGCCAGGCAACAGGACTGCCGGTGCGCAGGAACTGATACCAGAGCATGGCGGGAGTACCGAGTTCGGTGTTGTCCCAAGCGTAGCCGCCTACGTCGTAGCGCCATTCGCCACGGCTGGCGTCGTAAGAGTGCATGACATCGCCGTAGTTGAAGTAGCCATACCATGACTGGCGCTCCTGTTCGTCAGCATAGAAGCGTATGATGTCAGTGAGCGTGGTATCGGTGGCGGTGCCTTTGTCGAGGCTCCAGAAGCCGAAGGCACGCTTACGGTGAAGGTATTCGGGTGTGGGCAGATACTGCGCATGGTTTGCCAGTGAGGCAAGCTGTGATGCCAGGGTATCTACTGGCAGGAGTGACGGATAGAGGTAGATGACAGAGGTGCGGGCAGTGCCGTTGGCAGTGCTCATGCCGGGCTGCACATCCTCATAGGCAGCCTCGAGGCCATGGGGTATGGTGTCATAATGGCAGAAGGACATGGGCTCTGCCTCCTTGCTCCACATATAGAGGCTGACGACGGCGTTATCGGAACGGGCATGGTCAACCTGCAAGGTGGAGGGATAGGACTGCCAGAAGTCGGTAAGCTGAAGGGCTACGCTGGAGTGGTTGTCGCCGAAGGCTACCATGCCGGGGGAACGATGGCCCTCGATGGTGCCTATCCACGGTGACTGCTCTGTGGCGCGCTTGCGTATGGAGAAGGCACCGGGAGAGAGCTGGGAGAGGCGGAAGCCGTCCCATGAAGCGAGCTGTGGCAGTATTCTGGCACTGAGAGGGTCAGCAGGCTCGCCGTCGGCATCAAGGTTTACGGGGCGACGTGCGATGAGGGGCTTGACATCCATGGAGAGCAGGGATGCGTTGTCGCCTGCGGACGTAAGGAACACCGTCTTGCGCTGATGGAGCTTGCCCTGCACGGGTATCTCTGCCTTGAGACAGAGGGAACGGAGTCCGTCTGCATTGGTAAGTGAGTCGATGAAAGCAGTGTGAACAATCTTTACCTCATTGCTTGCGGCATAAGTGTATAGTCTTACGCAGAAATTGTCGCCATCGAAACGCCAACAGTCTCTTATATCACCAGTTTGTTCTTTTGAAATATTATTTACAGTCTGTATTTTCTCATCCTGTTCAAGCCACAATCTGCCAACGACCTTTTTGCCGTCAACAAGGATGCTGTCTGCAAGCGCTCCACTGGATGAGGTACATACAGACACACGCTTATCTGGATGAATTTTTTTTCTTGACTTTGTCTTTTTACCCTTAACAATTCTCAGTTCCTCAGCATTACGAGGAACAACGGTGGCAACAGCTTTCCATTTTACGGTTCCATCAGGCCATGTAGCAAGTGTCCACTGGTCACCGGACAGTTGCTTACCGTCCTCGTTTATAATTTCCAAAGCCGTTGCCTCAGCTAATTCGCCCTGTGCGAAAGGTACACCAAAGGTGACAGGCTGTGAGCGTTTGGAGGCACATCCTACAGGTTTGATTTTTATTGGTGCCTCATTAGAGTCTGTGCTTGTATATCTGAAATTCTTGAATTGTGCATGCGATAAAGTGGTGCGGAAACCGAAGTAACCCTTCTGCAGCGGTGTGGGGTCAACGAAATCAACCAGGCACTCACCATCAACAATATACCGCACCCTGCCACCTATTTGTTCAAGGCGTATATGATACCAATGGTCTGCTTTAATCAGATGTGCGGAATCGAGATACTCTCGCAGTATTGCCGGACGGTATTGTACAGAGTCCACCCCACGCGAATCACCATTGTATCTTCTAAAACGTGTCGTCTTATTATAATTCCCGCCATACCCCATGTAATACAGTTGCATGGTATAACTGTTCAGGAACTTCCCTCCCCTTTCCTTCAATAATTTAGCGGTTACAGGACTACCCCACTTGCCATCATTGAGCGAGGCCATCCAAAAACAGTTGAGGTCAGACACACGGCCGTCGCTGACAATACGCGCATCGTATTCTATCACGATGTCAGCATGCAACTCCTGGTCATACCATAACGTCAGACCTCCAGATGCAAAGATATCAGCTATGGAGTCTTTACCCCATATTACATGTCCATCCTTTTCAGCCTCTGTAACCCATCGAGCTTCAATGCTGTATGAAAAGAACAGCAAAACATATAATAAGATAACACGAAGTTTCATTCAGGGTGTTTGTTAATATATTCTTTTAGCAATTCATATCGAAGAGACAGTGGGCGTGCCAATCTCCACATGCTGATTTTCTCTTCATAGTCAGACTGTCCGAAGCATGTCACCACTGGCGCCACCTTGACTATTCCATTACGAGATATGTCTATCAACTCTTCTTCCTTTATCTCGTATGACGCAAACATGGTTTCTACTCCATCCAGATGTTTGCTTTCCGATTTTGCAGCAGACTTCAACGTAATTACTTCACCATTTTTCAGGGTAAGGACCAACGGGGCATCATGCTCTACAGTCAATCGATACTCAGAAGTGTACATCACTTTAACGTAATATATGGCAACGCCCTTGACATCAAGGGATGTCAAGCCTGCCCACATATAGAAACTCTTCGACTTGTCTCCAAACTTCGTTACTTTCTTTAAATTAGTCTCGAGTATTCTTGATGACTTGTCGGTATGACTGTTGTAAACTATCTGCTGAGCATTTGAGATAAGCACAAAGCTTACGAGTGACAGTAATGTCAGAAATAATCTCCTTTTCATTCCTTTACTATTTAGAGTGTTAATTCCCATAGAGCTGAAATCATCTGATGTTTCTTCTCTATGGGAATTTTAATTATATATTACTTTTTGCTTTTCTTTGTCGTCGCCGTACTTTTCTTAGTTGATGAGGTTTGTTTCACATCTTCATACTTTGCCAGTTTTGCCAGCAGACGTTGTATTTCCTTGTCTTTCGTTTCTATTTCCTTGCCCTGGTTGGTAATAGTCGTAAGCATATTCTCAAGTTCCTCATTGTCTATACCACCATAAAGGGTTCGAACACGTGAAATGAAGTCACCAAGAATATTCATGTAATTGGTAAATGCATCAAACGGCCCGTCATAGATACCTCGGTCTATCGTGGCATTGCTGGGTTTCGTGGTCATGAAACGGAAATTGTTTGATGCCTGCAGATAATCCCAGTCTTGCAACAGCATTGGGTCTTTGGCTATCAGCAGACGGTCTGCTACGCTATACAGTTTATTAAAGGCCTCACGCTGCATCTGGTTTCCAAGCCATACAGAGCAATCACGCTCTTCATCCACCCATGACAAGGTGTCAGGTACATCTATTGCACCGACGGAAGGATACTTTGCTATGACCTCAGCCGGTGTCAGGAATTCCAGGCCTGCCTTCTTTGCACATGCAGGGAGTGCCTTGAGGAATTCAAGAATGTTGCTTGACAGCGGCTGTGCTATGCCAAGAGCCGAGAGTTCCATAAAGATGTTTACCACCTGTTCTGCTTCCGGACAAGCTGCAATATTGTTTATATATGTATCAGCAAACAACGGATAGCCCTCCCATGCGGAGTTGTTGAAACGCAGGGACACATCATCAGATGCGTTTACGTCGCGCAGCAACAGTTTAAGATTCGGAGCAATGTTACAGTTGTAAACATAATGGGGAGATTTCCAACCAAGCACATGCTTTGCTCCCTCTGTCAACATACCTTTATATCCCAATGCAGCCACCTGGGCACCTATTTCATCGGTATATATCAAGGATGAGTTACGCATCACCGTAGGACGCTTACCGAAGTACTGTTCAATCTTGTCTGACATCTTTTCAATGTCACGCTTGAAACTCTCTTCATTGGCAAGTCCTGCCAAGCCATGCGAATATGGTTCAGTAAGGAACTCCACACATCCTGTTTCATTCAGTTCCTGCAGTTTCTCAATCACCTGCGGCGCATGCATCTCCAGTTGTTCCATACCCACGCCAGAGAGAGAGAAGGCAACACGGAAATAGTCACCATTCTGCTGAATCATCTCCAACAGTGCGTTGAGTGCAGGCATATATGAATTTTCAGCAATATAGGTTATGCTGCGTTCATTTTCATAATCATCATAATAATAATGATCAGTACCAATGTCGAAAAAGCGATATCTCTTCAGATGGATTATCTGATGAATCTCAAAATATAAACAAATAGTTTTCATTTATTGTAATTCAGTTTAATGTTAGACGTATATATATAATCAATTTGGTATATAGTTTCTCTGATACTCCTCATGGTCGAACCATCCCTTTGAAAGCAACTGGTCATAGCACTGACGTATGCGCAGGCCTACCTTCTGCCACGTAATGCGGTCAACCTCTTTCATGCCTTCTTCAGCCAGATAATCATGCAGACTTTGGTTCATACATACGGAATATATGGCATCTGCCATGGCATGGATGTCCCAATAATCTACTTTCAACACATTTGTAAGTATCTCTCCACATCCAGACTGCTTGGATATTATAGAAGGACAGCCGCACTGCATTGCTTCCAACGGCGCTATACCAAACGGTTCTGACACCGACGGCATCACAAAGACATCGGAATTCTTATAGCACTCATAGACCTGCTTACCACGTTGGAAGCCTGGGAAATGACACTTGTCTGCAATTCCGTATGCCGCTGCCAATTCTATCATGGATGCCATCATGTCACCCGAACCTGCAAAACAGAAACGGATATTCTGCGTACGCTGCAATACCAGTTTAGCGGCCTCAATGAAATACTCTGGTCCTTTCTGCATCGTTATGCGACCCAAATATGTCACCACCTTCTCATTCGGTATCTTATGGGGCTTTATATTACGGTATTCTTCACTCAACGGATACACCGCATTGTGCATGGCAACACACTTACGTGGATCCTGATGATATTGGTTTATAACCGTCTGCCTGGTCAACTCCGACACACACATTATGCAATCCGCATGATCCATTCCATTCTTCTCTATGGAATATACCGTAGGATTGACCTTGCCGCGCGAACGGTCGAAATCTGTAGCATGGACATGTATGCACAGTGGTTTGCCACTTACCATCTTGGCATGTACTCCTGCAGGATATGTAAGCCAGTCATGGGCATGTATAAGGTCAAACTGCTCTGAACGTGCCAATACTCCCGCTATTATCGAGAAATTGTTGATTTCATCATGCAGATTGCCTGGATAGCCTCCGGCAAAGCCCATGCATCCCAAATCATCCAATCCCTGCATATAGTTGAAATCTGCATAGATATGGTCACGAAAACGATAATAGTCTTCTGCCGTATGTCCTACGAAGCGATGCTTTATGTTTTCATAATGAACATCACGCCACGCAATAGGCACCTGACTCATGTTTATTATCTTAAGGAATTTCTCCTCCTCCCCTGTTGGTTTAGGCATACAGAAAGTGGTCTCGACATCACCCTGTGACGACAAGCCTTTCGTGATTCCGTATGATGCTACGGCAAGACCACCATATATCTTAGGAGGAAACTCCCAACCAAACATTAATACTTTCATTGTTCAAGTAAGAAGTATAAAATTATAGTTAATTAGATTATTATGTGTTTTAATGATTATACTGGTCTATGAGTTTCATTGTACGCAGTATCTCTGCAACATTCATTGCAAAAGCCATTGCACCTCTGCCATAGAATGGCGGGTTGCCATCAAACAATTCTGATATTGTTCCTGTAGCATGATACATCATTTCGTCTTCATAGCCTATCATCTGGCGCTGTACGAAACTGAGTCTGGTGCGCTTATATATCTTCAAGCAGGCTTCCATATAGAATCCGCCGAGCCACGGCCATGCAGTTCCGGAATGGTATGCGTAGTCACGCTGCGTCTGTGGTCCAACATACATTGGATTATATCCTCCGCTCTTAGGTGACAGTGTACGTAATCCCTTTGGTGTCAACAGTTCACGCGTACAGAAATCAAGTACTACTTTCTGCTGTGAAGTCTCCAGTGGGGAATAATCAAAAGCAACTGCAAATATCATATTCGGACGCACATTCATATCTACGATTCCATCCTCTACATAATCATACAGATATCCTGCAGGAGTGATGAAGGTTCTCTGGAATGAGTCCTTGACAACTGCTGCCTTTTCCTCAAAGACTTTCGCCTCGCTGTTCTTCTTCTTTACCCTCAATATCTCTGCCGAGAACATAAGTGCGTTATACCACAGCGCATTTATCTCTACTACATAGCCTGTACGTGGAACCACTGGCTTGCCGTTTGCCACGCTGTTCATCCATGTCATCGGGATTTCCTTGCCTTCTGTATGGAGCAGACTGTTTTCTTTTAATTCTATATTGATATGCTTGCCAGCTTCAATGTAACGGATTATGTCTATTACAAGTTTTCCGTACTCTTTGGCAGCTACGTCTATTCCAACCTTCTTTGCATACTGCTGTATAGTCCATATTGCCCAAAGTATTACATCAGGCTGCTCTATCTCATATATCTTGACAGAAAGAGGTTTCCCCGACATAAATTCCTCCACACCCTTGACAGCGGTCTTCATGACAGCATTGAAATAATCCACCTCATCAATCGCCAACGTCAATCCCGGCAGTGATATGAACGTGTCACGAGCACGCGATTTGAACCAAGGATAACCTGCCAGCAGATAACGATCACTTCCTTTGTTGTTGTGGAACTGATGTGCTGCTGTCACCAATGTATGGAAGAAATTATCACGTGGAATACGTGCATCAACGGCATCCTTGAATGTTTGTTTCAAGGTGCTTGGCTTACACTCGCTTAAAGAAGCCGTAAATACGATTTCGTCTCCTTTCTTACATTCTATCTCAAAGTAACCAGGAACATACAAATCCTCATGGCAGTCATATCCACGCTCTGCTTCCTTATAATACTCAAATCCCTTATACCAGTTTGGCTGATATACGAATTTGTTCTTTTTGGAGAGCTGCATATACAACTGTGGATATTCTTTGTACATCGTGGTACTAATACCGCCACTTACTTCCTGATAATCACGCAATGCCTGATAGTTCTCATGTGTCAGTTCGTCAGCACGACGGAAAGCAAGATACGGACGCAGACGAAGGGTCACCGGAGAATGGGCATCTTCTATGGTATAACGAATCAGCACTCTGTCTGTGTATGTCTGGAATATCATTTCCTTACGCAACAGTACTCCTCCTACCCTGTATATCGTTGTAGGAATTATGTCGCAGTTAAAACCGCGTATATATTTATGTCCATTAGGGCTCACTGCCCCACCCTTATAGAAATGCAGTCCGAGATTGAACTCGGCTCCATGCTGCACCACCGTGGCATCAAGCGACGACAGCAATACATGGTTTTCATCATCAATAGACGGAATAGGAACAACCAACAGTCCATGATACTTGCGAATATTGCACTCTACCACTGTACTGCTGGCATAAGCACCAGAACGGCTCGTACGAAGAACTTCCTTTTGGATACTCTCCTGAAGATTTGTCATCAGTGCCTTATCGAATTTGATATAACTCATAGATATTTTTAAGGTTACTAATTATGTTTATGGTTTGTATTATATATATTTAATTGAACTATGTCAACAAATCTATTTGTTGTTTGACTTTCGTCACGTAGGTTTCTTTCGCAAAGTTAATCATTTATTTATAAATAGCAAAATTTTTCCTGCACTTTTTGTGCTTTTTAAATAAAATACTCCCTCTTTTCCCGAAAACACACTGTTTATCGAAAGAAAAGAGGGAGTACACGATAAGGTAGCCAATGATGTTTCCCATCATAATGGTGACCTTGTTTGCACAATGTTTTTTAATTTGTCATGCTTATGCTTCCACCAAAGTGTCTATTATGATTTCATCACCGACAGAAAGGGTATTTGACAGTATTCTCTCACAAACCACATCCTCGACGTATGTCTGTATGGCACGTTTCAGCGGTCTTGCACCATACTGTACATCATAGCCTTTCTCTGCCAGTTTGTTCTTGATTTCATCTGTTATTACCAACTTATAGCCTATATTCTCTATACGCTTACATAAGCCTTTCAATTCTATGTCGACAATCTTCCTTATTGCATCCTGATCGAGCTGGTCGAATGTTATTATCTCGTCCAATCGGTTCAGAAACTCAGGGGCAAACTGTTTGCTGAGGCTTTTCTGAATGATAGAACGAGCATATTCCTTGTCTTTCTCATTCATAGAACCACCAGTGCCGTTGGCTGCATTGAAGCCCACACCGTGCGCAAACTCTTTCAGTTGTCTCGTTCCTGTGTTTGAGGTCATGATTATAACCGTATTGCGGAAATCAATAAGACGTCCGTTTCCGTCCGTAAGTCTGCCTTCGTCAAGCACTTGCAACAACATGTTAAAGACACTGCTGTTAGCCTTTTCTATCTCGTCGAGCAATACTATGGAATATGGTTTCCTACGCACACGCTCGGTCAACTGTCCACCTTCTTCATAACCGACATATCCCGGAGGTGCTCCAACCAATCTTGACGTATTGAAGCTCTCTGAATATTCGCTCATGTCAATGCGTATCAGGTCGTCAGCAGAGCCAAACATTTCCTCTGCAAGTTTTTTTGCCAGGTATGTTTTGCCCACACCCGTCGGACCCAAGAACATAAATGCGCCTATTGGGTGATTGGGGTCATGTATGCCAACCCTGTTACGTTGTATTGCCCTAACTATTTTATCTATCGCCTTGTCTTGCGAGATAACGCTCTCCTTAAGTTTTGACGACATATTACGCAGACGCTCTCCTTCGTTGCCCGCCACACGCTGAACGGGGATGCCGGTCATATTGGCTACCACATCAGCTACATCATCCACAGAAACAGACTTGCGAGACCCTGTATCTCCTTTCTCCCAGCTATTATTGAGTTTCACGAGTTCTTCTTCATACTTGGTCTGCATGTCACGGTAGTTGGCTGCCAGTTCAAAATTCTGATTCTGCACAGCATCCAGCTTCTTCTGCTTCGTCGTTGATATCTTGTCTTCCAACTCTGTGATACTGGAAGGCACCTCTACATGATGCAGGTGTATTCTCGCTCCCACCTCATCCATTACGTCTATGGCTTTATCTGGGAATGCGCGGTCTGTGATATATCTCTCTGACAGTTTTACACATGACACCAAAGCATCGTCCGAATATGTCACATGGTGATATTCTTCATACTTATCCTTGATATTTGACAGTATGTGCATTGTCTGCTCTGGCGTTGACGGTTCCACGATAATTTTCTGGAATCTTCTTTCAAGAGCACCGTCTTTTTCTATTGATTTACGGTATTCGTCAAGCGTGGTGGCACCTATGCACTGCACTGCGCCACGCGCCAACGCCGGTTTGAGCATGTTTGCAGCATCCATGGTTCCTGCTGCACTGCCTGCACCGATGATGGTATGTATCTCGTCTATGAATATTATGATGTCAGGATTTGCCTCTAACTCTTTAATGAGATTCTTGATACGTTCCTCAAACTGGCCACGGTATTTTGTTCCTGCCACCATGCTTGCCATATCAAGAGCTACCAGACGTTTGTTGTGAAGCACGGAAGAGGTCTTGCCCGATGCTATCATTTGAGCCAATCCTTCTACGATGGCACTCTTTCCTACACCTGGCTCGCCTATGAGAACAGGATTGTTTTTCTTCCTGCGACACAATATCTCCTGAAGACGGATTATTTCTTTTTCCCTACCGACTACAGGGTCCATCTTTCCTTCACCTGCCACTTTTGTCAGGTCTATGGCAAAGGCATCTATGACAGGAGTCTTGCCGCCACCTTTGGTCTTGGATTTTTCTTCTGTTTTGGTGTCATTCTTATTGTCATCATTGCCTTCGTCATTCTCATCCTCATCCTCTGAGAGTTCCATGCCATCAAGTATGACAGAATGATCCGCTTCCTTATTAACAGGAGTATTGTCTTTGTCCTTCTTGTCAAAAAGGCACTGAGTCACATTATCGTAATTCATATTGTTCTTCTCTAATATGGCACGTGCTGGATTGTTGTTGGTATCATGCAGGATTGCCAACAACAGATGCTCTATTTCTACTGTGTTTTCTTTTGCCATTCGTGCTTCCAGCGCAGCCAGTATCATTATATTATTTGTGTTTTCATCCAGTTCTGGTGAAGTGACTGCCTGCGAAGCATCATCTTCTACATCATGCAGAAGTTTGTTTTCACAATCTATGGTGAGGTCTGCCTTGTTTACGTGCAGTTCATCAATGATTTTGTCAGCCACCGTACCTCGCCGTTTCAGTATAGCCATGAGCAGATGCTCCGGCCTCACAGAACGGCTTCTATGTCTGCGTGCTTCTTTTTTGCTGTCATCAAGCAATGTCGTGACACTTTCTGAATAATTATTGTGCATTATAATCTTGTTCCTTTTATATTAGCGTCATCCTAAAAACAAAGTATGTGCCAAAGTTTCAACACTCTATCTCCTGACCATCGTATGCAAACCAAAAGCCCTTCGGCAGACGGCTGTTTGCAATGTCATGCGTACCTATGTCATGAGTCAGATGGGTAAGGTATGTACGTTTCGCCCCTACCCTGCCAGCAAATTTTACTGCATCGTCAACCAACTGGTGACTATGGTGTTCTTTCTCAAATCGCAGGGCATTCAGCACCAGTATCTCAATGCCTTCAAGCAGTTTCATGGATTCTTCATCCATACTCTTCATGTCCGTGATGTATGCCAATCGTCCGAATCTGTATCCAACGATGGGTAGTTTTCCGTGCATCACGCGGACCGGCAATATCTCTAATTTCTCTTTCACTGCAGGTATTGTCACCGTTTGCCAACTTTTGTGCATCACACCTTCCAGTGTTGCTCCACTGGGAGGCATCTTGGCTATTATGTCATGCGGTCTTGACACATGAAAAGGCTTACCTGTACGTATTTCATGCAGATGCAGGTGCGGCACACCTGGATACAGCTCTTTCTTGAAACAATATGGCATGGTTCGGTGCAAGCCATCTATTACATCCTGCTGTGCATATACGTCAACATCTCCAAACAACGCAAAAGGCCGCAAATCATCTGCACCTCCCACATGGTCATAGTGAATGTGGGTTATGAGCACCGCATCCAACTTGCCAAATGGCAGTCGTAATATCTGTTGCCTGAAGTCTGGACCGCAATCTATAAGCACTCGCAGTCCCTCGTTGGTTTCCAGCATTGCCGATGCACGCAACCGTTTGTCTTTTGGGTTGTTACTGCGGCACACCTCACACTGGCATCCTATAGCTGGAACGCCTACCGATGTTCCTGTGCCAAGAAATGTCAGTTTCATATAATGTTCACTTCTGGTTTCAACTCTATTCCGAATTTCTCTCTCACCGTTTTGCATACCGCATCTGACAGTGCCAGGATTTCCTTTCCTGTTGCACCTCCCTTATTCACCAATACGAGTGCCTGTTTGGCATGAACACCGGCCCTTCCAAGCGTTTTGCCTTTCCATCCGCTCTGTTCTATCAACCAACCGGCTGGTATCTTTTCTTCTGTCTCACTGATATTGTAATGAGGCATATTGGGATATTCCTTTATCAGATTCTCAGCCTTTTCTTTACTTACGATGGGATTCATGAAGAAAGAGCCGGCATTGCCTTCCACCTTCGGATCGGGCAATTTAGCATTGCGTATTTCTATAATAACATCCCTGACATCACGCAACGATGGATTATTTATGCCGCGTTCCTGCAGCACTGACCTCAGGTTTCCATAATCAAGTCGCGGTTCAAACTTTTCGCTCAACTTATATGTTACATGGGTAATGACATACTTTCCCTTCCATTCATCCTTGAAACGGCTGTAGCGATATCCATAATTGCACTCTGACGGCGAAATCTTGACTATCTCACCCGTTGCAATCTCTACTGCTTCTATAAGACATATCAAATCTTTCGCTTCTACCCCGTATGCACCGATATTCTGTACTGCCGATGCGCCTACATCACCAGGTATCAGCGACAAGTTTTCCATACCTGAAAGGTTTTCTTCTACAGTACACTGCACCACATCATCCCATACCTCTCCTGCACCAATGCGCAAGGTACAGCCACCGTCACCCTGGCTATCTCTTTCTATTCCCTTTATCATGGGATGCAGCACATTACCTTCAAAGTCACGGGTGAGCAACAGATTGCTGCCCCCACCGACTATCAGCAATGGCTCTTTGCGAAGCATAGGCAGCATTTCCTGCAATTCTGCCACAGTGCGGGGCTCGTATATCTTCTTGCAGGAATGGTCTATACCAAAGGTATTATAGTTTAACAGACTCTGCATTATGTGTTTACCTTTTCTAATTTCCAACCCTTTCCTTTCTTTGTAAACACCATATCCATCTGCAATCCGTTGGCTATGCCACGTACATAGAACAAACGGGTGTTTGATGCTGGATACGGATTCTTACCGTATATTATATTATACAATGTTCCAGAAGGCATCCATGGCACGAACATAGGCCACTGTTCTGGCATTATCACACCAGACATTGTTGAGAAATCATCATCGGGATCAGGCCCCGTGAAGGCAATGCTCTCTGCAAGTGAGCGATGCTGGAAGGCACTGTCAGTGACAAAGCGCTGATAGAAACGTATGAATCCGGCATCAGGATGCTGTCCCAATGAAATATGTGACATTCCATCCATATACCACAGGCCACGAGTGCGAGCGAAGTGCCATCGTGTCACCATGTTTTTGTTTACCATGATCTTCTCTACGGTAACGTCACTTACAGCAGTGTCTTTTACCATATTCATCTGCGATGCCTTATGGAAAATAAGGGTGTAATACCCTTGCTGCATGAAGAAATGCTCGCGCTTCCAAGCTTTTTCTTCAATCTTGCTTTCTTTTCCCCAAGAGTTTACCGGCAGAGGAAATACGGTACGTTCCTTCTGCACCTTGCGGCTGGCTGCATAATTGAAGAAGAAATCATCAAACAACTCATCGGCCGAAGCGGGCATTTCCTCTTCGGCTATCATTTCCGACAGTGAATCATTGGCAGCGGTGTCTTCCACAAGCGTATCTGCACCTATGCTGTCAGCAGCTTCTGCATTCTTGTTTGTACAACCTGTAGAAAAGAACAGAGCTGACACAATAATTCCCATCAAAAGGAAAATAGCTTTTTTCATTTTTTTTTATAATATCCTATTCAAAACAATTTCCTTGCAAAGGTAACAATAACTTTTTGAATTCACAAACGTTTAACACGTTTTTTTATCAACTGAATGTATTTGTATGATATTTCTATATTTTTACATACATAATAAAACGGTGAAAAGAGTTTCTTTCCACCGTTTTATATTCTTTATCTCAGGATTATATCCTTACATCTTGTCGATGCGCAACTGATGACGACCTGCCTCAAACGGAGTCTTGAGGAACTCGTCAATGATGACTGCTGCCTCACGGTTGGTGATGAAGCGTCCTGGCAATACAAGACAGTTGGAATCATTGTGCTGGCGGATAAGATGTGCTATCTCAACATTCCATGCCAATCCGGCACGCACACCGTGGTGCTTGTTGAGCGTCATTGCCATACCCTCGCCTGAACCGCAAATGCCTATGCCGCACGATACCACACCTGACTCAATGTCGTCTGCCAGAGGATGTGCAAAATCTGGATAGTCACACGAACGGTCACTATATGTGCCAAAATCCTTATACTCTATACCTTTCTCCTCAAGGTACTGTAATACAAACTGCTTAAGTGGGAAGCCTGCGTGATCGCTGGCAATACCGATAATCTTGTTGTTCATAGGCTTATATTTAAGTTGTTAGTATATTGTTACCAGTCATCAGCCATCAATTGCGGGTGTATTCATGACAACCCGACAATTAATGACTAATAACTAATAACCCAGAATTTATAAAATAGATTTCACTTGCTTGTAAACGTTCTCAGCGGTGTAACCCAGCTTCTCGTCAAGCACCTTGTATGGTGCAGAGAAACCGAAGCTCTCCAGACCCCAGATCTTTGACTTAGGATCAGCACCGATGAGGAAGCCCTGCAGGTTTACTGGCAGTCCGGCTGTCATGCCGAATACCTTTGCACCAGCTGGGATAACGCTCTGCTGATACTCTGCTGACTGCTCACGGAACAGGCCCTCTGAAGGAACGCTGACAATGCGAACCTTCACACCATCCTTGCGAAGCAGTTCTGCACCGCTGACGAGTGTAGAAACCTCAGAACCTGAAGCTACGCACACAACGTCTGGGTTTTCGTCAGAACCTGCAACAACGTATGCGCCCTTGGCAACCTGTGAATAGTCGTTGCCCTCTGGCAGGTCGTTGATATTCTGGCGTGAGAAGATAAGAGCCGTAGGAGTTGCAGTATTCTCGATAGCGAGTTTCCAAGCTTCTGTTGTCTCCTTTGCCTCTGCCGGGCGGAGTACGAGAACAGATGGCTTGCCTGCGTGGTTGTGCAGTTTCTCCATAAGGCGAATCTGTGCCTCCTGCTCAACAGGCTCATGTGTAGGACCGTCCTCACCAACACGGAATGCGTCGTGTGTCCAGATGAACTTCACTGGCAACTGCATCAGGGCAGCCATACGCACTGCTGGCTTCATATAATCTGAGAATACGAAGAATGTTCCACATGCTGGTATTACACCTCCGTGAAGTGCCATACCTATGCAGCAGCATGCCATGGTAAGCTCTGCCACACCTGCCTGGAAGAATGCGCCACCGAAGTCGTCCTTGGTCAGGGCGCGTGTCTTCTTCAGGAAGCCGTCGGTCTTGTCAGAATTTGAGAGGTCGGCTGATGCACAAATCATGTTTGGCACCTGCTCTGCCAATGCGCTCAGACATGCTGCAGATGCAGAACGTGTAGCATCGTTGGCCTTCTGAGAAACAACAGACCAGTCAACCTTTGGTGCCTTGCCTGCGAACCAGTCCTTCAACTGTGCTGCCTTGTCTGGGTTGGCGTCAGCCCATGCCTTTTCCTCTGCATAACGCTCTGCAGCGATTGCCTCAAGCTCCTTAGCACGATTTGCATAGAGTTCCTTAACGTCATCGAAAATCTGGAATGGATTCTCTGGGTCACCACCGAGATTCTTTATTGTGTTGACGAAAGCGCCACCACCGAGAGGTGCACCGTGAGTCTTGCAGTTTGCCTCGTATGATGTACCGTCTTCCTTCAGTGCGCCCTTACCCATGATACACTTACCTATGATGAGTGCAGGCTGTCCCTTGACTGCCTTTGCCTCTTCGATAGCCTTGCGAATCTGAGCTGCATCGTTACCGTTGATTTCAATTACATACCAACCGAGTGCACGATACTTGGCTGCTGTATCCTCATTCATAACCTCCTTAGTCTCAGTAGAGAGCTGGATGTCGTTAGAGTCATAGAACATGATGAGGTTGTCAAGTCCAAGAGTAGAAGCCACACGTGCACCACCCTGTGAGATTTCCTCCTCAATGCCACCGTCAGAGATGTATGCATAGATGGTTTCCTTTGCGAATGTTGGGTTGCCGGTATGCGCAGCAAGGAACTTGGCTGCGATGGCTGCACCTATAGCGAATACGTGTCCCTGTCCGAGAGGACCAGAGGTATTTTCTATGCCACGTGCTATCTCAAACTCAGGGTGTCCTGTTGTAGGTGAACCCCACTGACGCAACTGTGCCAACTCATCAAGCGAGAACTTGCCAGCAAGGCACAACTGTGAATAAAGCATCGGTGCCATATGACCAGGGTCGAGGAAGAAGCGGTCGCGACCAACCCACTCCGGGTTCTTTGGGTCGTACTGCAGATATTCAGAATAAAGTACATTAATAAAGTCGGCACCGCCCATGGCTCCGCCTGGGTGTCCCGACTTAGCTTTCTCAACTGATGCTGCTGCCAATATTCTGATATTGTCAGCAGCATGATTCAATACTTTGATGTCGTTTGCCATTATAAATAATAGTTTAGAAAATAATATTGCTTGTTTAGACTTTTGCAAAGTTACATTATTTTTTTTATATACGCAAAATATTCTTTATAAAAAAAGGAACAAACAATAATTATTTCTTATAATTCCTGCATTTTGCAAACCCCAATTTACGAATTACGCATTGATACCAACGGTTGGTACAACATATACCAACCATTGGTACAAACAATACCTGGTCTTGGTACGAACAATACCAACCGTTGGTATCACTGTGCACTACCCAGGAACATATTCACTATCTGGTTTGCATCCGCCATGGTGATTGAGCCGTCACCATTCACGTCGGCGGCTTTCACATCGAAGTCCTCTGGCTTATTTGTAGCAAGGAAATAGTTCACCACCATATTTGCATCTGCCATGGTGATATAACCATCGTGGTTCACGTCACCCAACAAAAACTTGTTTACAGACGGACTGTCCTGCTCCTGGTCACTGTGTCCAGTTCCACCCATTGAAGGGCTTTCCTGTTCCTGATCACTGAGTCCAGAACCACCCATAGATGGGCTTTTCTGAGTATTGTCATCAGAACCAGCTACAGGGGTTGGTATCATTAAAAAAGTGAATAATGACAAACCTATCAATATAACGCTTTTTCGATGTATAATTCTCATGGTATAATAATTTTCTGCTTGTTTATTATATAAAGTCCTTTAGGAAGGCCACCAATATAATTGATTCCCTTCGTCACCTTTTGGCTACATACAAGAGTACCATTTACTCCAAACACATTGATGACACCATCTTTGGAAGAAACAACCTCTACAGAACCATCTGCATTTACCTTTATTGATTCTTTTTCCATTAGTAATTCATCTATGGCAGTCATCTCCTCATCACCAATATATCCAATACAAAGACTCTTTGCTCCTGCTGCATTTCCGTCGTCTGTGTAGAAATACGCCCTGAATGGTTTGTTACCTACAGTTTGACTTTCATCGAAGCCATCTCCCGCAGAATTCAATACCCATCCGGTGTGACCGTCGGCTGCGGTGTTATAGTTTGCTTTGAAGATATACTCATTTCGCTGTATTTCTTTTTCTTCAGAAACTCCCACTTCTATATCCTTTCCTATAAATGAAATGCTTTGGCCCTCTAAATTTCCGCTGCCCATTCCTTTTCCAGGGAATGCCACGATGTATGGAGTGTTAGCTTCCATTATTCCATCGTATGTAGAGGTGAAATACAGTTCTTCGCTTGATGCTCCGACGAATTTGCGAAGCCAGAAGTCTCCGTTTGCTCCCAGCAAGATTGGCGATATAGAGCCTTTTGTACTTGCTTTGAACTGAGACACCCTGAACGGCAGACATAGTGCATCCCAACCTTTCTTTCCATCAGCCCACACATTGGGGGTGTAAGAGTATAAAATGTTTTTAGCGTTGAATGCCGTAGGACATCTGAAAGAATATCCGTCTTGTAATACAATGTTTTCCGCTGTGCTGTTTGATATATTAACCACATTGTCTCCAGTCATGATATCATCTGGATAAACATAAAACAAGCAGTTAGGATTCATTCCTGTTCTCAGCCATTTGTCTGTCAAGTAATCATCCTTTCCATTATAGAATGCCACAGAAGTTATGGTATCCATGTCATATTTCTCAGTTTCCACAAGATAATCCTGCAGAGTGGCTTGGTCATAAAAACAAATATCCGCATCGACTATGGGTAAATACTTGTATCCTAGATATGAAGGATAATAATCAATCCATTCATGTTTGTATTCTTCCAATTTATTGTATGGAACTAAAATCAATGCAGTATTCTGCACTTTGATTGTTCCATTTGAACTAATTATTTTGGGAGGAATTTCGGCGTAAACCATTAAAAACTTCGAAGCACTCAAAGAATTAATATCAATGTAACATGTTTTCTTGCCTAAAATAAGTGTTTCAAAATTGCAACTATTAAAAATGGTTTCATTTATAACCTCAACATTATCTGACACTCTCATCCTTTTTAATCCACTACAATCCAGGAACGCATAATCACTTATTGACGTCACGCTATTGGGAATTGTCAAAGAAACAAGAGCCTTGCAGCCTGCGAACGCTCTTTCACCAATTGACGTCACACCCTCGGAAATAGTTACTGAGGTAAGACCGCTGCAACCATTGAACGCTCTTTCACCAATTGACGTCACACTCTTGGGAATGGTTACTGAGGTAAGACCACTACAATCATAGAATGCATAACTGCGGATACTCGTCACTTTGTATGTTTTGCCATTGTATGTGACAGTTTCTGGTATAACTACATCATTTCTGTATTCTCCTGAAGACGCTGTATAGGTGCTACCACGAAATGTCACATACACAGTTGAGCTATTGCTATTGTTGTTAGTATAAGCATAATATATGGTAACTCCGTCATTGTTTTTTGCTTCGAAATGATGAGCAAAAGTCTGTACTCCAAACATACACATTAGCGTAGTAAGGAGAATTGTTATGTTAATGTGTTTCATGCTAGTTCTGTGTTAATTGAGTTCATAACTATCAATATCTAATACGTCATCATTTACGTCAGCATCACATTTCATTGTAGAGCGATCATAATCGTAGGAAACATAGAGTTTCTTATTAGGCTCTCCTTCGCCTCCATCACTATTATTGCAAAACTTCCAATTTACTCTTTCTGTAGTTTTGAATCTGTTTATCATATATTTCTCAGCTTCAGAAATAACCTCAGGAAGTCCATGTGCTATTTCTACTGTATGTGCAAACCCCTCTTCCTCCAAGTGCTCCTGACCTCTACGCTTTACGTCATTGGTTTTGCCGATATAAACTCTTGTGACATGTTGCATTTCCTTCAATTTTGTCAACAAAATCTCAAATAGACACTCTTTTTTAATTTTCTTCTCCATACGCTAATAAGTTTTTCCTTGCCTATAGCACCCTCGGAGTCGGCGGTTAATAATAAATTTAGGGAATGAAAAAGACGTGGGTTGCTGTACCTTCTGCTTATCCCACTCTTGAGGCTCTGGTAAACCTATGTTGTAAGGATAAGCAACCAGTTAGCCCACGCCGAAGAGATAATTACAAATAGATACACTGCACCCTTTACACGATACATATACACAGTGTATATATACCTACAGAGTGAGCGATCTGTCATAATAATCACCCACGTAGACGTTTCGGTTGCGTCATCTTCTTACAACATAATGAAAATTTACCAGACTTTCAAGAGTAGAAGATAAAACGTCAAATAAACGCCCTTTTCTGATGTCACGGCAGTGGTGTCTTCACGAGACATGTCCGCATGAACATCAAACCAATATGTCTTGAAAACACATGCCCAACTCGTGGACTAACTGCTTTCAAGGGCAAAGTTAAGAAAAAATTATGGAATGAACAAAGAAAATTATGAAAAAATGTAAACGACAACGCTGTGTGCGAACACAAATGGACACAGTTCCCCACCCCCTTCATCCAACTTCCATATGTATTATTATAACCTTCGGTTAGAAATCCCCAAAAATCTGCTTCATAATATTTGGGCTTCGCCAGAAATATTTCTTCTATAAGATTTTAGTTTAGATTTTTAAAAGATTTCTTACGAAACAATCAATTATGAATAACGAAAGTGGAAATTTTTAAGAGTCTATTTGAATAGAAGACAACACAGACAACAATGACAACGCTGTATGACAGAAATTATATGCTAGAAAAAAGTTGTCCTCGTTGTCCTAAGTTGTCTTCAAAATTTTCCTTTTTACGTTAATGCCGCTAATTTCATTCATTAATAACATTAATGCTTTGCCCTAAGATTATTAATGACATTAATGGTCTATATTGATGGCATTAACGATGAAAAACATTAACGTGAGTTCGACGAAAATAATTCATGGAAAATTCATGGGCATTAATGTTGAAAGAAACACGAATCACCATGAATTACCACAAAGGTTTAGCTCGACGAAGTCAATTATCATAAATATTTTATGTTTATCAAAATTCATCGAGTTGACGTTAAGAATAGGCAAAAACACTCTAACCTACATAATTCACGGAAATTTATCCTTGCCTACGGCGTACCATGAATTCTCCTGAATTGTCATTAATTTCTCCATAAATTAAATTTATGAGAGACTCCACGGAGCGCCTGAGCACCTACGGAGCACAAGAATTTATGGTACCTCACAGAGAATGATTTTAATTCCATGAATAATTCAGGCTAAAAATTTTGCCAACAGAGAAAAAATAAGTAACTTTGCATTTAGTAAGAAATAAAAGACTATGGCAAAACTAAATGTAAAAATAGGAAACCTCGAAATGAAAAACCCCGTAATGACCGCTTCTGGTACATTTGGTTACGGAGTGGAGTTTCAGGATTTCGTGCCGCTGGATGAAATAGGCGGAATAATAGTGAAAGGCACTACCCTCAAGCACCGCGAGGGTAACGACTACCCACGCATGGCGGAGACCGCCAGCGGTATGCTCAACTGCGTGGGATTACAAAACAAGGGTGTGGACTACTTCTGTGAACATATCTACCCCGAGATAAAAGACATCAAGACAAACTTCATCGTCAACGTCAGTGGTTCTTCACCCGAAGATTATGGCGAGTGTGCCGCACGCATAAACGGACTGGAGCGTATCCCTGCCATCGAACTAAACATTTCATGCCCGAACGTAAAAGACGGCGGCATGGCATTCGGTACAACCTGCGCAGGAGCTGCTAGTGTAGTGCGCGAAGTGCGCAAACGCTATGACAAGACGTTGATAGTGAAACTGTCACCCAACGTCACCAACATTGCCGAGATAGCGCAGGCTGTGGAGGCTGAGGGAGCAGACAGTGTGTCACTGATAAACACACTGATGGGCATGGCCATCGACATAGAGAAACGCCAGTCGCTACTGTCTATCGGCACTGGTGGACTGTCTGGCCCTGCCGTAAAACCCGTTGCCCTGCGTATGGTGCACCAGGTGAGCAAAGCAGTAAAGATACCAGTAATCGGTCTGGGAGGTATATGCAACCATAAAGATGCAATAGAGTTTCTGATGGCAGGAGCATCTGCCATAGAAATAGGAACAGCAAACTTCCTCGACCCTGCAGTAACAATAAAGGTACGCGACGGCATCAACCAATGGCTTGACAGCCACGGCTGTCAAAGTGTGGAAGAAATAATAGGTGTGATTTGATATATCAAATCACACCTATCTTCATTTTATAATTCAGGATGTATCACCCAGATGCCAAGTTGAGTGGGATGTTTTTTCATATACTGCTGCAGCGTCATTGTTTCAAGCACTACTTTCTTTCTAACCTGCGATGCATTGAGTAAGTGCAGTTTGCCATCCTTTCCCCATGATGCTATTCCTATATGTGTCGTATCAAGACCTTTTTTCTTAGTCGCTATGGCAAGAATATCGCCATCGTTGACATAACCACCAAGTTGTTTCTTTGACAATCCGATTTTCGTAGGCGGAATGTAATACACAATCTCTCCCTTTGACTTTTTTTCCTTATCTTTAATGATGGCTATATCCTGTTTGTTGCCATCAAGCATGGAATACGCAGATGAGTGCGTACTCATATAGTCGATGTCTATCGTCTGTTTTCTGATATATGACGGCAACTGTTTACCAGAAGACGCAATCTTCACCATTGCATCATGCATGGGTGTTGACACCAGTCCTTTCTCCTTGTTTTTCTCTACCCACCAAAGGAAATAGTGGTTGCGGCTCGTATAGCCCTCCGGTTTGCCTCCCGCATAACGGATTGTCTGCAGATTGCGGCAATAGTCTGTCCATTTCACCGACCCGGACTTTGTTGTCAGACTTAAAGCAAAGACGGTTTCAACGAAAGTGGTGCAGTCCAACTGGCGCAAGTTGACAACCAGTTGCTCCGTCTTGTTCACTTCGAGCGTATGAGCAACATACGGCACGCCTTGTAATTGCTTACCATAATACAGCATAAGATTCAGCTGAGGATTCTTGGCGTATGCCTTATTTCCTTCAGTAAGCAATGACACCACCTTAATGCTGTCTGCATCTGTGTATGTGACATTATCTGCATTTGTGACACCACTCGCCAGCATGCAGACAAAAAACAATAATAGCTTTATCATATCTTATTGTATTTACGAAAACAATCTCTGACGTTATTTTTCTAATGTCAGAGATTGTCTTATTTATTATTCAAACATGATATCTCCTTATTGCAGGAAAGAAATCAACACACCAGCGGCCACGGCAGAACCAATGACACCTGAGATGTTTGACGCCATGCAGTAGTTGAGTACATGGTTTTTCGGATCATACTTCGTAGCAATCTCGTTTGCTACACGCGAAGCCATCGGCACGGCAGACAAACCTGTGGCGCCTACAAGCGGATTCACCTTCTTCTTTACGAACAGGTTGAAAATCTTCACCATGCAGATACCTGCTGATATGGACAGTGCGAAGGCGAGGAAACCGCCAACGACTATGCCAATGGTCTGAAGGTTGAGGAAAGCCTCAGCCGTCATCGTTGCTCCTACGGAAAGACCGAGGAAGATGGTGGCGGTGTTCATAATAGCATTGCTGGCCGTATCAAACAGACGGCTGGTCATGCTACCCAGTTCCTTTATCAAGTTACCGAACATCAGCATACCAACAAGACTTACTGCTGTAGGTACGAGCAATGCCACGATAATGGTAACGCTGATAGGGAACAGAATCTTCAGCACACGCATATTCTTTATCTCCGTCTTGTTAGGATACTTCTTGTCCTGCTCCTTCATGTTAATAAGGAGTTCCTTCTTGGTGCAAAGGCATTTCACTACTAACGGAATGATGACTGGCACCAATGCCATGTAACTGTATGCTGCAATGGCAATAGGTCCAAGAAGTTCCGGAGCAAGCTTGATTGTAGTGAAGATGGCCGTAGGACCGTCGGCACCACCGATGATACCCAACGAAGCTGCCTGCTGTGGAGTAAAGCCCATTGCCAATGCGGCCAGCAATACAGCAAAGATGCCAAACTGTGCCCCAGCTCCAAAGATAGACAGACGAAGGTTGCGCAACATCGGACCGAAGTCTGTCAATGCACCTACACCCATAAAGATTATTGGCGGAATGAAACCGGTCTTGATGCACATATAATATATGAAGTTCATCAATCCGAGATCATGGGCAATCTTATGCAACGGCATATCCCATATAATCTCTTTCGTTCCGTCAGGCAATGTCACATATCCCTCCGACGTAGCCTGAGCCACGCCCATACCGCCACCTGGGAAATTAGCAAGCAGTACACCCATGCCGATAGGCACAAGCAACAACGGCTCATACTTCTTGACAATACCCAGATAAAGCAATACGCAGGCTATCACTATCATTATGAGGAACGACCAGTCGCCGCCTGTCTGTGCGAACGCTGTCATATCCCATATTTTATTCAGTATTTCCATCGTTATTTACTATTGTAATTATCCAATCGTCATCAGTACATCATCCTCAGCAACAGAATCGCCAGATGAGAAGCAAATGCTTGTGATAGTACCTGATTTCTCTGCCTTGATACGGTTGAACACCTTCATGGCTTCGATGTAGCAAATCACTTCACCTTCCTCCACATGGTCGCCAACCTTCTTTGGAGTCTCACTTGACGACTGCACGAGGTATGCCTTACCCTCAAGTGGCGCAAGCACCTCCAGGCCTTCGCCTGCTGCTGCAGAAGCAGCATTGCCATTCTCCTGTGCTTTTGGAGCCTGCTCACCATATGCCACGTCAACCACATACGACTGTCCGTTAACCGTGACTGTAAGTTTCTGAGGTTCTGCAGCTGCCCCACCCTGCATCTTCTTTGCCTTACGCTCTGCAAGGTCTTTCTCAAATGCAGCCTTAGCAGCGCCACTCTTGTATGCCTCATACTGCTGTGGGTGCATGGCATACTCAAAGAGTTCCTCGTTGTCTTCACCGAGTTCCCATCCCTGCTGCGACATACGCAGACGGTAGGTCTCAAGGTCGTCAGGGTAATTCTCCTGTGGATCGGTAGTCATGAACTGGCGGCCTTCCTTCTGAGCCATCTCTACAAACAATGGATCAACAGGTCCAGGCAGCTGACCGCTCTTACCGAGAATCATATCCCATATATTCTCCGCAATCATAGACCAGCGTTCCTTGCCCTTCTCCAACTGCATTACATTCATCAGGGCGAGATTCTTCACATACTGAGAGAACGGAGTGACAAGACATGGATAACCCACCTTCGGCCATACGTAAGCCACCTCGTCAAAGAGTTTCACAAGCAACTGGTCGGTAGAAAGAATTGGCTGGTCATTCTTCATCTTCCACTTGTTAAGAGAACGTAGGTTGTCCTCAAGGTCTGTCATCAGCGAACCCATCATACCGCCCGGCAGTCCAGGTTTGATGAGCAACGAATTGTTCAGATGGTTCAGTGCAGGAATATAATAGCCGAGGAAATCATCCATCATTTCCTGGATCTGCGTACGCACCTCCATGTAAGCCTCCATGTTGATATCCTTCACCTTGAAACCGGCATCCTTCAGCATCTCTTGAACAGCAATGATATCGGCGTGGCCGGTACCCCATGACAATGGAGCGACAGCAGTGTCAATATAGTCACAACCACCACGTGCCACCTCCAGTATAGAAGCCATGTTGAAACCAGGACCAGCATGTGAGTGATACTGAACGATAATGTCTTCCTTGTATTCCTTTATACCTGCAACAATCTTGCCCAAAGTCTGCGGACGTCCGATGCCAGCCATGTCCTTCAGACAGATCTCGTCGGCACCAGCATCAATGAATGTCTTGGCAAGATTGATGTAATAATCAACAGTATGAATAGGAGAATGTGTAATACAGAGCGATGCCTGAGCTATCATTCCCGCATCCTTTGCATATTTGATAGAAGGTATGACATTACGCGGATCATTAAGTCCGCAGAAAATACGGGTAATGTCTGTACCCTGTGCTTTCTTTACTTTGTAGAACAACTGACGCAGGTCCTTCGGACAAGGACTCATACGCAATGCGTTCAGAGCACGGTCAAGCATGTGTGTCTGTATGCCAGCCTCATGAAAAGGCTTTGTCCACTCACGCACGGCTTTATTTGGATTCTCACCATAAAGCAGGTTCACCTGTTCGAATCCGCCACCATTTGTTTCTACACGGTCAAAGCAACCCATCTTGATGATTGCGGGTGCCACCTTGACCAATTGGTCTACACGTGGCTGGTACTTACCCGCACTCTGCCACATATCCCTGAAGACTAAACTGAATTTAATCTCTTTGCCCATAATGTTATATATGTTTTGTATTTATATTTTTACTACGTTAACAACTTTTCCCCTGCCGCCGGTCACCTGACTGACGGTCTGACGTATCACCTCCATAACATCAGCAGCTATCGCTGGTGCCTGAGATACGACTTTGGACTTGGCCTCTTCTTCTGGAGCCACCTTGTTAACTACGCTTATAAGTAGTTTGCTCAAATTAATAATGATAAGCAGCACAGCGAATACCGTCACCATGCCCACTATCATCAATGTAATGCCTATATTCATAATTATTGATTAATATTAAAATGTTGTTAGTATATAGTGTCGTTCAAATAAAAGATTTGTGGCAATTTCGTGCAACAAACGCGAAATTGCCACAAAATTAGCAAAAAAACCTCAATCACGAAAGTTTTTCTTCCAAAATATTCCTTAAATAATCATAAAATCACGCATATACACAAAAAAAGGGCCGCACTGGTGATGTGATGAAAACTCCGAGTATTGAATATTAGAGTGCTCTCCGCCTTTGTAATCCACCGACCTAATGGTTTCCAGACTGTGATATAGCCAAATGCCGTAAAAGGACTCACTATTGACCATCATGACCAATCTGCATTGTGGCCCGCCATTGACAAGAGAAGCGTGCTCTCGGTTTTCTATTAATTGATGAGTATCCCAATCGAACCAGTGCGACCCTCATGTTACTGCAAAGGTACAAAAAGTTTATAGTCAATTACCAATACAGAACCGTTAAAATCACACAACATAACTTTTTGTGCATTTTATTTCTTTATTTCAGTTTTTTTTTGTAACTTTGCACTTTCTTTTTATAAAGGGTGACATATTAAAAAAGATTGGATTAAACAAACAACAATGAAACTTATTGACACAAGCAACATCAAAGGCGATCTCTTTGGTGGTGTAACTGCTGGTATCGTCGCATTACCATTAGCATTGGCATTCGGCATCCAAGCATTCGGAGGCATCAATGATCCTGCCGCAGCCCCTATGGGAGCATTGGCCGGTTTAGTGGGAGCGACTCTGCTCGGATTCTTCGCTGCACTCTTCGGCGGTACTCATTCGCAAATCAGTGGCCCGACAGGTCCGATGACTGTCATAACCGCCTCTCTCATCAGTGCTGCATGGACCACAAGCAGTGGAAACTTTACTGCCGTACTGATAGCTATGGCTATGGCGGGAATATTCTGCGGACTGTTCCAAATACTTTTTGGAATAATACGCATAGGTAAATACGTGCGCTATATTCCCTACCCTGTGTTATCCGGATTCATGAGCGGCATCGGCGTAATCATAATATTACAACAGATATACCCACTCATAGGCAAGAAGTCACCAATCAGCACCGTGGACATGATATTGGGATTCCCTGCCGCATTGGGAAACGACATCAGTTGGATGGCACTTATATTAGGTGTATGCACCATTGCCATTATATTGTTACTGCCACGATTGACAAAGAAGATACCTGCCACACTTGTCGCCCTCATAGCTATGACCATTGTTTCTTTGCTATGTTCGTTTGATGCGGCACTGACTATTGGCAACATCCCAACTGGCCTTCCGATGCCATTCTTTATAAAGGATGGAATCAACCTGGCAGAAATAAACTGGTGGCAAACCATTGAAGCCGCTATCATTCCTGGACTGACATTGGCTGGATTAGGTTCCATTGACACGCTGCTGACATCTGTCGTAGCTGACAATATAACAAAGACAAAACACAATTCCAACAAAGAACTGATTGGCCAGGGCATAGGCAATGCAATTGCCGGATTGTTCTGTGGCATTGCAGGAGCAGGTGCAACCATGCGTACTGTAGTAAATGTAAAAAGCGGCGGTCGTACCCAATTCTCTGGTATGACACATGCTCTGTTCCTATTGGCTATTCTTCTCGGATTAGGTTCTCTCGTCAAGTTTGTGCCATTGTCAGTACTTGCCGGCATCTTGATAACCGTTGGTTGGGGAATTATCGATTTTCGCGGCTTCCGCGATTTAACCCACATACCTAAGGCTGATGCATTCGTTCTTATCGTAGTATTCCTTATGACTGTTTTCGTGGACCTGCTCACCGCCGTAGGCATTGGCATGGTTATAGCAGCAGTATTGTTTATGAAACGTGCTGGTGACCTCGTAGAAAAGGAATACGAAGGCGGCATACTCAACGACGGTTTCGACCACAACACGCCATGGGAAGACGAAACTGGAGTAACAGACGAGATGAAAAAACATATATACATCATGCGTCTTGGAGGCCCGGTATTCTTCGCTTCTATAACAGGATTCAACAAAGTAATGCACGAAGTTCCTACTGAAGGAATAAAAACCGTGGTTATACGAATGAAGCGAGTAACGTTCATGGATCAGTCTGGTGCATACGCACTGGAAACAGCCATCAAAGACTTGCAGGCCCAAGGCATTGAAGTATTAATGACAATCATTCAGCCGCAAGCTGATGCAATACTGCACAAAACACATATAATACCAACACTGATTTCCGAGGAGCAAACATTCAAGACCTTCGAGGATTGCATTGATTACCTAAAGAAATAAATAAACAAATAAATAAAGGTGAAGGAAATCCTTCACCTTTATTTATTATATCTTAAGTATTGAAAGTATCATACGTGCTGGTCAATAAACGTGTCAAGGCGTTCTAGCCCCTTCAATGTGCATATTCCACGAATAACAACACATAGATAATTTATGAACAACTGCTGATAAGTTAGATTCTTATATTGTTTCTCTGTCCTTATCATGCGCATCGCACCAGCAGTGATTTTCAGAAAAATAGAATAATCTATATTTGATCGGAAGAATCCCTGATTTACCCCATTTTGAAAGAATTTCTTTGCATCCTGCTCTTGTCCCTTATGGAATTGAGCCAATTGTTTTTCTGCCGCAGGATAACGCTGCAGATCCTTAAAGAAATCGGCATGGGTACTAACAGAAAATTCTATCTGCAATCTCAAAACCTCAAGAAGGATATCTATTGTGTCAGTACATCCCGCTGCAAAATCCTTCATGTACTCATCACGCTTGACAAGCATACTCTCGACGACATCAACCAACAAATCTTCCTTGTTGGAATATACTTCATACAAAGTACGCTTTGATATACCCATATTCCTGGCTATATCATCCATCTTCACAGCACGAATACCAAATTCCCTGAAGTCTTTCATTGCTTCTTCAAGAATGGCAGGCTTGAGATTTTTCTTGTATATAGATAATTCTGTCATATTATTATTAGAATGGCAATTCTTCCGTATTGCCATCATCTGCAACTACAGGACTTGCACTTGCAACTGCATTATCTGATGGCTGTGCAGAAACAGATACATCAGGAGCGACAGCAGCAGGCTGTACTGTTCCAGCCGATGCAGATGGCATCTGGGTAGCATCGTATGGACGTACATCGAAAGCACGAATACTGTTAAACCAACGTCCATTCCACTCACGAGCATCAATATCAAATGCGACCAACACCTCCTGACCTATTTGAATATTGAAACGCGAAAGTCTGTCAGCTCCAAATACCTCAAAAACCATTTTCTTTGGATATTGCTCATGAGTTTCCAATACGAACTCCTGAACTTTCCATTCAGTACCACGCTGACTAACTCCGCCACGCTCGGGAAGAGCGGCGATAATTCTACCTTGTAATTCCATTTCTGTTTTTCTCGTTTCTTATTTATATTTTTTTAAATTCTTCTGCGAAATTACAAAAAAAATGGTAAATCATGAAAGTTTTTGTGTTTTTTTTTGTTTAAGACACAAGTTTTTTGTATTTTTGCAATACTTTTTCAAATAAATTGCACAAAAAGTAACTAAACAATCATAGAAAACAATTAATTCAAAATAAATATGAGATTCACACTTTCTTCTTCAATTCTAAACAGCAAGTTAGGAATACTTGCAAAAGCAATTAGTTCCAAAAACTCTATGCAGATATTAGACTGTTTCCTCTTTGAAATAAATGAAGGAAATCTTTTAATAACAGCCACAGATAATGCCAACATGATGAAATGTCGCATAGAACTTAATGAATGCGATGGTAATGGAGCATTTTGCATACCTAACAGAATAATACAGGCAGCCGTAAAAGAAATGGCAGACCAGCCTATATCATTCAATGTCAATACAAATGACAACAGTATTGAAATGGAATACCAAAACGGCAAGTACCATTTCGTTGGTCAGAGCGCAGATGATTTCCCACGCATTCAACCACTCGACAGTCCATACACAGAGGCGACATTGCCTACAAATGTATTGGCTATGAACATACAGCGTTCTCTGTTCGCTACATCTAACGATGAACTGCACATGGTCATGAACGGCATTTATTTCGATTTAAAGGAAGACAGCATGAACATCGTAGCAAGCGATGGATACAAACTTGTCAGAAATATATTGTACAGTTCAAAGACAGAATTGCCGGCATCATTCCTTCTTCCAAAGAGAACAGCGGCATTATTACGCAGCATGCTTGATACCGCAGATGAGAATTCAGTAATCATCAAATTCAACGAAAGACAAGCAGAATTCAATACTGAGGATGGATTCTTGTCATGCACCCTGCTTGAAGGACGCTATCCAAAATACAACAATGTTATTCCTACGGACAATCCAAATGTCGTAACAATTGACCGCAAAAGTTTCATGAGTGCATTACGCCATGTACTTCCATTCACAAACGAAGCAACAGGACTGGTTAAATTCCGCCTGTCACTCAACAATATAGAATTGAGTGCACAGGATATCAATTTTGCAACTTCTGCACACGAGGACGTTGTATGCGAATACAATGGAGTTCCTATGAGCATCGGTTTCAAAGGTACTGCCATGTATGATATTCTCAACAACATTTCCAGCGAAGACATAATTGTAGAATTGGGTGATCCAAGTAGAGCAGGACTTGTTCGTCCCGTTACACAGCCAGAAGGAGAAGATGTGCTGATGCTCATTATGCCTATGCTTTTAAATGAATAAACGATGAAACTCAATCTTACCAAACCACTCGTAATATTTGACCTTGAAAGTACAGGACTTGATTTAGCAAAGGACAACATAATCCAACTCAGCTACATCAAGGTTTACCCTGACGGAAAAGAAGAAAGGAAAAACTATTTCATCAATCCCGGCAAGCCAATCCCTGCTGAAGTAACGGAATTAACGCACATTACAGATGAAATGGTAAAAGATGCTCCGTCTTTCAAGGAAATAGCAAATACCCTCGCCAATGATTTCATAGGATGTGACTTTGCTGGTTACAACTCCAACAATTTCGACATTCCACTATTGGCTGAAGAATTTCTGCGTGCTGGTGTATCATTTGATTTCAGTCAGTGCAGGACCATAGATGCCTGTTCCATATTCCGATATATGGAACGCCACAATCTTGCTGCAGCATATAAATTCTACTGCGGCAGAAAAATGGAGGATGATTTCCAAGCACATTTGGCTGATGAAGATACAGAAGCCACATACAGGGTATTACAAGGCCAACTTGACATGTATAGCCCGGAAAGACAAACCGAACCCGACCGCATCCTTGCAAACGACATGGACATACTGAATGCAATCAGTAACCAACGCAAGAATGTGGATCTTGCAGGCAGAATCATATGGGCGCCAATCAAAGGAGCGGACGGCAAGCCAATTCTGGATGCCAATGGTAAAGAACAGTTGCGCGAAGAATTTAATTTCGGCAAATACAAAGGTTGGGGAGTCGTAGATGTTCTGAAAAGAGACCCTGGATATTTCAGCTGGATGCTGTCAAGTGACTTTACATTAGAAACCAAGCAAGTACTGACAAGAATCAGACTACGCGAGGCTAAAACTAATGGAACCTTATTCTCATGATTTACAAAAACAACATAAAATTAAGACTATTGCTCATGACCTTTATGTCATGGGCAATAGTAATATATACGAGCGCACAGGAACTGACAGCAAAGATAAACATCAACCATTCACAGATACAAGGTACTGAAACATCAGTCTTTGAGGAATTGAAGGAGAAATTGGAAGAGTTCGTCAATCAACAACAATGGACGTCTTTAAAATTCCAAGAAAATGAACGTATCTCATGCAGTTTCAACATTACTGTCAAAGAATACAAGAAGAATGAAGGTACATGGGGGTGTTCCTGTATTATCCAGGCAAACAGACCGATATACAACTCTACATACAACAGTACTCTTTTTCAGTTTCAAGACAATGACTTCACATTCACATTCAACCAATTTGACAAGTTGGAATTTAATGAAGAGATGATAGACAACCAACTAATGGCACTCTTTGCATATTATGCATACCTTATTATTGGTTTGGATTTGGACAGCTTTTCACCAAAAGGCGGAGAAGACATTCTACAACGATGCATGAATTTGACAAACAACGCACAAAATTTAGACTATCCAGGATGGAAAGCTTTTGATAGCGACAAAAACAGATTCGCCATTATCAATGACTATTTGGATGGAGCACTCGAACCATTACGAACATTACAATACAACTATTACCGCAAGGGGCTTGACGAAATGGCAAACAATACAGAACGCGGCAGAACAGAAATAACAACCACAATTACAGAAGACTTAAAAAAAGCACATGAGGACAGACCTACCAGTCTATTGCCACAGATATGGACAGATTACAAAAAAGATGAAATAGCAAACATATACAAGAGCAAAGGCACTTCAAAAGAAAAAGAATCTGTGTATGATGTCCTTTTCAAAATAAATCCATCACAAAACAATGCCTGGAATCAGATAAAAGAAAACTGAATGCTTAAACATTTATATATAAAGAACTACGCATTAATAGACGTACTGGACATAGACTTCCATTCTGGCTTTTCCGTAATAACCGGAGAAACTGGAGCGGGAAAAAGTATCATTCTCGGTGCAATTGGATTATTACTCGGACAAAGAGCAGACACTAAGAGTATAAAGAGTGATTCTCAGAAATGCACAATAGAGGCAACTTTTGACATTGTAGAGCAAGGTATAAAAGAATGGCTCAACGAGAACGATCTTGACAGCGATGACAACACATGTATTATACGTCGCGAAATTACAGCAACAGGAAAAAGCCGTGGTTTCATTAACGATACCCCCGCTACACTCAACCAAATGAAAGAGTTGGGGGAAAAACTTCTTGACATCCACTCACAACATAAAAACCTACTGCTACAAAAAGAGGATTTTCAGCTAAACGTACTTGACATCATTGCCGATGACGAGAAAGAGCTTGCATTGTTTCGAAAAGCATACAGCACCTATCACAAAGCAAATGTGGAACTAAAACAATTAAAGACTGACATTGCTGATTCTAAAGAAAAAGAGGATTATATGCGTTTTCAACTTAATGAACTAAACAACGCAGAATTATCAGAAGGAGAGCAAGAGCAACTGGAACAAGAACAGGAGGTAGCATCACACACAGAGGAAATCAAAGGAATGTTGTATGAGACCGACTCCATTCTAAATAATGACAATAATGGAATAGTATCACTTCTACGGCAGGCAAGCCAAAAGCTGACATCTGCATCTGCCATATATCCCAAGATACAAACTCTGGCAGAAAGACTAAATACTTCATTCATTGATATAAAAGACATTGCACAAGAATGTGCTTCTGAATCGGAAAATGTAGAATATGACCCTGAGCGTCTTACATACATAAATAACAGACTTGATCTCATTTATTCTTTAGAACGGAAATACGGTTATGACAACATTACTGAATTATGCAAAATGCGTGATTCACTCGCCAATGCTATAGACAACATTGACAATATGGACAACGTATTGACAGAAAAAGAGGCAGAGGTTCAATTATTACTCAATGATGCACAGAAAAAAGCAGATGCTCTAACAAAAATACGCAGAAAAGCCATATCAACACTGGAAAATCAGACAACGAAATACCTTAATGCTCTTGGTATCCCGAATGCTGTTTTTAACGTTGATATGCAGACAGTTGAACTTGGTTCTGATGGTCAAGACAAAGTACAGTTTCTCTTCTCTGCAAACAAGGGAATGCAGACACGCCCTGTAGAGCAGGTCGCTTCTGGTGGAGAAATAGCGAGACTAATGCTTACATTAAAAGCCATCATCAGCGGCACGGTGAAGTTGCCTACTATAATATTTGATGAGATTGATACTGGAGTAAGTGGAAAGGTAGCAGAACAAATGGCACTCATTATGCAAGAAATGGGACATGCAGAACGCCAAGTCATCAGCATCACTCACTTGCCACAAATAGCTGCTTCAGGAACATACCATTACAAAGTTGAGAAGCATGACACAGCAGAAGGTTCTACATCTGTTATGCGAAAGCTTGATGACAACGAGCGAGTTCAGGAAATAGCACAAATGCTCAGTGGTTCTGACATCACCGAAGCAGCAAAAGCCAATGCAAAGGTACTCTTAGAACATAACAAAACAAATATCTAACGCCCCTGTATATTTAACACAAACTGCTAATTGATATATGGAAATAAAGAAAGCAGAGTTTCTCATAAGTTCAGCGAAATTGTCTCAATGCCCAAATGACACGAAAGTTGAATTCGCATTTATTGGACGCAGCAATGTGGGTAAATCAAGTCTGATAAACATGCTCACAAACAGAAAAGGGTTAGCCAAAACCAGCGCTACGCCAGGTAAGACATTATTGATAAATCATTTCAACATAAATGACGAATGGTACATTGTCGACCTGCCTGGCTACGGATTTGCCAAACGCTCCAAAAAAATACAAGAAGATATAGAGAAAATGATTTCCTCATACATTCTGAAGCGTGAACAATGTGCCAATGTTTTTCTGCTGATAGATATCAGACACGATCCACAGAAAATCGATCGTGAGTTTATGGAATGGCTCGGCGAGAATGGAATCCCATTCTCCATCGTCTTCACGAAAGCAGACAAACTCACTCCCACAAAAGCAAAAAGCAATGCACAAAAATACATGAACACTCTGCTTGACGCATGGGAAGAACTACCACCATATTTCATAACCAGTTCCGAAAAAAGACAAGGACGTGACGAACTTCTAAACTACATCGAAAGCATACTATAAAGAAAGAATCATGCCAACACCATTTCTTGACGTACAGAACGTATCTAAAAGTTTCGGAGAACGTACGCTCTTCCATAATATATCTTTTAGCGTAGCTGAGGGGCAACACATCGGCCTGATAGCACAGAATGGCACAGGAAAAACCACCTTGCTGTCAATGCTTACGGGAAAAGAAAACGCAGACAGTGGCGACATAATCTTTCGCAATGACATCAGCATTGGATATTTAAGACAAGACCCTCAATTTAAAGATGGAGAGACTGTCATTGAAGCCTGTTTCTCAGAAAAGAGTCCCTCGGATGAGTCGCAATTAAAAGCCAAACAAATACTCACACAATTGCGCATAAAAGATATGGAACAACCCATTGCCCAACTAAGTGGTGGTCAACAAAAAAGGGTTGCTTTGGCACAAGTTCTCATATCCAATCCCGACATGCTCATACTTGACGAGCCTACCAACCATTTAGATTTGGAAATGGTAGAATGGCTGGAAGGGTTTTTGCAACGTGGAAATAAAACATTATTACTTGTCACACATGACCGTTTCTTTCTTGACAACATTTGTGATACAATACTTGAACTTGACAACCAGACCATATACCGCTACAAAGGGTCTTACTCATACTTCCTTGAAAAAAGACAAGAACGTATCGATACTCTCACCGCAAACATACAACATGCAAACAACCGCTATAGGAAAGAGTTAGAATGGATGCGTAGACAACCTCAAGCTCGCGGTCACAAAGCAAAATACAGAGAGGATGCTTTTTACGAATTAGAAAAGATTGCAAAACAACGGATAGAAGACAGACAACTAAGGCTAAAGTCAAGCAACGTATATATAGGTTCAAAGATATTCGAGTGCCAATACGTATCAAAAAAGTTTCCTCCACGCAACAACAACTCTGATAAAACAGACGAAGGAAAAATAATACTCGACAATTTCTATTATAACTTTGCCCGATACGAAAAGATGGGCATAGTCGGTAACAATGGTACTGGAAAATCCACATTCATAAAACTATTACTTGGCATCATTCCACCTGATGAAGGACACTTCGACATTGGCGAAACCGTCAAATTCGGATATTACTCACAAGAAGGTTTAAAATTCAGAGAAGACCAGAAAGTCATAGACATAATACGGGACATTGCAGAATACATTGACCTTGGACAGGGGCGACATCTATCCGCATCACAATTTCTGCAGCATTTCCTCTTCACACCAGAACAACAACATAATTATGTTTACAAACTATCCGGTGGAGAGAAACGCAAACTTTACCTGTGTACTGTGCTGATGCGCAACCCAAACTTTCTTGTATTGGATGAACCGACAAACGACCTTGACATAAAGACACTGCAGATATTAGAGGAATATCTATATGATTTTCCTGGCTGTGTGATAGTGATCAGCCATGATCGCTATTTCATGGACAGAGTTGTTGATCACCTCCTGGTATTCAAGGGTGAAGGAGTAATAAAAGATTTCCCAGGCAATTACTCCCAATATAGAGAATGGCTTAAAACAATACCAAAGCCCATACAAATAAAAACAACTACAGAAAACAGTGTCTCGACCAAAACATCAGGTCCTCGTGATCCAAATGCCATCCAGAAACGTAGAATGACATTTAAAGAGAAAAGAGAATTTGAACAGTTGGAGAAAGACATAGACACTCTGACATCTGAGAAGAAAGACATCGAGAACAAACTTAGCAGCGGTGAAATCAGTGTTGATGAAATCACTGCCTTAAGCAAACGTCTTCCCATACTCAATCAAGAACTTGACGAGAAAGAACTAAGATGGCTGGAACTATCAGAAATAGCATAACAATAATGACATAAAACTGATACTTTATATACAAAATGGTACTCAGCAAAAACAAAATAAAACAAATACACTCACTCGAACTTAAAAAATTCAGAACATCCACACAATCATTTATTGCGGAAGGATTCAAGTGTGTAGGAGAACTACTGAAGGAGGGTTTCCAAGCTAAAACAATAATAGCTACGCAAAATTGGAAATCACCTATTCAAAAATCACAGCAGACAGAATACATCGAAGTCACTGATGAGGAACTACGCAAAGCAAGCCTTCTCCCCCACCCCCAACAAGTCCTAGGCATATTTCAAATACCAGACATCAATATCAAAAATGATCTGAATGACATCATCTCCAAGGACTTGTGCCTATGTCTCGATGGCATACAAGACCCTGGCAACCTCGGCACAATAATACGAACCGCCGACTGGTTTGGAATACGCCATATCATCTGTAGCGAAAAAACTGCTGACGCATATAGTCCCAAGACAGTACAAGCAACAATGGGAAGCATAGCCAGAGTCAACATTTATTATACAGACCTAACAAATTTTCTAGACACACTAGACAAGTCTATTCCTATATACGGGACTCTACTTGACGGAGAAAACATCTACAACAGCGAATTGTCAAACAATGGAATAATAATAATGGGAAATGAAGGCAACGGCATTTCCCAAGAAATAAGACAACGACTTACAAAACATCTGCTTATCCCTCCCTACCCTGACAATAGTCCTACAGCAGAAAGCCTAAATGTGGCTATTGCAACAGCAATTATATGTTCAGAATTCAGGCGAAGATGTTAAAAAAATATAAAGAAGATGCATCTGTAACGTAAAAAAACTCTATATAAGATATTTTTTGTATCTTTGCAGAAAGATAACAAATGCGAAAACACTTGATTTATATGGCAAAAAGAATATACACAACAATATTACTCGCATTGACACTGACTTTTGTCCCTGCAATGGTGACTTCTGCATCAGCAAGAATTGAATTGAGCGAAATAGATACTCAACAAATTAAAATTGTGCTTAATGGCAATACTCTAACTGTTTCTGGAGCTGCAGGCAAAACCATATATATATATAACCTTGTGGGTATGCCTGTATTATCCATAAAGATAGATAGTGCTGAAAAGAATATAGACTTAAGCAATCTAAAGAAAGTTGTTCACATAGTAAAGATAGGTAACATTTCTAAAAAAATCAATCTGCTCAGCAGATAGATAATGGACGAGCAACTATTACTCAAAAAACTACATTCTCCAGAGACACGCCACACGGCTTTCTCTGAAATTGTTAACCAATATAGCGAAAAGTTGTATTGGACTGTTCGTCATATAGTTGGTACTCATGAAGATGCCGACGATGTTATTCAGGAAACATTCATCAAAGTATGGAACAAATTAGACGATTTCCGTGGTGACTCGAAAATTTCCACTTGGCTACATCGCATTGCCGTAAATGAAGCTTTGGATCATCTGCGACGAGAGAAAAAACACAATGAAAACGATGTAGAGGTATCCAACCTTGCGGGAGCTTTTGCTGACACATATTTTGATGGTGACGAAGTTGAAAGACTATTACGTGATGCTATTGAAACCTTGCCTGAAGCACAAAGGGCTGTTTTCTCACTTAAATATTTCGACAACAAGAAATACTCAGAGATAAGTCAGATACTCGGAACATCAGAAGGTGGATTAAAAGCGAACTACCATTATGCAGTAGAAAAAATTCGGAAATTCTTTGACGCTCATAACAATAATGCGTGAATATTTCAATTCAATTAATTAAACCTATATCTTTTTATTACGTCAATAGGATAGATAACTAATATAGAAATATGACAAACATCAACAACATATTAGAAAGACCATACGTTGACAACGGTAGTTACACCGTTCCCAACGGGTATTTCAATACATTGCATGATAGAATCATGGAACGTGTTGACAAAGAATCATTATGTTCTAAAAACTCAACCGTGACATCCACCACAAAAATGAAGGTCTTCTCCATGAAGCCCTGGTTCAAATATGCTGCGGCAGCTTGTTTGGTTGCGGCCGTATCAATATTGGGTATTGGTGTATTCTATCATCAGAATGACAAAGAAAACCACATTGCAGAGCAGCAGGATGCAGTCATCACAGAGCAGTACTATAACGACTGTATGGAATATGCAATGGTTGACAACGACGATATCTATACTTATTTGGCAGAACAGTAATAAAAAGAAAGCAGATATGATAAAGAAATTGTTTTACATAATTTTGCTACTCACATCCGCAGTAACACTCTCTGCGCAAACCCCAAAGAAGTTTGACCCAGAGAAATTCTCACGTGAACAAGAGGCTTTCATTGCAAAAGAGGCAAGACTTTCTCCTCAAGAAGCAGAGAAGTTCTTCCCTGTCTTCCGCGAAATGAAGAACAAACAGAGAGCACTGTTTCACAAACAACGTCAGTGGGTTCGTTCAAAACCGATGAATGACAAGGATGCTGCAAAACTAATATCAGACATGGACAAGATTGACATGGAACTGAAGAAGATTCAAATGGCATATCATACAAAATTCTGTAAAGTCATTCCTGCATCAAAGGTATTTCTTTGCTTATATGCTGAAGAACGCTTCAAACACCAGATTATGTACAAGATGTCTGAACAAAAACAATTCAAAAAACACACGACAGACAAGAAACCTCAAAGATAATTTGAGGTTTCATACATACACATCTTTGTTAACAGTAGATAAAGTTTGTTAATTAAAAGGCTATACATTTTGTTATTCCATTTCTTTTAACTAAGTTTGCATTAAAGTAAGGAATACAAAAATATAACCATATTATTAACAACTAACAAAAACACTAAAACATTATGAACAAAAAATTCATCTGCACCGTATGTGGATACATACACGAAGGACCAGAACCACCTGAAAGATGTCCACAATGTAAAGTTCCTGCATCAAAGTTCAAGGAACTAGAAGCTGCAGAAGGCGGCATAAAATTCGTACAAGAGCATGTAATAGGCATAGCCAATGAATATGGCATCGATGACGAGATGCGCAAAGACCTCAACGCTCACTGGATGGGAGAATGCACCGAAGTAGGTATGTATCTTGCCATGAGCCGTCAGGCTGACCGGGAAGGCTACCCGGAGATTGCAGAAGCGTTCAAACGCTACGCATGGGAGGAAGCTGAACATGCCAGCAAATTTGCTGAACTGTTGGGCGACGTAGTATGGGACACAAAGACCAATGTCGAGAAGCGCATGAACGCTGAGGCTGGAGCATGCGAAGACAAGTTCCGCATCGCCAAGAATGCTAAAGCACAGGGCTGGGATGCAATACATGACACCGTACACGAAATGGCAAAAGACGAGGCACGCCATGGAAAAGGCTTCGAAGGTCTCTACAACCGCTATTTCAAGAAATAATAGTATAAGTAGGGGCAAATAATTGATATTTGCCCCTACTTTTTTTTGTCATAGTCAAAACGTGAAAGGAGAATAGATTGAAAAAAATTATATCATTCCTAATTGTTTTAGTAATTACACTTCTCGCCGTAACTGCATTCTTAAATACGAAAAGTTGCGGCGAAAAATTATGGGGTAAAAAAGCAGATACCATCACACTACCGCCTATTGACATAAATCTGAAAAGTAGAATAGACTCATTTCTCATCAACAATCCCATAGACGGTTGCCTTGGCATAGAGGTTTATGACATAACAGCGCAAAAAGAAATATATTCATACAACAAAGACTCACTTATGAGCCCTGCATCATGTATGAAAATTCTCACCTGCACCGCAGTATTACGTTATATGGGTGCCAATATGCCACTGCGCAACAGATTATACATATCAGGCGATGTCAAAGGCGACACACTAGTAGGAAATCTAATTCTCAAGACACAATTTGACGCCGCTTTCAACCGTGACACATTAAACCTACTCCTTGACGAACTAAAACACAAAGGAATCTCATACGTCAAGGGGGACGTTCTTTTGGACTTGATGTTCACTAGTCCAATGAATCATGAGGAGCACTGGGTTATAGGAGATCTGCGCACACGATACATGGGAATATTATTACATGGTTTTGAACGTGTCAAAAAAGAAATGGCATCAGCCATGCATGCACGAGGCATTACACATATTGACGGAGAAATAATGTATGGCAAACTCAATCCGAAAAAAACCAACCTTATTGCAGAGAACAGAAACAGCCTGCACTCCATGGTAGAGAAATCACTAAAGGTATCATCAAACATTAATGCAGAAGCGCTGCTATATCCTCTAGGATACTTATATGACAAGAATGGTCATTATCGCGAAAACGGTAAATTGCAACTACTCACATTCCTGCGCAACGAATTGAATGTTGAACCATCAATGGTATGCAATATAGATGACGGATGCGGTTTATGTCCTAACGACAAGCTTACCACCGACCTGCTTGTAAAACTATTAATATATTGTTATGAACGACCATATATATACAACGAAGTCATTAACGACATGCCATTGGCTGGTGTTGATGGCACACTGTATAAACGCATGCACCATCCTGACATCATGGGCAAGTTGCGCGGAAAGACAGGCACTCTTACCCGTGAGGGCGGTATCAGTACACTTGCAGGGTATTTCATAGGAAAAGACAACCATCTCATAGCCTATGCCATCATGAACAATGGTTGCGGTGTAGAAAACGGCAGAGCATGGCAAGACAATTTCTGTCTCCATGCATTACAACCACAAACTTTCATGGGAGAACTAAACAAATGCGACAGTATCGCTTCTGATTAACATTATAGAAAACGCCTATGCGCCTTTTCGCATTTTTATGCATCTAAATATCAGAAATTGAAACCGACATACAGGTACACTGATCCGAGCATATTGCGAGTCATCATAAGGCCATTACCATATTGATAATAGAATAGATAGCCCTGTGTACCAAAGAACCACGGGCCATTATTGTAGAGAACGACCATGCGCAACGTGCCATTGAAAGCAATATTCTTTTTGCTGAAGTCCTCAAACGACTTTATGAAGTTACCTTGTTCGTTTCCCTCTTCACTATAGTCTTTAGTCTTCGTAGCAGTATGCTGAAGTAGATACCCTAACGAACCTGTCAGTTCTGCGCCTGCAAGCCAGTTCTTGGCAAACACCCAGTTATACCCATAACCACCAGTCAGCGAAAACTCATCGTTTTTCTGCTGACCATACAAGGTATTCGAAGTGTACTCGGTCTTGTTAATGTCACTCACCATATTTGCAAACTTATCCCAATCCATACTCATACGGTTATGGGCATATGATATGCCTACTATTGGTGAGCCAGCGGAGCGCAACTGACGATTCGCCTGACTGTAGGCCGCCTGATGCGAGAAATGTTTGTAGTTCATGACATAGTAGAAACTTATTCGTGTCATGCCCACCTTGATGCCGTCAAAGGGATGGTCATGCAACAAGGGACTGTAGTCTTTGCCCTTGATTGTCAAATTCTTGACATTGTAGTTTCCACCAACACGACGATAGAACAAATCAAGACCGAAAGCAGCGGAATATATGGAAGCACTAAGGTCTGTGTCGTCATCGTTCAGAAATATGGATTTCAAGTCAATGTTGTATCCGAGGAAAGCAAAACGCCAACCAAAGAACGGTCCAATGCGAGTACGCCACTTCGGCGTAACCCTCAGATTAAAATCATCACCGGCATCAAGTTGAAACTGTTCAAAGCGCCCCGACAACTGTACCTCTGCACACCAGTTGTATTGCTGCTGCGTATCCACATAATTAGTATCACGAGGCGGTGACAACACACGATCTGCAAACATATAGGCACGTTTAAACCAGTTCAATTTCTTTTTTGGTAAAGTGTCATTAGCGACAACGCCCACGCTGTCTGTTTGAGCAGACAGTGTGAGCGTTGCTATTAACATAATATTTAAAAGCGCTATCCTCAAAACCTTAAAATTTACCCAATATCCTGTCAAGCACCCAGTTGGTGGGTGTTGCACTAAGTGCTGTACACTGACAGTCACCACGTCCTTGCAGAGTCTCAACAACCGCACGTATGAGCGGCAACTGCACGTATGGAGGATTCTCCACAGCAATTTCCATGATTCCATCAGAGGTATGCAATCGAATGGGATCGTAATCAAACACAGAGAAGCACAATATGCCTTCCGTACCTATCAATTCTATGCGATCTTCACGACCAGCCTCATGACCGGCAAAGCACCACGAACCGCTACCCGGCAAACCATTTTCGAAAACGAAACTGGCGCTGACTGTGTCTTCTGCCTGATACAGTCCTCCGAGATTGGCAGAAAAACCTTCTGCATGTACAATAACGCCGAAATACTGTTGCAATAGATCCAGTTGATGTGGTGCGAGATCATAGAAATAACCTCCTCCGGCAATATCCGGCTGTATGCGCCACGGACGTTCCTCCGGAGCATTGTAGTCTACCTGACGCGGCGGACAGGCAAAACGAATCTGGACATTCAACACCTTACCGATGATTCCTTTCTGCAATATCTCTCCCACTCGCAAGAAATAAGGCAGATAGCGACGATAGTATGCCACAAAACACGGCACACCAGTTTCTTTTGAAACATGATTCACACGTGCACAGTCATCATACGATGCCGCCAAAGGTTTCTCTATATAGACAGGTTTACCTGCACGCATAGCCATAATGGCATACGTGGCATGGCTTGATGGTGGTGTTGCAATATACACGGCATTCACATCTGGGTCGTCTACCAATGCCTGCGCATCAGCATACCATCGCGGGATACCGCGCCGTTCAGCATATGAACGTGCCTTATCGGCATTGCGACTCATCACCGCAACGACACGCGAACCCTCGACTACATTGAACGCCGGTCCACTCTTCTTCTCCGTCACTTCACCACATCCGATGAAGCCCCAGTGAATCTCCTTCACTTCTTTGTCTTAGCCTTGTCTTCTGTCTTCGTTGCGCCTTTCTTATACCCCTTGTTCAAACCAGCGATTACTTCGTTGGTGATGTCAATGCCCTTGTCGGCATAAAGGATATTATCTCCAGACTTAGACAGAATCATGGTATATTTCTTATCTTTATTATACTTAGCAATGAAATGCTGCAGAGAGTCATGCAAAGCGGCATTGAACTTGTTTGTTTCCTCTTGGAACTCAGCACCCAGACGCTGCTGCAAAGCTTCAATATCAGCATTTTGCTTCTGCAGGCCTGCCTGTATCTGCTCTGCCTGCTCTCGGGTATAAGCATTCTGCTGCAGTTTCTGCTGGAAATTTGCTGCTGCAGACTGCAGAGCCTGTCCCTTCTGCTGCAAGGTTGCCTGAATATTCTGACTCTTCTTCTCAAGAATCAAAGAGTACTCCTTGCAGAACTCATACTGCGTCATGAGCGAATCTACCTCCACATATGCAATCTTAAGCTCAGTTGGAGCAGTTTGCTTAGCTTCCGGCTTATCAGCCTTTGGAGATTTGTCACATGAGTTGAGCGAAACAAGGGCAACTGCTGCTACAGCAATCACACCATAAAGATTTTTCTTTGTCATTTTATCGTTATAAAGTTTGTTTGTTTTCGTTTTTTTTATTAATTTTGCAAAGTTAGTAATAAAAACTGAATTTAGTATTATAAAAAAAGTAAATTATGACTAAAAAAGACTTAAAACCCGAAAGAGTCTTTCATTTTTTCTCAGAGATAAACAATATACCGCGTCCATCAAAGCATGAGGAGCAGATGATTGCTTACCTCAAAGCTTTTGGCGAGAGCCGATCATTGGAAACCATTATTGACGATGCCGGCAACGTACTGATACGCAAACCTGCCACCAAAGGCATGGAGGAACGTCCCACCATTATATTACAGAGTCACATGGATATGGTGTGCGACAAACTCGTAGATTACGATATAGACTTTCTCAAAGACCCTATAAAGTCGTACATTGACGGAGAATGGCTGAAGGCCGAGGGAACCACACTCGGCGCTGATGACGGCATAGGCTGCGCTATCGAACTGGCACTGCTTGATGCAAGCGACATAGAGCATGGTCCCTTGGAGTGTCTTTTCACACGCGACGAAGAAACTGGTCTGACCGGAGCGCACAGCTTGAAGGGAGATATGCTGAAAGGCAATATGCTGCTCAATCTTGATTCTGAAGATGAGGGACTGTTCTATGTTTCATGTGCAGGTGGAAAAACGACCACCGCTACATGGAATACTTCGTACATGAGTGTTGGAAAAGATTATTTCTTTCTCAAAGCATCCGTCAAAGGACTGACAGGAGGACACTCTGGTGACGACATTAACAAGAAGCGTGCAAATGCCATCAAATTACTGGCGCGTTTCCTTTATAAAGAACAAAAGAAGATGCCTGTATTGCTGGCACAGTTCAACAGCGGCAAACTGCACAACGCCATACCACGCGACGGAAGCATAACCTTCGCCGTGCCATTCAGTGAAAAAGAAACAGCAAGAGTGGACTGGAACGTGTTCTCCACAGAGGTTGAAGAGGAATTTCACGTTACAGAACCATCCATACAATGGCACATGGAAAGCACAGATACAACACCTGTAATGCCTGCAGACCTCAGTAAGCGCATCATCCTTGCCTTGCAGGCTGTAGATAACGGAGTGTACTCTGTAGTACAGGACACCATATTGGGCGACATCACTGAAACGTCAAGCAACCTTGCTTCCATTTGTACCACCGAAACATCATGCTCTATAGTATGCAGTCAGCGTTCCAGCGTAATGAGCAACCTTGAAAACATTGTAAACACCATACGTTCTGTGTTCGAACTGGCAGGCGCCGACACCATAACCCATAGCGACGGTTATCCTGCATGGAAGATGCGCACCGAAAGTCATCTGCGCTCAGTTGCTGTACAGTGCTACAATGATTTGTTTGGAAAAGCACCAAAGGTAATAGGCATACATGCTGGTTTGGAGTGCGGATTGTTCGCTGAACGATACCCCAACCTCGACATGCTGTCCCTCGGCCCCACAATGCGCGGCGTACACTCACCCGATGAGCGACTGCTCATCCCTACCGTTGACAAAATATGGCAATTGGTTACAGAAATAATCAAAAAAATATGATTATAAATAAAGAGTTAAGACTGTACGATTAACAAATCCGAGAGAAAACGAAATATGACAACCTTAATTCATAACTCTTAAATAAAAATGAAATATTGTAAAGATCTCACGGTGAAGGCCGTTGAACACATTAACGAGAAATATGTACTAATACGTCTGACGCATTCAGAGCCTCTGCCACAAATGCTACCAGGACAATTTGTAGAAGTCAGGGTTGACGATTCACCCAACACTTTCTTGCGTCGCCCCATTTCTATAAATAATGTTGACGAAGAAAAGAATGAGTTGCATCTACTGGTAGCCGTGGTTGGTGACGGCACACGCCATATGGCACAACTGAAAAGTGGTGACACACTGAACGTAATGTTGCCATTAGGAAATGGATTTAGTTTGTCACCAGCAGAAGACAGACTGCTGGTAGGCGGCGGTGTAGGTGTTGCCCCCCTACTCTATCTCGGCAAGAAAATATGCGAAGCAGGCGGCAAACCAACCTTTTTGCTCGGTGCACGTTCCAAGAAAGACCTGCTGATGCTTGACCGTTTTATTGAATACGGCCGCGTATTCATAACCACAGAAGATGGTACAGAGGGAGAAAAAGGCTTCGTCACCAATCACAGCATCTGGCAACAAGAAAAATTCAAGTTCATCTCTACCTGCGGTCCAATGCCTATGATGAAGGCTGTAGCACGACTGGCAGAACAACTAAATATATCTTGCGAAGTAAGTCTTGAGAACAAGATGGCATGTGGGCTTGGTGCCTGTCTCTGTTGTGTAGAAAAGACTAAAGACAAGGGCAACGTATGTGTATGTACTGAGGGTCCCGTATTCGATTCAAGCAGATTGTTCATGTAGTCAATATACAATAGACAATAAAGGAGATGAATCAAATTCTTAATATAGGAGACAAGGTGCGCTTCCTTAACGATGTGGGAGGCGGCAGGATTAGCGGTTTCCAAAAAGGAAACATAGTATTGGTCGAGGATGAAGATGGTTTTGAAGTACCAGTACGCGAACAGGAAGTGGTTCTCGTAGATTCTGCCGAACGTAAACTGAATAACAGCAATGCAGGCAGTAAAGTAGCGGAACAGGCTGAAGACTCTGAATACAAGCAAGCCAACAATGTGCCAACGCCTCATACTGCGTATATCAACATAGAGGAGCGCATCGCTCATCTGGAACGCACTGTAAAGAGACTTCAATTACGCATAGAGGAATTGGAAAGTGCAAAATCACTGCGTGAACGACTTAAAGACAGCAATATCAAGGTGACAGAAACCAAGAAACATATCAAGCAGGACACTGCTGATGGTATCTTGGAGATAGACCTGCATGCCACGGAACTACTCGACACAACGGCAGGCATGAATGCTACAGACATAAAGGAATACCAACTTGACGTATTCCGCCGCACTATGAAAGAACATTTGAAAGACAAAGGACGCCACATAGTATTCATACACGGCAATGGTGATGGCGTACTGCGTCGCGCCATACTCTCAGAACTGCGTCGCGACTATAGTCATTGTCAGTGGCAGGATGCTTCGTTTCAACAGTATGGCTTTGGAGCCACCATGGTAACAATACGATAAAACGAACTCTCAAATAAAAAAATCCCGAAACGTTACGAAATCAACGCTTCGGGATTTTTTATTTGTGGCATATACTATTTCTTGTTTTCTACAGCAGACTGCTCAATAGGCAGACACTGTTTATAATTCTCTATATACCTCTCAAAGCCTGCTACATCTTCTGCTGTAGGAGCAACAGACACACCTGTGTTGCCTGCAAAGACGACATCTTCAAGATAGTCTGCGAGGTTCTTGCCATTATTCTTGATCAAATAGGCTGCCAACAAAGCTATTCCCCATGCACCACCTTCACCTGCTGTCTCCATGACAGAGATTGGCGAATTAAGTGCAGCGGCAAGCATACGCTGACCTACACCGGCGGTCTTGAAATATCCGCCATGACCAGTGATGCGATCAACACGTATCATTTCATCCTTGAACAAAATGTCGTTACCTATCTTCAGCACGCCAATAGCACCATAAAGATGGGCACGCATGAAATTGGCAAGGTTGAACTTATCATTGGCTGAACGTACAAACATCGGGCGACCTTCGGCAAGACCTGTCACCGGCTCACCGCTGACATAGTTGTATGCCATCAGGCCACCACAGTCAGCATCACCTTCAAGAGCCTTGTTGAAGAGTTTGCCATACAACTCGTTCATATCCACTGGCACGCCGAGCAACTGCTGGTATTCCTTGAATAGCCCTACCCAAGCATTAATGTCGCTGGTGCAGTTGTTGCAGTGAACCATGGCAACCAACGAACCATCGGGGGTCGTCACCATGTCAATCATTTCGTAAGGCTTGCTCAGAGGCTTCTCCAAGACAATCATCGAGAATGAAGATGTGCCGGCACTTACGTTACCTGTACGTTGCTTCACTGCGTTTGTCGCTACCATACCTGTTCCTGCATCACCTTCTGGAGGACATACAGGGCAACCAGGTTTCAGATGGCCTGACACGTCAAGTTTCTTGGCTCCTTCTGGAGAAAGGAATCCTGCATTCTCACCTGCATTCAATGACTTCGGCAGAATATCAAGGAGTTTCCAAGAGAATCCTTTCGGAGCGATGAGGTCATCGAATTTCTTAACCATCTCCGCATCGTATGTCTTGGTGGCTGGATCAACTGGAATCATACCAGAGGCATCACCAACACCCAATACGAACTGTCCTGTCACCTGCCAGTGTACGTAACCAGCCAAAGTGGTAAGGTATTTGATATCCTTTACGTGCTCCTCGTTGTCGAGTATAGCCTCATAAAGGTGGCTGATACTCCAGCGCAGTGGAATGTTATAGTTAAACAACTGCGAGAGTTCTGCCGCAGCCTTGCCAGTGTTGGTGTTGCGCCATGTGCGGAATGGCACAAGTATCTGCTGCTGCTCGTTGAAAGCCATGTAACCGTGCATCATGGCAGAGAAACCTATGGCAGCGAGATTCTCTATCTCACAGTCATACTGTTTTGTCACATCCTTGCGCAGTTCGGCATAGCAATCCTGAAGACCATACCATATAGCCTCTATACTGTATGTCCACAGTCCGTCAACAAGTTGGTTCTCCCATTCGTGTGAGCCTTGGGCGATAGGCTTGTTGTCCTCATCAATGAGGACAGCCTTAATACGGGTAGAGCCAAACTCGATACCGAGAATGGCTTTACCTGCTTGTATTGTTTCTTTTGCGCTCATACTGTCTTATTTCAGTGCCTTGTTCAACATATAGTACACTTCGTTGTTGCGGAGTGTCTGCTTGAAGTCAGCAATGTTTGTCTGCTTGTTTATCTTCACATACTCTATGCCGAGCATCTCTGCGAAATCATCCCAGTATTCCTCTGTGATGTCGTAAGAGAATGCACTGTGGTGAGTGCCACCGGCAAGAATCCATGCACCTGCACCGATTTCAAATGTTGGCTGTGGAACCCAAAGGGCTGAAGCCACTGGCAGGTTTGGCATTGGTTTTGGCTCAATGCACTCTACCTCCTGAGAAATCAGGCGGAAACGGTTGCCCAAGTCAACGACTGTAGCCTTGATGCCGCGACCAACCTTTGACGTGAACACAAGACGTGCAGTCTGCTGTTTGCGTATGCCGATACCGAGGAAATGAACCTCCAATGTCGGTTTGTCAACTGCGATGAGCGGACAAACCTCAAGCATGTGGCTCTGCAGACATGATGAGCGGTCGCCGGCGAAGTTGAGAGTATAATCCTCAAGGAACGAACAACCAGTCGGCATTCCCTGCTGGATTACCCAGAGTGTGCGATAGAGACATGCTGTCTTCCAGTCACCCTCTGCACCGAAGCCATAGCCTTCAGCCATCAAGCGCTGTGAGGCAAGACCTGGAATCTGGTCGAAACCTACGAAATTAGGATCGTTGATGTCAGCATCACCAAGGTCGTCGAAGTTGGTTGTGAAAGCTGTCGCACCCTCGTCCTTAAGCACACGGCGCAGTGCTATCTCTGCCTTGGCGGCATTCTTCACCTTCTCCCAGTATACATCAATACCACTCTCGTCTATCTTGATGGTATATTGCTCCTTGTATTCTTTTACAAGTTCGTCAACCTCAGCGTCTGTCACCTTTTTGAAGTATTCCATCAGCGAGCTGACTGGATAGTAATCCACATGATATCCCATGCGCTGTTCAAACTCAACGCGGTCACCGTCGGTTACTGCTACGTTGTTCATGTTCATACCGAACATCAGGCAGCGAACGTTCTTTGCATCGGCAACACCGGCTGCCACGCGTGCCCAAACGGCAATCTTCTTCTGAACGTCCTCGCTCTTCCAATAGCCACAAACCACCTTACGCTGCACACGCATACGGGTGCAGATGTGTCCGAACTCGATATCGCCGTGAGCAGACTGGTTGAGGTTCATGAAGTCCATATCCATGGTGTCCCATGGAATCTCTGCATTATACTGTGTATGGAAATGCAGCAATGGCTTCTGCAAAGCCTGCAGGCCCTTTATCCACATCTTAGCCGGCGAAAATGTGTGCATCCATGTGATGATGCCCACACACTTGTCGTCATTGTTGGCAGCCTTCATCACGTCCTCTACTTCCTTAGAGCTGTTGGCTGTGCCCTTATAAACTACCTTTATGGGGATTATTCCGCTGTTGTTCAGTCCATCCACCATTTCCTTAGAGTGACCGTCAACAGCAACCACTGCGTCACCTCCGTAGAGCAACTGTGCACCAGTCACCCACCATACTTCCAAATTGTCAAAAGCTTTAATCATAGTATATAAAAAATATTTAATGTAATTGTTTAGTTCGTTTATGCTTTACGAAATACAAAGTTACGATTTTTTATTCAAACTACCAAATCCGTTTAATATTTTTATGAATAAACATTAATAATGCTTTATAATAACGTAGATTATAAAGTGTCAGATTTCCCTCCACGTATTTCTATAATCTTTACGACACAAAATATAATGGCAACGATTGCGGCGGGTATTAGTATAACGGCAGCTCCATCATCACTCCCTGATATGTCTTCTAAAACAGGGGTTATAACATCTAATAGTCTCATATATGTATTTATAAGAATCTGGGTTTTGATGCTGTTTGCATAACATAGAAACAAAGAGCAAGTATAACAAATGAAAAACTAGCGAGATTACATAATACGCTATAAGTTACGGCGTGGCGTTTATCTCTTCCAATACACCGATAACAGGCTGTGTCTATTGAGATTTTTAATGCCTCTCCTGAAAAAACAAACAAGGAACCCCAGAAAAACCAAAATAATGAGTGTTCCAAATAATCAGTGATTTCGTAATCTGCATAAAGAAATGTAAATACTATAGGCCTTGTCAATAAATTTGCACCTAAACATGTAAGTAGAATTTTTAGGCGATATTCGCGTAATGCCAACAAAACCAGCAATTCTACAAATATTGGCAAAAACATTGTTATGATTATATAACTATATTCTATAGAGAGATAAAAGGGGTCACCGTTACACACTATTACGAAAGAATCTTCAAATATCATTTATACCATAATTAATTAAACAACCATAATTCTAAAATATCTAAAGAAAAAGAAATCAAATTGCCATAATAGTCTGTAATTTCAATATACAAGAGAAACTATAGATTATTATGGCAATTCTTTTCGTACTATATATTTAGTGTTTCTGCCCCTTCTGTCCGTAGTAGGCATTAGGACCATGTTTGCGATTGTAGTGTTTTTCGATGAGCAGTGGATTCATCGTAGTCAATGGATTTACAGAGAAACTGATGAATGCCATCTTGGCACACTGCTCCATGACCTTTGCGTTATATACGGCATTGTCTGGTGACGTGCCCCATGAGAATGGGCCGTGGTTCTTCACAAGAACGGCTGGAGTGTGGTCAGGGTTGATCTTGCGGATGTTGAGTATCTCGTCAACTATCACGTTACCAGTTTCCAATTCGTATGCACCTTCCACTTCTTCCTTGGTCATGTCGCGAGTACATGGTATTGCCTTGTAGAAATAGTCTGCATGAGTGGTGCCGATGTTCGGGATATCCTGTCCTGCCTGTGCAAAGGCGGTGGCGTATGTGGAATGTGTATGTACCACACCTTGAATATTGGGGAACGCCTTGTAGAGCACCAGATGCGTAGGTGTGTCTGACGATGGATTGAGGTCGCCCTCAACGACTTTGCCGGTTTCGAGGTCTACGACTACCATGTCTTCTGCTTTCATGTCGTCATAACTTACGCCCGACGGCTTTATCACTACAAGTCCTTTCTCACGGTCGATACCAGAAACATTGCCCCATGTGAATATGACAAGTCCCTGCTTTACAAGGTCAAGGTTGGCCTTGAATACTTTCTGTTTGAGTTCTTCTAACATTTTTATTTGGAATTAAGAATTTAAGGAGTTAAGGAGTTAAGACAAGTGCATTCATCTGATTATGCATAATGTCTTAACTACTTAACTCCTTAACTAATGATTACTATAGATTAATTACCACAGTGCCCAGTAAAGGATTACGAGAATCAAGATGACACCAGCAGCACCGATGTTGAATGCGCGGTCAGTCTTGAAGATGGCGATGTCAACGCCAATAGATTTCACATCCTCGACTTCGTCCTTAGCATTGCTTACCAGATAGAGATAGATGCAGAACATCATAGCTGCCATGAAGAAGAATGCCTCGAAGCCCAACAGACGGCAGTCTTCATTGAAGAAGCACAGCATACCGAGCACGAAGGAACCTACGGCGAGGCCAAGGCAGATGTGTGCCCACTTGAACAGTGTACGCTTTGTCTTCTCTGGCACCAGTTCTGCAGGCTTTGTCTTCTTAGACATGAATGACAGACCGAAGAACAGTACAACAAGACAGATGAACACATATCCCATGCGGAGCAGGAATGGAACCTCTGGCAACAGGAACTTGAACAGGATAGAGAATGCGAATGTGCCTATGGCTGCAACGACTGCGGCAGCACCGCTGGCACGCTTCCAAAGCAGACCCAGACCGAAGATAACCACAATACCTGGATATACGAAACCTGAGTACTCCTGAATTACCTGGAATGCCTGATCGGCACCACCCATGATTGGGTAAACGGCAATGAGAGCCATCAGCAGTGCACATACAGAAGTGATACGACCCACACTCACGAGCTTACGCTCTGAAGCCTTCTTGTCAATGTAGTGCTTGTAGATATCCATCGTGAAGATGGTTGAAGTACTGTTGAACATTGATGCCAGTGAAGAAATAACAGCGGCAGCAAGTGCAGCGAATGAAAGACCCTTCACGAATACAGGGGTGAAGTTGCGGATGAGGAATGGATAAGCATCATCAGAACGCTCTATCGAACCGGCCAATGTTGCACGCAGTGCCTCACAGTCAGGTGAGTGCATGATGTAGTATGCGCAAACGCCAGGTATGCAGACGATGAACGGAATGAGAATCTTCAGGAATGCAGCGAAGATCATACCCTTCTTAGCCTCTGACAGAGACTTGGCAGCCAGACCTTTCTGGATGATGTACTGGTTGAAGCCCCAGTAACCAAGGTTGGTAAGCCACAGTGCACCAACGATAACCACGATACCCGGAATATCGAAATATGGGTCATCGGTAATGTTCTCAATGGCCGGATTACGCGTCACCACAAGATTGAAATGTTTATCCCCTTCTATTCCCTTGAAGTAATTAAATATTTCTCCGAAGGCACCGAAGGCACCACCCTCAATGTTAAGTTCTGAACCGATAACGTCAAGTGCTGCGTACGCAGTGATAAGACCGCCGCCTACGAGGAATGTCACCTGCATTACGTCGGTCCATGCCACAGAAGCAAGACCACCATATATAGAATACAGACCTGCGATGAGGAAGAGTACCAGAATGATTGTCAGCAGGGTGAAGTCAACCTGCATACCTGCGAGCGTTCCCATTGATGCCGGCAGACCGAGAATCTGCTTGATGGCAAGTGCTCCGAGCCATGCTACAGAGGTAAGGTTAATGAACACATAGAGGAACAGCCAGAAAATTGAGAATGACAGACCTACACCGTCATTGTAGCGGTCGCGCAGGAACTGCGGTATAGTAAACACCTTTTTCTCAATCATCAGCGGCAACAGGAACTTACCCACTACGAGCAACGTGGCAGCAGCCATAAGTTCGTATGCTGCCATGGCAATACCTGAGTTGAAGGCAGAACCAGACATTCCGATGAACTGCTCTGCTGATATATTCGCAGCGATAAGCGATGCACCCACAGCCCACCATGTCAAGGTGTTACCTGCAAGGAAGTAGTCGGTAGATGATTTCTCCTCGCCCTTCTTGCTGCGGCTGAGGAAGAATCCCAGACCTACGAGGATTACAATGTATGCTATGAATACAAGATAGTCAATGGTGGTGAAACCATTGTTCTTAAGTGCGTCTAAAATACTCATTGTTTATCTTAGAGTTAAGGAGTTAAGGAGTCAAGAAGTCAAGACATTTCGTTTGCGCTCACAGGCTGTCACATTCGTCTTAACTACAGACTGCTTAACTACAGATTTCTGATTAATTTATTTATTTGATTGAAAATTTATATGCTGCGTGACTGTAATACTTCTCACCCGGCTTCAGTGTCGGCTGCACCCAGTCTTTCTTGTTTGGTGAGTCAGGGAATTTCTGGCTCTCAAGACATACGCTGACGTGCTTAGGGTATTTCAGACCACCCTTGCGGACGATATCCTTATCCTTGCCTACGCCCTGGAAGTTTGCGGTATAAACCTGCACACCTGGCTCGTTGGTGAACATTTCCATGAAGATACCTGTCTTAGGTGAATACAGTGATGCACACACCTGTGTGTCATCGCCCTTGCCGTCCTTGAATGTATTCAGGCAGTAGTTGTGGTCATAACCACCGGCATTCTGCACCTGGTCAAATGTGCTGTTGATTGAGTCACCGAAAGCATGTGGTGTACGGAAATCCATTGCGGTTCCTTCCACTGGTTTAATCTCGCCCGTTGGTATATACAACTTGTCTGACGGAGTGAAGTTGTCAGCATTCACATACAGCACCATATCCGTACCTACCTGCGACAAGTCGCCATTGAGGTTGTAGTAGTTATGGTTGGTCTGGTTTATGATGGTCTCCTTGTCTGTCGTTGCCTCCCATGTCATGTCGAGGGTATTGTCAGACGTCACCTTATATGTGGTGGTAGCAGTCACGTTTCCAGGGAAACCGTTCTCGCCGTCAGCAGCCTTGATGGTGAGTTTCAGTATTGAATCACCTATCTGCTCAGCGTCATACACCTGGTTCATCCAACCTGTGGTGCCACCGCCGTGAAGGCAGTTAGGACCGTCGTTCTGCTTCAGCTGGTATGCCTGGCCGTTGAGTGTGAACTTGCCACCTGCTATACGGTTGGCATAGCGACCCACTGAAGAACCATAGTCGCTCGGTGAGTTCAGTGTGTCTGCATACTGCTGAATGTTGTCAAAGCCGAGCACAACGTCTGTAGGCTTGCCGTCCTTGTCAGGCACCACAAGCGATACCACACGACCGCCATAGTTGGTGATGCACACCTCCATGCCGTTGTCGTTTTTCAACGTGTAGAGTTTCACTGGCTTTCCGGCTATTACAGTGTCAAAAGCCGCAGGGTCCAGCCCCGACTTCAACGCAGTCTGCTGACTGTCGTTGGTGCATGCAACAAAGGCTGTCATTGCCATTGCGCTTGCAAGGAAAAGAAGTTTTTTCTTCATCAGTTAGTATATTTTAAATAATTGTTTGGTCAAAAACGGACGTAAAGTTAACATTATTTTTTGACATAGGACAATTTTTCTTAGTGTTTTTTTCGTTTACGCACAATTTTTCCTCAAATTGCAAACCACACTAAACAAATTTCCCTATGCTCTACTTCTGTCTTTTATACACAAAGATACCTTTGTCATTCTCAAGCGACATACTGTCAGGACCAAGCGACACCACATCGAAGGTGTCAGCATTCAGTATCAGTTGCGCGTTTGACATCGACCATTGCGTGTATGGGTGCGTTTCTGCCGTACCTTCACTTTCCACTGCTCCGTCTTCTTGTATCTTGAAATTGCGGTCGAGCGATGTCCACTTTCCCAACAACGAAGTAAGGTTCACCATACGGATGATGAACTTCTCACCATTTTCATTCTCGGTGAATGTAAGTGTCACCTTATCCCCAGCGAACACTCCACCCTGCACTGCCGACTCTTCGTCGGTATTCATTTCAAACGACAATGTCTTGCCACCGTCAGTTTTCAGTTCAAGCACATGCATAGTAGTGCCCTCGCCTACCGTTCCATACAATGCTGTGTCAGACACAAAAGTCATCATAGAGTCTGCATTCTCGCCTTTTGCATTGTCTGTCTTTCCATTACAGCCGACCATAAGCAATGCCGCAGCGAACAGCTGCAACACAGATAGTGTAAAATTTCTTTTCATTCTCACTTCAGATTAGTATGATTGATTTGTGAGTGCAAAGATACGAACTTTTTCTGAAACTGCAAAGGAAATAAGTCTTTTTCTATGGATTTTTGGGATATGCGTTTTTTTCTAAATCACCACTATTTAGAAAACTCATTTTAAGGCAGGTAAAACATAGTGGATGGACATGATGTCCAGAAAAGGGGTTCCCCCTCTAAAAATAGTCTTAAAATGCGAAATATGGAGTCGGATATTTTCTGAAATTTGAAGAAAAAGCAAAAAAGGCACGTTTTAGTCCACAATTGGTACTTAAAACGTGCCTTTTTATGTTGTAAAAGCAGCCATATCACAATGTAATAGCTATCAGATAGCACTGTAATACGATAGCTTTTACATGGTATTTGGATAGCTTTTACTACGATTTAAGAAAACTTTACATTTTTAACATTTGCCTAAATGTCGGATTCCGCAAACTACATCCGTACTGAATTCATCACTTTCCTCTCTATTTATTTCACTCTGATTGAGAGCATCGTTTCGCTTCATTCCACAATTCATCCATCTCTGCAAGGGTCATGTCTTTCAATTCACGTCCCTGTTCCTTGGCTTTCTGCTCTACGTATGTAAAGCGGCTTATGAACTTGCGGTTGGTGCGCTCAAGGGCAGTGTCAGGATTAATATGGTAAAGTCGTGCAGCATTGACAAGCGAGAACAGCACATCGCCGAGTTCTTTTTCTGACGCCTCACGGTCGCCACGCTCCAGTTCGGCCTTCAACTCGCCTATTTCCTCAAAGACCTTGTCCCAAACATCCTCGCGCTTGTCCCAGTCAAACCCTACGTTGCGGGCCTTGTCCTGTATTCTGTATGCCTTGATGAGCGACGGAAGAGAACGAGGCACACCTGACAAGACGGTTTTGTTTCCGTCTTTTTCCTTTTGCTTCACCTGTTCCCATATCTTGCTGACATCCTCAGAATTGGATGCAGAAGCATCACCATATATATGCGGATGGCGGAACACCAGTTTGTCTGCCTCCTTCGTCAGCACGTCACACATGTCGAAACGCCCCTGCTCACGTCCTATCATAGCATAGAACACAAGGTGTTCCATGACATCACCCATTTCCTTTTGTATCTCTACCGGGTCGTCATCCATAATGGCATCACAGAGTTCATGAGCCTCTTCTATTGTATGTGGACGCAACGAACTGTTCGTCTGTTTATGGTCCCAAGGACATTTCTCCCGCAACTCATCCTGTATGTCGAGAAGTCGCGAGAAAGCTTTAAGTGTTTCTTCCCTTGTATGCATTTTTATTTTTTACAATTCAAAATTAAAAATTCATAATCCATAACTGAGCCATAACTGAATGGCAATTATGCATTATGAATTATGAATTGTGAATTAATCAATAAGTGTCGATGAGCGTACACGGCTCAACGTTTCTGGTGTCATCTGCAAATAGCTGGCAATATATACCAACGGAGCACGAAGTACCACCTTCGGCATCTGACGACAGATGCGGCGATAACGGTCCTGTGCAGTCTCGAAGCGTACGAGGTCGGCATGTACCTGCGCCTCAATCAACTGACCCTCAAGTATTTTGCGATATAGTATCTGAATGTTCTGATTGTGTAACGCAATCTCCTCAAGGCGTTTCTTAGGCAGGGCATATACATAACACGGCTCAAGAGCTTCGATGGTTTCCTGCGATGGAGCTTCCTTGAACAAACTCTCTACACTCATAAACATACTGCCATCAACACCAAGATGGCTAGTCATCTCTTTGTTGTTCTTGAAATAATACTGGCGTATGAGTCCCTGATAGAGGAAATATATGTACTTGCTCACTTCGCCCTCTTTCAGTATCTTCTCGCCCTTTACGAATTTCATGGGCTGTATGATACCTTCAAGCACGTCGAGTTCTTCATAGGTCATAGTGCTGAACCGACGTGCCAGTTCGCGTGCTACGTCCCTGATGGGAATTGTCAGGTCTTTCATCTCTTCTTAATTTATTTAAGGTTGGGATTAATCTAATTTCAACACTGCGAGGAACGCTTTCTGCGGCACCTCAACATTGCCAATCTGTTTCATACGTTTTTTGCCTTTCTTCTGCTTCTCAAGCAACTTGCGCTTTCGACTAACGTCGCCACCATAACATTTCGCAGTTACATCCTTGCGCACGCACTTGATAGTCTCGCGAGCAATAATCTTTGCACCGATAGCTGCCTGTATGGCTATGTCGAACTGCTGACGCGGTATGAGTTCTTTCAGTTTCTCACACATACGACGGCCGAATGTCACCGCATTATCGTTGTGCGTCAGCGTTGAAAGAGCATCAACAGGTTCACCATTGAGCAGTATGTCAAGTTTGGCGAGTTTAGAAGGGCGGAACGAGTCGATGTGATAATCGAACGAAGCGTATCCCTTGGATATAGACTTCAGTTTATCATAGAAGTCAATCACTATCTCACCAAGCGGTATGTAGAAATGCAATTCCACGCGGTTACCGCTCACATACTCCTGGTTTATCAGTTCACCACGCTTGTCAAGACACAGTTTCATTATGCCTCCGATATAGTTTGCATCGGTAATGATGGTGGCACGTATGTAAGGTTCCTCAATGTGATCTATCATGGTTTGCTCCGGCAGCCCCGAGGGATTATGCACTTCTTTTGCATTGCCCTGCTTGTCATATACCATATACGACACGTTAGGTACCGTGGTAATCACATCCATGTTGAACTCACGATCAAGACGTTCCTGCACTATCTCCATGTGGAGCAATCCCAGGAATCCGCAGCGGAAGCCGAAGCCGAGAGCTACCGATGACTCTGGCATGAAAGTCAACGACGCATCGTTAAGCTGCAGTTTCTCCAGCGATGCACGCAGGTTTTCATAGTCTGCAGGATCTATTGGATAAACACCGGCAAAGACCATTGGCTTTACCTCCTGGAAACCCGATATTGCTTTATCGCATGGATGCTCTATGTGAGTTATGGTGTCGCCCACCTTCACCTCCTTGGCATCCTTGATACCCGAAATGATGTATCCAACCTCACCGGTTGACATTTCTTTCTTCGGCACCATGTCCATCTTCAATATGCCAATCTCGTCAGCATCATACTCCATACCGGTGTTGAAGAATTTCACCTTGTCTCCCTTCTTTATGGAGCCGTTTTGTATCTTGAAATAGGCAATGATACCACGGAAGCTGTTGAATACAGAATCAAATATCAAAGCCTGCAACGGAGCCTTGGTATCACCTTTTGGAGCAGGTATTCGCTCCACTACGGCATCAAGAATCTCCTGCACGCCCTCACCTGTCTTTCCGCTGGCACGTATTATCTCCTCTGGCTTACAACCAATGAGTTCTACTATCTCATCTTCCACCTCATCAGGATGTGCCGCCGGCATGTCTATCTTGTTGATGACCGGTATAATCTCAAGGTCATGCTCTATGGCCATATAAAGATTCGAGATGGTCTGCGCCTGCACTCCCTGAGTTGCATCGACCACCAAAACCGCACCCTCACAGGCCGCAATGCTGCGACTGACCTCGTATGAGAAATCAACATGTCCTGGAGTGTCTATCAGATTCAATATGTATTTCTCTCCATCCTTCTCATATTCCATCTGTATGGCATGACTCTTGATTGTTATGCCACGCTCTTTCTCAAGATCCATATCATCGAGCATCTGCCCCTCTGTTATCTGAATAGTCTTGGTGTATTCCAACAGTCTGTCGGCGATAGTGCTCTTTCCGTGGTCTATGTGGGCAATAATACAGAAGTTACGTATGTTGTTCATTAAAGGATTTATATTTTGTATTGTGCAAAGATAGCTTTTTTTTTGATATTACACAAGCAAAACAATACTTTTTTGCTTTTTTTATTGTATTTGTTGGAAAAAAACAGTAATTTTGCATTCACGAAATTACAAAATCAGAACATTAATGCCTAAGAAAACTTATTTTATATCAATTTTATCATTACTCCTCATCTGTTTCTGCTCATGTCAGGAGTCAATGGAGGAACGTGCAGAACGCGATGCTCACAACTACACAAGGAAATTCTGCCCTACCCCATTTGTCAATTACATACGCACCGACAGCGTCACGTTTGACATACAGACAAGGACATTTGTTTATCACTGTACCTTCGGAGACATTCTGGATGACAAAGAAATTATTGCTACGAACCAAAAGAAGATTGAAAATATCCTGACAGCATCAGTACGCGAATCCACAAGTATGAAGCCCTATGTGGAAGCTAATTTCCATTTCATCTACCTCTGCCGTTCGGAAAAGAATCCAAAGGACATCCTTGTACAGGTGTCATTCTGAACAAAAAGAGGGAAGACTGCGGGTTAGTATATCCTTATGTCTGTTATCACCTGCGAACCAACTTTCTCATTCAATTCTGCAACTAATTCCGTACGACGCATCTGTAATTCTGAGCGAAGAGCCGGGCTGCCTATCTTTACCCATAATGTCTGGTTCCGTATTGACTTCTCTTCCGTATATTTTTGCACTACAGGCCCTGCGACGACATCCCACGCATCAATGAGTCGATGCTGCATCAAAGGAGTCTCCAGACCATTTGCCCGTAGAAAAGCCCATAGTACATCTGATATGTCACGAGGATGTTTTCTAAACATATTTATCAACTAAATTCCCCATTATTAACTTTGAAAATCTTATAATCTGAACGTGACTCTGCAAGTATGCGGTCTAAGTGTTCCCTATTGGTGTCGGTAATGAATATCTGCCCAAAGGCGTCACCACTCACCATTCCAATGATACTCTCCACTCGCTGTCTGTCAAGTTTGTCGAATATATCGTCCAACAGAAGCAGAGGCGTGGTTTTACTTATTGTTCGCTTAAGGAAGTCAAACTGCGCCAGTTTCAATGATATCACGTATGTCTTTGTTTGCCCCTGGCTCCCCTCACGTTTCATAGGATATTCACCTATCAACATCTCCATGTCATCACGATGTATGCCATGCAACGAATAACCGACTGCACGGTCACGGACGCGGTCACGCTGTATGACATCAATCAGTGGTCCACGCTGACAATGAGAGACATAACGCAAGGACACTTTTTCCTTACTTCCACTGATACGTGAATATATCTCATTAAATACAGGAATAAACCTTTCAACGAATTCATTACGCCTGCGATATATCTCTTCACCATTCTGAGCCATCTCCTCCTCCCACAACTCCATCAATGACACGTCAGGTTCTTCCTCCATCTTCAATAGAGCATTGCGTTGCTGAAGCGCCTTGTTGTATCTTACGAGATAATCAATATATGCGTTATCATACTGTGATATCACGATGTCCAACAACCGACGACGTTCTTCACTTCCACCGTTTACGAGCATCACGTCATCTGGCGAAACAATTATAAGCGGAATGAGCCCTATATGCTCAGCCATACGTTTATACAATTTGTCATTACGCTTGAACTGTTTCTTCACGCCGCGTTTCATGCTGGCACAGATATTTTCCGTCGTTTCTCCATCATCATGCAAATAATGTCCTTTCAGCATAAAGAATTCCGAACCATGGCGCATCATTTGCGAATCAATGTTTGAAAACATTGAATGGGTGAACGATAGGAAATATATAGCATCCAGAAGATTGGTCTTTCCCTCACCATTGTCACCTATGAAACAGTTGATATTGGGAGAGAAACTTAATTCTGCTTCTGTTATGTTTTTATAATTTAATATGGATATATCTGTAAGTGTCATATCAAAGCGTTTTTTTATGTGCACATGGCAGAGTAAATGACAGCGTGGGAGGCTCAATACCAGGCTCTACACCTATACCACATCCATAACAACCACTCACGCTTCCCGTAACACGCAGTATTTGACGCATAACCAGGAAATCCGTATCACATGTATATACCGAGAACAAGTCACCCAAATCGTCCATTGACTTATCGAAAGATGTCATGGACGCCTCTATCTTGTAATATTTCTCATTATACCTGGATACACAGTATATCGGATTCTTGTTACTGTTATGACGTTTAAGCAACACAAGAAGGTATGTCAACAGTTCTTCGTTCACCACAACGTCACCTTCTGCTGAATGGAACCATTCTGACAGACTTTTATTTCTAACAGGAAACAACAGTTTTTCCTTTGCATCTCCTGTCATCTGTTTCAAGAGTAATGAATACAACTCTCTATAATATCCAACAACTGACGTCAATTCCTGAACCTCCAAATTTTCATTATCCTTGACCATCTGTCGGATACGAGACGGATAGTACATCGTTTCATGTTTCAAACTCGACAAATGATTATCCGTTATGTTATTATAGACATGAATCGCAGAATATTTGTTTCTAAAAATTGATATCTGGTCCTTCGTCTGACTTCTGCGTAATAACAAGTCTTTCCTTTCACTGTAAACATGACGCAGATATACAAACCAGAAGATTGGTATCAACGCAAACAACAGAACAACACTTATTATCATTGCGATGTCTGCAATCAGTTTATATGATTCCAATCGCTTGCAGTAATATGGAAGGCTTCTGTCTATCGTGCAATCTTGATACAAGGACATGTACCGAAAGTTATACAACGAATACTTACTCCAATCATGCAAAGCCAACGCTGCAACCGCAGTCTCATTATATATCGACAACAATGTTGCACTATCTGTCTTTTCTCCTTTATTCAATGCTGCAATACACGAATCAGCATATTGCATCGCCTCAACATGCTGACGCTCTACATTGAAATAGTACAGACTGTCCGCATATCTTTTCACATCTGCCCTTGCATCCGGCAAAGTACCTACCATAAATAATAAAGTAAGAAGCATCGACAAAGGTAATCTGAAACCTATCGTCGTTCCCTTACCTAATACAGACTTTGCCCAAATGGCACATACCGAGAATACTGACGACACCTTCTTGTAACGATCAATTATACCACGACAATTCTGGAGGCCAAAGCCATGAGACTTGTTGTAATCATTGACATCTCCGTCACAAATAGGTTTCTTGTCAAAAAGATGTTCCACCACTTCTGGTGACATACCCTTGCCATCATCGGTCACTGTTATCTCTGCATATTGTTTGTCTGTATTTGTGATCATGTTTACCACAATACGCTTTGATTGAGATTTTCTTGCATTATCAATAACAGTATTCAAGATAAACAAGGTAAGTACACGGTCTGCTTTCACATTAGCATCCGCTTCTGTTATTTCGAACTCCACACCCTGATTCGCCAAATTAGCTGTATTCTGCCTAACTATTGAGAATAAATCCTGTATCGAGAACTTTTCTATTTGTGGCAGCACACTACCTTGACGCAACTTTATCCAGGTGGTAAGCATTTCATTCTGTTTTGAAATACATTCCGCAGTCTCTCCTACATATTCAAATTGTCCTTTCTCTGCAGCAATTCTTGCACGTTCAATGAGAGGCAACATACTGCTGACAAATGATATACGGGCACTCTGTTCTATGGCAGCACGGAGGGCTTCTGAATATTTGTATTTTATAATACCAAACTGTTCTTCAAGATTTTCTATTTCCTCATTATATGCACGGCTCTTTTTCTCTCTCTTTTTACGCAAGTGATTCAAGAAAACAGTAAGCAGGCACAATGCAACAAACATACACATCGCAACCAAGACACTGTACCAAATATCATGTATGGAATCACTCAATTCCATGGCACGAACCTCTAATTTCCTATCCTGCCTTATACTGTCTTGTATGTCAAGATAGGCATTTCTATACATGTCACTCGCATTCTTGTCATCAAGAGCAGAGTACGACATTGACATAAGTTGATTAATGTTTGCCTTCAACGCCGGCAATGAGTCAACAGCAGGATTTGACAACGCATTATGCAAACATTCAACAGAACGCTCTGCATTACCAATACTGAAGAAGCATACCGCAAGCACACGCCATGCATCCGCTGTTTGATAACTGTCGTTTTCTTCCAGAAATTCACACAATGCACGCTCAGCAAGATTTCCTGCAAGCAATGATTCATCCACTGTTTCCTCATTTATGTATCTTATTCCTGCAGGGTCTCCATGTTTTATAATTGTATATATACTATCATTCAACAGATACTGGCTAAGCAACTTCATAGAAATAGCCTTGTATTTGTCATACCCCTTTCTTGATGACAGTATATAGCATTGAATCAAGTAATCAAAACCGTTTAGGATTTTACCACGATTTTCTTTAATATTATAACGTCTGTAATTTACCTCTCCCTGATGACACAGATAGTCAAGCCATAAAGATGTATCCTTGTTTGTAATCGTCACGGGTACGACTGCAAGACTATCCATTATCCTACGTGCCTCTGCACGATTGCCTACCTGCATCAAATAATCTGCAAGAACAAGATAATACCTTAACGAAGGCTCATCCTCTATATTCTCTGCCCTGTATTTATGAATATAAAAACCTATGTTGTCTGCCTTTTGCTGACATTGATGCATCTGCTCAACCTCATACAAAAACAAGCTTTCACCTTCCGACTTTCCATTTTTATTACAACTAGATACCAGGAAAGCCAGAAAAAAAAGACTCCACAAAGCCAACATGTACTTTGTGGAGCCTTTAAAACTATTATTATTAAGCCTTAGCAGCTGCACAATAGCCAAGTGCTTCTTTACATTTATCTGTTATGTACTGCCAATCACCTGCAGCCACTTTGTCTTTCGGGAACAACTTTGAGCCCATTCCAACGCAGAACACACCTGCCTTGAACCAACCCTTCAAGTTTTCTTCCTCAGGAGCAACGCCACCGGTAACCATAATCTTTGACCATGGCATTGGTGCCATAAGACCCTTAATGAGATTTGGACCTACAACGTCACCAGGGAAGACCTTAGTGAAATCACAGCCGACTTCCTGTGCTTTACCTATCTCTGATGGTGTAAGGCAGCCAGGACAATATGTAACACAACGACGGTTACATACAACTGCGATGTCAGGGTTAAACAACGGACCTACCACGAAGTTTGCTCCAAGCTGAATGTACAGAGATGCTGTAGGCGCATCAACGACAGAACCAATACCAAGAGCAAGTTCCGGACACTCCTTCACAGCCCACTTTGAAAGTTCACCGAACACCTCATGAGCGAAATCACCTCGATTGGTAAACTCAAAAGCACGAACTCCACCCTCATAACAAGCCTTGATAACGTTCTTACAAACATCAACGTCCTTGTTATAGAATACAGGAACCATAGGTGCATCGGCAATCTTTGCCATCACCTGAAACTTATCAAACTTTGCCATTTTCTTTTATATGATTGAAATATTATCTCTGTACACGACCATTAGCGTTACCACCAGCCAATGACTCTACCTCAGAAACGCCTACAAGATTATAGTCACCGTTGATAGTGTGCTTCAGCGCTGATGCTGCTACAGCAAACTCCAGAGCCTCACCCTGTGTAGCCTTTGTCAACAGGCCATGGATAAGTCCACCAGAGAAAGAGTCACCACCACCTACACGATCGATGATAGGATTGATTTCATAACGCTTTGACTGATAGAATTCCTTACCATCATATATGAGAGCCTTCCAGCCGTTGAATGTAGCAGAGAAAGACTCACGCAATGTTGAAACAACATACTTGAATCCAAACTTCTCCTTCATCTGCTTGAAGATACCCTCGTAACCAGCAGCGTTTGTTTCTCCGCCCTCTACGTCAGCCTCTGGCTTGAAACCTAAGCAGAGTTCTGCATCTTCCTCATTACCGATACATACATCTACATATTCCATAAGTGGGCGCATAATAGATATAGCCTTCTCTGATGTCCACAGCTTCTTACGGAAGTTGAGGTCAACAGAAACTGTCACACCATGACGCTTTGCAGCCTGGCAAGCCAATTTTGTAAGTTCTGCAGCCTTGTCTGAAATAGCAGGTGTAATACCAGACCAGTGGAACCAGTCAGCACCTTCCATTATTGCATCGAAATCAAAATCTGATGGATCAGCCTCTGCAATAGCAGAATGAGCGCGGTCATAAATCACCTTGGAAGGACGCATAGAAGCACCTGTCTCACAATAGTACAAGCCAACACGGTCACCACCACGAGCAATATACTTTGTGTTAACGCCATAACGACGAAGAGAATTTACTGCAATCTGTCCAATCTCATGAGCAGGAAGTTTGGTTACAAGATATGCATCATGTCCATAGTTTGCGCAGCTCACTGCCACATTGGCTTCACCGCCACCAGGGATAATACGAAACACATCGGTCTGAACAAAACGATCCTGACCATTCGGGGAAAGACGAAGCATAATCTCGCCTAATGTAACTACTTTTGCCATAGTTCTTTTTTTATATTTTTAGTTGTTATTGATAGTATTTGATTTAACATTAAGCTAATAATTGTTACCTTTCACAAGTCGCGACAAAATACTTTACGAGTACAAAGTTAGACATTATTTTCGAAATATCAAAGAAAAATAGATGAAAAACTTTCTTTTCTTGTGTTTTTTTTCAAAAAAACGCTTGTGTATTCGCACAATTCGTTTTTTTTTACTATTTTTGCACTTGTTTTAGTGTGTAATAACACAAAACTTATCGTAAATCAATCACAATAGGATTATTTAAGGAACAAAAGGACTAATTAAGATGCCTACAGAACGCATTACAATCAGGGACATTGCAGAAAAAGCCGGTGTATCAGCTGGAACGGTTGACCGTGTATTACACAACCGCCCTAACGTTTCAAAGAAAGCTCTTGAAAAAGTAAACAAGGCTCTCGAAGAAATGAAATATGAGCCAAATGCCTATGCCAGTGCTTTGGCCAACAGTCGCAGGTATGATTTCTTTTGTCTTATGCCTAAGCATGAAAGTGAGGCATATTGGGAAGAAGTGGAACAGGGACAGAAGAAATGCTGTGATGTAAGACGGGATTTCCATGTGCATGTAACCTTTAAGTATTACAAGCGCAATGACATAGAGTCATTCAAAGAGCAATATGAGAAGATTCTTGAGGCAACTCCGGATGGTGTTGTCATGGTGCCCACGAAACTTGATTACACAAAACAGTTCACTGATCAATTACACAGTCGCAACATTCCTTTTATAATGTTGGACTCATATCTGCCAGATCTCCGTCCTTTGGCTTTCTATGGGCAGGATTCATTTGCCAGCGGATATTTTGCTGCCAAGATGCTGATGCTCATTGCTCATGAGGAGAAAGAAATCATGCTCATGAAGCAGACTCTTGACGGAATACACGTTGCAAGCAAGCAACAAGACAATCGTGAAGTAGGTTTTAGGCATTACATGAAAGACCACTTCCCCGATGTACAAATCCATGTTCTTGACCTTCCTTATTTAAGTACACGAAAACTATACACACAGTTACTCGAAGATTATTTCGAGAAGCACCCCAACACTCACCATTGCATCACGCTTAATTCAAAAGCTCACTTAGTTGGTGATTTCCTTTTGAAAACAAACAGGCGCAATGTTCAAATAATGGGATACGACATGGTTGAGAAAAATGCACGCTGTGTAAGAAACGGCAGCATCTCTTTCCTGATTGCACAGCATGGCTACCAGCAGGGGTATTACAGCGTTGATGCACTCGTGCGAGCTATCATATTGAAGAAGGATGTTACGCCCGTAAACTATATGCCTATTGAGATATTATCAAAGGAAAACGTCGATTTTTACCGCAGGACTCAAATCTAACTATATAAAAACATTAATAACATTAAATCAATAACTATGGAACAAAAATTCCTTAAAATCAACCCGGCAGACAGCGTGGTCGTTTGTTTGCAAGCCATGAAGAAGGGGGAGATAATCAATGTTGACGGCAAAGACATCTCCGTATTACAAGACACCCCTGCCGGTCACAAGGTGTTGATTATGGACAAAACTGAGGGTGAGGACATAATAAAGTATGGCTACCCCATAGGACATGCACGCAAGTCCTTGAAAGCTGGTGAATGGGTAAATGAAAACAACCTGAAAACAAATCTCTCAGGAACACTGGAGTACACCTATAATCCAGTAAATGAAAAACTTTCCATCGCCAAAGAAGAACGTACATTCAAGGGATATGTTCGAAAAAATGGTGATGTGGGAATACGTAATGAGATTTGGATAGTCCCAACGGTAGGTTGTGTCAACGGCATAGCAGAAGAGGTTGCGAAACGTCTTGAAAAAGAGACTAACCTCGAAGGCATCGATGCGGTACATGCATGGCACCACAATTACGGATGTTCACAACTTTCAGAAGACCATGAAGCTACCAGAAAAATACTTCGTGACATAGTATTGCATCCAAATGCAGCAGGAGTACTGGTATTGTCGCTTGGCTGTGAGAACAACCAACCTGATGATTTCATGGCTATGCTGGGAGACTATGACAAAGACCGTGTACGCTTGATTGTCACACAGAAAGTTGAAGGTGACGAAACAGAGGAATGTATGCGTGTGCTTCGCGAATTATATGCCATTGCAAAGGAAGATAAACGTGAGGATGTTCCCGTCAGCAAACTGCGCGTAGGTCTGAAGTGTGGTGGCTCTGACGGTTTCTCAGGCATCACTGCCAACCCTTTGGAAGGAGAGTTCTCCGACTGGCTCGTCGCTCAAGGCGGCACTTCAATACTCACTGAGGTTCCAGAGATGTTTGGTGCAGAAACAATACTCATGAACCGTTGCAAGACAAAAGAATTGTTTGATCAAACAGTTTCACTCATAAATAATTTCAAGAACTATTTCTTGTCACATGGTGAGCCCGTAGGCGAAAATCCTTCACCAGGCAACAAAGCTGGAGGTATATCCACACTTGAAGACAAAGCTCTGGGATGCACACAGAAATGTGGCCGTGCTCCTGTAAGCGGCGTCCTTGAATATGGCGACCGTCTTGAGAAGAACGGACTGAACTTGCTTTCTGCCCCTGGCAACGACCTCGTTGCTGCAACGGCATTAGCATCAGCTGGATGCCACATGGTACTTTTCACCACCGGCCGTGGCACACCATTCGGAACATTCGTACCAACAATGAAAATCTCCACCAACAGCGACCTTTATCGCCGTAAGACCAACTGGATAGACTTCAACGCCGGTCAACTTGTGGACGGTGGAAAGACGATGAAGGATTTGGTTCCGGAATTCATTGATAAAGTTCTTGCTGTGGCTTCTGGGGAAAAAGCACGCAACGAAATAAACGGCTATAGCGAAATCTCCATCTTCAAAAACGGAGTAACTCTATAAAATCGATTACAAGTATTTCAATTAACAAACGGCGGCTGACGATAATTCATCAGCCGCCGTTTGTTTTTTATCACATTAGAAACAGTCACTTCTTTTCTCTCAACACAGGCAACGATATATGATATTTCACAGCCAGGAAACGTATCACACATGTTACGATGAAACTCGTCACCGCACACCACTCCACCTGTAAGTCAAACACATTGAGCGCCCAATAAGCAAGTCCACCCAGAACCGATGCTATGGCATATATCTCCTTGTGGAATATCACAGGTTCATTGTTCAACAAGACATCACGTATGACACCTCCCGCAGCTCCAGTGATACATCCCATGATAATGGCAATCCAATATGGCTGTCCAAATAACAGGCTCTTCTGTATGCCGGCTATAGTGAACAGGGCAAGACCCAGTGTGTCAAAAACGAACCATGCGTTTTTCAAAGGTTCCATCCACTTTCCAAACCACACCACCGTCAATAAAGCAACAGCTGTGCATATCATATAAATAGGTGTAGTCATCCAGAATGGTGTTGTTGACAACATCAAATCACGTATCGTACCGCCTCCTATGGCCACTGCTATGCCACACACGTAACCACCAAACCAATCAAATTGCTTTGCTGCAGCATGACGGATTCCTGAAATGGCAAAAGCAAAAGTGCCCAACAATTCAATTATTTTAATAATAATATCCTGTTCCATACTATAATATTTATTTCAATTCAATAACGTTTGCAAATTTACTAAAAAACTTGCACGTATGAAAATATTTTTGTAATTTTGCACTCTATAATAAATATTTATTGCGAAATGAGCATTCTAATAAAAAAAGCCGACACGAAGAAAGAGATGAACGATTTCGTCTCCTTACCGCATCGTCTGTACAGAAATACAAGACAATACGTACCGGACATGGATGCTGATATTCGCAATTTTTTTAACCCCAAGAAAAACCGCAGCCTTCAGTTTGCAGAAGTACAACCTTTTGTGGCATACAAAAACGGAGAATGTGCAGGACGCATCACTGCCATTATCAGCCACAAGTCCAACGAATCATGGAGCAAAAAGATTGTTCGGTTCACACACATAGAATTCACAGATGACTGTGCAGTCTCTGAGGCATTACTGAAAACTGTTGAACAATGGGGAGCCGAACATGGAATGACTGAGATACAAGGTCCTATGGGCATCACGGACTTTGACAAGGAAGGGATGCTCATCGAAGACTTCGACCTTGACGGCTGTTTTATGGAGAACTGGAATCCGTCATACTATCGCACACACATGGAGCGACTGGGGTTCACAAAAGCTGCCGACTGGCTGCAAATCCGTTTCAAGGTACCCGAAAAAGTACCGCCACGCTTTCAACGCGTTGCTGACTACTCCAAACAGGAGTTCGGCGTGAAAGTGTTGCAAAAGACGAAGAAAGAAGTCTATGACAGTTACGGCAAGAAGGTTTTCGACCTGCTGAATGAAGCATATACCCCACTCTATGGGTTTGCACCATTCTCTCCAGAACAGGCAGACGATGTGCTTCACACCTTTCTTCCTGTCGTTGACATGGATATGGTACCCGTAGTGGAAGACGACAAGGGACAACTGGTCGGTGTAGCTGTGACATGCCGCGACATATCTGACGGAATAAAGAAAAGTCATGGAAAGCTGCTGCCCTTCGGATGGTTTTACCTGCTGAAAGCCCTTAAGTTTGGCAAGCAAGACAAGGCCCAGCTGATGATTATTGCCGTAAAACCGGAAATGCAAGGTATGGGAGTAAATGCAACGATGTTTGCACATCTTATACCTATTTATAATAAACGAGGAATAAAGTGGTGTGAAACAAACCCACAGTTGGATACTAACATAAGAGAGCTTTCACAGTGGAAACCACTGAATCCACAAACAGTGAAACGCAGAAGATGTTGGACAAAGCCAATACAGACTGCATAATGCAGTATTTCACAATGCATAATTCATAATTAGAAGATATGAACAGAGTAGTAATAACAGGAATGGGCATCTGGTCATGCCTTGGACAGACACTTGATGACGTCCGTCAGTCTCTTTTTGAGGGCAAGAGTGGAATAATATTCTCACAGGAGCGCAAAGACGCAGGTTTTCGTTCTGCACTCTGCGCCAATGTGCCAATGCCTAACCTAAAGCCTTTCGTAGCACGCAACATGCGTCAGTTCATGCCAGAAGAGGCTCAGTATGCATATATGGCAACAAAAGACGCCCTTGAGGCAGCCAAGATAGACCAGGACTTCCTTGACAGCCATGAGGTGGGCATCATCTATGGCAACGACTCCGTGGCAGAGGCTACAATGAAAGCCCTCGACAAGTTCCGTGAATTTAAAGACACCAGTGCCTGCGGCTCTGGAGCCATATTCCAGTCAATGAACTCAACAGTTACGATGAACCTTGCATGCCTGTTCAAATTGCGCGGCATTAACCTGACTTCATCGGCAGCATGTGCTTCTAGTTCACTTGCAATAGGCAACGCATACCTGCTTATCAAGAACGGATTGCAGGATTGTGTCATCTGTGGTGGAGCACAGGAAGCAAATATGTATTCCATAGCATCATTCGACGGCATCCAGGCATTCTCAACACGCGAAGACGAGCCAACCAAGGCATCACGCCCATTCGACAAAAATCGTGACGGCCTCGTTCCCGGCGGCGGTGCTGCAACCGTTATCCTCGAAAGCTATGAGCACGCCGTTAAACGCGGTGCGCCTATACTTGCGGAAATCGTAGGCTGGGGATTCTCTGGCAATGGTGACCATATTTCCACACCTAACGTAGCAGGACCAGCACGCTCACTCGAACTGGCACTGAAGAATGGAGGCATTGAACCAAGTCAGATTGGTTACATCAATGCACACGCCACATCTACACATGCTGGCGACGGTCGTGAAGCTATGGCCATAGCACAGATATTCGGCGACTACAAAGTTCCTGTGACATCCACCAAGTCACAGACGGGTCATGAGATGTGGGCTGCCGGAGCTGCAGAGACAATATACTCCATGCTGATGATGAAAAACGGTTTCATTGCCGGAAACATCAACTTCAACGAACCCGATGAAGAAACATCATGCATAAACATCATACCGGAAACGAAACCAGCAAACTTTGACATGTTCCTGACAAATTCCTTCGGTTTCGGTGGAACGAACTCAACACTGATAATACAAAATCTATAATAATAAACAACAATTAGAATTATGACACGCGAAGAAATCATTGCTAAAGTAAACTCAGTTCTTGCTGAGGAGTTTGAAGTAGAGGAAAGCACCCTGACCCCTGACGCAAGCATAAAGAACACACTTGCCCTCGACAGCCTTTCCCTGGTGGACCTCGTTGCCATCATACAGACAGAATACCGTGTTAAGATTCCTGCAGAGGATCTGCCAAAGATACAGACTTTCAACGATCTGTACGATTATATCGAGGCACACGCATAAGGCTTATTCATAATTCATAATGCATAATTTATAATTAGACATACTATTCGTTACGGCTAATTCTGAATTATGCATTATATGTTTTGCATTTGTTCAATAATATGGATATAAAAAAACTCATACCACAACGCTCGCCGATTATGATGATCGACGAGCTGTTGTGCGTTAATGGAGACGAGGCTACATGTCAGCTCACAGTACGCGATGACAATTTCTTCATAGACGAAGACGGACTGATGGCTGAACCTGGCCTAATAGAGCACATCGCACAGTCGGCATCCGCTTTCGCTGGTCACAACGCCATAAGTGCAGGAGCCACAGAACCTCCGGTCGGATATATCGGTGAGGTAAAGAACTTCCACTTATACAAACGTCCTATGATTGGCGACGTCCTTACTACCACCATCACAATGGGTGCTGAAATCGAGGGTATCACCATCATTCGCGGTGAAACGAAAGTCGGTGAAGAGGTATATGCTGACACCACAATGAAAATCTTTGTAAAGAAATAACCATGCTGCTAAAAGATAAATTCTATAAAGTCATAAACGAAGAAAAGAACGGCACAACTGGTAAATACACTGTTGCCATCCTGCCCGACTGTAACGTATATGACGGTCATTTCCCCGGCGACCCTGTATGTCCTGGAGTATGCAATATTGAAACAATCAAGGAATGTGCCATGATGCTCACAGGCAAAGACCTGCGCATAAAGGCCATCAAACAATGTCGTCTGACTGCCATCGCTACACCTGCCGTATGCCCGGAGGTCATCATTACAATCAATGCCGCTCAAAATGCTGACGGCTCATATCTTGTCATTGCCAACATCAGCGATGACAAACAATCATATATGGATTTCAAGGGCACACTGTCTGATGAAAAGTAAAAACAGCACCTGCAAGAGGTATGTTTGACTGAAAGAGACACAGTACCAGAATCAGTACCAACAGTTGGTACGAACCGTACCAGGCATTGGTATGAATGATACCAACAGTCGGTACCCACGATACCAACAACCTGTATCTGTGCCAAGTATACGAACACAGCATACTATCGTTATAATATAAGAAAAACTTAAAAACATTATAATGACAAACTTTTTTATAGGTTTATATCGTTACTTCAGCAAACACAAGTGGCAGATGTGGCTGTCTATGGTGTTGTTGTTTGCTGTGACAGGTTTCTTTGCCAGCCGCATTCACCTTGAGGAGGACCTCAATAAACTGATGCCGTCGTCAAAGAACCCTGATGGCACAACGAAGATGGCGTTCGCTGACCTGCGTATCAAGGATAAGACGTTCCTGCTATTTGAGGCTAAGAAGGGTGCTGACACCGATACCCTAACCGCCGTATGCGATGAGTTCGTGGACTCTCTCATGGCTCGCGATAATGCCAAGGACTCCACACTGCGCGTAATAGGCGATATATTCTATAACATTCCTGAGGACCTGATGCTCGACGGCATTGCCTTCATGCAGGAGAACCTGCCTGCATATATCGACACTTCAGCTTACGCTGCCTTCGATACTCTTCTGACGACAGACCACATGCGTAAGCAGATGGCACAGAATGCAGAGGATATGCAGGGGGAGTTCGGCGAGATGTTCCCCGAACTGATACAGAGTGACCCTATAGGTATGCGCAACGTACTGATGCAGCAGATGGCTCCGCTGATGCAAGCCACTGGCGGCAGTTACAAGACCATCGACGGCCATTTCTTCGTACCTGACTCCACTGTGTGCGTGGCTTTCATATCACCACAGTTTTCCGCAACTAACACTGGTCAGGGTTCCGAACTCTTTGAGAATCTCAACGAACTCATTGATGCCTTTACGCAGTCACATCCTAACGTAAAGATAAGTTATCACGGCACGCCTGCCAGTGGATATTACAACTCGTCAACCATCAAGAACGACCTGACAACGACAATAGCCGGTTCGCTCATCGTAGTGCTGATAGTGCTGTTACTCTGCATGAGAAGTTGGAACACGATACCATTGCTGTTGCTCCCCGTGGCATTTGGCACGTTGTTCGGACTGTCGCTGATGTATTTCATAAAAGGACAGTTCTCACTTCTTGCCCTCGGCATCGGCGCCGTGGTACTGGGTGTCGCCATGAGCTATGTGCTGCATATCATGACACACTATAAATATGTGGACGACCCCGAACAGGTGCTGCGCGACGAGACCAAGCCTGTGCTGCTGGGCTGCCTCACCACCATAGGCTCTTTCATGGGACTTATATTCATCAAGACCGACCTGCTGCAGGACTTCGGTCTGTTCGCTGCATTCGCCATCGTTGGCACCACAGTGTTTACGCTGGTATATCTGCCACATCTGTTGCCGTTGGAGAAGAACAAGGTAAACAAGAAAGCCTTTGCGCTGATAGACAAAATAAACAACTATCCATTCGACAAGAACAAGCCGCTGCTATGCGCAATCGGTGCCGTAACGGTGATATGCCTTGCTTTCTATATAATAAAAGGTACGGACTTCGACGCCGACATGGGCAACCTCGGTTACCTGTCAGACAACACCGAATATTCTGAGCAGTTGCTGCGTAACAAAACATATACTGCCGACAAGTCTAAATACTTCGCTGCACAAGGCAAGACTATGGAAGAGGCGCTGACCAATTTCTCACTGCTCTCAGCCAAACTCGATTCTCTGCAGAAGATAGGATTGGTAAAAGACTATACACGCACTAACGTAATCTTCGTGCCAATAGCCGAACAGCAGAAGCGCATCGACGCATGGCAGGCATACTGGTCTGCAGAACGTCTTGCCAAGGTGCACAGTCTCATCAACCAGACAGCACCGGCTGCCGGACTGACTGCCAGCGGCTTCGAGCCGTTCTTCGACCTCGCCACTGCCGAATATACTCCTACCCCACTCTATGAGGCGGACATTATACCACTAGGCTATCAGTCAACGCTGATGGAGCAGACTGCCGCAGGCGACTATCTCTGCTTTACCTCCGTACGCTGTGCCAACGACTCCATACGTGGTAAGGACACCGACTACAACCGCATCTGCGATGCCATAGCCACACAACCAAACATGCTGGTGCTCGACACCTACTACTACACCACCGACGGACTGAACGACCTCAACAACGACTTCAACGTGCTGCAGTGGATAAGCATGGCATTCGTGTTCGTGGTACTGCTGCTCAGTTTCCACTTCAACATCAAGCACACCATACTGGGCTTCGCTCCTATCCTGCTCTCATGGCTGATAGTGCTTGGTGCGATGGCAATCTTCGGCATACGCTTCAACCTTATCAACATCATCATATCGACGTTCATCTTCGGTATAGGCGTGGACTACAGCATCTTCATCATGAACGGACTGATAAGCGACAGTCAGGAGAAGGGCACCTCAGTACTTGCATACCACAAGACCGCCATCTTCTTCTCAGCCTTCATCCTCATCGTCACCGTGGCATCCATGCTCGTAGCCAACCACCCAGCCATCAAGTCAGTGGGCTTCGCCACACTCGTAGGCATGATTTCCGCCGTGGTACTGTCATACGTGGTTCAGCCTGCGGCATACAGATGGTGGAACAAGAGTAACTTTGCATGCCAGAACACTTCAAATGCAGTCATCTAACATGAAATATGACGTTATAATAATAGGTTCGGGACTTGGCGGACTGGAATGTGCAAACATTCTCAGCCGGCGAGGCTTGTCAGTACTGGTGCTTGAGCGACAGATGCAACCAGGCGGATGCATGCAGAGTTACAAGCGCCAAGGTACAGCATACGACACCGGACTGCACTACGTAGGAGGATTGGACGAGGGACAACCACTGCACTCTGCGTTCAAGAATCTCGGATTACTCGAACTACCTTGGAAAAGACTCGACAGCAATGGTTTTGACAAGGTAACATTCTTAAATGAAGGTACATTCTGCTTTGCAGAAGGATATGAAGAGTTTGTAAACACACTGGCAAGCCATTTTCCAAAACAAAAGCAGGCACTTACCGAATACACAGATATGCTGCGCCGTGCCGATGAAGACCAGTTGAAAGCCCTCACATCAAGCGTTCCGCCTGAGAATTCCTTGACAGACAAGTTATTTTCTACAAATGCATGGGAATGGCTGCATGAGAAATTCAGCGACGAACTGCTTATAAACGTACTTTCTGGCACTTCGCTGAAGATGGAACTGCACAAGGAAACGCTGCCGCTGTTCACCTTCGCTCATGGCAACAGCAGCTTTATACAGAGCAGCTGGAGGCTGAATGGTGACGGCAATATGCTTGTGGAAAACCAGACGGAAACCATACGCAGAAACGGTGGTGAGATAATATGCAATGCGGAAGTGACCGAACTGATTGAGAAAGACGGACGAATAACCTGTGCACTGTGTTCCAACGGTGAGAGATATGAGGCCGACACATTCATATCCAATGCTCATCCAGCACTGACATGCTCACTTGTGAAAGAAAGTTCTCTGTTGAGAAACATATACAAAAAACGCATGGCACGACTGGACAACACCTTCGGAATGTTCACAGTGTCACTGCGGCTGAAAGATGGTACCATACCATATTTCAACCACAACAAATATGTGTATGAGAAAACAAACACATGGGAACTGTCGGAACCCAAACATGACGGCATGGGCATCCTCATATCATGTCCATGCAACGGCAACCAGATAGATATCCTCACCCCTATGCTCTGGCAGGAATGTGAGCAATGGGCAGACACTACGGTGGGACGACGTGGAGACCAATACAAAACTTTCAAACAATCAAAAGCAGATGCCTGCATACGATTGGCAGAGCAAGTGATGCCAAACCTGAGAGATGCAATAGAAGAAATTTACACCTCAACCCCATTGACTTACCGCGACTACAATCTGACGCCAAACGGCAGTGCATACGGCATACGCAAGGATGCTTCCATGCCCATGATGACAATACTCACGCCACGCACGCCGATACCCAATCTGCTCATGACAGGACAGAACCTGATGCTGCACGGATTGCACGGCGTTACGATGACATCACTCTTCACTTGTGCAGAAATAATAGGAAATGATGTTAAAAATTTTTTACTTTAATTTTTTTTTATTACCTTTGTCTTTAATTTAATAGAATACAGAAAAACAACGAATGGATTGGTTATTAAATTTGTTCACAAACAGTGAAAGCATGGCACACATTGCCTTGCTTTACGCTATCGTAATTTCCGTAGGTGTTTATCTTGGAAAGATAAAAGTCGGCGGAATATCATTAGGAGTGACTTTCGTGCTCTTTGCCGGTATTGTGGCCGGACATCTCGGTTTCACAGCTCCCTTGTCCACCATTGCATTCATGCAAGACTTCGGACTCATACTGTTTGTCTTCATGATCGGCCTGCAGGTGGGTCCCGGTTTCTTCTCCAACTTCAAGGAAGGAGGCGTAACGCTCAACATATTAGCAGCATCAGTGATTTTGCTGAACATTGTGATAATGTTTGTATGCTATTTCTCATTCTTCGACACAAGCAACCCATCCAACCTTCCGATGATGATTGGCGTATTGTATGGAGCCGTTACAAACACCCCCGGACTTGGTGCAGCACAGGAAGCATTAAGTTCTATCATGGGAGCCAACACTCCAGCCATCGCCAACGGTTACGCCTGCGCCTATCCACTTGGTGTATTGGGTATCATCGGCGGAACAATAGCCATACGATATTTCTGCAGAATAAAGATACAGAAAGAAGAAGAAGAACTGGACAATCAGGATGTGAACGATGCAACAAAACCACACCTGATGCATCTCATCGTGGAAAACCAATTTCTCACAGGACATACCATGCTTGAAATCCACGATTTCATGAAACGCGACTTTGTATGCTCACGCATACTGCGCAACGGACAGCTGATAATCCCAAAGAGTTCCACCACATTAGAGACTGGCGACAAGATTTACATAGTATGCTCGGAACAGGATGCAGAAGCTGTACAGGCATTTATCGGTCACGAAACCATTGTACCAGAATTCGCTGAGCAGGAAAAGACAAAACAGATGATAAGCCGCCGCATACTTGTGACGAAGCCTGAGATAAACGGAAAGACTTTGGCAAAACTGCACTTCTCAAGTGTATATGGCGTGAACGTGACGCGTGTGACTCGTCAAGGCATGGATATCTTTGCACGTTCCAACCTTCCCCTTCAGGTTGGTGACAGACTGATGGTTGTTGGTGACCAGGTGTCTGTAAACCGTGTTTCCTCCGTACTTGGCAATGCCATCAAGCGCCTTGACCATCCAAACATCGCAACGATATTTGTCGGCATCATCATAGGTATATTATTCGGAAGCATTCCATTGGCAGTGCCCGGAATTCCTATTCCACTGAAGCTCGGTATTGCCGGCGGTCCGCTGATTATCGCAATACTCATCGGACGTTTTGGATACAAGATACACCTTGTTACCTATACCACGACATCGGCAAACCTCATGCTTAGGGAAATAGGCCTTGTGCTGTTCCTTGCGAGTGTAGGCATCAAGGCAGGTGCAAACTTCGTAAACACCGTGGTCATGGGAGACGGACTGTTGTATGTACTGACAGGTTTACTGATTACCATAGTGCCCGTACTCATTGTCGGTACTATAGCACGCAAGATATACAAATTCAATTACTTCACCATTATGGGTATGCTGGCAGGCGCCACCACAGATCCACCAGCATTGGCATACGCCAACTCCACATGCACGAAGGATGCACCAGCCATCGGTTACTCCACAGTATATCCGCTCAGCATGTTCCTGCGTATATTCACTGCACAACTGATAGTGTTGCTCTTCTGCAGTTGACAAAGAATACAAAAACATTAAAAACAATATATCCATGAACAAAAACAGACTGCTAACCTTCACGGTATTAATGGCTATCACCGTAACGATGTTTGCACAAGGTGCAATGAACATCAAGATCAACGAGGTGATGACCATAAATACCATGAGTATTCAAGATGAGTATGGTAAGCATCCCGCATGGGTGGAACTGGTAAACACATCCCATTCCACATACAACATACGGAATATGTTTATCACTACTAATCGGGATGTACTCAACCCCAACATGTCTGTGCAGGAGAGAATCAAGCGCATGAGCATGATTCCAAACACGACTGCAAGTACTGAACTGTCAGCCTTGCAGCATATCGTGTTCTTCCTTGGCAGCAACCCCACATGTAGTCCCAAACACCTTTCAGCTACCGTTGACACGACAAAAGCTGTATGGATAGGCTTGTACGATGGCAATGCCACCGAGCTTATCGACAGTGTCACGGTACCTAAACTGAGTGCCAACACATCCTATGCGCGCAGCACTGACGGAGCAGCCACATGGGTTGTGAAAACACCTGATGCCGTTACCCCTGACGCATCCAACCTGCTACAGGCTACAGAATCGAAAACTGACAAACTGAAGCGCGACGACCCACATGGCATAGGAATAAGCATAATGTGCATGGGCATTGTGTTCTTGTGCCTCGCCTTGTTGTATGTATTCTTCCTCACCTTCGGATGGATTGCCGACCGCAGAAACAGGATTGCAGCCACCCAGCCTATCAAGCCTGTTGTCTTGACAGCCAAGAAGATAGAAAAGGTAAGACAAGTCACCACAAACATTCTTCAAGATGGCTTTGAAACCCGCGGTAGAGACAAAGAGATATACATCGCCGTCATCTCCATGGCTCTGAAACAATATGCAGACGATGTACACGATGTTGAGTCTGGCATTATATCCATAAAACCTCATCAAACAGAATGGGGTGCACACAACCAATTCTTTTCTCATAACATATAACATTTAAAATAGAAACAAACATGGCAAAATACGAATACAAAGTACAAGGTGTTGACTATGAGGTTGACATCGTAGAGGTAGAAGGCAACATTGCCAAGGTTACCGTCAACGGAACAGAATTTGAAGTAGAGATGAAACAACCTATCTCTACAGGACACCAGATAAAGAAAACTCAAGTGGTACGCCCGGTAGCAGCACCTGTAACCGGTGAGGCTCCAAAACCGGAAGAAAAGCCAGCACCTGTAAAAGCAGGAGAAGGAACGAAGGTATGCTCGCCACTCCCTGGCACCGTGACATCCGTTGCCGTAAAGGTGGGTGACGCCGTTGCTGCCGGAGACACTGTCGTTGTTCTTGAAGCCATGAAGATGCAGAACAACATTGAAACAGAAACCGCCGGTACAATAACCTCCGTAATGGTAAACACCGGTGACTCTGTCATGGAAGGCACCGTACTCGTTACTATAGCATAAACCTTTTAACATTTACACATTATGACTGTTGGAGAGTTCATAACAAGTAATTTCAACGAGTTCCTTTCATACACGGGTTTCGCCAATGCGACCGTGGGGAATCTCATAATGATATGCGTAGGTGCATTCTTCATCTGGCTCGCCATCAAGAAGGACTTTGAACCATTGCTGCTCGTTCCCATAGGACTGGGCATCATCCTTGGCAACATTCCCTTCCGTGCCGATGCAGGACTGGAGATTGGCCTATATGAAGACAACTCCGTGTTGAATTTCTTTTACCAAGGTGTACGCGGTGGCTGGTATCCCCCACTCGTTTTTCTTGGCATAGGAGCAATGACAGATTTCTCTGCACTAATCAGTAACCCTAAACTGATACTCATTGGTGCAGCTGCGCAATTCGGTATCTTCGGTGCATACATGATAGCACTGTCCCTGGGCTTTGAGCCAAACCAGGCTGCAGGCATCGCAATCATAGGAGGTGCCGACGGCCCTACGGCAATATTCCTGTCAAGCAAACTCAGTCCGAACCTTATGGGCGCCATAGCTGTCTGTGCATACTCCTATATGGCACTGGTACCTGTCATTCAGCCATTCGTAATGCGCCTTCTGACTACAAACAAAGAGCGCACCATAAAGATGAAGCCAGGACGCAAGGTGTCACAGACAGAACGTATTCTCTTCCCAATAATAGGTTTGCTGCTGACCACGTTTATCGTTCCATCAGGCTTGCCATTGCTCGGAATGTTGTTCTTCGGCAATCTGCTGAAAGAGAGCGGCAAGACGTCACGTCTCGCAAAAACCGCCACTACAGCGCTTAACGATGCAGTAGTAATATTGTTAGGTTTGACAGTGGGCTGCTCCACACAGGCATCGGAATTCCTCACAATGAACACGATAAAGATTTTCGCATTGGGAGCATTCGCCTTTATCATTGCCACAGCCAGCGGAGTACTGTTTGTGAAATTCATGAACATATTCCTCAGAAAAGACAACAAGATAAACCCACTGATAGGTAACGCAGGCGTAAGCGCCGTACCGATGGCCGCACGCATATCCAACAACCTCGGTCTTGAATACGATCGTCACAACTTCCTGCTGATGCACGCAATGGGACCAAACGTAGCCGGTGTCATTGGCTCTGCCGTGGCTGCAGGAACACTGCTGGGATTCCTTAGCTAAAAGGCCACCAGGAAAAAGCCAAAAGTGGAGAAATCGAACAATGTTAAAAATGTAAAGTTTTCTTAAATTGCAGTAAAAGCTATCATTTTACCATGTAAAAGCTATCATATTACTATGCAATCAGGTAGCTTCTACACCGTAAAAGCAATGCTTTTACAACATAAAAAGGTGTTGGTTAATGCACAATGCATAATGCACAATGCACAATTATTACGGACAACTCGCATTTTTTGTTTCGTACAACATAATTGTGCATTGTGCATTTTGCATTATGAATTGAAAATCGCGTTTTAAGGCCCCTCTACGCGATTCGACCTTCATTCTGGACTCCTTGTCCACCGCCCTCGAAAAGCTCGCTTAAAATGAGTTTTCTCGGCAGTGGAGTTATAGAACAAAAATATTTTTCAAAAATCAAAGGTTTTTCTGTAGTTTTTTACATACGGAAACTTAACATACCTTAAATTATATGCAATATTTGGTGTTTTCAAAATTTATCGTTACCTTTGCATGAAGATTAATATACTAACAAAACATATCAAACAAATCAAATAAGAGAAGACTATGAAAATCTCAAGAATTGATCACCTCGGAATTGGGGTTGAAAGCATTGAAGCAGTACTGCCATACTTTGAGAATGTGCTTGGACTGAAATGCTATGCTGTAGAAGAAGTAGCAGACCAGAAAGTAAAAACAGCCTTTCTGAAAGTAGGAGAAGTAAAACTGGAACTGCTCGAACCAACTTCACCAGAATCTGCCATTGCCAAATGGTTAGAAAAAGGAGGAAAGGGAGTGCATCACGTGGCATTCGCTGTAGAAGACGGTGTAAAAGAAGCTCTCGTAGAATGTGAAGGCAAGGACATTCGCCTCATAGACAAAGCTCCGCGTTTAGGAGCAGAGAACATGATGATAGGTTTCCTGCATCCGAAGACAACAGCTGGAATACTGACAGAATTATGTGAGCCTGCAACGAAATAACAATATACGAGGCATTCGTTCATTAATATAGACAAAAACATTCAATCATAACAACAATGTCAATACAATCAGAAAAAATAAAGAAACTGATAGAGAAACGCGACACTGCACGTCTCGGAGGTGGAGAGAAAGCCATAGAGAAGCAGCACGCCCGCGGTAAATATACAGCAAGAGAACGCATCGACATGCTTTTGGACGAAGGTTCATTCGAAGAGTATGACATGTTCAAACTGCACCGTTGTCACAATTTCGGCATGGAGAAAAAACAATTCCTCGGTGATGGCGTTGTAGTAGGCTCCGGCACGATAGACGGACGATTAGTATATGTCTTCGCACAAGATTTCACTGTAAATGGAGGTTCACTCTCCAAAACCATGTCGGAAAAGATATGCAAAGTCATGGACCTTGCAATGACAATGGGAGCACCTTGCATCGGCATAAACGATTCAGGAGGTGCACGCATACAAGAAGGCATCGACGCCCTGGCTGGTTACGGAGAAATATTTGAGAGGAACATTTTAGCCTCTGGCGTGGTACCACAGATTTCAATGATTTATGGCCCTTGCGCAGGAGGTGCGGTATATTCACCAGCTTTGACAGACTTCACACTGATGATGGAAGGAACATCGTATATGTTCCTAACTGGCCCTGCCGTGGTAAAGACTGTTACCGGAGAGGACGTGGATGCAGAGCATCTGGGCGGAGCATCAGTACACAGTTCCAAATCTGGCGTTACACATTTCACCGCCAAGACAGAGGAAGAGGGCATACAAATGATAAAGACACTCATATCATACATTCCTTCCAACAACATGGAAGAAGCCCCTCGCAAACAATGCAATGACCCTGTGGACAGAGTTGACGATTCTCTGAATGAGATTATACCAGAGGATCCAAACCAGGCATACGACATGTACAAGGTTATTGCTGCAATTACAGATGATGGAGAATTCTTTGAGGTACAACCAAAATTCGCAAAGAACATCATTATAGGCTTTGCACGTTTCAACGGCCAGTCTGTTGGTATCGTAGCAAACCAACCTTCTGCATACGCTGGCGTACTCGACGTAAACGCATCCAGGAAAGGAGCACGTTTTGTACGTTTCTGTGATGCCTTCAACATTCCTATAGTATCACTTGTTGACGTTCCTGGCTTCCTGCCTGGAACAGGTCAAGAATACAATGCAGTGATACTGCATGGTGCGAAATTGCTGTATGCTTATGGTGAAGCCACCGTACCAAAAGTCACAGTAACACTCCGCAAATCATACGGAGGTTCACATATCGTAATGGGATGTAAGCAATTACGAGCAGACATAAACTTCGCATGGCCATCGGCCGAGATAGCTGTCATGGGTGCTGCAGGAGCCGTTGCTGTGCTGCAAGCAAAAGGAGCCAAGCAAGTAAAAGAAGAAGGCGGAGACGTTAAAGCCTTCCTCGCAGAGAAGGAGGCAGAATACTCTGAACTATTTGCAAACCCATACCAAGCAGCACAGTTCGGATATATTGATGATGTTATTGAACCACGCAACACACGTTTCCGTATCTGCAGAGCACTTGCACAACTTGCGACAAAACGTCAAAACCTGCCTGCCAAGAAACATGGCTGTATTCCAATGTAATTACAATTATGACAAATGAGATATATGCAGCCATAGCCATGGCTTTGCATGATGATCAAGGGTACAACTCACATGAAAATGAATCTGGGCGCATCACCATTGTTCATCATGAAACAGAATGGGCTTCAAAACAAGCAAAAATGACAAACAAATGAAACAATATAAATATATCATCAACGACAACGAATATGTTGTTGATGTTGGCGAACGCAAAGGCGATACAACTTCTGTCTGCGTAAATGGCGAGACATATAACGTCACAGTCATCCCCGAACCCAAGCCACAGAAGAAAACCGTCCCTCCCCCACCCGCTCCTCAAAAGAAATCGGAAGGAGAGAATGATCTACAAGATGCATTACGGTCACCTTTACCCGGAACAATTGTAGAAATAACCACTTCAGTTGGAACGGATGTAAAAGAAGGCGATACACTCGTCGTTTTAGAAGCAATGAAGATGAACAACAACCTCACTGCAGAGCGAGACGGCATAGTAAAAGCAATTCTTGTAAAAGAAGGGGAAGCAGTAAAAGAAAATACACCTCTAATTACATTTGAATAGCAAAATAGAGCCTTTTTTCGTCTTTTAAGGTTAATTTTCCGTAAACTATTGGCAAAAATGCCTTTAGTTTACGGATTTTTTTGTAACTTTGCATTCGAATTGTGCACACACTTGCATAATTTACATAAAACTCCAAGTAAAATGAAAAGAATTCTTTTTGTAAATCAAGACATCGTTCCTTACGTAGAAGAAACAGAACTCGCACACATGGGCAGGTACGCTCCACAAAGGGTACAGGAGGCTGGTAGCGAGATACGCACATTTATGCCACGATGGGGTAACATCAATGAACGCAGAGGACAATTACACGAAGTAATACGCCTGTCTGGTTTAAACATACCCATTGATGACACAGATCACCCACTGATAATCAAGGTGGCAAGTATAACAGGAACGAAAGTTCAGGTATATTTTATCGATAATGAGGAATTCTTCTCACGAAAAGGTCAAATGCTGGACTCTGATGGCACACCATATAAAGATAATGGTGAGAGAATCGCATTCTTCGCACGCGGCGTAATTGAAACCATCAAGAAACTACGCTGGACACCTGATGTCATTCATTGTCAAGGACAAATGACACACTTGGTTCCTTTGTTCTTGAAACATGCATACAAAGATGAACCGGGAATAGGCAATGCAAAAATTGTCACTTCTCTGTTTGACAACGATATAACAACACCTTTCGACGACAATTTCAAAAGGTGTATGTTGTTCAACAATGTCACAATGGAGACACTTGAAAAATACAATGACATAATAGACAGCACAGAATTGGCAAAGATTGCAATAGACCATTCTGACGGCATTGTAAAAGTATCACAAAACATACCAGACGCCCTGGTGGAATATGCGGATAAGTCCGCAGCAAAAGTAATAGCACACTCAGGAGATGACTTTGCAAAAGATTACATTGAATTTTATGAATCTCTTTAAAAATATATACTTTTTAATATCTGTCATTACGTTTTCTGTTTTTGCAGCTTCATGCGATGACACTACCGACACGTTAGGAATGTCGCTCACTGACAAAGCAGATATAATCAGTGTAATGGCTGAAGAATACAACATTGCTTCACATTCCGTTGCCGCTTCCAAGGTCGTATCAAGATCCAGAATCGGTTACCTTGGCAAGATAAAAGATACCGAGACGGACAATTATATTACATGTAACTACATGACACAGTTTCATGTAATGAAGGATAGTGTCATTTTTCCAAGCATTGACAAGGTATATATAGAACCGGAGAAGTATGATGCTTCAATTGAGAAATACAAACAGATTGAAGCAGACTCTTGTTGTTTCATATTGACCATATCAAATTCTTTCGGTGATTCTCTCGCATTAATGAAAGTATCTGTCAACGAACTTTCCATACCGTATGAGGAGAATACTACATATACAACGGAATTTGACCCAGAGGCAGAAGGAATGATACGCACCGACAACGGAAGCGTACACTCTCAGATGGCATACACTACAGCAAATTACGTATACACCGAAAAACAACGCCAGGCCAGTTCCACCAAGAAAATAAACATTTCCTTGAACTCACCATATACTGACAAAGAAGGTAATGTTTACAACAACTATGGCACATACCTGTTAAGAAACTATTTTGACCCTGCCCATAAAGACTATTATTCAAATTCTTATAAATTTGCTCATAATATATGTCCAGGGTTCTACGTTAAACACGAAGGTGGCATCGGCAATGTAGCAAGTATCATATCGTCACAGGTTTTAGTTTATTATAGATTCCCTATAAAAGAAGATTCTGTAATCGTCTCTACAACTTCGTTTGCGGGTACCGAGGAGATTATACAAAAAACAACGATTTTGCAGGACAAGGAGAAATTCAACGTTCTCATCAACGACAATAGCTGCACATACATTAAGTCACCAGCAAGCGTGTTCACAGAACTGATTCTCCCCATTGAGAACATCACGACAAACCACGAACAGGACACCATAAACACCGCGCGCCTCTTCATTCCACGTATAAATGACACAGAGGACAACGATTTATCCCTGTCCATTCCGAATACGTTGCTTATTCTGCCAACTGACAGTGTAGATAGTTTCTTCGATAACAGGAAAGTAGCTGATTACAGAACGTCATATATCGCTACATACTCATCAACGACAAATGGTTACACCTTCAGCAATATATCCCTGTTGATTTCCATGATGAACAACATCAGGAAAGAAGCTATAGCAAAAGGAAAGACTTTATCTGAGAACTGGAACAAAGTAACTTTGATTCCTGTAGAAACGGCATATTCAACAGAATCAACTTCGACACTTACAAAAGTCACACATGACATGTCTTTTGCAAGCACCAAACTAAAGAAAGGAGAAGAGGATTCTGAAAACATCAAGATTAGTGTCATTTACTCTAAATTTCATGAATGATGGCAGACAACTATCTTGAATACCATCGCGAAGAATATGAAAAAAGGAAATCTCTTTGGATGGCTAAGAAAAAACATACAACAATTATAAATAGAAATATACAGAAGCCAGAAGACGAGGCTTTGTAAAAAGAATATAATTACACATTATTATTAATAGTAAAAATGGTAAACATAACCTTTCCTGATGGTAGCGTACGCGAGTATGAAAACGGCGTTACCGGATTGCAAATAGCAGAGAGTATATCACCCGCTTTGGCACACAACGTGGTTGCTTGTGGTGTGAATGGTGAAACGACAGAACTCAATCGCCCCATCAATGAGGATGCAACCATAGCCTTATATCGTTTTGACGACGAAGAGGGCAAACATGCTTTCTGGCACACTTCTGCCCACCTGTTGGCAGAGGCCCTGCAGGAATTATACCCAGGAATACAGTTCGGTTTCGGCCCTGCTGTAGAGGCTGGTTTCTTCTATGATGTACTGTTGCCTGATGGTGAAATGATAAAAGAAGGCGACTTTAAGAAGATTGAAGACAAGATGCTTGAACTCGCTCGCAAAGACGAGGCTGTAGTCCGCAAAGAAGTCAGCAAAACAGATGCTGTTGCACAATTCTCTGCAGCAGGACAGACATATAAGGTTGAGCATATTGAGCAAGACTTGGAGGATGGTTCCATCACAACATATACACAAGGTAATTTCACTGACCTCTGTAAAGGTCCGCATATTGTTAGCACTGGTATCATCAAAGCTGTAAAACTAACAAGTATTGCTGGTGCATTCTGGAGAGGCGACGCATCAAAGGCACAGTTGCAACGTCTTTATGGTATCACCTTTCCTAAGAAGAAAATGCTTGACGAGTATCTTGTAATGCTTGAGGAAGCCAAAAAACGCGATCACCGAAAGATTGGTAAGGAAATGGAGCTCTTCATGTTCTCAGAGCGCGTAGGCAAGGGATTGCCAATATGGTTGCCGAAAGGAACAGACCTTCGTCTGCGTTTACAGGAGATGCTGCGCACGATACAGAAGCGTTTCGGCTATCAGGAGGTAATCACCCCACATATCGGTTCTAAGAACCTCTATGTAACTTCCGGCCACTGGGCTCACTACGGAAAAGACTCTTTCCAGCCAATTCACACTCCGGAAGAGGACGAAGAATATATGCTGAAGCCAATGAATTGCCCTCACCACTGTGAGGTATTCGCTTCAAAGCCACGTTCTTACCGCGAACTGCCATTCCGTTGTGCAGAATTCGGTACGGTATATCGCTATGAGCAGTCAGGTGAGTTGCACGGACTGACACGTGTACGCTCATTCACACAGGACGATGCTCACATCTTCTGCCGTCCTGACCAGGTGAAGCAGGAATTCCTGCGTGTACTTGACATCATACAGGCTGTATTCTCTATCTTCGGTTTCAAGGATGACCAAGTAGAATTCCAGATTTCACTGCGCGACCCTAACGACAAGGAGAAATACATCGGCACAGATGAGATGTGGGCTTCTGCAGAACAGGCAATCATCGATGCTTGCGCAGACCGAGGTCTAAATGCACGTACAGAAACAGGTGAGGCTGCTTTCTATGGTCCGAAACTTGACTGTATGGTAAAAGATGCCATTGGACGCCGCTGGCAGTTGGGAACCATTCAGGTGGATTATAATCTGCCACAACGTTTCGAACTGGAATACACAGCAGAGGACAACACAAAACAACGTCCTGTAATGATACACCGTGCACCATTCGGTTCAATGGAACGATTCACTGCTGTTTTGATAGAGCACACAGCTGGCCATTTCCCACTCTGGCTGACACCTGAGCAGGTAGCTATCCTGCCGATATCAGAGAAATACAATGAGTATGCAGAAAAGGTTCAAGACTATTTGTCAACTGTAGGAGTACGCTCTATTGTCGATAACCGTAATGAGAAAATAGGCCGTAAGGTTCGTGACAACGAAATCAAACGCATACCATACATGGTTATCGTAGGTGAGAAAGAAGCAGCAGAAGGCAATGTAGCAATGCGCCAACAAGGCGGTGGCGAGCAAGCAGTTATGTCTATGCAGGAGTTTGGCAAACGCATCAACGATGAAGTTGCAGAGCAGCTGCAAGCCATGAACATACGTCCGCGCGATTAATCCTTCTTAGTAAACAACAAAGATAATAATTTTATAACAACAATAAAGAAAATGGAAAGAGACCAGAAGATTTTCGATCTCATTGAGAACGAACACCAGCGTCAGCTCAAAGGTATCGAGTTGATCGCTTCAGAGAATTTCGTAAGTGATCAGGTAATGGAGGCCATGGGGTCTTACTGTACAAACAAATATGCAGAAGGCTATCCTGGACACCGCTACTATGGCGGATGTCAGGTGGTTGACCAGATTGAGCAATTGGCTATCGATCGCGCATGCGAACTGTTCGGAGCAGAGTATGCCAACGTACAGCCTCACTCAGGTGCACAAGCAAATGCAGCCGTACTCCTCGCCGTACTGAAACCAGGTGATTGTTTCATGGGTCTCAATCTTGACCATGGTGGTCATCTCTCACACGGTTCTTTAGTAAACACCTCTGGCATTCTCTATCGTCCAATAGGTTATAATATCAACAAAGAGACAGGTCGCGTTGATTATGACGAAATGGAGAAGTTGGCAAAGGAAAACAAGCCAAAGCTCATCATCGGTGGTGGTTCTGCATATAGCCGTGAATGGGATTATGCACGTATGCGTAAGATTGCTGACGAGGTTGGCGCTCTGTTGATGATTGACATGGCACACCCAGCAGGTCTCATCGCAGCCGGACTGCTTGAGAACCCAGTGAAGTATGCACACATCGTTACCACTACCACCCACAAGACACTTCGCGGTCCACGCGGTGGACTTATTCTTTTGGGTAAGGACTTTGACAACCCATGGGGTTATACCACTCCAAAGGGTGTTGTTAAAAAGATGTCACAATTGCTTAACTCTGCAGTATTCCCTGGTCAGCAGGGCGGACCGCTTGAGCATGTAATCGCAGCCAAGGCTGTTGCATTCGGCGAGGCTCTGAAACCAGAGTTCAAGGAGTATGCTATGCAGGTTAAGAAGAATGCAGCCGTATTGGCAGATGAGCTCACAAAGCGTGGCTTCGCAATAGTATCAGGCGGAACTGACAATCACTCTATGCTCGTTGACCTGCGTACCAAGTACCCAGACCTGACAGGTAAGGTTGCAGAGAATGCACTTGTTGCAGCAGATATTACCATAAATAAGAACATGGTACCATTCGATACACGTTCTGCATTCCAGACCTCTGGTTTCCGTCTTGGTACACCAGCTATCACAACACGTGGAGCCAAGGAGGATTTGATGATTAAGATTGCAGCATGGATTGAGGAAGTGCTCAATGATCCTGAGAACGAGAATGTCATAGCCAAGGTTCGTGGTGAGGTAAATAACGAGATGAAGAATTATCCTCTCTTCGCTTGGTAAATATAATAATAATTACTATTTACATATTTAATGTTTGCTATTTATAACTATTTATTACAATTAGTTTATAAATAGCAAACATTAAATAACAGAATAGTAGGCATAAATGGTAAGACAAAAGAAAAGGCGTTGGCACTGTTTGTCAGGAGTTCCCCCAACGGAAATGGACAAGACCATCATGTATTGGGAGAATAAAAACAAACTAGTACCTACACGTGACCTTATAAAAACACCAGAACAAATAGAAGGCATACGTCGTGCCGGTGTCATCAACACGGGAGTTCTTGACGCAGTGGCTGCCGCCATTCATCCTGGAATGAACACCCAAGAGATTGACGACATATGCATGGAATACTGCAAGGAACATGAAGCGATACCAGCATGTTTGAACTATGAAGGTTTTCCCAAAAGCGTATGCACATCCATCAACGAAGTGGTATGTCATGGCATTCCCAAGGAAGAAGACGTTCTGGTAGAAGGAGACATCATCAATGTCGACTTCACGACAATAAAGGATGGTTATTATGCTGATGCTTCAAGGATGTTCATCATTGGTAAGACTACACCAGAGAAGGAACAACTTGTAAGAGTAGCCAAAGAGTGTCTTGAAATAGGCATGGAAGCTGCAAAGCCCTATAGCTTTGTTGGAGATATTGGGCATGCAATAGAGAAGCACTGCAAAAAATATCATTATGGTGTCGTACGCGACCTTGCCGGACATGGCGTAGGTCTGAAGTTCCATGAAGAACCAGACGTGAATCATTATGGCCACAAGGGTGAAGGCATGCTACTCGTTCCAGGAATGGTTTTTACCATAGAACCTATGATAAACATGGGAACATGGAAAGTTTTTGTTGACGCTGATGACCCATACGGTTGGGAAGTAATCACTGAAGATGAGTTGCCATCAGCACAATGGGAACACACACTGCTCATGACCGAGCATGGAGTGGAAATACTGACGTATTAAATGGAAGGAAAATACATTTTAGCAATCGAATCATCATGTGATGATACCTCTGCAGCAATAATGCGAGGTACCGTATTGTTAAGCAATGTCACGGCATCACAAGATGTACACATGACATATGGTGGTGTGGTTCCAGAGTTAGCCTCTCGCGCACATCAGCAGAACATATTGCCTGTAGTAGACACAGCTCTGAAAAAAGCCGGTATCACGAAAGAACAACTATCGTCCGTGGCATTCACACGAGGACCTGGCCTTATGGGATCATTGCTCGTAGGGGTGAATTTTGCAAAAGGACTGGCCCGTGCACTGAACATACCACTCATCGACGTGAACCATCTGCAAGGTCATGTCATGGCTCATTTCATTGACGAGCCATCACCAGAAGATAACACACAAATAAACACTGATATAAAACATCCCCCCCTACCATTCCTGTGTTTATTGGTATCTGGTGGCAATTCGCAGATAATCAGAGTCAATGCCTACAACGACATGGAGGTTCTTGGCCAAACAATTGATGATGCTGCAGGTGAAGCAATAGACAAATGTTCAAAAGTAATGGGATTGGGATATCCTGGAGGCCCCATTATTGACCGTTTGGCTCGCAAAGGCAACCCTAAAGCATACACTTTCTCAGAACCACACATACCAGGATTAGACTATAGTTTCTCTGGTTTGAAAACGTCTTTCCTATATAGTTTGCAGAAATGGGTACAAGAAGATCCAGACTTCATTGAACATCATAAGGAAGACATCGCAGCGAGTCTTGAATGGACTATTGTTGACATTCTGATGAAAAAACTGAAGCTCGCAGTTAAGCAAACTGGCATCAAGCATGTTGCCGTTGCTGGAGGCGTGTCAGCAAACAATGGGCTACGCAATGCGTTCCATGACTATGCCAAACGATATGGTTGGACTGTATATATACCAAAATTCTCATATACAACCGACAATGCTGCCATGATAGGCTGCGCAGGATATTTCAAGTTAAAGGATGGAGATTTCTGTTCAATTGATGCACCTGCATTCTCCAAGGTTACAATATAATAAAAAAGATATAACATGGAATTTGAAAGCAAAGTTCTTAGTAAAGAGATATTATACAGATTGTATGAATCAGGCAAGACAATCAGTACTGCTGAATCATGCACGAGTGGCCGCATTGGTGAAGTCATCACCTCTGTGCCTGGTGCTTCCGCATATTACAAAGGTGGTACAATCTGTTATTCAGACGAAGCAAAAAACAAAGTACTTGGCATCGACGCAGAACTAATATCTGAAAAGAATGCTGTCAGTGAAGAAGTTGCTATAGAAATGGTCAAGGGGGTAACAAAACTTCTTGAAACCGATTTTGCTATAGCCACAACAGGTTTTGCTGGTCCTGGAGCGAATTCAGGTATTCCTGTAGGCACAATTTGGATAGCATGCGGTACACCAGACGACATTAGAACAATGAAACTCGAAGGTGACGAAGGACGTGAAGAAAATCTCAAAAACGCTACTCACAGAGCATTGCAGTTCTTTGTCAAATACCTGGAAGAATTATTCCCAGAACCCTCAGACATGGACCAAATACCAAAACCTGAGGCAAAATAAACATAAACCACCAAACGACTAAAATATAAAAACATTATGAAGAACAAACTCCGCAGTTCAGTCTGCACAGAAGGACGCCGTATGGCCGGTGCTCGCGCTTTGTGGGTTGCCAACGGCATGAAGAGAGAGCAATTTGGCAAACCAATCATCGCCATTGTAAACTCATTCACACAGTTTGTGCCTGGCCACACACATCTTCATGAAATCGGACAAATCGTCAAGGCAGAAATAGAAAAACTTGGTTGCTATGCAGCAGAATTCAATACCATCGCCGTTGACGATGGCATAGCAATGGGACATGACGGTATGCTTTACTCTCTGCCTTCACGTGATGTTATCGCTGACTCTGTGGAGTATATGATAAACGCACACAAGGCTGATGCCATGGTGTGCATATCTAACTGCGACAAGGTTACACCTGGTATGCTCATGGCAGCCATGCGCCTTAACATTCCAGCCGTATTCGTAAGCGGCGGTCCAATGGAAGCAGGAAAGGTAAACGGTGAGAATGCAGACCTTATTACTGCAATGATTAAGGGTGGAGACCCAACGGTTAGCGATGAGGAATTGAATATAGTAGAACACTCTGCATGTCCAGGCTGCGGTGCATGCTCTGGTATGTTCACCGCCAACTCAATGAACTCACTGACAGAAGCAATCGGTCTGTCACTACCAGGCAATGGTTCTATCCTTGCTACACATGTAAACCGCATACAGTTGTTTAAGGACGCAGCAAAACTGATTGTAAAGAATGCGTTTGCATACTATGAGGACGGTGACGAATCTGTCCTCCCACGTTCTATTGCCACACGTCAGGCATTCCTCAACGCCATGACACTCGACATCGCAATGGGCGCATCAACCAACACTGTACTTCACCTGCTTGCTGTAGCACAAGAAGCAGAGGTTGATTTCAAGATGTCTGACATCGATGCACTGAGCCGTAAGGTTCCATTCCTCTGTAAACTTGCACCTAACTGGCAGAAATACAGCATACAGGAGGAGAACCGTGCAGGTGGTATTCTCGGCATCCTCGGAGAGTTGGCAAAAGGCAACTTGCTCGACCTCTCGTGCAAGCGTGTAAATGGCGCAACACTTGGCGAGGACATAGAAAAGTATTCTATACTCAAAGAGAATATAGATCCTGAGGCTGACCGCATATATCATTCTGCTCCTGGTGGCAAATTCTCCACAAAGATGGGTTCACAGGACACACGTTGGGAGTCACTTGACACAGACCGCGTAAACGGTTGTATACGCGACATAGAGCATGCTTACACCAAAGATGGCGGTATGGCTGTATTGTTTGGCAACATCGCACAGGACGGATGCGTGGTCAAGACCGCTGGCGTAGCACCGGAGTTGTGGCATTTTGAGGGGCCTGCCGTTGTATTCGACTCACAGGAAGATGCATGCGAAGGCATACTTGGCGGCAAGGTCAAGAAAGGTGACTGCGTTGTCATCACACATGAAGGTCCAAAGGGTGGCCCTGGTATGCAGGAGATGCTCTACCCTACCTCTTATATCAAATCTATGCACATGGGTAAGGAGTGCGCCCTGATTACCGACGGACGTTTCTCTGGCGGTACATCTGGCCTGTCAATAGGACACATCTCACCTGAGGCTGCATCAGGCGGCAATATCGGTAAGATAAAGGATGGCGACATCATCGTCATTGACATACCAAGCCGTTCAATCAACGTAAAATTGTCTGACGAAGAATTGGCAGCTCGTCCACAACAGCCATTGAAGCGCAAGCGTGTCGTCAGCAAGGCTCTGCGTGCATACGCTCAGAGCGTGGCTTCTGCAGATAAGGGTGGAGTAAGAATTATTGATTAACAACAAGGAGTTGTAGGAGGTTTATAATAATTAATCATGGAACAAATTACTGGTGCAGAAGCACTGATGCTCTCACTTAAAAAAGAGGGAGTAGAAACTATATTTGGATACCCAGGTGGCGCAATAATGCCCACATACGATGCTTTGTATGACTATACTCGTGGCGACAAGAAAGCCTTTGAGCACATTCTTGTCAGACATGAGCAGGCTGCCGCACATGCTGCAGAAGGATATGCACGTATAAGTGGAAAGGTTGGCGTCACACTTGTAACATCTGGCCCTGGCGTAACAAACACACTGACAGGCGTAGCAGACGCAATGATGGACTCTACACCTATTATTGTCATTGCTGGTCAGGTACAGACTTCCGTACTCGGTTCTGATGCATTCCAGGAGGTTGACCTAGTTGACGTGGCTCAGCCTATAACCAAGTGGGCATATCAGATACGTTCTGCAAAAGACATTGCATGGGCTGTAAGCCGTGCTTTCTATATAGCAAAGAGCGGGCGCCCAGGACCTGTCGTACTTGATTTTACTAAGAATGCACAGGTTGAGAAAATTGTCTATGAACCTGCAAAAGTGGAGTTCATCCGCAGTTATGTACCCTACCCTGAACCAAAACAGGACAAGATACAGGCTGCAGCCGAGCTCATCAACAATGCGAAGAAGCCATTGGCTCTTGTAGGTCAAGGCGTAGAACTGGGCAATGCACAATCGGAACTAAAAGAATTCCTTGAGAAAGCCGACATACCTGCAGGCCGCACACTCATGGGCCTCTCTGCCCTACCCTCTGACCATCCTCTCAACATGGGTATGCTCGGTATGCACGGTAATTATGCAGTAAACCTCAAAGAACAGGAAGCTGACGTCATCATTGCCATAGGCATGCGTTTCTCCGACCGTGTTACTGGTGACCTGAAACGCTATGCTAAACAAGCAAAGATAATACACCTTGACATTGATCGTTCAGAGATTGACAAGTGCGTGAAAACCACCGTTGCAGTTGTTGGTGACTGCAAAGTGACTCTACCAGCACTTACTGCTCTCGTAAACAAGAATGACCATTCAGAGTGGAAGGATTCCTTCAAGCCTCTGCATGACAAGGAGAAGGAACGTGTCATCATACCAGCAACCATGCCTAAAGACGGTCCACTGCTTATGGGTGAGGTTGCCCACAATGTGGCAAAATTAAGTGCTGACAATGCATTCCTCGTAACCGACGTGGGACAGAATCAGCTTATGTCTGCACGCTATTTCAAATATCTGAAGAATCGTTCCATTGCTACTTCCGGTGGTATGGGCACCATGGGCTATGGTCTTCCGGCTGCCATGGGTGCCACATTCGGAGCTCCAGAGCGCACAGTCTGCTGTTTTATGGGTGATGGTGGCCTGCAGATGATGATACAGGAGTTTGGAACCATAATGGAACATCATATTCCTGTAAAAATGATACTTCTCAACAATAATTACCTTGGGAATGTACGTCAATGGCAGGATATGTTCTTCAACCATAAGCAGTCATTCACACCTATGACAAACCCCGATTTCGGCAAGGTGGCAGAAGCCTACGGCATACCATACCGTCAGGTGGCAGACCGTGCCGAACTTCAGGATGCCATCCGCGAAATGCTTAATACAGACGGTCCTTTCCTGCTTGAGACTATCATCAAGCCTGATGCCAACGTTGAACCAATGACTGCACCGGGCAAGGCCGTGGACGAGATGGTTCTCAACATTGACTGCTAAAATTCAATAACTACTTAACAATTTAACTATTTTCTATTTATTGAAAATAAGTACAAAAATAGTAAATTACATAAATGGAAAATCAAGACAAACAGATATTCACACTTCAGGTATATACAGAGAACGTTGCAGGTATGTTGAGTCAGATTACTGCAGTGTTCACACGCCGTCAGATAAACATTGAGAGCCTCAATGTTTCGCCATCAAGCATCAAAGGCATACACAAATATACCATCACCGCATACAGCGATGAAGAAACGATGAAGAAAGTGGTAAAGGGTATAGAAAAGAAGATTGATGTAGTCAAGGCTCATTTCTACACCAATTCTGACCTTTTCCTTGTTGAGGTGGCATTGCTCAAACTCTCCACCCCACTAGTCATGGCTACGCCAGAGATATCACGTATCATACGCCATGCCAACGCACGCATTACAGAAGTAAACGAAACCTTCTGCATAGTCGTTGCACAGGGCACCACAGATCAGATTCTTGAGATTTTCCATAGCATACGCAATACCAACAAAGCATGTATTCTGCAGTTCACACGTTCTGGACGCATTGCAGTAACACGCAGTTGTCAAGAGGAGGTCAGCAAATTCCTTCACGAACGCGGCGAGGAAATATAATTCAGCTTCTTCACGAACGCGGTGAGATAATATAATCCAACAAAGCCCTGCATCCTTCAACGCAGTCTCTCCATGTAGCATCAAAATTTCCTGTGTACCATGGATCTGCTACATCATCGGGACGAGTCGTAAAGTCAAGCAGTTTATGGATTTTCCCCTCGGGGTCATCACCACCACACATGCGTATCATGTTTCTTATGTTATAAGAATCCATACCTATAAGAAGGTCATAGCAATCATAGTCGGCACGTCTTAACTGACGTGCCGTTTTTTTATCACAACTGATTCCATGCTCTGCCAATTTTCTACGTGCTGGTGGATAAACCGGATTTCCTAATTCCTCCGTACTGGTGGCTGCCGATGCAATCTCAAAAATATCTGATAATCCAGCATCACTTACCATCTGCTTCATAACAAACTCTGCCATCGGACTGCGACATATATTGCCATGACATACAAATAGTATCCTATATTTCTCGCTTGCTTTATTTACTGTTTGTTTCATAAATACAAAGTTACTAAACTTTTTGCACATTACAAAATTTCCACAACACTTTGTCACTATAAATATAGTATTGTCTATTGTCTGTAGATCCATGTGCATAGTCTATAGATCCATGTGCATAGTCTATATACGACACAAAACGGTACATGATGCTGGTATCTTAAATACCAAGTGTTGGTACCACCTATACCTGCCGTTGGTACCCATCGTACCAAGCGTAAGTACAAATTGGTAAAGCATAAGAAATGCGCACCTCTTGATATATCAAAAGATGCGCATCTTTATTAATAACTAAAACCACAATACCCTATTACTTAGCATAAGCAACAGAGCGTGTTTCCCTAATCACTGTTATCTTGACCTGTCCAGGATATGTCATCTCATTCTGAATCTTGGTTGCTATCTCGCCTGACAAAGATTCAGTCTCTGCATCGCTCATCTTGTCAGCGCCTACGATCACACGCAACTCACGTCCAGCTTGTATCGCATACGTCTTTGTCACACCTGGATATGACATAGCGATTGCCTCCAAATCATTAAGACGTTTGATATATGCCTCGACAATCTCACGACGAGCACCAGGACGTGCACCAGAGATAGCATCACACACCTGAACTATCGGTGCAAGCAATGAAGTCATTTCCATCTCATCATGGTGTGCACCAATGGCATTACATATATCAGCCTTTTCCTTATACTTTTCTGCAAGTTTCGCTCCGTAAACCGCATGTGGCATTTCCAGTTCCTCATCAGGTACCTTACCAATATCATGCAGCAAGCCGGCACGTTTCGCTTTCTTTGGATTGAGTCCCAGCTCTGCCGCCATTACAGCACAAAGATTTGCCGTTTCGCGAGCATGCTGTAACAAATTCTGACCATATGAAGAACGATACTTCATCTTACCAACGATGCGCACAAGTTCTGGATGCAAGCCATGTATGCCAAGGTCAATGGTAGTACGCTTACCTGTTTCTATAATCTCCTGCTCCAACTGTTTCTTTACCTTTGCGACAACCTCCTCAATGCGTGCAGGATGTATGCGACCGTCGGTAACCAACTGGTGCAATGCCAAGCGACATGTTTCACGACGTATAGGGTCAAATGCAGATATTACTATAGCCTCTGGTGTATCATCCACAACGATTTCAACACCACATGCAGCTTCAAGAGCACGTATATTTCTACCCTCACGACCAATGATTCTACCCTTCACTTCATCATTGTCTATATGGAATATTGACACAGAGTTCTCAATGGCAGCCTCTGTAGCAACCCTTTGTATCGTTTTGATAACTATCTTCTTAGCCTCATTATTGGCATTTATCTTAGCCTCGTCCATGATCTCATTGATATAACTCTGAGCATTGGTACGAGCCTCATCCTTCAAGCTTTCCACAAGTCTGTTGCGAGCCTCATCAGCAGAAAGACCAGAGAGTTGCTCCAACTTCTCACGTTCTTTCATCTGCATGTCAGACAACTCCTGCTCTTTTATTGCCAGCAATTTCTTTTCGTTGTCTATGCGGTTTTGCAACTGATCTAATTCCTGACGACGCTTGCCCTGTTCCTCCTGACGCTGATTTAAAGAAATCTCACGTTGCTTGAGTTTATTCTCGTTCTGCTGGATTTTCTGGTAACGCTGTTGCACCTCACGTTCCAGCTCACTTTTCTTGTTAATGAATTTTTCCTTGACCTCAAGCAGTTTCTTCTCTTTCAGCACGTCCGCTGCTTTCTCGGCGCTGCTTATCATCTCATTATATTTTCCCTTGATTACATATCTGAAAATCAAGTAGCCGCAGAGACCACCGATGATAAGGGCTCCTACGCCTATTATAATATTTAGAATCATTGTTTATAAAAATTATTAATTAATATTCTCGTTATTTCAATACTTCATCTATATCAGAAGACAAACGAGAGAGAATATTTGTGATGGGCGCAATGTCATTATGCCTTGCTTCAGAAATATATTTCAATGCTATGTCCAGCATAACATAATATCTAATTTCTGTATCAACTCTACTGTTTTTATATTTACCAAAAAAATCATTCATCCTTTCGTCGATGAGTTGTGCAGCTTTACGCCACAATTCTTCATCTTCACGCGGCACGCTGACTGATATATTGGTATCATAAATGTGAAGCGTTATATTTATTCTTTCACTAACGTCCATCTTTCTCCCTTACTTGCCTTGATTCTCACTAAGCAGTGTGACACATTGATTTACAGTTCTTATGAGACCATTGACACGCTTCTTGGCATTATCAATATCCATATCCGTAATATCAAGTATTTTTGCCGTCATCAAAGTATTGTATTTACTTTCCTGCTCTGAGATTATTTCTTTTAGTTTACTTATTTCCTCATCTTTTGTTTTAACAACAAGAGACAAATCTGCGTTATCAGCCTTCAGTTGTTTCGTCTTATTGATCAACTGGCGTATACGCAGAGTAAAGTCCTCTATGTTAAAATCATTATCTATCATCAAATAATTACTTCGTTACTCCTTCGGCATCTTTTCTTTTTTCGCAAGCATCACCACCTGATATACGAAATTCGTAATCCAACCTTGAGAAAATCCCAATCTCTGATTATACTTGCGTACCGAGGCAACAGCTTTCAATGTAGCTGCATCGGAATAATCGTTCTTACTAAATATGTCACCTACTGTTTTTTCAGTCATTGCATATATGGCCTTCCTGAAAAATGAAGGTAAACGCAGTTTGAATTTCATCAAATTCCCCATCAACATCATCAGGTCTTGTGAAAAGCCTTGGAATTGATAAAGATATGTCTGCACATCCTGCATCTTTTTGCAGTTCTTACTGATACTACGGTCAATTTCTTTGAAGAACGATTCATCATGCCCATAGATGCTTTTCAGCATCTTCTTGCAGGCATTTTTCTCCCCAGGTCCAAGCCTGTTATGCTCCGTATGTACTTTAAACGTTGACTTGAATACTCTCAGGTCAGGCAACATGGCAATATTGTTGATACCTATCTGTGATGCAATGGCCGCTTGAAAATAGACACGTATCAGCGTCATATAATCCTGCATTCCGCCCACCTTCGTAGTATTGTCATTTTTCTTTTTAAAGAATGAAAATATACCCATTAATGAATTCTTTGTTTAATTAATGACGCAAAGTTACTCAAAATTCTTGAAAAATGCAACAGTTGCAAGCAAAATTATAAAAAATATCTGAAAAAACATGTGTATTTGAAAGATTTTATGTAACTTTGCAATGCTAATGGATAGTAGAAACTTGAATAATAGCAATAAGAATGTAGTTCAAAGATACAATGATAAAGACAAGCAACAAAAATAATCTTATCACTTGGGTGGTCCTTCTTATTGATGTACTGGCCTATTGGATGCTTGTTCAAGTTATGGTGTTATTTCTGCCAGACTATTGCTCACCAGCAGTCAATCACCATCCAAACATAGCATCTATGATTGGAATGTTGAGCTTGTTGTTATTTTCTTTGATATTACCTCCACTCATCCATCATAGGCGTCTGCAATACAGGAAAGTAGCACTGCGCAATATATTTGTTGCAATCTTCACCCAATGTCTGTTTGGCCTTGTATGGCATGTACTGGTAGTAGAGACCAGCAACGAAATCGTCTATGGTTTCTTTATGACCATAGGACTGTTCATAACATTGTTGATGTTCCGGACCATAGAGAGGCTACTTCTTGGATTATTACGCAGGAAAGGGCGCAACACCCGTTCTGTATTATTTGTAGGTAACGACCCAGCAAACCTCGCTATATACGAAGAGTTGATATCAGACTCCACTACAGGCTACAGGGTGATAGGCTACTATAGTGACAACGACATAGAACATGCACCAGAAACTCTTGTAAGGCTAGGAAACTACAGTGATTTCGTAAATTCCATAGATGGAAAAACAGAATTTCCCGTCGTAGATGAGTTATATTGTTCTCTGTCACACGCTGAAGACACAATAATTCGCAAAATAATGAAATTCTGCGACAAGGAAGTAATCAGGTTCATATATGTTCCTCGTATCTTCCCAAACATGCAGTTGTCGCTGAAACCAGAGATAATAGGCAAGAGCGTAGTTTACACCAATCACCATGAACCTTTAATGGGATTCACCAACAAAGTTCTCAAAAGGTCCTTTGACGTATTCTTCAGCATACTTGCACTTCTCATTCTGCTACCATTCATTCCTCTTATTGCTTTAATCGTAAAATCACAAAGTCCTGGACCTTTGTTATTCAAGCAAAAGCGGACAGGTATGAACGGACGAATATTCACCTGTTATAAATTCCGTTCCATGCACATCAATGATGATGCAGACAGACTACAGGCGACCAAGCGCGACCCTCGAAAATTCTCTTTCGGAAATTTCATGCGAAAGTACAACATAGACGAGATGCCTCAGTTCTATAATGTCCTGCGTAGCGACATGAGCATCGTAGGTCCTCGTCCACACATGACGTTACATACGGAGAAATATTCCGCATTGATAGAGAAATACATGGTACGTCATTTTGCAAAACCAGGTATCACAGGTTTGGCACAAGTTACAGGGTATAGAGGTGAGACAGAAGAATTGTGGCAAATGGAAGGCCGCATAAGAAAAGACATCTGGTATATTGAAAACTGGACATTCTGGCTTGACATCAAAATATGTTTTATGACATTGGCAACAATGTTCAAGCACGATGAAAATGCATACTAACAATTAAAGATATATAAAAACAACTATGAATGAAATAAACAACAGCAAAGAATACGTAGTTGCTACAGAAGAAGAAAAAGTAGAAAGTTTCTTGAACCTTCAATTTATAATAAAAACGTTGGTTCTGAATTGGCAGTGGTTCGTAGTGTCTGTAATAATATTCCTCGGCGCCGCCATGATATACATACGCTACACATCACCTGTTTATCAAGTGAAAGCCAAGATATTAATCAAAGATGATGACAACAATTCGCGTAGCAGCAGTGCCAAGCAAATAATGAACACCACCACGCTTGGCATTATGAATAGCAGCGATGGCTTTGACAACGAATTGGAGGTATTGAAATCAATATCTTTAGCTGAAGGTGCCGTACGCGACTTGAAATTGTATGTTAATTACTACAATGAAGGTCGTATTGTTGACGTTCCCATCTACGATCAGTGTCCCATTATCATAGATATGGACAAAGAACATTTGGACAAACTGGAGAGGCCTGTGACAATCAATGTTGAGGACCTTGGAAATGCATATGAGGTAAAAGGCGAATATATGACGTCACAGGGCAAACAATCCTTCAAGCAGCAAGGCAACCTCCCTATGAGCATAAAAACAAATGCAGGAACATTTTATCTAACCACAAACCCCAAAGCTTTAAAATCAAAAGGAAAATCGAAAAAAATAATTGCCAAGATTTACAACCCTACAGTTGCCGTAAGATCTTACGCCGGAGTTGGTGTTGAGGCTCTCTCTAAAACGACAACCATTGCCGTGTTGACATGTAATGACGAATTACCACAACGTGCAAAAGACTATCTGAAACAGTTGGTCACTGTGTATAATCGTCAGGCAAACGAAGACAAGAATGTCATAGCCGTACGCACAGAGGAATTCATCAACCAACGTTTAGAGAAAATCAATGCAGAATTAGGAAGTACGGATGGAGCTATCGAGAGATACAAACGCAACAACAACATTGTCGATGCAACATCCAATGCAAGCATATCATTGGCTCAATCAAACGAGGCTGACAACTCTCTGAGAGAAATCAACACACAGATTATGTTGATGCAGAGTTTGAAAGAGTACATGCAGGCCCCTACAAACAAGTACCAGACATTGCCCTCCAACGTCGGATTAAAAGACGCGTCAGCATCTTCTCTCATCGGCCAATACAACCAAATAGCATTAGAAAGAAATAAATTGTTACGCTCTGCTTCTGAGCAAAGCCCTGTAGTTCAAGGAATGACATCACAGTTGGATGCTTTGATTTCATCTATCAACGGTGCCATGGATCAGTCAAAACGTGACCTTGAGATACAAAGAAAGTCAATCATGGCTCAATATGGTAAATACTCTGGACAATTGTCACAGACCCCTGAGCAGGAGCGTTTCCTTACCGAAATTGGACGCCAGCAGACCGTAAAATCAAGTCTATATATAATGTTATTGCAGAAACGTGAGGAGAACTCTATCACACTGGCTGCAACATCGGACAAAGGCAGACTAATTGACGAACCGGCATACATTGGCAAAGTAAAGCCGAAAACAGCAATAATCATGCTGGTAGCATTAATTCTAGGCTTGGGTTTACCATTCCTCGTATTGTTGCTGATAGAGTTGTTACGTTTCAGAATAGAAGGACATCAGGATGTAGAGAAACTTACGAAATGTCCAATCATTGCCGACATTGCAATGGCAAACGATGCAATAAAGTCGAAAGGTGATATTGTCATCAAAGAGAACCAGAACAACCAAATGGAAGAGATTTTCCGCGGCATGCGTACCAATCTGCAGTTTATGCTGAAGGAAAACCAAAACGTCATAATGTTCACCTCTTCCGTTTCCGGTGAAGGTAAAACCTTCGTCGCTGCAAACTTGGCCGTCAGCTTCGCACTGTTGGGCAAGAAGGTCCTGCTTGTTGGATTGGACATAAGACGTCCTCGTCTTTCACGTCTTTTTGATATGGCAAAGAAAGAAGAAGGTATAACTACTTTGTTGACAAAAGACTCCTTGACACGAGAAGAAATATTAGCACCATGCTTGCCATCAGGCATTAATAAAAATTTGGATTTGCTCGTTGCTGGTCCTATTCCTCCAAACCCGTCGGAGTTGGTTTCACGTATGTCTTTGAATACAATTTTTGACACCTTGCGAAAAGAATATGATTATGTTATTGTCGATACTGCCCCTGTAGGCCTTGTAACCGACACACTGCAGATTGGACGCATAGCAGATGCCACCGTGATTATGTGTAGAGCAGATTATACAGAAAAGTCTGCATTCAACATGATTAATGATCTGGCAAACAATGGAAAACTGCCAAATGTATCAATTGCCATAAATGGCGTTGATATGTCCAAGAAGAAGTATGGTTACGCATACGGCTATGGCAAATATGGTAAATACGGCAAATATGGATACAAATCATATGGTCGTGGATATGGATACGGAAACTACGGCTACCAGTCATACGGATATGGTTCATATTCCAATAGTCACTACGGTAACCCCAATGACAACTCTATAAAGAAATAAAAAGGACAAATGACGATAGCAGTAGATTTTGACGGGACAATAGTCACACACGAATATCCCCAAATAGGCAAAGAACGCACTTTCGCAACAGACACTCTTAAACACCTGATCCAGGATGGCCACAAACTAGTACTCTGGACGGTAAGGGAAGGAGACTTGCTTGACGAGGCTGTGAACTGGTGTAAAGAACGCGGTGTAGAGTTTTATGCCATAAATCGTGATTATCCTGAAGAGGAACGTGAAAACAACAATCATTTCTCCAGGAAATTGAAAGTTGACCTATGGATTGACGACCGCAACATCGGAGGCATTCCAGACTGGGGCACTATATATCGTATGATAAAAGAAAACCTTACTTGGGAAGATATCATACACGAGAATTCCAATGGAGGATATTATCCTCAAGAAAACCAGAAAAAAAAGAAGTGGTGGATGATAGGTTAATCATCCACCACTTTTTCATTACTCCTCAATATCAGTAATATGTGTTATGGCTTTCATAAAACGATAGCTCAAAGTCTCAAGCATAGCGATATTTAATCGTGTCTTGTTGTTGAACGTATGATTGCGAAACGCATTCTCTAAATTTTCATACAGAATATCATAGGACTTCAGATCCTCTTTAATTACGAAAGGCAATTCCTCTGGTTTAAAATCAAAACACTCAATCAAAACATTACCTTCCAACGAAGCAACTTGAACAAGACCTACATGTGCTAACCAACGATTAAGTTTTTGATAATTTATCAATTCTTTATGCTGCCTTATATACTGACCAAGGGTTATAACGCCAAGTACATTTATGTCTTTGGTTATCATATCATCCATTATCGCAATGATGATATCAAGCAAATTCAATGTTTCTTCTGATATGTCATCCCCACTCGTTTCCTCGTTTACAACGCCCTCTCGTCTTTGCGAGGTATAGAAATTAAACAACTTGGCCTTTGAGTAATCATATTTATTCTTTCTCTGTATATCAATCACATCACCTTTGGTTGACAACACATCTAACAATACAGGAGACAAGAAATCTCGTTTTCCCAAAATCTCTGCCCCATCTGCGATATACGGCAATATCCCAAGATGCTCTGCTGCCAATGCCAGCTTCCTCCATTTCGACGGTGACATCTGTATGAGTTCACCATCAAATGACCCACCGAAAGCACCTACTTTCAGCAGTATCATAAGATTATCTGTTATTGCGTGATGTAAAACCGACTTTCGCATACTTTAGGATTCCATTAAAAATTTCTCTGCTTTTTTCAAATCATCTGGAGTATCTATACCGATAGTTTCCAAGTTTGTCTCACCGACTTTTATGCGATAGCCATTCTGCAGCCATCTTAACTGTTCCAGACTTTCCGATTTTTCTAATATTGATTGTGGCAGCGCCGTTATTTCCCGAAGAATATCCCGACGATAAGCATACATTCCTATGTGCTTAACGAAATCTAAAGATTCTGCCCACATAGAATAGTCAACATTTCTACAATAAGGAATCACAGATCTGCTAAAATACATCGCAAATCCTTTATTATCCAATACAATCTTTGGGGAATTAGGGTTGGAAACATTCTCCATATTTTTACCAAATCTGATTCCCAAAGTTGCAATTTGAGTTCTGTCATCCTTGAAACAATCACACAGAGCAGAAATCTGACTAGGGTGAATAAAAGGCTCATCTCCCTGTACATTCACAATGACGTCATAGACTTGCCCTGCTTCTTCCAATTTTTCCACTGCCTCTTCTATACGATCCGTGCCACTTTTATGATCATTACGAGTCATTATTACATTGCCACCCCATGATTTCACATGATTGAAGATACGCTCGTCATCAGTCGCGACACATACATCATTCAGTTGTTTCTCAACCTGACTATACACACGTTGTATAACAGTCTTGCCACACAAGACTGCCAATGGTTTCCCAGGGAATCGTGTCGAAGCATACCGGGCTGGTATGATTGCAATGGTTTTCATAATTTATAGAATTTATATAAATGAGTTTAATTACAATATACAAAGTTACACATAATTATTAATAATGAATGTTAATTCAATGAGAAAATACAGAATAATTATAAAAAATATTCAATATTGTCTATTATTTCAAATAAATTTAGTAACTTTGAAGCGTAATTATACTTTAATCAGGATATATAAAAGACTATAAAAGTGAAAAAATATATTATATATACATTATTTTCTGTTATACCTTATATCTCTAATGCTCAAAAAGTGACACTTGGTTCATGTACTACTGCTGATAATGGAGCATATCAAGGTGAAATGTTAGGTGGACGTCCTCATGGCAAGGGAAGTACACGTTTTGCCAATGGCGACACCTATGAAGGTGAATACGAGAAAGGAAAGCGCCAAGGATATGGCGTATATAGCTTCACAGACGGCGAACGTTATGAAGGGGAATGGTTCCAAGACCAGCAACACGGAAAAGGTACATACTATTTCTCAAACAACAATCGTTATGAAGGCTTGTGGTTTAGAGACTACCAAGAAGGCCATGGAAAAATGTTCTATCATAACGGAGATGTTTACGATGGCAACTGGAAATCAGACAAGCGCGAAGGAAAAGGCCGGTACACATATAATACTGGAGCCTACTATGATGGAGAATGGCATGACGACATGAAAAATGGTTATGGCATCTTCAATTGGGGCGATGGTACTATATATGAAGGCCAATGGGTGAACAATGTGCGTAGCGGCAAAGGTGTAAACAAATATCCTTCTGGAGATACGTACACAGGACAATGGTCTGGTGATGTCATGCATGGCAAAGGTGTATATAGATACAAAAATGGAGACGTATTCCAAGGGGAGTACGTAAAGGGAGAGCGCAACGGAGAAGGTATAGAGACTTACGCCAATGGCGACAAATACACAGGACATTTCTCTGCCGGCGAGAAGGATGGACAAGGAACTTTCATCTGGAAAAATGGTGACACCTATATTGGTTTGTGGAAAGCAGGCAAACAAAACGGAAAGGGTACATTTACCAAAAAGAATGGAGACAAATATGAGGGAACATTCAAAAATGGTCTGCCTCACGGTGAAGTAATCATACATTATGCCAATGGAGACAAATTCAAAGGCTCATTCCGCAACGGAAAACGTAACGGTAAAGCCATAGAAGAAACAAAAGAAGGCATAAGGTTTGAGGGCGCATATAAAGACGACCTACGTCATGGGGCATTCATAGAGAAAGACAGAAATGGCAATATTACTACTAAAGGCACATACGAAGAGGGTATGCGTCAATAGTGAAAACAATAACAAATAAAAACACGGAGTATCATGATTATTGACACAATCGACAACTTAAAATGCTATGTCGGCATCAACCCCCTATTCGCTGATGTCATCAAATTTCTTGAGGAAAATGATTTAGCCTCACTAGAACCCGGCAAACACGAAATCAAAGGCAAAGACCTTTTTGTTAATATCATCAACCAAAAAGGTAAGATGCCCGATGAAGCTGTGATGGAAACGCACCGCAACATGCTTGACATTCAGATTCCTATCGATGGAGAAGAAACATACGGATATCTTCCACTTGAAGATATTACCGTAGACGCTGAATACAATGCTGAAAAAGATGTCACGAAATATCCTGACCAGCCAAGTTCTACCTATGCAACTTGTCGCCCAGGAATGATGGCTATATTCTTCCCACAAGATGGGCATACGCCATGCATCTCTAACGACGAGATGTTCAAGAAAGCTGTATTCAAAGTCAAAGTATAAGCAAAATATCCCTTATGGCTGAAGCAAAAAGAAAATCTACGGCCAAGAAAACAGCCGCAACAAAAACAAATGCAAAGACTACCAATACATCAAACCATATTGGTATAGTTCAACGTGACCCGTGGTTAGAGCCTTTTGAACATGCTATTGTAGGCCGACATGAACATGCAGAATGGATGATAGGTCATCTTACAAATAATGGTAAGATGTCCCTGTCTGATTTCGCCACAGGATACATGTATTACGGTCTGCACCAAACTGACAAAGGAACTTGGGTATTTCGTGAATGGGCGCCAAATGCCACCGATATATACATAATTGGTGACTTTAACAATTGGCAAGAGACAGAGAAATACCGTCTCAAGAAAAACAAGAACAATCAGGATTGGGAAATAAAACTCCCTAAATCTGCCATGAAACATGGGGATTTATATAAGTTGCTGATTAAATGGGAAGGTGGTCAAGGAGAACGCATTCCAGCATGGGTGCGCAGAGTTGTCCAAGACAACGAAACTAAAGTTTTTTCGGCACAAGTTTGGGCACCAGACGAAGAATACAAGTGGAAGAAAAAAACTTTCAAGCCATCAGTAGATCCACTGTTGATTTACGAGTGTCACATAGGGATGGCACAAGATGAAGAGAAAGTAGGTTCCTACACCGAATTTCGCGAGAAGATACTGCCACGCATCATAAAAGCAGGATACAACTGTATTCAAATAATGGCCATCCAGGAACATCCCTATTATGGTTCTTTTGGATATCATGTCAGCAACTTCTTCGCTCCGTCAAGTCGTTTCGGAACTCCGGAAGAACTCAAAGCTCTCATTGACGAGGCACACAAAAATGGCATAGCTGTCATAATGGACTTAGTTCATTCGCATGCTGTTAAGAATGAAGTTGAGGGACTCGGAAATCTTTGTGGCGATCCCAACCAATACTTTTATTCTGGAGACCGTAGAGAACATAATCAGTGGGATAGTCTTTGCTTTGATTATGGCAAAGATCAAGTAATGCATTTCTTGCTGTCAAATTGTAAATACTGGCTCGACGAATACCACTTTGACGGATTTCGATTCGACGGTGTTACCTCTATGTTGTATTATAACCATGGTTTAGGTGTTGATTTTGGCAGCTATGGAGATTATTTCAATGGAGGTCAAGATGATAATGCCTTGTGTTATCTTGCCTTGGCTAACAAATTAATACATGAGGTAAACAAGAATGCTATTACAATAGCAGAAGAAATGTCTGGAATGCCAGGCCTGGCTGCAAAATATGAAGACGGAGGTTTAGGATTTGATTATCGTTTAGCAATGGGATTGCCTGATTACTGGATAAAGATGATCAAAGAAAAAAGAGACGAGCAATGGAATCCACGCGACATATTCTGGGAAATGACAAATCGTCGTCAGGACGAAAAAACTATCTCTTATGCAGAAAGCCATGACCAGGCACTGGTTGGTGACAAAACCATCATCTTCCGTCTCATTGATGCAGACATGTATTGGCACTTCAAAAAAGGAGATGAAAATGACACTGCACGACGAGGTATCGCTTTGCATAAGATGATACGCCTTGTCACTGCATCTACAATGGGAGGAGGATACTTGAATTTCATGGGCAACGAGTGGGGACATCCAGAATGGATTGATTTCCCACGCGAAGGCAACGGATGGAGTTGTAAATATGCTCGGCGTCAATGGAATCTTGTGGACAACAAGGAATTGTGCTATCATTGGTTGGGAGATTTCGACTGCGACATGATGAAAATCATAAAATCAGAAAAGAAATTCAATCTTACCCCCGTACAAGAGATATGGGTAAACGAAGGTGATCAAATCATGGCATTTATGCGTGGTGACTTACTGTTCGTTTTCAATTTCTCTCCAACGCAGTCATACACAGACTATGGATTCCTTGTTCCACTTGGCTCATATTCCGTAGTATTGAATACTGACTCAAAAGACTATGGCGGTTTTGGGTTTGCAGATGACAGTGTAAATCACCTTACCAACTTTGACCCGACATACGTCAAAGACAAAAAAGAATGGTTAAAACTTTATATTCCAGCACGTACAGCTGTGGTATTAAGAAAAAATTAAGTAACGGCAATGCAGAATAACACTAAAGGAGGCACCATTACTCTTAGGGTAATGTGTGCTATCCTTTTTCTATTATTTGTAGTTTTTTATGTATATCTGTTTCAATGCGATTTATTAGCAATGATGCAGTATGCTTGGTCTGGTGGCTTAAAGCACTATGAACGCAATATAGGCACCATAGTAATTACACTTGTCTTGTTAATTATAACAACAACGACAAGTACCATTACACGTCTGCCAATACGTTGTTATGCCTTAAATTACTATCCCGCATTATTATCATTATCTTTGTTGACGACAACACAAATAGACGGAAGCACTGTTTCTATATCAAAGACATGGCTGGTCGTCACAATTATCCTCTTCATATTATATGTAGCATGGGTACACAAATTAAGCAAGTATAAGGTATTCATGCAACCTCTGAGAGCATATAGTTTATTCTCGCATCCATGGTGGACAAACCTTTCTCTACTGTTTATAGGTTTCTCCATGGTATATATAATAGGAAATACAGACAGAACCCTTCATACCCGCCTGGCAGTTGAAAGACTATGCTCACAAAAGAACTATAATGAGGCTTTACAAGTAGGAATACCACAATACGACAATGACTCCTCATTGGTTATGCTAAGGGCTTTGGCATTAGCAAATCAGATAAAAGAAGACAGCACATGTCAATTGGGAGAGAAATTGTTCCAATATGAAATCACACCCACATCACGTGCATTGTTTCCACAAACAGACAAATCTTGCGGATTCCTCATGGAGAACGGCTTAACATTATGGAAAACGCTTGGATTTGTTCCATATGACTTAAAGGAAGAACCTGCCACTATACTCAAACGCGAGATACAACGTGAAGAGAATCGTTTGACCTTATACAATGATACAACATTGGCGCAAGAAGAGCGTGATCTCTATAAGCGTACTTTATGCACCCCTGTTTGTCATGATTACTTGTTGTGTTCATACCTGATAGATAAAAAACTAAAGGAATTCATAAAAGAACTACCACGATTCTATACTATCAATGACAAAATGCCACAACATTATCGAGAGGCATGTATATTGTATGAAAATCTGTACGGAGGAAAATTATACAAAGACACTCCTGTTGAAGCAGACTATAATGATTTTCTCTCTGTTATGCGCAATAACAGAAACGAGACCATTCGTTATGCAGCTTTAAGAGATTCCTATTTCGGAACTTATTGGTATTATTATTTCACGCACTGATTAGATGGCAAAAACACAAAGTAATAATAAAAGTCTTGTCGGAACCGGCTTGGAAGAACCACGACAATACAACGTCATATTCCATAATGACGACATCACACCTATGGATTTTGTCGTAAACGTGATACGTACAATTTTCCGGAAAACAGATAAAGACGCAGAAAATCTTATGTGGAAAGTCCATAAAGAAGGACAAGCTGTGGTAGGAACATACACCCTTGACATTGCAGCATCAAAAGCAAACAAGGTAATGCGTTTGGCCCGAGGAGAAAATTTTCCCCTGAATGTAACTGTTGAGCTTGTATTTAATTGATTTGTCATAAAAGTGGAAAAATATAATTTCACATACATGTCTGAAGATGCTGTAAGTTATGCTATCTACTGGGCAGAGAAGAAACGATTGGAATTCATCACCCCAGAATTGGTATTAATAGGCGTAACATTACAGCAACCATTTGACGAAATTGCAAAGAGAATGTCCATAATCCCTTCTACTATTCGGGAGGAATTAAGGGCATACACATATAATGGAGACGTCATTGACGAGGGCGAAGAGTACACACTCGAAAGTTCACTCCAATTACACCAAATGCTTAAAGTTGCAGAAACATCTGCTCGCTGCTCTTCAAAAGACGAAATAGACATTCCACATATAATTGGAGGGGTACTAAGTTTAGACGATTCTGTCGCAAAATATACATTGTACAAGCACTTCGGTAATGATGATGCAAAAATTATTTCTATCTTTTCCGAAGCATACACTGCTGCAGAGAACAGTATAAATGACAATGAATCATATGATGGATTTGACTGGCTTGTTGACGATTCTGAGGATGAGTCATCCAACGTAGATTTATCTAAAGACGGATGGAAGACATTAGTAACATGTATGAATGATCAGAAGGCAGCAAAACAACCATTCATAGGACGAGAGGAAGAATTGGAACGTACTATACAGATATTGAGTCGAAAAGATAAAAACAATCCACTGCATATAGGAGAATCAGGTGTAGGTAAAACTGCATTGATATATGGATTGATATCTAAAATCAAATCTGGAGATGTTCCTGAAAACCTAAAGAATAGCAAAATCTACTCCATGGATTTGGGTTCAATGATTGCCGGTTCACAAATGCGTGGTGAATTTGAGAAACGAATAAAAGCTGTTCTTGAAGGAGTAAGAAATACGCACGGCGGCATAATTTATCTTGACGAGATTCACAATTTAATTGGCGCTGGTCAGATTGGAGACAGTGCAATGGATGCCTCTACACTTCTCAAGCCATACCTTGATGAGGGTACGTTACGTTTCATCGGAAGTACAACATATCAAGATTACAATCGTTACATGGCAAAGAGCAAGGGAATTATCAGACGTTTTCAGCAGATAGACATTAACGAGCCTTCCATTGACGAGACTATCCAAATTATAAAAGGCGTATTGCCAAATTACGAGAAATTCCATGGAGTAAAATACACTGATGAAGCCATCCGCTATGCAGTGGAAAAAAGCAATCAATTGATAGTAGAACGTTTTCTCCCGGACAAAGCTATTGACATTATAGATGAAGCAGGTGCATACCGAAAACTTCATCCAATAATGACAAAGAACAATACTCCCAAAGCGAAACGATTCCAAACCGTTGACAAGCAGTTGATTTCTGAAATATTGTCAAAGATATGCAAGATTGACTCAAAAGCCTTGAAAGATTCTGACAACAAGCAACTGGAGAAACTTTCCGAGCGCATCCTCAGCCAAATATATGGTCAAGATGAAGCCGTAAGGTATGTTGTAGAAGCTGTTCAAATGGCAAAAGCCGGACTACTTGATGAAAACAAGCCATTGGCAAGCCTATTGTTTGTCGGTCCGACTGGCGTTGGAAAAACAGAACTTTGTAAAGTCTTGGCAAATGAATTGGGAATTCAATTAATTCGCTTTGATATGAGTGAATATACAGAGAAACATACCATTGCGAAACTTATAGGTTCACCTGCAGGTTATGTCGGCTACGAAGATGGAGGATTGCTTACCGACGCAATACGCAAGTCTCCAAATTGCGTTCTCTTACTTGACGAAATAGAGAAAGCCCACTCTGATATATACAATATACTGTTGCAGGTGATGGACTATGCCAGACTGACTGACAATCGCGGCAATAAAGCGGATTTCAAGAATGTAATACTTATTATGACAAGTAATGCAGGAGCACAATTTGCAAACACAGCCGGCATGGGATTTGCATCAAACACTACCCGAGGGGATGTTATGCTCCAAACCGTGAAAAAAATATTCAAGCCAGAATTCCTCAATCGTCTATCAGGTACTGTTGTTTTCCATGACATGGACAGAACTATGGCTGAAATGATTTTTGACAAAAAAACACATCAGTTGGAACAACGCCTTAATAACAAAAACGTCACACTTGAACTTATGCCTGAGGCACGACGTTACTTTATAGACAAAGGATTCACAAAACTTAATGGAGCGCGTGAAATGGACCGTGTTATCCAGCAACACCTTAATCCTTTGCTCATGCACGAAATCCTATTCGGAAAACTCCAAAAAGGCGGTATCGCAAAAATAGATATAAAAGACAACAAACTCATATTAATTTAGTGTAACATTTTAAATTATCACTTACTATGGAATATAGAGAATTTGACAGAATTGTAAACGATGCGCATGGAAGCGAATCTTTTGTGCCCTCCACTACTTTTTCTGCTTTAATGCAGAAAGTCTATACATGGATGACTTTAGCTTTGGTCATTACAGGTGTTACCGCCTATGGAGTAGCTAATTCTCCATCAATATTAACAATGTTGTATAGCAACCAAATTGTATTTTGGGGTATTATTATTGCAGAATTGGCATTGGTATTCATTATCAGTGGCATGATTAACCGTATCAGTTTAGTAACCGCCACACTACTGTTTGTTTTGTACAGTGTATTAAACGGTGCTGTGCTGTCTAGTATCTTCTTAATATATACGATGAGCAGCATCGGTCAGGTATTTTTCATAACAGCAGGCACCTTTGGTGTCATGGCTTTCATTGGATATACTACGAAAATCGACTTGTCATCTATGGGAAAAATACTGTATATGGCTTTAATAGGCATAATTATTGCCACTGTCGTGAATATATTTGTTGGTTCCAATGGACTTCAGACTATAGTAAGCTATGCAGGTGTATTGATATTCGTCGGTTTAACGGCTTATGACTCTCAGAAAATAAAACAGATGATGTATGATCAGGAATACAATGATACCGGTGCACAAAAACTTGCTTTGATTGGTGCACTTACACTCTATCTCGACTTTATAAACCTGTTTATATATTTACTTAGAATCCTTGGCAGTCGCAGGGACTAAATAACATCATCATAAACATATCGGGGACGAAGCACTTGTGTGTGCATCGTCCCCGATTTAATTTGGAAATTAACGGAACCCACCTTGTTAACATTCTGAGAACTGGGAGACTATCCTCTTTCCGCCCAATCTCCCCTGTCTAAATTTCTATAATTTACAGCTTCTGCAATATGTGGCATCTCCACATTTTTACTACCGGCAAGATCTGCAATAGTACGTGCCACCTTAAGAATACGGCTATATGCACGAGCAGAAAGTTTGAATTTTTCCATTGCAAGTCGCAGTGTTTCAAGCGATGCAGCATCAGGCTCTGCAAATTCATGAAGCATTTTCTCCGTCATCATGGCATTACAATGTATTCCCTTATATGCCCTAAAGCGTTCCTCCTGTATCTTTCGTGCGGCAATAACGCGCTCACGAATAACAGAAGAAGGCTCACCTGGTTTTAATTGTGATAACTGAGCAAATGGAACTGCCTGTATCTCACATTGTATGTCAATACGATCCATTAAAGGACCACTAATTTTCGACATATAACGATATATCTGTCCTGGCGTACAAACACAATTGTGAGTGCTGTCGCCATAATATCCGCAAGGGCACGGGTTCGCACTCGCCACAAACATAAAAGAGCACGGATATTCTGTCGTATATTTAGCCCTGGATATCGTTATTTTTCTATCTTCCAAAGGTTGCCGCAACACTTCCAATGTTGCCTTATTAAATTCTGGTAACTCGTCTGCAAACAAAACACCGTTATGGGCAAGACTTATCTCTCCCGGCTGTGGTGAAGAACCTCCTCCCACAAGTGCTACCTGAGAAATGGTATGATGCGGAGCTCTGAAAGGACGTTGGAATATCAATGATTGTTCAGCCCCCAGTTTTCCTGCGACAGAATGAATCTGTGTAGTTTCCAAACTCTCAGCCAATGACAACGGAGGCAATATACTTGGCAAACGCTTTGCCATCATACTTTTTCCCGAACCCGGAGGACCTACCATTATAAGATTGTGACCACCAGCAGCAGCCACCTCCATAGCCCTTTTCACATTCTCCTGTCCCTTTACATCAGCAAAGTCTAATTCAGATGTTGTCTGCTGTTCAAAAAAGACCTTTCGGGTATCAAATACCAGCGGCTGTGCATCAGACTTATCTGACAAGAACTGTATTACCTCTATCAAGGATTGCATACCGTAAACCTCCAAGTTATTTACTACGGCAGCCTCTCTCACATTCTCCTTAGGAACAATCAGTCCCTTGTATTTCTCTTTTCTTGCGAGAATAGCAATTGGGAGAGCTCCCTTGATTGGCTTCAAGCGCCCATCAAGTCCAAGCTCTCCCATAAGCATATACTCATGCAAATGTTCAGAAGGAATAGCTTCATTCGCTCCAAGAATGCCTATTGCTATAGGCAAATCATAACCTGATCCTTCCTTACGAAGATTTGCAGGAGATAAATTTATTGTTATGGCCTTGTTTGGAAACTTATAGCCACTGTATGTAAATGCAGTATTAATTCTACCTAAACTTTCACGAACAGCTTCATCGCCCAATCCTGACAATACGATTCTCTGTCCATTCTCAACGCTGGTTTCTATCGTCACCGCATTTACTTCCAGACCATTTACAGCTGCACTATAAGTTTTTACCAACATGATGCCACCTTATTACATTCTATCCATTGCTTGCTGAAGATCTGCGATTATATCTTCCGCATTTTCTATTCCCACAGACAATCTTATAAGGTCAGGAGCAACACCTGCTTCAAGTAATTGTTCGTCTGTCAATTGTCTATGTGTATGACTTGCAGGATGCAACACACATGTTCGAGCATCTGCTACATGAGTAACTATAGAAATAAAGTCAAGGTTATCCATGAACTTTATAGCATCTTCACGTGTGCCTTTCAATCCAAAAGCAATCACGCCACAGGAACCATTAGGCAAATACTTCTGTCCCAAAGCATAATACTTATTTGAAGGCAGTCCGCAATAATTCACCCACCCTACTCTATCATTCTTCTCAAGCCATTCCGCAACTTTCTGCGCATTAGCACAATGCTGTTTCATACGAAGAGCGAGCGTCTCCAATCCGAGGTTAAGCAAGAATGCATTTTGTGGAGCAGGAATAGATCCAAGGTCTCGCATTAGCTGAGCAACAAGTTTGGTCATATAGGCCATTTTGCCAAAAGCCTTTGTGTATGTAAGACCATGATATGACTCATCAGGGGTTGTCAGACCTGGGAATTTCTCTGAATACTTATCCCAGTCAAAATTACCAGAGTCAACCACTACACCACCAACCTGTGTTGCATGTCCATCCATATACTTAGTTGTAGAATGTGTAACGATATCACATCCCCATTCAAACGGACGACAATTTATAGGAGTTGCAAATGTATTGTCCACAATCAATGGTACACCATGTTTGTGCGCCATTTTTGCAAAACGCTCAATATCAAATACATTACCACCAGGGTTCGAAATGGTTTCGCCAAAGAAACATTTAGTATTTTCCTTAAAGCAAGCCTCAATCTTCTCATCTGACCAATCTGGATCAACGAATGTACATTCTATGCCCAGTTTCTTCATTGTAACGCCAAAAAGGTTATATGTACCACCATATATAGCGTTTGAAGTAATAAAATGGTCTCCTGCCTGGCATATATTGAAGACTGCATAGAAATTTGCAGCCTGACCAGAAGATGTCAGCATAGCGCCTACACCACCCTCCAATGCTGCAATTTTCTTTGCTACAGCATCGTTGGTAGGATTAGCCAAACGTGTATAAAAATAACCAGCGTCTTTCAAATCAAACAAGCGAGCCATCTGTTCACTTGTATCATATTTGAATGTTGTTGACTGATAAATTGGTAATTGCTGTGGTTCACCCTTGGTTGGCTTCCAACCTCCGTGAATACATAAAGTTTCAATATTCTTTTTCATTTATTTGTTTTTTGATTCTTTTATTAAACTCAACAATCTTTCCGTCGCTCCCGAATGTATCTTTACATAGTTACCCGAAGCCTCCGCGGCTTTATGTAATATATCTACATTACTGATGAAATTGTCCATTACTGAACTAAATGAGTTGTAGTCTTTGACCTCATAGCCTCCACCACACTCTTTCAATTCCTGAGCTTCCTTGAATTTCTCATTATTCGGACCAAATATTACCGGCATTCCCCATACTGCAGCCTCTGGAAGGTTGTGTATGCCTACTCCGAATCCTCCACCCACATATGCAACATCACCATATCTATATATGGAGGACAATAATCCGAAGCAATCTATTATCATCACCTCCATATCTTTCAATGACTTCACATCATCTGCTGTCAATTTGCTGTATCTTACAACCTTGCGTCCCTTCAGTAATTCAAGCAGTTGACTAATATGTTCTTCAGAAATGACATGTGGAGCGATTATCATTTTCCAGTCTTTGCGAGACATGAAATAAGGAATGAACATCTGCTCATCAGGAAGCCACGAACTACCTGCAATAAAGACTTTACTGTCTCCCTTAAACACCTCTATCTCGGAGATTTGCTTACTATTGCGAGAAATCTGCAATACCCTGTCAAAACGTGTATCGCCAGTTACGTCCACATTATCAAGTCCTATGCCATGAAGCAGTTCCTTACTCTGTTCATTCTGCACGAAGAAATGGGTGAAACAATTAAGCACATGCCTGTATTGGCAACCATACCATTTGAAGAATATCTGGTTCTTTCTGAAAATACTGCTTACGCTATATACAGGCACGTTCCTGTGTCGCAGAATGTGCAGATAGTTGTACCAGAACTCATACTTTATGAAGAAAGCTACAGACGGACGTATCAATCTGAGGAATCGTATTGCATTCGTTGGCGTGTCTATAGGAAGATAACACACTATGTCTGCATGCTCATAGTCTTTACGCACTTCATAACCTGATGGTGAAAAGAATGTCAATAATATTTTCTTTTCTGGATATGTTCTGCGAAATTCCTCTATGATTGGGCGTCCCTGTTCAAATTCTCCCAATGAAGCAGCATGAAACCATGCATAATCGGCACTGGCATCCACTTTTTCCTTCAATATCTTGAAGGCATTACGCTCGCCATGCCACATTTTCTTCACTTTCTCTGAGAAGAAACTTGCAATAAAGACACCTAACTCGTATATGTAGAAAACAAAATTGTATATCATTATTTTAATATTTCAACCGCTTTCTCTATGCGTTTCAGCGTCTCCTGTTTTCCCAAGAAGGCAGATATATCAAACATTCCAGGGCCCTTACCCTCTCCAACCAGACATAGGCGGAAGGCATTCATAACATCGCCCAACTTATATCCTTTTGTTTCTATCCATTCCTTGACTATCGTCTCTTGATTCTCTATTGAGAAATCATCAATGCCTTCAAGTACTGCAGCCAACTCTGTCATCACCTGCGCAGAATTTTCCTTCCAACGTTTTTTAACTGTTTTCTCATCATACTCCTTTGGTGCAAAGAAGAAGAATGAGCAAAGAGGCCACAACTCACTGACGAAATTAACACGGTCCTTCATCATTTCAACCACCTTCACTATCTGTCCAAATGATGCATCAGACCCATTGTTTGCCACTATCGGGGCAAACAACTTTGCTATATCCTCTGATGATTTCTTAAGAATATACTCATGGTTAAACCATATTCCCTTCTTATAGTCGAACTTGGCTCCAGCCTTTGAACAACGAGAGATGTCAAATGCTTCGATAAGCTCATCCATTGAGAACAACTCCTGCTCAGTACCTGGATTCCATCCAAGAAGAGCGAGGAAATTCACCAATGCCTCCGGGAAATAACCACTTTCCCTGAATCCGGAACTCACCTCTCCTGTCTTTGGGTCATGCCATTCCAAAGGGAACACAGGGAAACCGAGGCGGTCACCGTCACGTTTTGACAATTTGCCTTTGCCCTCCGGCTTCAGGAGCAATGGCAGATGAGCAAACCTCGGCATGGTGTCTTCCCATCCAAAGGCTCTATACAGCAACACATGCAACGGAGCACTTGGCAACCATTCCTCGCCACGAATGACGTGTGATATCTCCATCAGGTGGTCATCTACTATATTTGCAAGATGATATGTAGGCAACTCATCTGCGCTCTTATACAACACCTTGTCATCAAGGATGTCGCTCTTAATACGCACCTCGCCACGAATCAAATCGTCAACAAGCACTTCCTCGCCCGGCTCTATCTTGAAGCGAACCACATACTGCTTTCCATCAGCAATAAGCTCATTCACTTCATCAGCAGACAGCGTCAATGAATTGCGCATCTGCTCTCTCGTACGGGCGTCATACTGAAAGTTTGAAATCTCATTGCGCTTAGCCTCCAGTTCCTCCGGAGTATCAAAAGCTATGTATGCCTTACCATCATCAATGAGCTGACGCACATACTTCTTGTAGATATCCCTTCGCTCGCTCTGACGATAAGGTCCTTTGTCTCCTCCGAATGACACACCCTCGTCAAACTTAATCCCGAGCCACTTGAAAGATTCTATGATATACTCTTCTGCTCCAGGAACGAAACGATTGGAGTCTGTATCCTCAATACGAAATATCATTTCGCCACCCTGCTGCTTGGCAAAAAGATAATTAAACAACGCTGTGCGTACTCCGCCAATATGCAACGCACCAGTTGGACTGGGAGCAAAACGCACCCTTACTTTCTTATTTTCCATTTTAATTCGTAAATTTCTAATAAAACAACAAAAACACCAAGTTTTTGTTTATCCAATGCAAAGTTAACAAAAATTCCTCGTATTTACTAACTTTTTGTTTATTTTCTTTGTCATAACCGATTTTTTTTTTGTATTTTTGCAACAGAATTAAAAAAACTCATACTATGGCAATGGAAAATGTCAACACCGAGAACGTCTCTGGTGTTATCTCTTTTCTTAAAACGACTTGTATCATTTTTGTCTCTGTGACACTGATCGTATTGGCGATGCCAAACACTGAAAGACCTCGTTTGACCTACGAGGTAGGCAACCCATGGACTAATCCTCAGCTTATATCACCTGGAGAAATTCTGATACAGAAAGACCCCAAGGTAGTGGAACAGGAGCAGCAGGAAGCTCTGAAAAACGATTACCTGCCTTATTATTCCATAAACCACAAAACCGGAGAAACACAGATAAAAGCGTTCCTTGAGAAATATGGCGAGGGCATACCTGGAGTTTCCGCCTATTGCATGCAGTCCGTTGCCGACATCCTGTCAAACCTGTACGAACAAGGCATAATCCCACAGAACGACTACATCTCTTTTCTCAACAACGACACTCTCAGTTACATCATCGTGGTGGACAACAAGATTGCAGACAAGAAACTCGTCAGGGAATGTATATCCACGAAGAAAGCCTATGAGATGTTGTTTCAAGACAAGAGGGTTGAGAAAGAAAAAGCCATCCTTCTGAAATGCAACCTTAATGATTTCATTGTCCCTAACGTGACATTCGATTCCAAGAGAAGTGAACAGGCTCGCCATGATATCCTTGCCATGATTCCTACCAATTCCGGTATCATAAAACCCGGACAGGAGATTATCAACCGAGGCGACATCATCACTGAAGACAAAGCAAGGATGATTGACAGTTACAATGCCTTTGTCGAGGTTCAATCTACCAACAATACATACGATCTTATCAAGACGAATGGCTTTCAGTGGCTGTACGTTATGATAATATATATTCTACTGATGCTGTATATGCAGTTCTTCAGAAGCGATTATCTGACGAAACGCCGTTCCTTGAATATGCTGTTCTGCCTGATAACATCTTTCGCCATTCTCAATGCCATCATTGTACGTTTCGACCCAAGAAACATATTCATACTGCCAATATGCCTCGTACCGATGTTCATACGCGTGTTCCTCGACTCACGCACTGCATTCATGGCACACATTGTGACCATCCTCGTTTGCGCTGCAGCAGTGAGCGACAGGTTCGAATATATGTTTGTACAGATTACTGCAGGCTTTGTTGCCATCTGCGGTTTGCGCACCATATCCAAGCGCTCCAAGATGTTTCTCACAGCCCTGTATATCACTATCGCATGCATTATCTCGTACACTACAATTAAATTCCTTGGAAACAAAGAAGTCACCTTTGACTTGTTGAAACACTCATACATTGCGATTGTCATCAACGGCATACTGCTACTGCTGGCATATCCGCTGATGTTCATCGTTGAACGTCTGTTTGGTTTCATCTCGCCAGTAACGCTGATAGAACTGTCCGACACTAACCGAGGCATCCTGCGCGAACTCTCCGAAAGGGCTCCCGGCACATTCCAGCACTCCATCATGGTGGGAAACCTTGCCGCCGCCATAGCATCGGAGATTGGTGCAAAAAGCCTCATGGTGCGTACCGGTGCCCTCTACCATGACATCGGCAAGTTGCGCCGCCCTACATTCTTCACCGAAAACCAGGCGGGCATCAATCCGCATACGAGGCTTACGCCGCAGGTCAGCGCACGCGTCATCATCTCACACGTCACCGACGGTATAGAGAAGGCAAAGGAAAATGGCGTACCTGACGTACTGCGTAATTTCATCCTCACCCACCACGGCAAAGGACTTACAAAATATTTCTACAACACATATAAAAACGAACATCCTGATGGAGAAATAGATGATGCCCCATTCCGTTATCCTGGTCCAAATCCGTTCTCAAAGGAGCAGGCCATCCTGATGATGGCTGATGCCGTAGAGGCTGCCTCGCGCTCTCTACAGCAATATAATGAAGAAACGATAACAGCATTGGTAAACAAAATCATAGACTCTCAGGTTGCCGAGGGATATTTCAACGAATGTCCTATCACTTTCAGAGACATTGCCACTGCCAAAAGAATATTGATAGAACGCCTTGGGGCAATATATCACCCTCGCATCCAATATCCTGAAGTGGCAACAAAGAAGGACACCGAGGACGAGAAAACTGAAATCGACGACCTATGATGAAGCCTTTTCCATATTCACTGCAGCGATGGTGGCAGAACATAGGATTCGGAATACAGTCAAAGACCGACTATTCCTTCCTCAAGGACGTATTGCGTGAACATCTGCCATATTATATATATGACGACCTTAGGAAGGAATATCTTCAGTTCAGCAATAAAGCCCACAGACAAGCACAACTGTTATTCAGAATATGTTATCACTTCCGCAACGAGAGAATACTATTCGTAGGCCACTTCAACGAACTTGACAGGAAAGCCATAGAGTATGCTTCACCTCTTAATACGGAATTTGCAGATGCTTTTTACCATAAGATTGCCGCCAATGTCATCATAATGAGTGGTATATACGAAGAAAACATTAACAGGTGGTGCGCCCTTACCCAAGGCAACTGCATCACATTCGACATGGTGGACCTTGGCATTGTCATTTCTAATGAAGACCGTTATCCTGAACATTATAAAATATTAAGACCGTGAAACTGACTACTATCTACACAAAAAAAGGCGATGCCGGCACCACTTCTCTTGTCGGGGGAATAAGAACAACGAAAGACTCCGCCAGACTCGAGGCCTACGGCACTGCTGACGAACTGTCGTCAAACCTCGGCATGCTTTATTCCCTGATTGCCAAAGAGGCTGGCCACAATGCCGACAACGAACTGACCCGAATCGGCAATGCCATCGAACACATACAGAATGTGTTATTCAACGTATGCACATACCTTGCCACCGACACCTCACAGACTCCCGTTTACAGTTCCGCCAAACTGGATGCAGAGGAAATCACCTCACTGGAAAAGCAGATAGACACCATAAACTCTTCTCTGCCACAACTGAACAGTTTTATTCTCCCCGGCGGCAACATCCTTGCATCGCAGTGCCACATCTGCCGAACGATATGCCGAAGAACGGAAAGAAGGATTGTCACCCTTGTATCGGCATTATCAGAAGAAAACAAGTCTGGATTCAATCCCGACATACTACGATATATGAACCGCTTATCCGATTATTTGTTCGTTTTAGCGCGAAAATTAAACTTTCTTTGCAATACAGAAGAAAAAATATGGGAAAACACTTGCAAATAAGAAAAAAAATTGTACCTTTGCAGACGATTTACACATATCTACTGCTGAAATATGCAGACATTATTAATTATTAATTCGTCAATTAATTAATTAAACTATGTACTGGACACTTGAATTAGCCTCAAAACTGGAAGACGCCCCATGGCCAGCAACAAAGGAGGAACTGCTTGACTATGCAACACGCAGTGGCATATCACTTGAAGTAATAGAAAACCTTGAGGAACTCGAGGATGAAGGAGAGGTGTATGACTCTATTGAGGATATCTGGCCCGACTATCCTACAAAAGAAGATTTCCTTTTCGACGAAGAGGAGTATTAAGAAATTTGAATATTACAAAACGGCGAGCGATGTAGTCAACTGACTGTATCGCTCGCCGTTTTGTTTTTTTATACGCTAATCAATGTTTCTTTATTGGTTTGCCCCCAGGAACATATTCACTATCTGGTTGGCATCCGCCATGGTAATCTCTCCGTCACCATTCACGTCGGCAGCCTCCTCGTCAAAGTCTCCTTCCACGAAACCGTCAGAACCCTTTGCAAGGAAGTAGTTCACCACTGCATTGGCATCTGCCATAGTTACTGCGTCGTCGCCGTTGCAGTCACCCATTACAGCAAGTGAGTCCATAAAGAAGAACTCCTTCCACTGCGCTGCCTGCTGGTAGCTTGACACTGTGCCCTTAGGCACCGAAAGCGTACACTCCCACTTACTGATGTCATCCAAAGCCTGCGAATCGCATACTGGTGGAGTCATAGCGTGGCTTATCAGTTTTGTCATAGCCGTACAGTCAGAGAATGCCTCTTTGCCTATAGACTGCATAGCAGAGCCAAAAGAGAAATACTCTATGCTTGAACAACCGCTGAATGCCCAGTTACCAATATATGTCACTCCATCACCTATCCTTACGTTCTTCAGGTTAGTGCATCCATAGAACTCATTCTCTGATATCTCAGTCTCTTTATCTGTTATATGTACAGTGCGTAGTGATGTGTTTCGATAGAAAGGCGAATATCCGTAACTACTTGCGGTAGGATATGATATATTTCTTCCTATATACACCGAGTCAAGCGGACAGTTTGAGAAGATAGGACTTGAGCCATTACTGCCTAATTTCAATTCTGTTTCCGCATTGTCTATAATCACATTTTTTAATCCTGTGCAACCATAAAACACATAATCCTCTATTTCTTTGACGTTTCCAGGAACTTTTATTTGTTCCAGGGCAGTACAATTATAGAAACATCCAGATTTTGTAGATGTGCCATTTATTCCTAATATTTTCGTAATATTTGTTCCTATCTCCACGTTTTTAAGACTTGTGCAACCACTAAATGTATAAACGTTTAGCAAACTAATGCCATTGCCTGTTTTTGCAGATTTCAAAGACGTACAGCCATAAAAAGCACCGGAGCCCAAGGTCTTCACTTTGTCAGGTATCTCTATACTTCCAAGCTTTGTACATCCTTCGAATGCAGAGGAGCCAACAGATGTAATGTCTTGACCTAATTCTACAGTCTTTAACTTAGGGCAAGAACTAAAAGCAGAATTGCCAATACCTCCATTATTCTTTATTATCGCCTTCTCCATACCTGCTTGGCTGAAAGCATATTGTCCTATAGAACCATCATTACTTATGTTTACTAATGGTATAGTCTGGTTACTGCCACATTTATAAAAAGCATAGGAATTGATATAACCCTTATTACTAATATCAAGAGTTGTAATGTTGGAACATTCACTAAATGCATAACTGCCAATATAACCGTTATTTGCTATTGTCGTTTGTGTAATAGCAGAACAACCTTGAAAAGCATAGTTGCCGATATTACCATCGTGGCTGATGACAACGTTTTTAATACTTTTGTTCATGTAGCAGGTATAAGGTTTGATATTCTTTACATTCAAGGACACACCTTTATAAGAAACCGTTTCACCTATATTGATATTTTCTGCAGAAGTATTATACATACAGTCTATTGCATCACAAGTACGTTCTGATGGACTAACAGGCACATACTTTATTCCATCAACCTCAAACATTGAATTAAGGAAAGGATAAACTGTTGCATTGCTAAGTTTCGTATATAGGTTGTTTGCCACATAATTTATGGTGCCTTTTGCATTTTCATAACCACTTGGCGGAGTATTTGCCAACCAAACCACCTTTACCGGTGTTGCACCAAATGCAGTATCATTATTAAGACAGCTAAAAGCATCGGATGCTATCGTCTGTACGCCACTACCTATTGTAAGAGATTTTATTCTCGTGTTATAGAACGCTTGAGAGCCTATACTGGTAACGCTGTTGGGAATGGTCACCGAGGTCAGTCCACTGCAGCCATAGAACGCTTCAGAGTAGATGTGGGTCACGCTGTTGGAGATGGTTACCGAGGTCAGGCTGCTGCAGCCTTCGAACGCAGACGTACCGATACTGGTCACGCTGTTGGGGATGGATATGGATTTCAGGTTGCTCATTCCGTAACACATGCATGAAGAAACACTAGTCATATCATCACCTATAATAAACTCCGTTATCTGAGTCCTTATATTGTAAAAAGGACTAGATGAATGATAATTCTTCGCATTCCATGTTATTGAGGTCAGGCCACTGCAGCCCAAAAACGCATCTTGGCCGATGCTGGTCACACTGTTGGGGATGGTCACCGAGGTTAGGCGACCGCAGCCAGAGAACGCATAACAGCCGATGTTGGTCACACTGTTGGGGATGGTTACCGAGGTCAGGCTGCTGCAGCCTTCGAACGCATAATTGCCGATGCTGGTCACGTCATCAGGAATAACTATTTTCGTTATCTCCGTATTCTCATCACTATACAGGTAATGCGCATAGGACAGCGGATTGGCATAATAGCCGCCAAAATCAATACTGCACCACTTCTTTATATTGATATCCGGGACAATAACTTTTTTTAGGCCTAAGCAATCTTTGAACGCAAAAGAGCCTATGCTGGTCACACTGTTGGGAATGGTCACGGAGGTCAGTCCGCTACAGCCATAGAACGCTCTTTCGCCGATGTTGGTCACTTTATTAGGGATGGTCACCGATGTCAGGCCTCTGCAGTCTCTGAACGCAGAAGAGCCGATGCTGGTCACGTAGTCACCAATGGTTACCGATGTCAGGCCTCTGCAGTCCCTGAACGCTTCAGAGTCGATGCTAGCCACGAAGTAAATCCTACTATTATATGTAATTGTTTTAGGAATGACTATCTCTCCGGAGTATTCATTGGAATAATAGTTGTAGGATGTTCCAAAGTATGTAACAGAAACAGAAGTACCATCAGTGTTATATTTATAATAGATAGTCTTGCCATCACTGTTCGCTACTGCTATATCGTGTGCAAAGGCCTTAACTCCAACCATACACATAATAATGGTGAGTAAACTGATAATGTTAATTTGTTTCATAATAATATGTATTTAATTATATATTTCTTCTAAATTACCAATTTCCTTGAAACTAGATTGAACAAAACTACTATAACCGTCTTTTGGAGGTATCTGCGTTTCATATTTTGCTGGTATTACAACGCATGTTGCTTCACGGTCAAACATAGAAATATATTTTATACCATCAATCTGGGGAAATTTGTCATTTTTATGCATAAATAATATATGAAAAAATAACTGCGAGAACATATATTCTTCGCAAAAATTCTTTTCTTTATTGTTGACTTTTACCAAACACATCAGACGTATTGGATACGTTATAAAAAAAGCGAACTTATCATAAGAACTCATCGTCTCAATATTAGGCAGGCTAAAATCTAAATAATATAAGTTTTTGGTTTGATGATATTTTCCACACCAACGTTTCTTGCCACACATAGGTTCATGTCCTATCTCTTTATTAGCACAACTTTTAGAACTTGCCAAATAAAAACAAGGAAATCCACTTTGATTAAAACGGTTTCTTGAGGCTTTCTCTCTTTGATTGAATGGGACATGCCAGCAATTTATATTCTCTTTTTTCTCGTCACAATTAAAATCTACACAACGATAGAAATCTTGATTAGAAGTTTCTGTACGAAAATAGTTAACATAATAATCTTTCAATTTATTTTGTGTATATTTTTGATACATTAGTAGATTTTCCAAGTGCTTTAAAGCATTTAGAATGTCTCCCATATAAGCATATTGTAATATTCTCAGACAATTATCCTGTATACACTTTATTAGATTAATTAAACGCAGTTTTGTTTTGTTTCCAGTTATTTCAGATGACAACTTAAGCAGAGTATTTAATTCATCCTCTGATATTTTCTCTATTTCTCCAATAAAATCTGTGTAACAATTCGTAATCAATTCATAGAATGTATCATTCCCGAGTTCTTTTGGTAAATCTGCAAGAAGTTTTCTAATTAGTAAATCAATATTTTTCATAAGCATTACTTTTTTATGCCTACAGCCACCCAATACTCAGCGGTTAATAAAGATTTTTAGGAATGAAAAAGACGTGGGTGCTGTACTCTCGCTTATCCTGAAACTGAGGCTCTGGTAAACCCAAATCATAAGGATAAGCAACCAGTTAGCCCACGTCAAGAGATAATATATACGAGTACAACACCTTATTATATATAACAATATAAAAGGTGGCTATCGTGATATAAAATCACCCACGTGGACGTTTCGATTGCGTCATCTTCTTATGATTTAGAAAAGTTTACCAGACTTTCAGTTTCAGAAGATTAACGTTCTATAAACGTCCTTTCTTGATGTCATGGCGGTGGTGCCTTCACGAGGCATTGCCGTATGCGCATCAAACCAATATGTCTTGAAAACATAGCCCAACCCGTGGACTAATTGTTTTCAAGGGCAAAGTTAAGAAAAAAACATGAAACGAACAAAGAAAATCATAAAAAAATGTGAACGAAAAACACTGTGTACGAGCACAACGAACACTGCACAGTTAAATGCCCAGCATTACAAGTTACATATACACGAAAACGACCACAGATTTCTTTTCGACCACGGATTGCGGATTTTATAAAAGCGGATTTACACTTGTTCTTGAACACAAATCACTCGAATAGAACGAATCTTTTTATGCCCTGCGGGCAGAAATCCATTGAAAATCTTTTTGAAAATCATTGGAGCCTGGCGGCTCAGAAATAAAGCATGAAAAAAAACTGTGTTCATCTGTGCTATCTGTGGTCGCATATAAGGTGAGAGGTGAGATTTCTGGCTCGCAAGAGCCTAAGATTCTTTAAAGGATTCTTAAGGATTTCTGCTCCAGAGGAGCACGGGATAAATATAATCACTTTGGCATAATAAGGCCCGTTTTCCTTACACTTTGATTTTTGCAACCTCAATTTCCTTGCGATAAAATCCAGCGACGGAGAATTGTTTTGAAAATCGGGCAAAATCTCATCGTTTGTAACTTGTTGATAATCAGTGATAGGATTTTTCTGGAATTGTAAAAGCATACGTTTTACGTCGTAAAAGCTATCGAATTACGTCATTAAAGCTATCATTTTACGTTGTTAAAGCATAGCTTTTAGAGTGTAAAAGCTATCATATTACAGTGTGGAAGGTATGCTTTGACATCATAAATGCGGTGCTTGTCCCTAAACAGATCTAAAAAATGCCGTCAGAAACTCTATTTTGAATTTTCTGACGACACTTTTCATTTTGACACTTTGCAAAGTCATACATAGTAAGAACTTTCAAAATGTCAATTTCACAGACCCGCACTTTCGTACGTTAGAGTATCCCCCGACTTCATAAGACACAAAAAAAGGACGAAGATATCTTCGTCCTTTTTTGTGACTCCTGCAGGATTCAAACCTGCAACCTTCTGATCCGTAGTCAGATGCTCTATTCAGTTGAGCTAAGGAGCCAAACCATATGACTCGCAAATTTGAAAGTTTTGTTCGTTTTTGTGACTCCTGCAGGATTCAAACCTGCAACCTTCTGATCCGTAGTCAGATGCTCTATTCAGTTGAGCTAAGGAGCCTTCAAACGGGCTGTTTTCTTATTTGCGAGTGCAAAGGTACTACTTTTTTTTGAAACTACCAAATGTTTTGAGAGTTTTTTTTGAACTCTACAAAATATTATCACACTTTTTATGCGTAAAGGGAGTAAAGAGGAGTTAAGGAGAGGGTCTGAGGGGAGTATAAAAAAAGAAGGGCAGTAATCACTTACGGCCCTTCTATAGTGTTTGGAATAAGTTTTGTTTTTGTAAGTTTTGAGTCATTGGGGTGTTTGGAGTCCCGTGGACTGTGGTTTCAGCGGACTGTGTTTAAGCCTCTGCTGGTATTACAGACACCACGCTCTTGTCGAACTTGCCCTTGTGGAAGTTCACTGTGCCGTCAACGAGTGCGTAGAGTGTGTCGTCCTTACCCTGTGCTACACCAGCACCAGGGAAGTGCTTGTTGCCACGCTGGCGAACGATGATGTTGCCTGCTACAACTTTCTGACCACCGAAAATCTTAATACCAAGTCGCTGTGAAGCTGATTCGCGTCCGTTCTTAGAACTACCTACACCTTTCTTATGTGCCATTTCTTAGTCCTCCTTTTGGTTTTAAGCTACTACTGATTTAATTTTAACCTCTGTGAACTGGGCACGGAAACCGTTGCGCTTACGCTCGTCCTTGCGACGCTTCATCTTGAAAACGATGACCTTGTCACCCTTGACGAGTGGGTTAACCACTTCACATACTACTTTTGCACCTTCTACAGTTGGTGCACCTACTGTTACAGCGCCATCGTTGTCAACGAGAAGCACTTTGTCAAACTCAACAGCCTGGCCTTCCTCCACACCATTTATGTGGTGTACGAAGAGCTTCTTGCCCTCCTCTGCCTTGAACTGCTGACCCTGAATTTCTACAATTGCGTACATTGCTTTTTTTATTGTAAAATTGGGTTTCTCCGCTGGGCGTTCAGCCACCTGCTGACACTTAACCGAGCCCATGACGGACTAAATCGGGTGCAAAGGTACTAATTATTTGTCACATGACAAAATATACACCTTAATAGTATAGGGCAATAGTCAAAACTTTATATTTATTTAACACTAAGCCCCACCTTTCCTTTACTCCCATACAGGCAAAATTACAGTCCGAGGCTCTTCTTTATCTCTACAATGCGGGCATCGGCCTTGGCTGTGAATGCATTATAGTCGCCATCAAACTGACCGGCTACAGGCACTTCACAATAGAACTTAATCTTAGGCTCAGTACCTGACGGACGAACGGAAATCTTCATACCATCCTCAGTAAACCATTGCAGCACGTTGCTCGTGGTCGGCATGTTGAGGTCTGTCACTGTGCCGTCGGCGGCAGTCTGCTTCAGAGTCTTGTAGTCCTTTACAGTAACCACCTTTGAACCGGCAATCTCCGTTGGAGGCGTCTGACGGAAGTCTTCCATCATCTTCTTTATCTCGTCAGCACCGCTCTTGCCTGGCTTGGTAACGCTTACAGCCGCTTCTTTCTGGAATCCGTACTCCTTATATATATCAAGCAGCAGGTCATAGAGTGTCTTGCCCTGATCCTTTGCCCAAGCTGCAATCTCACAGATAAGGCAGATAGATGCCGGTGCATCCTTATCGCGTACTTTATCGTATGGCAGGTATCCAAATGACTCCTCGCCACCGCCTATATACTTACGCTTACCCTCGTTCTCACGTATGCGATATGCTATCCACTTGAAGCCGGTATATTCATCGAAGCACTCCACACCATTTGCACGTGCTATCTTAGCAATAAGCTCAGAGGTAACGATGGTCTTAACCATAAAGTCAGTAGGGTTAAGCTGACCAAGAGCCTTTTTGTTCTTGATAGTGTACCAATAGAACATGCATGCAGTCTGGTTACCATTCAGTATCTGCCACTCGCCCTTATCGTTACGGCATACTATAGCGAGACGGTCGGCATCAGGGTCGGTAGCCACCACAAGGTCGGCATTGAGTTTCGTACCCAATTTCATACCGAGCGTCATAGCCTCTGCATTCTCCGGGTTTGGCGAAACAACCGTAGGGAAGTTACCGTCAACGACCATTTGCTCTGGCACCACGTTGATATTCTGGAATCCCCATGAACGCAGACACATCGGCACGATGTGGCGACCAGTGCCGTGCATGGCAGAATATACGATGTTGAGGTCTTTCTGACGCAGGATAACGTCCTGGTCAACCATGCTCTCCTTAACAGCCACCATGTAGTCATAATCCATCTCACCACCGATAATCTTGATGAGGTCGGGATTGCCGTTGAACTTCACGTCCTCTATCTTAACCTTGTTCACCTCTTCGATTATACCTGTGTCATGCGGAGCAAGCACCTGTGCGCCATCCTCCCAATATGCCTTGTAGCCGTTATACTCCTTAGGATTGTGCGATGCCGTAACATTCACACCTGCCTGAGCACCAAGCTGGCGGATAGCGAATGAAATCTCTGGTGTTGGGCGGAGACTCTCAAAGAGATAAGCCTTGATGCCGTTGGCAGAGAAGATGTCTGCAACAGTCTCAGCAAACATTCGTCCGTTGTTGCGACAGTCGTGACCTACGACAACAGAGCACTGCTTGCCAGGGAATGCCTTGAGGATGTAGTTGGCAAAACCCTGGGTGGCCATGCCTACCACATACTTGTTCATACGGTTGGTACCGGCTCCCATAATGCCACGCAGTCCACCTGTGCCGAACTCCAGCGACTGGTAGAAAGCGTCAATAAGGGCTGTCTTATCAGAATTGTCAAGCATTGCCTGCACCTCCTTGCGTGTTTCTTCGTCAAAAGAAGGCGAAAGCCACTGTTTAGCTATCTCCTCACATTGTGCAATTAACTGTGCGTTGTTTTCCATTGTTTACTTAGTTTTTGGGTTGATATATCAATTATATTTGTTTCATTCGTTGTCCACTTGACTACAAAGTTAAAAAAAAAACTTAAATTAGACAAACTTTTATATGTTTTTTACAAAAAAAGGACATTTTGCTTGCTCAAACCGATAAAAAACACTAACTTTGCGAATATAAACGATGAAAACAAATCTCATTCTGATAGGTAAGACCGACAACAAACACCTGCAAGCAGGCATTGAAGACTACACAAACCGCATTGGTCACTATATGCCTTTTGCCATAACGGTCATACCGGACATAAAGAACACGAAATCGCTCACAATGCAGCAGCAACGTGAGCGCGAGGGGGATTTGATATTGAAAGCAGTGCAGCCTTCCGACACGCTGGTGCTGCTTGACGAGCATGGTAAGGAGATGCGTTCGGTGGAGTTTGCCTCGTGGATAGAGAAGAAACAGCAGACAGCCCACCGTCTCGTATTGTGCATAGGCGGGCCCTACGGATTCTCACAAGCTGTTTACGACCGTGCCAACGAGAAGATATCTCTGTCAAAGATGACTTTCTCACACCAGATGGTCCGTCTTATACTGACAGAGCAGATTTACCGAGCTTGTACCATAATAAAAGGTGAACCGTATCATCATGAATAACGGGACATCTGAAACTGGTAAAGGAACATTAAAGTGATTGACTAATTTAAACTGTGGGGATTTTTCATAACCACCCACCATAAAAACTGTATTATGGATAAAAGAAAAGGAATGTATGCTGAAGGCATGAACCGCAAGGGATTCTTCACCTTTCACTCTTCACTCTTCACTTTGCTGTTGCTGCTTGTAACAACAATAAGTGCCACGGCGCAGCCACTCTCTACCACAAAGCCCGGAGCACGATGGTGGTGGCTCGGTTCTGCCGTTGATAAAGAAAACCTTCGTTGGAACATGGAGCAGTATGCCGCCAAAGGCATAGGCGCCCTGGAGATAACTCCCATTTACGGTGTCAAGGGCAATCAACAGAACAACATTGACTTCCTGTCGCCCAAATGGATGGAGATGCTGCGCTTTGTCATGGACGAGGGCAAACGTCTCGGCATAGAGATAGACATGAACAACGGTACAGGATGGCCTTTCGGTGGTCCTGAGACACCTATAGACGAAGCTGCATGCAAAGTGGTATTCGTTGACAAGACCGTTGATGCGAAAGAACTCAAGACAGGTATTTCCCTTTCCGCTCCAAAGAAGGAACAGGAAACAGCACGTTTCAGTTTCGCCATGGCCTTTCCCGTGGAAGTGAAAGGATATAAGGGCGGTGCAGTAGAGGTGACAGGCGATGTTGATGCACGCGGCACTCTGGTATGGAAAGCACCAAAGCAAGGTTCATGGCGCATAATAGCTGTGTACAACGGCCGGACTAAACAGCAAGTGAAACGCGCCGCACCAGGCGGTGCAGGTCTGGTCATCGACCACTTTGACCGCAATGCCGTAAAGCATTATCTTGAGAAGTTTGACAAAGCATTCAGTTCCACCCACACTCCGTGGCCCCAGGTGTCGTTCAACGATTCCTACGAGGTGTATGACGCCGACTGGTCTCCTACCCTGCCCCAGGAGTTTGAAGCACGCCGTGGCTATTCACTCAAGCAGAACATAAACAAACTGGAGGACCGCGACACCATCGTCGTGCATGACTACCGTGAGACACTTTCTGACATGCTCCGCGAGAATTTCACCAACCAATGGGTGGAATGGGCTCACTCCCACGGTATGCAGGTGAAGAACCAAGCCCACGGATCACCTGCTAACCTGCTTGACCTCTACGCTGCTGTTGACATACCCGAGATAGAGGGCTTCGGCCTCAGTGAACTGGGAATCAAGGGACTGCGTAAAGATCCCGGCATGACGAAGGTGAACGACTCGGACTATTCTATGTTTAAATACGCTCCCAGCGCAGCACACGTCACCGGCAAGCGGCTGGTGTCAAGCGAGACATTCACATGGCTTACGGAGCATTTCCGCACATCGCTATCACAGATGAAGCCCGACCTCGACCTGATGTTCTGTGCCGGAGTGAACCACATGTACTACCACGGCACATGCTATTCTCCCAAGGATGACACATGGCCGGGATGGAAATTCTATGCAAGCGTGGATATGTCACCCACAAACACCATCTGGCGCGACGCTAAGTATCTCAACGACTACATAGAGCGCTGTCAGAAACAACTGCAGACAGGCGAGCCAGACAATGAGATACTGGTGTATTTCCCAGTGCACAACCTGTGGCAGAAGAACATGAAGACACTGCTGATGAAGTTAGAGATTCACAACCTCGGCAAACTTGCGCCCGAATTCAAGAAATCCATATTGGAACTTGACCGCATGGGATTTGACTGCGACTACATCTCTGACCGCCAGATACTGTCGCTGCGCTCATCAATGCTGCCAAACGGCAAGCGTGGTCTCATCACCGAAAAGGGCATAAGCTATAAGGCACTGCTCATCCCACAGGGAGCAATACTGTCAAATGAAGTAAAGGAACGCATCGAAACACTGAAAGTGCAAGGTGTGACCATCATATACGGCAATGACGCTGAAGCGCTCATGAAGGTTGCGACGTATGAACCAATCAAGACACAGCACTCACTGAACATGATACGTCGCCGCGTAGGCAACGGATACTGCTATTTCATTGCCAACCTCACACCGAAGGACGTTGACGCATATTGTCAGTTAGGTGTATCGTTCAAGAAAGCTAGATGGTACGACCCAATGACCGACAATTATTATGCTGTTGAGAATCCAGACAACAAGGTGCGTGTTACGCTTCGCTCCGGTGAGTCAATGTTCCTGCAGCTCGACTGCTTCGGCAACAGCAGCACTCCTCTAAGCATGCGCCCCACCAACATTACGCCTGACACCGAGATACTGCTCGACAAGGGATGGAAACTGTCGTTCATGGACGAAGAGCCGAAGGTGGGCAAGACATTCAACATCGGCAAACTGCAGACATGGGAAACACTTGACGACGAAGCAGCGCGCACAACCATGGGCACCGGTGTGTATGAAACCACATTCAACGCCACGCCATACTCTACCGGCACATACGCCATTGACCTTGGCGACGTACGCGAAAGCGCACGCGTTTACATAAACAACCAGTATATTGGTTGCGCATGGAGCGTGCCATATATACTCAACTTTGATGCATCACTGCTCAAGAAAGGAAAGAACACCGTGCGTATAGAGGTCACCAACCTGCCTGCCAACCGCATAGCAGACCTTGACCGCCGCGGCGTGGAATGGCGTAAGATGGAGGAAATCAACGTCGTTGACATAAAATACAAAAACACTAAATATGACCAGTGGAAGCCCATGCCGTCAGGCCTGAACTCCACAGTGCGCATATACAAAGCAAAGGTAAGCATTCTGGACAAGTAATTTAAGTAAAAACGATAAATAAAAACATGGCAACAGTAAAACCATTCAAGGGCATACGCCCACCGAAAGACCTCGTAGAACAGGTAGAGTCACGTCCTTATGACGTGCTCGACTCTGAAGAGGCACGCGCCGAAGCCGGCAACAACGAGAAGTCACTCTATCACATCATCAAGCCTGAGATAAACTTCGAGCCTGGCACATCTGAGTACGACCCGAAAGTGTATGAAGAGGCTGCACGTCAGTTCCAGAAGTTCCAGGATAATGGCTGGCTCGTACAGGATGACAAGGAGCAATACTACATCTATGCACAGACATCCAAACTACCAGCAAATGGCGGCAAGGAGAAGACACAGTACGGCCTCGTGGTAGGTGCTTACTCTGGCGACTATGAGAAAGGCATCATCAAAAAGCATGAGTTGACACGCCGCGACAAGGAGGAAGACCGCATGAAGCACGTGCGCATCAACAATGCCAACATCGAGCCAGTGTTCTTCGCTTACCCAGACAATGGCACCCTCGACAAACTCATCATGCGCTATGCTGCCACCAAGCCGGAATACGATTTTGTGGCACCAATAGACGGTTTCCGCCATCAGCTCTGGGTGGTCAGCGATGACAACGACATCAAGACCATCACAGAGGAGTTTGCCAAGATGCCTGCCCTCTACATAGCCGACGGACACCACCGCTCTGCCGCCGCCGCACTTGTTGGCACGGAGCGTGCTAAGCAGAACCCGAACCACAAAGGTGACGAGGAATACAACTACTTCATGGCTGTATGCTTCCAGGCAAGCCAGCTGACGGTGCTCGACTACAACCGTGTTGTCAAAGACCTCAACGGCAACACCTCTGAGCAGTTCCTCGAGAAACTTGCCAAGAACTTCGTAGTGGAGAAGAAGGGCAAGGAGGAATACCGTCCGCAGCATGCGCACCAGTTCTCGCTCTATCTTGACGGCGAGTGGTACAGCCTCGATGCCAAGCCAGGCACATTCGACGACAGCGACCCTATCGGCGTTCTTGACGTTGACATATCTTCACGTCTCATCCTGCAGGACATCCTCGAGTTGGGCGACCTGCGCTCTTCACAGCGCATCGACTTCGTTGGTGGTCTGCGCGGTCTCGGTGAACTGAAGCGCCGTGTGGACAGCGGTGAGATGCGTGCAGCACTGGCTCTCTACCCTGTTTCCATGAAGCAGATCATGGACATTGCAGATTCAGGCAACATCATGCCTCCAAAGGCCACATGGTTTGAGCCGAAACTGCGCTCCGGACTGGTTATACACAAGTTGGACTAAACACCAGACTCAAGCAAAGACACTCCGATACACTATCGGAACAAATAACAAGCGCATCACTCTCACACAGAGTGATGCGCTTTACTATATATAAAGTTCCGCAAGTTTTCAATGCTTATCTTTAGATAGAGAAATAAAGAGACAATATAAATCCTCTATTCCATGAGCATATTTGTCTCCACCAAGTATTGGCAATAATTTCTGGAGTTCTTCATCTCTTTCTTCATCTGTCATTCCATGAAAAATCCAAAGCTGATTCAGTTTCTCTAATGCAACAAGGAAATCTAGGAAACATGACTGGTCCTTTGCCATATAGCAGATTATGCTTTCTTCATTCGGATTCATCTCAGCTATCTGACCTGTTGCTTTTTCTATTGCAAGGGGCGAACCTTCCTTATTACCAAAATAAATATACTTTTCATTTTCACCAACATCATCAGGGGCGAAAAATTCAAAAACTTGAATACATAATGTACCCACATCATATCTGCCGATTAAATCCAATACAGGATCGTTGGGCATTGCCTCAAAAGGCTCACTCCAAGGTTCTATATACATATCATCAATATATCCTTGGGCAAATTCCATGGAATAATCATTAAAATCTTTTAATTGAGGTTTTAAAGATTTTATTTCTTTATAAAATTGATCTGCATTCATATGATTTTATAATAAAAACGCTCTCACCACCTGATTTATTACTTGTGAGAATTATAAAATGTCGAAATTTTACTATGATTTGTAGGGAAGATTTGTGAACAAATGACGCAAGGGAATATTTCGCAAAACAGAGTATAGAGGGTAACACATAGAACAATAGTGTTCTCTTTCCGGCCAAATAGACTTCCTAAGATTATGTAATCATATCGTAATATGTTCCATATTACGCAGTAATTACATTCCTTTTTCATGGTTAAACGATAGCATTTACACCGTAATATGTACCTAATTACCATGTAAAAGCTATCGTTTTATAATACAAGACATAAGACTTAACTTCTCAAAGCTTCATTACTATTTAGGAATCAGCACGTTGCATAAAAGGAAAATTCCTTGCAATATTTGAAGCCGAAACTGGGTTTCGTGACTAATATCGCAAGGAATCGGCAGTTAAATACGATTGTGCAGTAACAACAAGAACTGTATTTTACTATTTTCATAGCAAGATACAGTCCTTGTCATTGTTGTTTCCTTTCTAACCGTCAGGATAGGTCATGTATCCGATGAATTGTAAAAGAACAAGAAGGAAACAATCATAAATATTAAACAAAATAACATATTTATTTGCGTATATAGAAATTATTTAGTATCTTTGCACAAAATTTCTTCACCAATAGGTAAAAGAGCATAAGACTTTTTATGAAAAACAACATTTTATTATCATGTGTGATTGCCATGTGTTCGGTAATCGCACCAGCACAAAACAACTCTCTAAAACTGGGAGTGCGCCTCGGTGGCGGCATATCCGTGAGCAAGGACATGGGAAAAGTTCTCGTTCCTGAAGACTACTACTCAAACTACGAATTCAAGGACAAGATGCAGGTGATACCTTCCATCGGCGTCTATGCACACTACCACAAAGCCGGCTCGTTGTTCGGAGCTGACGGCGGCATCGTGTACTACCAGAAGGCATCCAAACTGCACTATGCCGACAACATGGAACTGAACTATGACGTTACTACACGCTACAGTCACCTGGGCGTGGAAGGCATGTTCCGTTTCTATCCCTGGCGCAAGGGCTTTTCTGTTTCTGCAGGAGGTAGGATAGCAGCAGTGCTCAATCCCAAGGGGCTGCATTATGACAGTAACCAGGAGGATGAGAAATTTGCCGCATACGCCTATGGAAGTGCCAGTGAGACAGAACGCATAATGCGTGAGAAACTTACAGGCCGCCCCGATGTAGCCGTAGGCGGCGGACTGGGTTACGAATTTGGCCACTGGCTTATTGATGCAAGATATTTCTATGGTGTCACCAGCGGCATAAAGACTGAAATAAACGACTTCAACTGGATTGACAGAAACATCCACAGCCACAACATAGAACTGAGTGTATCATACCTATTCGACTTATAAACTATGGCAGAGAAAAAAAGCAATAGCCGTAAGCGAACGGCAGTAACAATAATCCTTCTGCTCATAGCACTGTTGCTCGGCATAGAACGGTGCATTCACAAAACAGAAACAGCCGAGAGCAAAGGAAACAAAACCCAAACTGGAGATTCAGACAGCAAACAGAAACATGACACTGTCATTGACTCCGTGACAAATAACGGCAAAAGAGTCTTTCATAATAAAAAGCGGTGTAACAGACGTACAGTGACGGATGCCGTAATAACAGAAAGGCCTCTCTATGACACTCTGACTGTATGCCAAGAGGAAAAGAAGCAATCACGTGTTATAATAGAAAAGGAAAGCGACATCATGGTACTGGACACCGCAGAGGCAGAAGCCATTGCGGACATCGAGCTTACACCGAAGCATGAGTTCCGTCTTGGTGTAAGGGCAGGTGCAGGCTACAGTACCATTACCTCGCTCAGTGGCATGATGGAAAGCTATAACATGAGGCCGGAGTTCACGCTGGATGAGAAAGGAGGCATAGTGTTCCGTGGCGGCATCTTCGCCACATGGCGTTATGGCCGAATAGGTGCCGAACTCGGTGCCGATTATATGCGCTTTTCCGGCTGCGTTGAGAAAAACACCCCTAGACTTAGTCTGTCAGAAAAGACTAATATCAGCTGTGATGTTATAGCACCACAGTTGATGTTCCGTTTCTATCCTTTCCGTGATTTCTATATGTCAGCAGGAGCACTGATGACGATACCTTTCCACACAGAGGTAAACTATACAACCAACAGAACCGGAACAGTATATATGCAGCAGGATTATCTCAAAGCCATTCACCTGCAGGAGAGCGTAAAGAGCAGAATACAGTTTATGCCTGCGCTTAAGATTGGCTATACAAACAGAAAAACAGGCATTGAAGCAGCCATTGAATATAACTACGGTGTAAATGACCTCCTGCGCACCATAGAGAACGACTACGGCTACACGGAGCGCACCAACAACTCACACTATGTTGGCGTAAGCTTGGGATATACTATAAAGTTGAAGGAATGAGGAATTGTATTTGGCAATGTAAAAAAATGAAATATAATAAGATTACATATATATTGATTGCAGCAATGTTTGCTGCAATGCAGACAATGGCCCAGACTCCCGGCGGAGTGCCGTCCCCCGTGGCATGGTCAGAAACCAACAACATCGACAGTATGAAGATGAAAGGCGGCAACGGCTTCACCTTCGTTGGCGTATCACGAACAAAGAGTGACCGCGAGCATACCCTGTGGAGCCTGTCTGACGGCAAGAGTGCCGAACTGTTGCAGACCACCTCACGCACTGCAGACCTTGGCAATGGTTTCTTCATGAACTGCACACCCGACAGTGGAAAGACAACACAGCTATACAGCTATGCCATATCCAAGAACATCGGCGGCAAGACCCTGTATATGGGTAGGTCACATGCAAAAAACTTACCGAGTGAGAATCTTTCCGCGCCACTGTTTGAGTATGCCGTATATGACCGCAACCTGTCAAATATGGAACGTGCTCAAGTGGAGACATACATGGCACTGAGACACGGAATAACACTGAAATCTAGTTACTACGACTCGCGAGGCCGCATGATATGGAACAAATTCGGAAACAGAAAATATCAAAACCGCATCTCCGGCATTGTCGCCGACAGTGCCTCTGCGCAGTATATCCTGTCAGCATCAAGCAAAGAAGAAGGTGCTTTTGCACATTTCACAAGTGGAAGCCTCACCGATGGTCAGAGTCTGCTGTTCGGTGATGACGGCGGCAGACTTTCATTCTCACGCAGCGCCACATACGGCAAGTGGCTATGTCGTAAATGGAAGACAGAAGCCACTGATATGACAGACAAGCACATCACACTGACTGCCTGCACCGCAGACATACAACAGATACAACCATTGAACGAAGGAGAGAGCTATTACCTCGCCATCGACACAACAGAAGCAGAAACCTTCAAACCCGATGCCGTGATGTATGTAAAAGCCGAAAAAAGCACAGGCGACACCATAGTATTCAATGACCTCAAGGCCGCTGGCAACTGGACTTTCACTTTCAGAGCGGAGAAAGATATGTTTACCACCATCGATGTGAAACAGCCTGACGAACAGAATTCAACAGGAACACTAAATCTTCTCATCACTGGCGGTATTAGTCCATACAATATGCGTTTAGAGAAAGAAGGAAAGACAACTGCAACGAAGTCTGACGACACAAGCAAAGCAGTATTCACAGACCTTATGGAAGGTGCATACAAACTCACCACCAGTGATAAGGCTGGCAACGTGGTCACGAATGAGTTCCGCATCAACAGTGATGGACAAACAGAGATACTTCCTGACCTTGCTGATACAAATGACAACGACTGCAATATAAAGGTCTGGCCGAATCCTACGACAGACGGCAAGGTCAGCGTACAGATAGAGCAGACCGTAGCATCACCAGTAACCATTTCTTTATATAAGGTGGATGGTGCAACACAAAACACGCAGTCACTTGAGGCTGACACCTATTATTATAAACAGGTATATCTGCCACAGGACGGAACATATCTGCTCAATGTAACAAACGGCGAGAACAAAAAGACAGTAAAGGTGATAAGGAAATAAGGGACCCCACCCCGACCCTCCCAAGTGAGGGAGAATGCTGCCTCATGAGATTCTTAAATCTTAATTGGCTTTCTCCTTCGGACCGCCGAGCTAAAGCTTCTTAACTCTTAATTCATAATTCATAATCTGAATGTACTTATATAACAAAACATATCTTCTTGTAGCTGCAGTGACCACACTGCTGCTCATGACATCATGCAATGACGGCACGAATCGCAGTGTCAATGACACCACTGCCATTGATACAATGACAGCCGTAACCAAAGATACGCTCGCTTCTGCAACAAATCCCTCAACCGACAGCATTGTAAAGACAGCAGCGGGTGGCAGCAGCATACAAACCACGAAAAAACAGGTGCGTAGCGCAGGCTCTCGCCACAAGGCCGTGAGCCATTATTTCGCCAATTCCAGCGACGACACCCTTACTGTAGGTGGTGCACGTCTCGCCGTACCTGCTGGCTCTATGCAGCACGGCGCTGTGCTCAGCATTACGCCATTGGGCAAGGGGGAGCTACCCCACCTGCCTGCAGGCATGGTCAACGTAACCGGTGGAGAAACTATGCAGGGCGACACCGTGTCGGGCTACCGCTTCCTGCCTCACGGCGAACACTTCTGCAACCTTCCCGCCACCATCACCGTGCCTTATGACAGCACGCTGATACCAAAGGGCTACACCGCAGCCGACATACACACATACTACTACGACGAGCAGCGCCGACGTTGGACCATGCTCAGGCACAAGGACACCGACCGTTTCCTTGCCACCGTGACCGCCGAGACCACACACTTCACCGACGTCATCAACGGCATCATAAAGGTACCTGAGAGCCCTGAGACCTCCAGCTACGTCCCCACAGGCATCAACGACCTCAAGGCCGCCGACCCCATGGCAGGCATACAGCAGACAGAAGCACCTACAGTCAACCAGAACGGCACTGCTACGCTCAGCTTTCCCTTCGAAGTGCCCGAAGGCCGCGGAGGCATCGCGGCAGGCGCAGCCCTGCAGTACAGCAGCGACGGCGGCAGCAGTCTCGCCGGCTACAGCTGGAGCCTGCCTGTGCAAAGCATCGACATCGAGACACGCTGGGGCGTGCCGCGCTTCAGCCAAGACAACGAGACGGAAAGCTACCTTCTCGAAGGCAAGCCCCTCAGCGACCGCACCTACCGCAGGACGGAAGAAGTCAGCAGGGAAACCGACAAACGCTTCTACCCGATGGTGGAAGGCAACTTCAGCAAGATAGTCCGCAAGGGCGACACCCCCACGAAATACTACTGGGAAGTAACCGCAAAGGACGGCACCATATACAGCTACGGCGGCCATGACGGCAGCGTCAGCGACGAAACCACCCTCACCGATGACAAAGGCAACCGCCTGCGCTGGGTGATAGACCGCATCACCGACACCCACGGCAACTTTGCCGCCTTCCACTACGTGAAGGCAGACGGCAACATATACCCCAGCCGCTACACCTGGACCGGCTACGGTGACGAGGAAGGCAAGTACAGCATAGAGTTCGACATAGACCTGTCCGGCGAGGACAGGAAGGATGTCACACGCAGCGGCCGTCTCGGTATCATGCAGACCGACCGTGCCCTGCTGCGCAAGGTGACGGTAAGGAACGACGGACAACAGCTGCGTGCCTACAAGCCACGATATGAAACCGGTCCGTTCGGCAAGACCCTCCTCATCGGCATCGACCAGCTTGACGGCAAGGACCAGTTCGTCGCCACCCAGAGCTTCGACTACTACAACGACATAGAGAACGGATTGTTCGCAGAACAAGAGACCTGGACATTCAATAGCGAAGGTCCTGATGCAGGCGCTGGTATCAAGGAAAGACTTCTTGCATACAGCGTTGAAGGCTGTGACGACACTCTTACTCCTCTCGGCGGCGGCTACTCCAGCGGCAGCACCACTGGCGGCGGACTCATGGTAGGAGCAGGTTTAGCTTGGGGCACTGTCAGTGCAGGAGCATCCTACGACCACACAAAGAACGAGAGTACGGGTAAGGTGGCTTTTACTGACATCGACGGCGACGGACTGCCCGACAAGGTCTTTCAGTTCTTTGGAAGCCTGTACTATTGCAAAAACCTTGGGACTGACAAGGACGTGAGGGCTTTCGCATCACCAGTTAAGATAGAAGGAATCAGAGGTTTCTCCTCAAGTGTCAGCACAAGTAACAGTATCAACACCGACATCGGTGTTGAGTATGGCATCGCCAGTGCAGGCATCAGCTACATCCACACCTCCGACCAGGAGAAGACCAAGACCTATTTCAACGACTTCAACAGCGACGGACTCATAGACATAGCCCAGAACGGCACCGTATTCTTCAACCATATCGTAAACGGCAAGCCGAACTTCATTGCCACGAGCACAGGCACTGCAAACCCAATAGTCGGTACCGGCTCGGGACTGGCTGAGGAGTTCCTGCCCGACTACGACGCAGAGCGCGACTCGCTTGAGAGGGAATATCCCCTCAGCGATGCCGTCAGGATGTGGCGCGCCCCGTTCAGCGGCAAGGTGAGGGTGCACAGCGTCATCACCAAGTACGGCTCCGAGGGCGACGGCATCATCTACGCCATACAGCACGAGAACAACGAGAAAACATATAGGGACTCCCTGCTGCAGGCAGGTAGCAAGACATACGACGGCAGCTACACCGTAAAAGCCGGCGACCGTATCTTCTTCCGCCTGCAGTCCAAGTACTCAGGCGTTGCCGACGAAGTGGAATGGAATCCAGTCATCACCTACGACAGCATTGCCGGAGGCATCAAGAGCTATCTCGGCACCGACCTCGTGACCTACGACAGCCACAGGGACTTCATGGAAGGCGAGTCATCCACCGCCATGGCATACAAGCCTGGCCACTACACCATCAGTGCACCATACACCAAGCAGAAGACCACCGACGACGTGTTGCTGAAGGTCATTAAGGTGACGAAGAGCGACAGCATCATCATCAAGGAATACCTGCTTAAAGCCGACAGCATCGTCACCGACGGAGAATTCACACACTCCCTCGACGTACATGAGAATGACTCCACAGACATCTCATTCTCCATTGAGACACAGTCGCCTATAGATTGGCAGGCCGTTACGTGGCAGCCGCAGTGCAGATATGACGATGGTGGCGAGAAGATACAGCACATAGTGCCGCGCCGCACCATGTACAACAAGCCTCTCTGCATCGTTGCGCCTGACACATTCTCCGAAGAGATGGTTGACGGCATTACCATCAACATCAAGAAAAACAAGGTTGACACCGTCGTAGCCAAGTATTCCGACGGTTTCTACATTGTCCCGGAGATGTCTGCCATACGTATGGGCGGTGAGGATTACAACAAAGTCGCAACCGTCAACATACTCATAAACGACGAAAACGGCTCGCCGGTGTATAAGACCAGCAGCCGTCTGGAATTCTACAATGAAATGGCGAAAGATACGCTGTTCGTGGCAGACGGCAAGCTGGCAGAAAAGCTGTCTTCCGGAAAGTATAGTGTGACATATACCATCGCCAATGAGCTGGCTGTAATCATGGACAACGCCACCCTCGCTATATTCCGTGATAGTATATGCTACAAGGTTGACAGTACGAGTGTCGAGGAATCCGGCACAAAGAAGAAACTTCTCTGTAAGGTCAAGGCTTCCGTATTCTCTGGCTTCAATACTGTTGACCTCGGACTGCTATACAGGGGCTGGGGACAGTTCGCCTACAACGGCAACAGGGAACATGCCGACGAACCGATAGAAACGTCCGTATTAAATATTGACAGGGACAAATACAAGGAATTACTAGGAGACGACGTTGAAAACGTCAATGTCAATGCCCTGAAGGAACAACTCACACCCGTCAACAAACAGCGCTTCCATGTCATGGGCTATGACAGTGAACGCAAGGCATATGTCGGCGTTACCAATCGTGTGTTCATATCTCCTGACACCGTCTGCTCATCGCGTTTAGGCGAGGCAGAGATAAAGGTTGACACCATCAACTATGCCAACGGTGACGGTATGCTGTCTGCACCGGTGCTGCTCACTGAGTCTTCAAGCAACGGCTACGGTGTCTCTGGAGGAATACCTTTCGCAAACGTCGGCGGCAGTACGAACCATCAGACCAGCTACACAAAGGTGTCGGCTATGGACCTGAACGGTGACGGCTATCCCGACTGGATAAGTGACAGCAATGACAATATATTCGCACACCTCACCAAGCCAGCGGGTATGCTTGGCGACGAGCGCATCAGCACCTCTGTGCCGCTGCCTCAGTCGGAGTCTGATGCATGGACAATAAATGCTAGTGTTTCTGTCAACGAAGGCAAGGCAAGAAATGCCATAGCAAAATGTGTAAGGTCAATATTCGGTAGCAGTAGGCAGGGAGAGAATGCCACAAACGGCAACAAGACTTCTGCAGCATCGGTGAGCGCCAGCGGTAACTTTTCTTCAGGTAAGAACGAAACCCTTGTATATTGGAGCGACTTCAATGGTGACGGACTGCCTGACATGGTAACCGATGGCGGAATCCGCTACAATCTCGGACATGGCTTTACCGAGCCCTGGCAGAACTATGTTGACGGCACAGAGAAATCACACTACAACACGTGGGGCGCAGGTCTCGGAACATCCATCAACATCCTTGGACCTGCCAAGATAACGTATGGCGTCAACGGAACGATAACCACGTCTTATTCTGACGTGATGTTACTTGATGTGAACGGTGACGGTCTGCCCGACAGACTCAGCAAGGACAACGATGACAATATCTCTGTCGAGATAAACACAGGTACGGACTTCACAGGTGGCTGGCACTGTGGCGATGACGAGATAGGCGAGACACGTGCCACATCTGCGTCTGTGTACGGAGACTTTGCCGTAAAGATTCCTATACCACTTTTGTTCTTCGAGATACTCCTGACACCATCAGTCAAGCACTCCGAGTCATCAGGCGTCAGCACCGTGCATTCATCCCTTCAGGACATCGACGGTGACGGACTGCCCGACCTGATATACAGTGACAACGAGAACAGCCTGCAGGTGCGCCGCAACCTTACGGGACGCACCAACATGCTCAAGACCGTCACCCTGCCTATGGGTGGACATATCGGCATAGACTACGAGCAGACCACACCGAGCTACGACAATCCGGGACGTAAGTGGGTGATGGCAAGCGTCGAGACCACCGGCGGCTATGATGAGAACGGTGCCACGACGACCATGAACACCTTTGAGTACGGCGGCGGCTACCGTGACCGCAGGGAACGCGACTTCTACGGTTTTAAGACTGTAAGGACGAACCAGATATCCAATACCCTCCCTGACAGGGAGGGCCAGGGTGGGTCTCTCTACCGCTACAGCATTCAGACCTACGGAAACAACCGTAACTACCACATGCACGACCTCGTGACATCCGAGGTTCTGTATGACGCCGACGGAAGGAAACTGCAGGAAGCCACATACGAGTACGATCTGCGCAAGGTGAGCGACGAGGTGCGCTTCCCAGCCCTCACCGCTGTGGTGCAGACCAGCTACGATGAGACCACAGGCGCTGCCATGACCACGAAGGTGGAGAACGACTACGACGACTATGGCAACCTCATCGTATGCAACGAGACAGCCACGGACTATGAACTCAATGCAGAAATCAAATACCATAGCCTGACTGACAAGCACATCGTAAGCGTTCCAAAGTCCATAACCGTCGAGAGCGCAGGCACGATATATCGCCAGCGCAGCACGGAGATAAACGATAAGGGCGATATTACGCAAATATCCTTCCCCCTCCCAGACAGGGAGGGTCAGGGTGGGTCTCCTCTATATACTATCGACTACGACCAGTACGGCAACATCCTCTGTCTTACCAAGCCTGAGAACCACCGCGGACAGCGCATGTGGCACCGTTACACCTACGATGACAAGTACCACAGCCTTGTGACACGTGTGGAGGATGCCTACGGCTACTCTTCATCTACCGAGTACGACGCTCTATGGAATGCTCCGAAGACAACCACCGACCTCAACGGCGAGAAGATGGAATATGAATATGACGACCTCGGCAGACCGACCGTCATACGTGCACCGTACGAGATAGAGAGCGGACAGCCCTTTACTATCAAGTATGAGTACGACCCCGAAAACCGCAGTGCGCATACCATACACTACTCAGAGGACGGAAACATAGACACCTACACCTTCTGCGACTCCCTCGGCCGTGCCGTGCAGACCAAGCGCACAGGCGTGGTATGGAATGTCTCGGCGAAGCAAAGCGAAAAGGTCAGCATCGTCAGCGGCAGGGAACAGGTGGATGCCTTCGGCAGAAAGGTTGCCACCTACTACAGCATCACCGAGCCACTCAGTGAGATAGCGAAGTACAGCCGCGCCATAGGAAAACCGCAGGCAACTACGGAGTATGACACCCACGACCGCACCGTCAGCATCACCCTCGCCGACGGAGCGAAGACCACGAGTACATACGCCGTCACGCAGCACGACGGCGAGCCTATGCTCGAAACACGCGTCACCGATGCACTCGGAAGGCAGTCGGAGAGCTATACCGACGAGAAGGGCAGGAACCGCGAGACCGTGCAGCATGCCGACGGAGAAGACGTAAGGGTGAGCTACGACTATGACCCTGTAGGACAGGTGACCACCGTGCACCATCCTAACGGTACGCAGACGACATATAAGTATGACTTACTTGGCAGAAAACTCAGTGTGAAGCATCCCGATGCCGGTGAGGTTGTCTGCACATACGACCCTGCAGGAAACCTTCTTACCAAGCTCACAGCAGAACTGAAGAAGAGTATATCTGACAAGGCACCGATAACATACACCTACGACTTCGAGCGCTTGAGTGAGGTGCTCTATCCAGAAAACCTCTTCAACCGCGTGACATATACCTACGGTGAGCCTGGCGATGAGTATGGCCGTGCCGGAAGGTTGGCTCTCGTCGAGGATGCCAGCGGCGGCGAGGCGTATTACTACGGCCGCATGGGCGCGGTGACTAAGACCGTGCGCACCGTCATGGCGAGCGTGGCGGACATCAGGACATACGTCTATGGTGCCACATACGACAGTTGGAACCGTGTGCGCACAATGACGTATCCTGACGGAGAGGTGGTGACGTATCATTATGACGAAGCAGGACAGGTTTCTGCCATCACAAGCAATAAATTAGGTAGTGAAAGCGTTATTATAGAGAGAATTGGCTACGACAAGGACGGCCATACGGTATATACGAAGCTCGGTAATGGCACCGAAACGGAATATACGTATGACGATGCACGCCAGCGTCTGCAAGAGATGAGCCTCACGGCAGATGGTAATGACATCATGCGCAATAGCTATCAGTATGATGCCGTTGACAACATCCTTGGCATTAGCAATACAGCCAACCCTCAGTCGCTCTTTGGAAATAAGGAAAAACTGGGTGGAGCAAGCTCGCACACATACCAGTATGACAAGCTGAACCGTCTCATCTCTGCCTGCGGCAACGCCAAGGATGCTAACTATACCTTGAATATGGCATACAATGTGATGAGTATGCCACTGAGCAAGAATCAACAGGTTACCAACTCTAACAAGGCGCAGTCATACCACAACTACTACAGTTATGATGACGGCGACCATCCGAGTGCACCGTCGCAGATAGGCCATGAGCATTATACGTATGATGCCAACGGCAACCCTGTGCGTGTAGAGAACGACTCTACCGCCGCAGTCCGTGAACTGTACTGGGATGAGGACAACCGCCTGATGGTGCTCTCAGACAACGGCAAGACTTCTCGCTACACCTACAACCATTCTGGTGAGCGTATTGTCAAGAGTCACGGCTCAATGGAAGGCGTTTACATCAACGGTGCTCCGCAGGGCATCACCTTCCATGAGACGGATGAATACACGTTGTATCCTGCTTCGATAATCTCTGTAAATAAAAACAGATTTACAAAGCACTACTTCATTGGCGACAAGCGTATTGCCTCACGCATAGGTAGTGGAAGTTTCAACAACATCTATGGCCAGAACGGTAGTTTCCTGACAGCTGGCCAGCAAGACTATGCCGAGCGCATGAGCCAGATAGAGAGTCAGCGTGAGGACTACTACAGAGAACTTGGCATCGCTCCCGGCATACCTACAATGAAGGGCAGCTACGCCGACCCTGAGAACACAGGTGTTGGTTACAACACCATCATTAAGGAACTTGGTGACCACACTGTACCAGCAGAATGGGCGCAGTATGTGAAGGTAAACACCGAGGCCAACTCTGCCCCTGGCGCTCCAATACAGTGGGATGACCCAAGCGACCCTGAGACAGCCCTGCCGGGATATGGCTTCGTGGCGGATGATAATTCTGAGGAGGAAACCTTCTATTATCACAGTGACCACTTAGGAAGCACAAGTTATATCACCGACAAGGATGGCAACATCACCCAGTATGATGCATACCTCCCTTACGGTGAACTCTTGGTTGACGAACACTCATCATCAGAGGAAATGCCATATAAATTCAACGGCAAGGAACTTGATGAAGAGACAGGCTTGTACTACTATGGCGCCCGCTACATGCAACCAGTTGCAAGCATCTGGTATGGGGTGGATCCGTTGACGGAGAAATATACAGATATTTCGGGATATGTATATTGTCATGGAAATCCAATTATTTTATTTGACCCAGATGGTGAGGAAGACCTACTTTACAGCATCAAGGGATATTTTAAAGGAGTCCAAAATAGTTTTTCAAATACCGTCGACATGGTGGCACACCCTGTTAAAACGGCAAAAGCTATAAAATATGCAGTATTACATCCTCGACAAACAGCTGTTAACATTTATAATACCGCACAGTCCCGATATAATGAATTTATAAATAGTGATGATGGCTATCGACGTGGTGAAATATTTGGAGAAACAGTTGCTGATGTAGCACAGATAGTTGCATTCGGAAAACCCAATAAGAATGTAACGAAAACATCCGCATCCAATATGGATAGAGCCGCAAGAGGCAGTATTGAAGCAGTTAAAAGTAAAGGACTGCATCGACCATATATTAGGAAAAGCGTAAGGCAAACTGTTGAAGCTAAAGCCCGACGTACTGCTGATGGTAGATGGATTGATGCTAATACAAGAACTCCGTTTGACGGGAAATACGATTTAGGACATAAACGTGGTCATGAATTTAAAACTATGAAAAGACGGGCAGAAGAAAAAGGTATGACACAAAAAGATTTTAATGATTATATGAATAATCCTGATTTCTATCAGATAGAGAAACCTTCAATAAACAGAAGTCACAAATATGAATTGAAAGATTAAAAAAAAAATGAGAAGAAAAAGAGATGAATATCTATTACATAATGCCGTAATAGAAAAAGATTTGGATAAAGTCAAATCATTGATAAAGGATGGTTGGGATGTAAACGAAACTGATTACAATCATTGGACTCCTTTGCATTATGCAACCCAAGACGGTATGGACAATATCACTGAAACATTAATAGAGAATGGTGCAGAAATAGATGTTAAAGATGATTATGGAAATACCCCATTATCAAATGCCATATATAATAGCAATGTAGGAAATTCTGTAGAAGTTATAAAAATACTTTTGAAAAATGGTGCGGATAAATTTCTGAAAAACAATTATGGAGTATCTCCGTATAGTTTGGCAAATGAAATGATGGGAGGTGAGCCTTTGGTTAAATTACTTGATAGTATTTAGGCGTATAGCTCATTTTGCAGGATGATTTTGAGTAGTAGGTATTCAATAGCTCAAATTGCAGGATGACTTTTTCTGCCGTTTTCTTGGCTTTTTGGACTAAAGTTAGTACCTTTGCTACCGCAGTCT
>JAEEGK010000171.1_pt1 | contig 164161 bp, 129 predicted proteins | sample 8958771 | NCBI WGS metagenome assembly JAEEGK01 (sample SAMN16246547, study PRJNA631951) | gut metagenome | biome: gut microbiome; feature: rumen; material: SC-attached | host: Bos | place: Iran: Karaj | collected 2018-10 | reverse complement strand
GGTTAGGATCGATGTCAGCAGACATACCACGACCGGTGTCTTGCTTGTCATATTGACGGAACAATACCTCGCCAGTCTTTGCATCACGCAGGTTAGAACCGTAAGGCTTTGTCTCAAGTACCATATAATACTCCAGTCCGGGACGGTCTGGGTCGAGGTCTGAAAGATGGAAAGCATCACCATGACCGAAGCCAGTGCTGTAGAGCAGCGTGCCGTCATTGTTGATGGCAGACGAACCGTATGTGATCTCATCTCAGCCGTCACCGTCAACATCGCCTACGGCAAGTCCGTGAGCACCCTGCCCGAACGCCGTAGCCGTAAGTCTGTGTGCCTCGTTTATCACCTTTCCGTCAGCGTCGGTAACCTTCCAGTCGTTAGGTGTCAGACTCTGATGCAGCCAGCGCGTCTTCAGTTCCTTGCCATCAAAATCGACAGCCCAGAGGTAAGAGCGTGTATAATAGCCACGGCACATCACCGCAGAAGGATTCTCCTTTGCACCGCCAAGGAAAGCAACACATGCAAGGTAACGCTCGCCACGGTTGCCCGGACCATGGTCGCCCCATTCAGAGGTGGCATACTCTGGCGCACCGCCTACACCGAAAGCACGGTTAGGATTATAGAATATGGTATGAACGGCATGACCGTCCTTTCCGCTGAACACGGTAAGGTATTCAGGTCCGGCAAGCACATGACCGTTCTCGCCACGATAGTCAGCATTGTTATCGGCATTCTTTATCTCCGGGTCTGTGGCAGCCTCGGTGACATAGTTGCCCTTGCCGTCCTTAGCGCCCGGTGCAGTCTTGCATATCAGTTCGGCCTTGCCGTCGCCGTCGAAGTCATAAACCATGAACTGAGTATAGTGGGCGCCGGCACGTATATTCTTGCCCAGCGACACACGCCACATCAGTATGCCTTCAGGCTTGTAACAATCGAGGAACACCTCACCTGTATATCCCTGATGAGAGTTGTCGTGGGAATTGCTTGGGTCCCACTTCAGGATAATCTCATAGTCGCCATCACCGTCAACGTCGGCTGCAGAGCAGTCGTTAGGAGTATATGAACAGGTCTTTCCGTCAGGCATGGTCTGGTCAATAGGGCGAATGAGCGGTACTGAAAGGTAAGGCTGCGCCCATGCCTGCACCTCGTCACTTGTCTCAGTGACGATACCATTTACCAACGTCTGCACCGCATACTTGCTGTCCTTTGTGCCTTCACTGTCAGTGAAACACGTTGCGGCAGCCAGTCCGCCAGCGATTACGTCGCCATCTCTCATAAGGTTAAAGGTCGTACCGGGAGCATCAGTAGCAAGCAAGCGCCAGCTAATGAAATTTCCCTTCTCTGACGGTACGGCGACAACGCCCCTCGTCAGTTGTTCTACGTAAGTCTGCGCCTGCATACATAATCCGAATGTCATGCAAAGAGCAGCGATAATAAGTTTTTTCATTTTTCTTTTTTTATTGTTATATTGTTAATTAGTCATTTACTTTGATGCAAAAGAGAGAAAAAAGTTTAATGGCACCGACCAATATTCTTTTTATTAGAAAACGCAGGCTGGCACATTAATATTATTCTACGAATTAAAAAAAGTTAAATCAAGGCTCGCACAGCCCTTAAACACTCGCTATCTCAATATATTTTAGTATCTTTGCATGTATCTTTGCTTAAAGACAGGACGAAAAACAAATCAAAATCAATTAATATACCAACACAATGAGTTCAGTAACAACAAACAAGATGACCAACTGGCGTTGGGTCATGTGTGCGATGCTATTCTTCGCAACAACAGTAAACTACATGGACCGTCAGGTTCTATCACTTACATGGAAAGACTTCATCTCTCCTGAATTCCACTGGAACGATGAAATTTACGGTAACATCACTGCCGTGTTCTCCATCCTCTATGCCATTGCAAACCTTTTCGCAGGCAAGTTTGTAGATTGGATGGGAACGAAGAAGGGATATTTCTGGGCCATCATCGTATGGTCATTAGGTGCTGTGCTGCACGCTGGCTGTGGCTGGTTCACCATGCAGGTAGAAGGTATTGAGAGCCTGGCTGCCCTCAGAGCCGTTCAGGCTGGTTCTACTGCAGCAGTAGCGATAGCAACCGTCAGCATGTATGCATTCCTTGCATGCCGCTGTATTCTTGCACTCGGCGAGGCTGGCAACTTCCCTGCTGCCATCAAGGTTACAGCAGAGTATTTCCCAAAGAAAGACCGTGCTTTCGCTACATCTATCTTCAACTCTGGTGCATCTGTAGGTGCCCTTGCTGCTCCTGCCACCATTCCTCTGCTTGCAAAGGCATGGGGATGGGAGATGGCTTTTATCATCATCGGTGCTCTCGGCTTCATCTGGGCTGGCATCTGGCTCTTCGTTTACGATAAGCCTGCACAGTCTAAGTTCGTCAACGAGGCTGAGCTCAACTATGTCAACCAGGATGAAGAGAACGAGAAAGCAGCCGAAGTGGTTGTAGAAGAGAAGCAGATGAGCTATCTTGAGGCTTTCTCTCACCGTCAGACATGGTCATTTGCTTTCGGTAAGTTTGCTACCGACGGTGTATGGTGGTTCTTCCTTTTCTGGGCTCCGGCATACTTCTCTGACCAATATGGCTACAAATCAGACTCTGGCATGGGCATAGCACTCATATTCACTCTCTATGCTATCGTTACCGTACTGTCAATGTTTGGCGGTTACTTGCCAAAACTCTTCGTTGAGAAGAAGGGCATGAACCCTTACCAAGGTCGAATGCTTGCAATGCTCATCTTTGCATTCTTCCCAGTACTGGCATTATTTGCTCAGCCATTAGGACAGTACAACGTATGGTGGCCAGCAATCATCATCGGCCTCGTTGGTGCAGGACACCAGGCATGGTCTGCCAACATCTTCTCTACCGTGGGTGACATGTTCCCAAAGAGTGCCATCGCCACCATCACCGGTATCGGTTCAATGGCAGGTGGTCTGGGTTCATTCCTCATCAACAAGATCTCAGGTAGCCTCTTCACATACGCTGAGGAACAGGGCAGTGCCTTCTCCTTCCTTGGCTTCGAGGGCAAACCAGCCGGTTATATGATTATCTTCTGCGTATGCGCCGTAGCATACCTCATTGGCTGGACAGTAATGAAACTGCTCGTGCCAAAATACAAACCAGTGGTTATAAAGTAAATCTCAATTCATAATTCAAAATGCATAATTCATAATCAGCCTGTACTTAGATGGTTCTGACGATTATGAATTATGCATTTTGCTTTTTACATGAAAATAACATTCAACATACATTATGGTACGGGGCAGGGTGAAAAGCTGCATCTCAACATCCACCATGCCGATGGTTCTACCACATGCTACTGCATGAACCTCATAAACGGAGACCATTGGCAATACGAGTTGCGCCTTGACGACGTAGAGCAGCAGTATCTGGATTACCACTATGCCATCCTGCATGCCGATGAAGAAGTACGTTCAGAATGGACCACACAGGCGCACCGCATAGACATCGGACGTATGGAGTTGAACGACTATACCTTGTGGGACAACTGGATAGACATTCCTCACGACACCTATCTTTACTCTTCAGCCTTCACAGAGTGTGTAAACCGCCGTGAAGACTGCGGCATACGCCGTGCCGACAATCCCACATCACTGAGACTAAAGGTGCGCGCACCACAATTACGCGGTTACGAGCGTCTGGTTGTATCAGGTGCCCATCCCATGCTGGGCGAATGGAATCTTGACCGTGCCATACCGTGTATCGAGCAAGCACCCAATGAATGGGTGTGCGACATCAATGCTGAATACTTAGCCGACCAGGACCTTGAATACAAGTTTGTGGCTGTAGGTCACGATGAAGCCCTTTGGGAAACCGATGACAACCGCCACATACAGATAGGGCGCCTGCACCGTGGCGACTCTGTGGAATATGAACTGTCGCAGGCTTTCTTCCGCATATGGAACGTAAAGAAAGCCGGCACGCTCATCCCTGTATTCTCACTGCGCACGGAAGGCAGTTTCGGCGTTGGCGATTTCGGTGACCTGAAACGCATGATTGACTGGGTGGAATATACCGGACAACGACTGCTCCAGGTGCTGCCTATCAACGACACCACCATGCAGCGTACATGGCACGACTCCTACCCATACTCCTGTATCAGCGTTCTTGCACTGCACCCACTGTATGCAGACCTGCGCCAGCTACCGCCACTCAATGACAAGGCGAAAGCAGCAAAATTTGAAACGCTCCGCAAAGAACTCAACGCACTGCGCGAGATAGACTATGAACGTGTGATAAAGGCGAAGGAGGAATACCTGCGCCTGCTCTTTGCCCAAGAGCGCACCGCCGTATTCTCCAGCGAAGACTACAAGCGCTGGTTCTGTGAAGAGGAGCGCTGGCTCGTGCCATACGCACAATACAGTTATCTTCGTGACGACTATGGCACTGCAGATTTCTCAAAATGGCCCGACCACAACATCTGGAATGAATCTGAGCGCGAAGCGCTTACCAATCCACGCAACAAGGCATACAAGAAAGCATCATATTACTATTATGTGCAATATATCCTTGCACAGCAGATGCGCTCAGCTCATGAGCATGCACGCCATAAGCGTGTAATACTGAAAGGCGACATACCCATTGGTGTTCACCCCCTAAGCTGCGACGTATGGCAGGAGCCAAGCTATTTCAACCGGCAGTATCAGACTGGCGCACCACCTGATGATTTCTCCATCAACGGTCAGAACTGGGGTTTCCCCACCTACAACTGGGAGGAAATGCTGAAAGACGGTTGCCAGTGGTGGGTGCGCCGTTTCCAGAACATGCAAAAGTATTTCGATGCATATCGCATAGACCATGTTCTGGGCTTCTTCCGCATCTGGGAGATACCCGGCGATGCAGTACACGGACTGTTAGGACAGTTCCAACCCGCACTGGGGATGACGCCTGCCGAGATAACAGCCTACGGACTGCCGTTCGATGAGGCAGCCTTCACTGAACCTTATATAATAAAGGAGATAATCGAAGACATATTTAAGGACAAGGCGGCATACGTGCGCGATACTTTCCTTGTTCCCCAGACCAACGGCCGATACAAGCTGCGCCCCGAGGTTGACACGCAGAAAAAAGTGCAGCAGTTCTTTGCTTCACTCAAAGACACAGAACAAGGCAGCCAAGATTCTTCATTCCTTCGCGATGGTCTTTACACCCTGCTGAGCAACATTCTCTTCCTGCCCGACCACCGAAAGCCCGGAGTATATCACCCACGCATCGCCGCCCAGCACTCTTACAGCTACAAACTATTGCTGACAGAGCAGGAGCAGAGCAATTTCAACCGTCTGTATGACGATTACTTCTACAAGCGCAACACGCTCTTCTGGCAACGTGAGGCCATGAAGAAACTGCCCCGACTGGTGGAGGCCACACGTATGCTGGTATGCGCCGAAGACCTTGGCATGATACCGTCATGTGTCCCCACGGTGATGACCGACCTGCGCATACTCTCACTCGAGGTGCAGTCGATGCCAAAGGAATATGGCGTGCGTTTCGGTAATCCAGAGCGTTACCCATACCGTTCCGTCTGTATCATCGACAGTCACGACATGGCTCCGCTGCGCCAATGGTGGGACGAGGACGAGCCTCGTGCACAGGAGTATTACTCTCAGATGCTCGGCCGTCGCGACAGCGCACCTCATCCGCTCCCCTGCTGGCTGGCACGCGACATTATCAGCCGCAATCTGCTGGCTGAGTCGATGCTATGCGTGATGTCACTGCAAGACTGGCTCGCCATCAGCGAAGACTTGCGCCACCCCGACCCCAACGCAGAGCGCATCAACATACCTGCCAACCCGCATCATTACTGGCGGTACCGTATGCACATAAATATAGATGACATGATGCAGAACCATCGCTTCTGCGACGATGTGGCAGAGATGATCAGGCAGACAGGAAGGTGATTCCCTTACACAAATAAAAAAGCCAAGTGACAATCACTTGGCTTTTTTATGTTTCTGATAATATTCCAACGCCGCAGCAACATTCTGCTGCACCGCCTTGGTACTGTATGTTGCCCCCGTGCAACCGTCAACCTTGGGTTGCTCAGCGAGTTTCTTAGCCTTGGCAACTTTCTGTCCTGCAAACTTGCCAACGAGGTTTTTCTCAACCTTGGCATAATACTTCTTTGTCTCCGCATTAGGCAATGATACCACCTTCACCACCCTGCCGTCCTTGATATGCACCTCAACGGGGGTTGTTCCCTTGAAGCCCTTGGCCTTGCAAAGCGTAGTGGTATTGACAACGTATGTACCGTCCGACTGCTTCTTCATCACATCGTCGGCATACATGGCGGTGCCCATCATAAACATGAGCGCCAACACAAGAAATGTCTTTTTCATATCATTATTAATTATTTGACAGCGGGAATTATTAGCCCCCAACTTAATTGCTAATCCCATGCAAAGTTACATCTTTTTTTTAATATTCACAATACTTACTAATATGTATTTTGTATAACCAGCCACACATAATATGCCACGGCCAAAAGCACCAGGAAGAATCCTTCCGTGCGTGTCAGCGTGAGTTTCTGCTTGCCAAAACGGCAGAACAGCCACAGCATACATGAGGCGACAAGCAGGGTCACGATATCAAATACTGTAATGCCCCCTACTCCCAGCGGTCTGATGGCGGATGCCGTGCCAAGTACGAAGAAAACATTGAACACCACGCTGCCTACCACATTGCCCAATGCCATTGCTGTATCACCCTTGCGTGCTGCCATGACAGACGATGCCAGTTCTGGCGCCGACGTGCCCGCACTGACTATCGTCAAGGCGATGATGGCATCGCTCACTCCCAGTGCTGAGGCTATGCCCGAGGCACCCGTCACAAGCCAGTCGCCGCCAAGTATCAACATGGCAAGTCCGACGATGACAAGAATAGAGGACTTTATCAATGGTGAATGGATGAACGAAGTATGCGACTCACCATCTGAAGCCTTACTGTCTGCATCGGCTTTTTCTTCTTTTCCATGCCCTGCTATGGCAAACGTATATGACATGAATATGGCAAACATTGCCAGCATGAGCAACCCGTCGGTACGGCTTATACCGTCAGTGGCTCCAGGGGTGACGAAAGAATCGAAGGCAGTCACTGCTATCACCACACTTGACAGGACTGCAAAAGGCACATCATTGCGTACGTTGCCGCGGTCAACGCTCAACGGCATCACCATGGCAGTCACGCCCATGATGGCAAGTATGTTGAAGATATTGCTGCCCACGACATTGCCCAGCGCCATGTCGACGTTGCCTTGGATGGCTGCCACGATGCTGACCACCAGTTCGGGGGCAGAACTGCCCATTGCCACTATTGTCATTCCCACCACTATGGAGGGAATACCCATGCGCTCGGCTATCTTGGCCGCGCCATCGGTGAGCCAGTCGGCACCCTTGATGATGACTACCAGTCCAACGATGAATTGTCCTATATATAATAATGTGTCCATTTTTAAGTTGAAAGATTGAAAGTTGAAGGTTGAAAGTTGTTGAAAGTTGAAGGTCTCAACTTGATTTTCTGTGCAAAGTTACACATTTTTCTTGAAACCTCCAACTTTTTCATTTCAGAACCTCACCTTTGCTCCTGCCATCAGCCAGAAGCCGGGTTGCAATACGTTGCCGTGGTCATGGTATCGGTATGACGTGAGATTGTTCATCGTCAGCGCCAGTTCATAGCGCGGCTTCACCCACTGCAGTTTCAGGTCAATAAGTCCGTAGGGATGATATGGCCGCGAAATGCCTGTCGGTTTATTGTCCTCATATACCACATACGACCCCATGCGCTGCTGCCAGCGGAACGACCACTGCGCCGTCAGGGCTGACACTATGCGGTGGTCTATGGTGCATACGAACTTATGGCGCAGGTATTCCATGGCATAGTTAGATTTGAATATCTGCACATCGTCCTTGCGCTCTTGGTCTATGTAGGCATAGCCCAGCCTTATCCTGCCCCATTCCTTACTGTATTCCACGTTCACCTCACAGCCTCGGTTGTCAAGGCTGAAGTTGGCGGAGTGGTATGTATCGTCCGCCGCATACATCACCCAGTCTATCATGTCGGTGCCCCAGTCATAAAAGCCTGTAAGCTGAACACTAAAATCGCTCCACGCATATCTTGCCGACAAGCGCAGCGACTGTGTCTTCTCCGGTTTCAGTCCGACATTGCCCTGCAGCGTAGGCGATTTATAGAAAAGGTCTGTAAATGTAGGCATACGGAATCCCATGTTCCACGATGCAGTGAGTTTCATCCCGTCAATAGGGCGGTAACTCAGGTCTATGCCTGGATACAGGCGGAAAGCATCATTGTAGCCTGTGTTTCTGTTTGCCACCACTCCCATGGAGGCAGTGAAGCGTTTGAGCAACACGTTATGCTCAAGAAACATGTTGAAGTCTGTACGTGCACACCTTTTATTATAATACACGCCGTCGTGGCGTGCCACTTCTATATAGTCTTCCTCCGCCATCGGCACACCGAGATTGGTAGACACTATCTTCTCCCTGCGTATCTCACTGCCGAGAGATGTGCGTCCCAATGCCCAGTCGGCACTGACGTTGAACGAAGCTCCCAACACGTCGTTGCGGTGGAAGTTTTCGCCAAAGGCAGAGCCGCGCACCAGTTGGAAATGGTCAAGGTTTCTGTTCCAGTATGGCGTCACCTTCAGGTTGAAAGCCGACAACTGACAGTTGAGTGTTGCCGAGGCAAAGATTCTTGCGTTACTCTCATACTGGTCGGGATAGGCTGCCGAATAGAAGGTGTTGGCGCCATAGCGCTTGGTGCTCATACCGAGTTGGAAGGAGAGGCTTTGGCTACTGCCTAACGATACGCTTCCCTGATAAAAGGCTCTTGACTGGCGGAAATAACTGTTGTCAGTACCGCCGTCACTCTGGCGATAACCTGCAGACAGTGTACTAGCGAACCTGTCGCCGACAAGGCTGCCGCATGCACCGCCGCCAAACGTGCCGTAACTGCCTCCCTCCACATTGACAGTACCATGCACAGCAGTTCCTCCTCCTTGAGCGGGGGCGGAGTGAGAGGTCACAATATTTATCGCCCCTCTAAATGCCGATGCGCCATAGATGCGTGATGCCGCGCCTTCGATAATCTCGATGCGCTCTATGTCGTCAAGAGAAACAGGGAAGTCGGCACTGAGGTGTCCCGTCTGTGGATTGCTGATGTTGACACCATTGAGAAGAACAGCAATCTGGTCGAACGTGCCGCCGTTGATGGAGATGTCCGTCTGCACACCGAAGCCACCGCGCTGACGGACATCCACGCCCGTGGCCATTTTCAAAACGTCGTTTACACTCTCTGCCGCCGCACGATGAATGTCGTCGCGCGTGATGACAGAGACAATCTTCGCCGCCTCAGCCTGTGTGAGCGGCGCCCTGGAACCCGTCACCACGACCTCGCCGAGGCTCAGTTCCTTGCGTTGCTGCATGTCGCCTGCCTGCTCCACGTCCACGCTAATGCCCTCAGCCTTGGCATGCGTGAGCGTAGCCACGCTGAGGGTGCCGATAAGCACCTCGCGCCCTACTACGGCAAACAAGGCATAGCGCTTGCGTGACAGTCGCCTGAAGCGAAAGCAGCTACGCTGATTAAAAATTGTCTTTTTCATTTAGTTTGTTAATAAAATGTGTTTATGATTTCCGTTATTCTGAAAATCGGGTGCAAAGGTACACTTTTTTTCTGACTTAAACAAACGAAAAAAGCATGAGTTTCACATTGCATCGCAAAAGCTATCATATTACACGGTAATAGCTATCATATTACAGTGTAAAAGCTATCATATTACAACGTAATAGCATAGCTTTTACGACACCCTCTGTAACGCCTTAAAATACAAAGATTTGCAAAAGGCATAAAAATAAAATAGCTTTTTCTTTGTGGTTTGAATAAAAATGTGTAACTTTGCATTCTCAAAAACAATTTCAGGTAGAAGACAACCCTGATAAAAAAACTTCAATTATGTATTACATCAAAAAGACTATGGAGATAGCCGGCTGTCACCAGCTGCATCTCTCTTACGAAAGCAAGTGTGAGAACTTGCACGGTCACAACTGGGTGGTGACCATCTATTGCAAAGCCCAGGAACTAAACCAAGACGGCATGGTCATTGACTTCACACAGGTGAAGCAACAAATTCACGGGTACCTTGACCATGGCAACTTCAACGAATTACTTCCTTTCAATCCTACGGCCGAGAATATTGCCAAATGGATATGCGACCAGATACCTCAATGCTACCGCGTGGAGGTACAGGAGAGCGTAGGCAATGTGGCTGCATACGAAATTGACGAAGACTGAGAGGTGAAAGGGTTATGAAAGTTAACGAAATCTTCTATTCCCTGCAAGGCGAAGGGCGATACACAGGTACTGCGGCAGTATTCCTGCGACTCAGCGGATGCAACACCCGATGTCCGTTCTGCGACACTGACCACCAGAGCGGCAAACAGATGACGGAGCGCGAGATACTGCAGACGATAAGCCACTACCCCACCCGACACATCGTGATAACAGGAGGCGAACCCACAATGCAACTGACGGCATCGTTTACGCAGATGCTACACGAGGCGGGATATTTCACTCAGATAGAGACAAACGGCTCGCTGCCACTGCCAGAGGGATGTGAGATAGACTGGATAACATGTTCGCCAAAGAACCTGCCAATAAAAATACAGCGCATAGACGAAGTGAAGGTGCTCTTCGACATTGCCGACAAAGACAACACGGAGCGCATCAGCAGGTACGGCAACATCAAGGCAAAGGAATACCGCCTGCAACCACTTGATGCATCAATGACACTCGAAGGCGATGCTCTCACAGAACAAAACAAAAGAAACTTAGAAGCAACAATACAATTCATACTTGACAATCCAAAATGGAAATTATCACTCCAAACACACAAGATAATCAACGTAAGGTAAGCGAAGAGGAACTGCTCAACGCAATACGTACCATAATGCTCGCCATAGGCGAAGACCCTGAGCGCGAAGGACTGAAAGACACTCCGGCACGCATAGCACGCATGTATCAGGAGATATTCCGTGGATACAAGGCGGAGCGCAAACCTGCCATAACAACATTCACCAACTCCGCACACACAAGCGAAATGGTGTTTGACAGCGGCGACTATTACTCGATGTGCGAACACCACATGCTGCCCTTCTTCGGAAAATACTACTTTGCATACATTCCCAATCCCGACGGCAGGATACTCGGAATATCCAAGGTGGCAAGAGTAGTAAGTTACTGCGCAGCACGCCTGCAGCTGCAGGAGAAACTGTGCCGCGAGGTGATAGAGATGTTGTCGGAAGCCCTCGACGGCTCTGCGGCAGGTTTTGCCATAGTAATGAAAGGCAAGCACCTGTGCAAGAGCATGAGAGGAATAAGAAACGACGGCGACATGACAGTATCTTATTTCACAGGATGCTTCAAAGAAGACGGACAACTGCGAAACGAATTCTTCGACATGGTGAAAATGCAGTAAACAACAATCTCAATTTATTTTGCATTTAACATTATTTATATCGAGAAATAAAAAAAAGTGACATGGAACTTGCGCCATGTCACTTTTTTTGCTAAATTTGCAACACTAAACAATCAGACAAACAGTTATCAGTTAATTTTTATCAGTAATGAAAAAGATTTTATTATTCGCAGTGGCTACTGTATTGGCAGCCAGCTGTACTCAGACCGGAAAGAACGGCACTATCGAGCAGGCAGACGAACGCATCGACTCCATGCAGCGCGTACTCGACCAGAAAGACAATGAAATAAACGACATGATGTCAACCTTCAATGAGATACAGGAAGGTTTCCGCCTCATCGAAGCCGACGAGGAGAAGGTGACACTGGCAAAGGCTGGCGAAGGAGCAAACCAACCTGAGCAGATTCGCCAGAGCATGAAGAATATCCAGGAGCGCATGAAGCGCAACAAGGAACTTATCGCCAAGTTGCAGCGCCAGGTACGCGAGGGAAGCAGCCGCTCTACCGAACTGAAGAAGATGGTTGAGAACTTCACCCAGGAACTGGAGGAGAAGAACAAAGAACTGCAGGAACTGCGCGCCGAACTGGAGCAAAAGAACATCCACATCGCTGAGCTTGACAAGACCGTTGCAGAGCTCAACACCAACGTAACCGAGCTGAAGGAAGAGGCTAACAGAAACGCAGAGACCATCAGTAACCAGGACAAGGAACTGCACACAGTTTACTATGTATTCGGTACTAAGAAAGAGTTGAAGGCAAACAACATCTATCAGAGCGGTGACGTATTGAAGAAAGACAACTTCAACAAGAACTACTTCACCAAGGCAGACATGCGCGTGGACAAGGAAATCAAGCTCTGCTCTAAGTCTGCCAAGATACTTACCACACACCCGGCTGGCACATACACACTTCAGCAGGATGCACAGAAGCAGTATATCCTGCGCATCACCAACCCAGAGAAGTTCTGGTCAACAAGTCGCTACCTCGTTGTAATGGTTAAGTAATTTATAGTGATACTTTTATTTCTGACACTTACGCCCATAATAGCTTTTGCACTGGGCATGAAACTGATACCAAAGATAGTGGAGCTCTCTCATGAGCTCCACATCTTTGATTTACCCGATAGTCGAAAAATCCACAAACTTCCAGTCCCACGCCTCGGCGGCGTGGTATTCCTGCCGATAGTCATAATCGCCGTGGCGGTGGCTATCGTACTCATGCTGCGCCTGGACGTTGATGCGGCAAGGTTATGGAAAGGCACTGTGGTACAGACTTTCGTGGCTTACCTCGGTGGGGTCATGATGCTGTATATCGTGGGATTATACGACGACCTTCACGGTGTTGGATATAGAACGAAATTCCTTGTGCAGATTGCCGCTGCAAGCATCCTGTGCGTCAGCGGACTGTGGATAAGCAATCTGCAATACGTACTGTTCATAAACGAACTGCCATTCTGGATTGGCATGCCACTGACAGTACTGTTTACTGTCTATGTGACAAATGCTATGAACCTCATTGACGGCATTGACGGACTGGCCTCCGGCTTGTCTATCATAGCACTGAGTGTCATAGCACTGCTCAACACAACTACCGGTGATACCGTGTGGGCTATGCTCTCGCTGGCATACATCGGTGTGTTGACTTCTTTCTTCTATTACAATGTGTTTGCACACAAGCACAAGACATTCATGGGTGACGCAGGAAGCCTGACACTCGGTTTCACCCTGTCATTCCTCATACTGCACTACTGGCAGTTGGAACCTGTATGGAACCCACACTTCCACAACGTAGGTATAGTAGCAGCCAGCACGCTCGTGATTCCTATGTTCGACGTAGTGAGAGTGATGATGAGCCGCATACGAGACGGACGCAACCCATTCCTGCCAGACAAGAACCATGTGCACCATAAACTGATGCGCACAGGTCTCGACCCACGTACCACTATGCTGACATTGCTTGCACTGTCGCTGATGTTCATAGCGACAAACTATTTCATGGCAGCATACATATCACAAACAATAATGATTTTCGTTGATGTTGTGCTGTTCATCCTGATGCACCTCGTCATCAACTATTACATCCGCCGCAAGGAAAAGACTGACTTCATATACAAACGCGAATACGAGGTGTAGGTTATAGTTCCTTATAAACCTCCCTCATAGCCTCTACAGCCCTTTCCTCTGTAAAATTATCAACAACACGCTGATATGCTGCGGCAGAGTATCGCCTGCACAATTCCTCATCCGACAATAGTTTGTCTATAGCCGCCGCAAAGGCACGTACATCACGAAGAGGAACCTGCTCGCCTGTTTCTCCTGCCACCGATACCCAATTAACGCCTGACCCTTCTATTGTGAATGTCACAGGAACACTACGGCAATACATGGCCTCTGCCAGTGCTATGCCAAAGGCCTCTGCCTTGTTGACTGACGGGAAAGCGAAGATATCCGCTGCATGGGAATAAACACGAAGGTCATCATCTGACAGTCTTCCTACAAATCTCACTCTCTCGCTGCATGGTATAGTCTTCAGGTATTTGTCTTGTGAGCCCGTACCGGCAATGAGTATCACACAATCACCCTTAATGAAACTGTCCGCCTGTATCAGGCAGTCAATGCCTTTGTATGGTATGTGTCTGCCGACGAAAAACACAATTTTCTTGTTGCCATACTGTTTCTTTATCTCTGCAATCCGCTCGTCATCTCCCTGTTGCTTATCGAAACTCTTCGTAATAAGTCCATTCTGTGCCACACGCACCTTGTCACGGTATTTCACCAGTGGTTTGGAGCATGGTATGTAATTGGGACTCGTAGATATTATGATATCAGCACGTTTCAACACTGCATCCTCAAAAGGCTTTACAAGCCAGTATGCAGCACCCTTCGCCAATATATCAGAATGCCAGTGCAAGACTACCTTTGTATCTTTTGACACTACACTGTTTACGATAGGATAAACAAATGGATTGGGACAATGCACATGCACGGCAAAAGGATTGTATGCCGCATATACCTTCTTCAGTATCTTACGATAACTGAAAGCAACGTCCTGACTCATGAAGGAAAAGTTCACCGGCACCCTGTAGACCTTGACGCCACGCACTTCATCCTCATGGTATTGCTTGTCTGTTGAAAAACATATAACAACATTACGATACTCTGTCAGTCCCTCTGCCAGATACATCGCAACAGTCTCTATCCCACCTAAGTCAGGATAATAGTATTTAGATACATGAAGAATTGTTTTCATCTTAGATACAATAATAATATATGCTTTAATATGACAAGGCGGTAACTAAGCTTAAACCACAGACCATATTTACTTTTCTTACCACTTGTGGTCATACTATTTTCATGTTTACGGTATCTTACCAAAGGTTCTTTTACCAATGTTGTACGGAACTTCATATCGGCAACAATTCCCAACCACAAATCATGACCTACACATGTTTCTGGGAATGGCAAAGCCTTATCCAATACCTTCCGGCGAAACGCCATGCAGCAGCCAAGATAACTTGCCTTTACAAAGTTATTCCACACACCTTGGTGTATACCGATATAATCAAAATATGACGGCTGAATAATATTTTCCATACGGTCATCCACAACCACGCAATCGTGTATGGCAAGATCTGCATCCTGCAACTCTTTCATCATTGTCTCTACCTTCCCTTCCATCCACACATCATCTTGGTCAGAGAGAAAAATAATATCACCCTTTGCATGTTGCAAGGCGTATTCAAAATTATGTGTGGGCTTATCCAGAAGAAACGTAGTGGTCACACTTGACGAGTTATGATGATATATCTTTATACGCGCATCTTGATATGACTCCACAATATTTAACGTGTTATCAGTGGAACCGTCATCTGAGACTATCACCTCGTCATCATTACCAATTTGAGCCAAGATGCTATCTAATTGCTCACGGATATATCTCTCACCATTATATGTTGTAACACAAACCGAAATCATATTCCAAAAATGAAAAAGTCATTTTATATATAATTTATTACGCAGGTCAGCCAAAGCACTCACTGTGTATTTTTCCATGAATACTTCATTTGCCCGTCTCCCTATTTTCTCCATAAGTTCCGGAGAATTTGTAAGTTCCTCTATTGCCGCAGCAAATTCTTCTGGAGTATCAGCAATCAAGCATGAATCCCTATTCTTGAAATCCAACCCCTCCACACCTACAGATGTTGTTATTATGGGAAGGCTACATGCAGCTGCCTCAAGTATCTTCATACGCATACCACTTCCAGAGAGTATTGGCACAAGCATCACACTTCCTCCCATACCATCATACAATTCTGCTACGAAGCCTAATGTTTTTACCTGTAATTTTTCTACAGTATAATTATCATTCCAGCCCTGACCTATTATATTCATCTGATATTCGTGTTTCAGACATGGAGCCACCTGAGTCCTCAACCATTCCACTCCCTCCCTGTTAGGAGCATGAGCATTAGAGCCTACGAACACCAAGTTCCCGTTCCACTTCTTATAGTCATGCACCTCAGAGTTAACTGCCGCAGGAGATACGAATATGTCTGTGTGTACTCCATTATTTCTTAATATATCCTTGTCAACCTGTGTCAGTGTCACAACTGTATCAAAAGCATTAAGGGCATTTATTTCCCTTTCACGACTGTCAACATACATTTCTTTCTCTCTTTCGGTCAAATCAAAACTCTGCAAATACCTTGCATTTTTCACGAAACCGATCTCATGATGTATGAACACTTTTTTGATATTATCCGGCAAATAGTGAACTAGTTGAATGGCTGTCAGGAATTCTATTTGTACTACATCTATATTTCTATTTTTTATCACATCGTTCACAAATCCGATGAAATGATCTGAAAGATATAATGATACCGGTCTCAAAGCTCTGTCCACTAAGAATTTCTGGCTTTTAGGAGTAAATACAGTCTGAAATCCACGCCTTAGTTTATTACAGACAAATTTCATATTCCTCAGTTGCCACGCATAACGATATGGGATAAAGAACACGTCTGGCCACAATTTCTGCAGTTCATGCATGTATGACAGTCGGTTCTTTCTATCCTCATTAAACAGAATCGTTATATTATGTTTCTTCCTCAGTTCATCAATCATGTTGAACTGAGCCTGAGCACCTCCTGAGTTAAGAGGGAAGGGAAATATTGTCGTAACTACAAGTATATTCATTCGAAAAAGTTTTTGTCTGCAGTATCGTAATCAAATTCTGCAATTTCTCTTTGTTCATCTATCATATCCAGCAACTTTTCAGAAACAGGAAAGACTACCTTTCTACAAAAGAAAGTAGCTGTGCCAATTATATATTGATAATCTCTTTCATCCAGATCATAAGGTCTGTATTCTGTTTCTACATGGTGATTAGCATGCCAACTCACATACCGAAGAGGTTCATAAGGAGACACCTTCAGTTCTTGTATCTTATCACTCAGTAATGTCACGAATATGTGCTCGTCGGGAGAACCCGTATGATTGAAACGTTTATAATATTCCTCATGCTTCTGCATATAGTCCAATACATATTCAGCAACTCTATTTGTCCAATCGAACCATTGCCACCCTCCTGTGTATCCCTTTATTTTGCTACGATGCCAAAAAAGAGAAAGGATTTTTCCTAATCTCAATTTCTCATACACTCTACTGCCAAGAGTATCTGTATTATTAAAATGAAACTCATCTGCACAATATTTGTAATGTTTCTGCATACTTGCAGCAAATTCTCCTCTATCAAAACACATAAAACTCTCATCTGTGTTTTCAAAGAACTCATCAAATTGTTCATTAGTTCTTAAAGGATAGCATTGCCCACTTATCAAATGGTAATAGTCATATCCCCCATACTGTCTGTGAGCACAATTCAACAACTGCATTTCAGCATCAACAATACTCATTCCGCGATGATACACCTTAACCCTGTTCTCTATAAAATGTAAATTCTTTATTCCATCTGTCGATGTTATAAAATCATCTATATTTGTTTTGGCATCAACATGGACAAAGAAATAATGATTACTTTTCTCTAAAACCTTCATTATTCTCGCCAACAGTTGCGGCTGTTTATGAGCTAATATTAAAAATGCATGAGTTTTCATACTGACTTTCTATTTATATTTAAACGACCTACTATACAAAAGGCTATGTAAAAGGTAACCATCCACTTACCTTATAATCCAACTTCTCATTACGTTTCGCTATATGCTTAGCTGGCACGCCTCCCACCACGTCATAGGGGGCAACGTCTTTCACTACCACTGCCCCCGCAGCTACGACAGCGCCTTTACCTATATGCACCCCTTGAAGAATCGTACTTCCTGCACTTATCCATGCATAGTCATCTATGGTTACAGGCAGAAAAACACCCATGAATCCAGGAGAGTTCATATCATGTGAGCCTGTGAGTATATTTACATTATGCGACACCGACACATTCTGTCCTATCGTTATACCACCTCGCCCATCCAACAGGCAACCACGATTTATATGTGAATTCTCGCCGATTTTCACTTTATTAAGGTTCATTATATAATTCTTCTTCATTACGAATGCGCCCTTAGCTATCTGCATTCCCAATGACCTCAGAATAAACCTGCGCATGCACCAGAATGGAATATAAGGAACAATATCGTTAGGAATGACGTCTGTCCCTATCGACCTTACCCACTTATAAGCTTTTGTCTCGTGAAAACTATCTACTATTGCTCCTTTTACAAAACGCAGGAAAGCCTTTGGCGCAAACTTCCCACCTGATACAATGCGATAATTGTAATATAGGTTTCTTACATTATGATTGGAAACTCCATCCAGCTGATAACGTTCTACATAATGATTGGTCATCGCAAAGCGTTTCCCCATAACGTACAGACGATGAAGCATTTCCCAATCAAGTGCATATCCTAGTTCTTTCTTCTTGTCTAAATCAAACAAATTTTCCTGATGTACTGTTGTCCTGATGAAAGAACATCCATGACGAAAAGCAGGAGCTTTAGCCATCACACTGACATCTGGATTAGCTTGTTTTAAGATGTAAGCCTCCTTTGTCACCATTACCCCATGTCCATATATCACATCATAATCGGATATATCGAAAGACTCATCACTAAAGATATCTTCTATTGTCCTTTCCGAAACGAATGTATCACCAGAGTTAAGAAATATCAGCCATTCTCCTGTTGCCAGCCTTACCCCTTTATTCATTGCTTCATATATGCCATTGTCTGGCTCACAAACAATTTTAGAAATAGAATCAGAATATTCCATTACTATATCTGTCGTACCATCATTGCTTTGCCCATCTATAACAATGTACTCGACATTCTCCCATGACTGTGCTAGACAACTCTCTATAGTTGTCCTAATATTTCCCACGTCATTTCTCACGACCGTGATTACGGTTATTTTTATATTCTTATTCCTCGGCATCATCCATAACTCTTTTATGTATTATCCAACGTTCATTGGCAGATTTCATACCTGTCAATACATTATCATATTCGTAGTCCGCATATTTGCAAGCACTGGCAACCCTTACTACACAGAACAATCCCACGAATGCACAAAACAAGCGCCTATTATTCTCTATTGCAAAACAACGTATCAGATCATACCATATCACCCAATAAGCATAATAGAATAAAGTGCTTAGTCTGCGTGCCATCACTCCGAACTCTGCAAACAAGAAGAAGAATACATAAAACATCATCAAGACATTTATATATGTATTACCATCCTTGCGTACTTCTTTAAGTTTGTCAAAATAGAGAATCACCAATGTGCATGTTATGAGTTTTTCTATGTATCCAAATGTTATACCCTGTATCTTTTCCGTAGAAAGTTCTGTGTACTGTTGTATCATCAAGGTATATATATTGTCTCCACCCATGAATAAATTCAGCACTGTCATCGCAGGTGAAATCTGCAACAAGTACAACAAATTGAGTGCAGCTATTACAGTAATGAACACCCACCTGTTTAGATTCAGACGAAACAAGAAATACAGCGGAAAAAACAATACCGATGCTGCATGGAATAGTGAAGCCCCCCCAACGAGTGCCATGTATTTCCATATATTTCTTGAATATACGTATTCCATTGCATTCATACATAGAAATATTGCAATGCTATTACGCAACAGGTTACATTCGATGACATATCCTTCCAAGCACAAGAACAACATCAACGCCAACGGCATGTTGTTTATACCGTTACGCTTATAATACCTATATAACAGCAGCAACCCTAACAGACAATGTACAAAGCAGAAGAAAAAATAATTGTCAAATATGGTTTTAACCATCAACGTATACAAGAAGAACGTCCTTGAGAACTTTTCCAAATCCGGATCGTCGTAATTTACAAACTGATCCCATGAGCAATGATCCAAGAAAAAATAATAGTAATGAGTCCAGTCACTCATTATAAGTCCACGCAATCCTACGAATACCAAAACAAGCAAAAAAGATGCTATTATTGTTGTTCTCTTCACATTCTCATTACCATAATAATGCATTACGGCGAGCACACCAAGAAGAACAGCAACAAACAGATATGGTATACTATATATTATTGAGGGTTCCACCTTTATTTTTTCTTACGTAACTCTATGATTTTCTCTTCAAACAGGTTTATCAGGCATCCGGCAAGTATTCCTACAAAGACAAATAACATCACTATCTGACTTCGCGACACCCCTGAAGGTTTTTGGGCGGCAACAGGTTTCTGAATGACTGTAAACACGGGTGTATGCTCCTGCACTTTTGCCTTTGCCATAGTCATTTGCGAGGTATATTGTGTATATATATTATACTTCAACTGCATGTCATTCTCCATTTCATCCTGCTTCAACCGTACTGACTGCAATATGATTTCCTGGTTCGAGTCTGCATACCCTGCATACAGATGCTGTGCCTTACTATAAGAAGCCTTTGCATCTTTATAAAGTTTCTCTAAATATTCCAAGTCTGCACGTGCTTTTGCCGTACGGTATTGCGTAATGTAATTTTTCAGCCTGTTCAATATAGTGTCGGCCACCGTTGCCGCTACATAAGGGTCTTCATCACTTACAGAAACAGAAACGACATCGGTTTTCCTGTCTATTTTGCAAATTATAGCATGAGTGAGATAAGCATACAGTGCACCGTCTTCTTTTGTTAATTCATACGGCATTTTCTTCGGTACATCTTTTTTCTCAGTGCCTGACTTGAATATATCCACAATGGAAGACATCCACGAAGAACGTCCTTTCATCAGGTGCTGTTTGTATGTTGTAAGCGTGTCACTTTCCTTTTCTTTTACTTTGGCATCCAGCAAGCCCAATGAAAAAGAAGTCGAGGCAAGCACATCAGGGTATATGTCACTTGTTATAGCATCTTCACCTCCAATGGCTCCACTCAGGTTTATACCAGCCATTGATGCCACATTTGACAACATGTTTGACTTTCCTACGCTTTGACTCTCGGTCACCATGGTTACGGTCGTAACATAAGTCCTTTTCATTGACAAAGCATATATTATTCCTATCACGAACGCTACGGCACCACATATCATCAACATCTTTGGTTTCGACACCGCTTTCTGACACAGAGCCAATACATCAATTTCTTTTGTCTTATCTTTTGTCTTTTCCATACGATTTACTTTATCCAGATTCCTTTTGCTTTTTTATTTATTATTAAATAACACTGTAACAAATGTACAGCCGACATCAGCATATAGGCAAATATCATTGCCAACGATATTCCTACTATGCCATATTCACCTTTTATACAAAAGACTGCTATAATATACAATACCGACAAGACAACCGATGTGATTATCTGCACATATATCATGTTCAAACCATTTATGAGCGCTGTTGCACAATTATTCAGATTAAACATGCATATATACCCCAGTACTGCAGCAGAGACCGACAATGGCACTGCTACACTGTCACCTATCCATTCCTTATATATCCATCCGCTCAAAGCCAGCAGCACCAGTCCTGCCACAACGCTTCCTGCCCATGTCAATAGGGAGCGATTAAATGTTTTCTTTATCCATAAATAATCATCTTTCACCGTCGCATCTGTGTATGCATTCCACAATGGTGAGACTATTATGGTATATCCTATGAAAAGAACTGAGAATAATTTATAGGCTACATTATATACAGTCACCTGCACCGGACCACAATAGTGCGACATCAACAGGTTGGCACTGCCGAATATCAGCAAACAACTCGTTATCTGTATAACGAAAAAACCCAATCCTTTTTTTACTATCTGCTTAGCAAGGTTTACATCTACGCTCGCTAACGAAAGACGAAATTCAGGATGTGACCTAAACAGCGATATTGATGCTATGACATGAATCAGTATAGGCATAAATGTAAATGTAACCACTATGTAAAGCAGATTACCTTGGGTCGTTTTCGCCAATATCCATATAACAAGCAGCGAGCAGAGCGAAATCAGAAAATTTATCAAGTCGCTTACTGCATATCTCTGCATAGATATATATGCTATATTCACATTTTTTGTAACAAACTGCAACAATGTAAAACCTGAGGCTATACATAATATTACGGACAGGCTCTTAGAATCTAATGTCGTTGTATTAAACACCTTGTTCATGTCTAATGCAAACACGACAGGAGTTGTCACCAGAAACAACACCGCAGCCACGCCCATGAGTACAAAAGTCCCTGTGCTGAAATATGAGCGAGCCTTATTCCTGTCATTCATGGATACGGCTTCTGTCAGATAATTGCGCATCCCATTACCCAATCCGGCATCACTAAACATAAAGAAATACATTATGGATGTCATAGCTATCCATATACCGTACTTCTCATCGTCAACATAATTTATCGTCAAAGGCACAATAATCAAAGAGCACAACATTCCCAATGCCTTAAACACAAAAGATGCAGCAACATTCTTTACTACCATCTGTGTCCTGACATTAGCAGTTCTCATCTTGATTATTTTTCTCATATTATTGACGGTGCTTCTTATTTTTTATTATGCTACAGATGCTATTTCTTACTCAAAATAAAACGAGAGGACGAACATCTTGCTTTTTATCTTGTCAACCGAGGCGGCGTAGGGCATTAGTTCGGCGTCACGCATTTTGCCCTGGTGCTCCTTGCTCAGTGAATTAGTGAGGCCGAGCATGAATTTCAGTTCGGGGCGAAGCTTGAAGAAAGGCAGGTAAAAATCGCACCCCATGCCTACTTCGAAGAACACGTCGTAGCCCTTGAGCTGCACATAGTCGCTTTTCTTCGACGAAAGGTTGAACACCGGCGCAAGGCCAGCCATGACGTAAGGGCGATGATTGTTAAACCTCTTTGAGGCGAAGATAAGGTCGCAGTCTGCGCCCACATAGACTGTCTTCATCGACTGTTTCTCAATTACGGTGTAGCCCTCTTCCTGAGATTTCAGAAAGTTGCGGAACGACAACTGGCGTGTGCCGAAATACAACTGTGGTGCTACTCGGAAAGCGAAGAACTCGTTGATGCGAGCCTCAGCAACCACACCGACATTGAAACCCGGGTCCCAGTTGGTCTGGTCAACGGTGACGAGCGACTGCATCTGGCTCTCATCCTTGAGCGTCAAGGTCTGCTCCCCCACGTTGCGCAGTTTCATGTCCATCATGTTTGTACCCACCACAATGCCGAAATGCAAAGGGCGCAGATCGGTGTATGGCCTGTTCTGCACCGTTCGTTCCTGCGCCACGGCGAGCAGCGGCAGCATACACATTATTATATATATGTAGTGTCTAAGATGGTTCATTACTATAATAGAACGTAAAGAACAATTAAAAATTGTTTATTTATGGCCAATTACTGCAAAAATAATGGATTTTTTATTTTTTTCAAAAAAAAATCTACCTAAAATTAGGTAGATTCAAATCTTTTACTTACCTTTGCATACGAAAAAACAAGGTTTCAATACCTAATAAAAGGTAGCGAGCATTTATACAAAAACATTATAAACTAAAAAAGAAAGGAACATTATGGCTTACGTAATCAGCGACGATTGCATTGCATGTGGAACATGTATTAGCGAGTGCCCAGTTGAGGCAATTTCTGAGGGCGATATCTACAAGATTGACGCAGACGCTTGCACCGAGTGCGGCACATGCGCAAGTGTATGTCCTAACGAGGCTATCAGCCTTCCATAATCAGAACACGGAAAGGAAAAGTGAAATAACTTTTCGAATCTTTTAACTTCATTTTAGCGGTGCTTACGGCACCGCTTTTTTTGTATGTCGCAACCTGCAAATTTTCAATGTGTTACAGTAGGCTCTGTAAAAGCTATCATATTACACTGTAAAAGCTATCATATTACATGGTAAAAGCTATCGAATTACAGTGTAATATGATAGCTTTTACAATACGATATGCAAACTGGCATTTTTCTACTTGTTTTTTTATAATGAAAACACGCTTTGAGAAGCATTTTTAAAAAATTATTCGTAACTTTGCATTTCGTAAACGAATAAAGGAATCAACATGACAGAAAACCTAGAACAACATCTTGAGATGCACGGAGTGCGACCCACGGCTGTAAGAAAACTCGTATGGCAGACGGCGATGCAACAGAGCGAGACGTTCTCGTTGGCAGACATGGAACGCTGGATGCCACACACGGAGCGTTCGAGCATATTCCGTGCACTGAAACTCTTTGCCGACCACCACCTGCTGCACGTCATCGACGATGGCTCGGGGGTGCAGAAATACTGTGTGTGCCGATGCGAGAACCACAACCACATCAACCACATACACTTCAACTGTCTGAAATGCGGCAAGACATACTGCCTTGAGGACTATGCCATACCTCTTGTGGAACTGCCAGAGGGCTTCACCATGAACGAGGCAGAGTATATCGTGAAGGGAATTTGCAGGAACTGTATGCAATAATCAGCGACGACGTGCGTTCATTATTATATATGACTACTGCATCTATCGTAACATACAACCATCACCTTCTTGACTTCGAGCCCGTGCTCAGAAGCCTCTTCGCTTCACCCGTCGATACGATATTCGTCATTGACCACTCTGACGACATGATGGACCTGAAGCAGGAACTGCAGGAGTTTGCCGAGCGCGTGCTGTGCGGTGAACCGGAGCTGAAGCTTAAGGCGGAACATGGATTTCAGCTGATATACATACCCCATGAGAACAACGGCTATGGCGGCGGACACAACGTGGCGCTCAAGGAAGCACAGAAACTGGGAAGCAAATACCATCTGGTGGTAAACCCCGACGTATGGTTCGGCCCGGAGGTGATACCAAGCCTCATAGAATACATGGATGCCCACGAGGAGGTAGGACAGATGATGCCGAAGGTCATGTACCCCAACGGCAACATACAACGTCTGGCAAAGATGCTGCCCACGCCACTCGACATAATCGGACGTTTCTGCCTGCCTAACTTCATCATAAAACGGCGCAACGCAAAATATGAGCTCTGCCAGTCGGGATTCACGAAAACGATGAACGTGCCATATCTCTCCGGCTGCTTCATGTTTTTCCGAATGTCGGCATTCGATGAGGTAGGATTGTTTGACGAGCACTTCTTCATGTATGCCGAAGACATAGACATGACACGCAGGATGCACCAGAAATACAGCACCCTGTATTATCCCAAAGTGACAATATACCACACATTTACCCGCGGATCGAGAAAAAGCCTGCGGCTGTGGCGCATACACGTTGTCAACATCTTCCTGTATTTCAACAAGTGGGGATGGTGGCGCGACGCCGAGCGCAAGGAGATAAACGAAAACGTAAAAAGACAGATAGGAGGCGCATTATGAAAAGACTGGCAATGACCATACTGCTTACCTTTGTACTTGTCGCAGCCATCCATGCCGAGGCTGTGGGCTCATGGAAAGTGTACCGCTGCTATCTGGACGTCAAGGGAGTGGTGCCTGCAGGTAAAATGGTATATGTGAACGGCAACGGCAACCTGTATTCCTACAACACATCCGACAACAGCATCAAGACCTACACACGCGAGGAAAACGGCATGGGAGGCCAGAATATGTCGCTAATGGCATGGAACAGCACTGCCAGGAAACTCGTGATAGTGTATGAAGACTACACCATCGACCTGCTGTCACAGAATGATGACGTGGAAACAATAGTGTGGTACAAGCAGAAGACCATGACCACCGACAAGAAGGTATATTCGATATACACACTCGACCAGTATGCATATCTGTGCACCGCCTTCGGACTGATAAAGATAGACACTCGCAACGCCACAATAGCCGACACATACAACCTTGACATTGCAGTAATGCAGATGACTGTCAAGGACGGCAAGATATATCTTGCAGCAGACAACGGAAAGCTATACGAGGCCGCCACGAATGCCAACCTGATTGACAAAAAAGTATGGACGGAGTCAGAAGTAAATTCTGATGAGTTGTTCACAACGGAAATACAGAGCAACGAATATGGACTGCTCTATAATGACACATACAACAAATGCTACTGGGGCAGCAATGCCCAGGGCATGCTTACGAAATACGACAAAGACGGCACCGACTTCGTTGCCGTAAGCAGCGGTGTCGTACCCGACGGAACCATTACCAACAACTGTTGGAGAATATACAAACATGACGGAAAGATTTTTGTCACCGCCGGAGTCTTCAGCGCAGGCTTGAATATAAGCAGAAAGGGCATGGTGCAATATTACGATGGCAGTAAGTGGAACTTGTTAGAGTCCCCTGGAAATATGTCGGGCTATGATTATCTTGCTACTAACTGTATGGCCTTTGACCCAAAAGACAAGAATCATTTCTATGTTGGGGCACAATCAGGATTATATGAATATAAGAACTACAAACCTGTGGAAGCCTACAACAGCAATAACAGCGCACTGTCACCTCTATACAACTCGGATACATCCAACTCAAACGTCACTTCCATGATATATGACAACAACAACCTATGGGTGATGAACGGATGGTGTGATAATTTCCTCAATCGTTTCAATAGCAATAACGAGAGTGTGAATTTTCCGCATAAACAATTCTCTTTTTCCAATTTGACGACTATTGATATTCAAGGAACATTCATCAGTCCAACAGACGGTAGGATGTATATGGTGAATACATTCTCGCAAAAGTCCGTGTTATATTGTTATACAATAAATGATGATGATCTTACGGGAATAACAACCTTTTCCAATGAGGACGGAGTAAACATATCCCCTCTCTATTTGTATGATTTGGCAGAAGACAGTGAGGGAAACTTGTGGATTGCATCATCGTCAGGTCCATTCTATTGGGACAGGAAGAACATACAAAGTGGCAATACTATTTTTACTCAACACAAAGTTAGTCGTAACGATGGCACAGGACTTGCAGATTACTTGATGAAAGACATCCCAGTGCGTTGTATTGGCATTGATGCCGCTGACAGAAAATGGTTTGGCTCCAGAGGATATGGAGTATATCTAATCAGCAGTGACAACAATACAGAGTTAGAGCATTTCACCTCAAAGAATAGTCCGTTGTTATCAGATATGATATATGACATCATGATAGATGAAACTACGGGAACAGTGTGGTTTGCCACCGATGCCGGTATATGCTCGTATCAGTCAGACGTGACAGAAGACTACGGAACAATGAGCAGTAGTAGCGTATATGCGTACCCCAACCCTGTTCCACCGGAATATACAGGAGACATCACAATCAAAGGACTTACCAACAATTCACAAATTACGATAACGACAGCATCCGGATACGTGGTGCACAAGGGTATATGCAACGGTGGCTCATACCGCTGGAACGGATGCGACCAGGACGGAGAACGCGTGGCATCAGGTGTATATATGGTATTAGTATCAACAGATGCCGGTGAAAAAGGATGTGTGACGAAAATAGCAATGGTAAAGTAACATACAGAAGTAAACACTATGCAAATACCCTGCTCCATTTCTATACTCATAGCGACATATAACTATGGTTGCTATAAACTTGCAAGTGACGTGCAGAAGTTACTTGCCATGAGTGACCTTGACTATGAAATTATTGTTGCAGAGGATGGCAGCAAGGACCAGGTAAGTATCATTGCTAATCACAAGGTAACAGAATTACCAAATTGTCGACATATTATAAATAAAGAGAATAAGGGACAAGCTCGCATACTTAACTACCTCGTACGTGAGGCGAAAGGAGAATGGTGTATTTTCATTGACAGCGACGCTGAGGTCATAAGCAAGGATTACATCAGCAAGTATGCCGACTACATGAAGGAAAATGTCGATATAGTGATTGGAGGATTGAAAAACCCTGACTCTCTTCCACAGCCTGATGCCACACTGCGATATAAGTATGAGAAAAAAGCAGAACAATTTCGCACTGCAGAGTATCGTAATAAGCATCCATACAGACATTTTTCCAAATTCAACATGATGGCAAGACGTAGTGTGTTGCTTGAGATTCCTTTTGACGAGCGATGCACTGAGTATGGATACGAAGATGCTTTGATGGGCGTAGAAATGGGAAAGAAGGGCAAGAAGGTATTTCATATTGACAATCCTCTGCTTCATCTTGGCTTCGATGATAATGCAAAGTTTCTAAACAAAACGGAAACTGCACTTCGTACTCTGAAGAAGATAGAAAAAGATATGCTTTTCCGAACTCATATAGGGCAGGCAATTATTGTAATAAAAGAAAGACATCTCACTACCGCAGTGAGATACATGTATCGTTTACTGAAACCTCTGCTTCGGGCAAACTTACTCAGTACACATTCAAATCTTAGGATATTTGGTTTCTATAAACTTGGATATTATCTTGAACTTGATCGAAGGTAATGAAAATAGTATATGAAATAGAAAGACTTTCTACAAATGGAGGGATAGAGCACATACTCACTGACCGCATGAATTATATGGCAGACGTGTGGGGATGGGACATAACGGTTATTACGCTATTAGAAAAAGACACACTTCCCCATTACGCTCTTTCGAGCAATGTAAGTGTTATCGGGTTGGGTATAAAATCTTCTGGTTTGCTTATGTGTACGAAAGCCTTATGGAAATTGAATAAGGTTATTAAACAGCTTAACCCTGATATCTATGTCACTTTTCAAACCATTGGCGCTCTTTCATGCTTATTCCGCACGCACAATGTCAAGACAATATATGAGATGCATGGTGCGAGGAAGTATGCCTATCATCCGTTAGCTACATATACAGCCGAGATGTTTGCAAATGCAGTGACGGTGCTTACAAGTGAACAGAAAAAGGATTTTCCAAGAGCGAAGAGAGTGGAGATAATACCTAACTTTACACTTATTAATGCTCGAGGGATACCAGATTATGGTAGCAAGACGATAGTGGCAGCAGGCAGGAAGAGTTATCAGAAGAATTTTAAGCGTTTGAAATATCTATGGGAAAGGGTTGCACCATGGCACAAGGAGTGGACTCTGAAAATACACCATGATACAAAAGATATGGCCACGGCATATATTGAAGGTTCGTTATTCGTAATGACATCGCGCTTTGAGGGATTTCCTATGGTATTGATAGAATCAATGAGATGCGGTCTGCCTGTTATTGCATTTGACTGTCCATACGGACCGAGTACAATAATTGAAGACGGCAAAAATGGTTTTCTGATTCCATATGATGACGATGATCTGTTTGTAGAAAAACTGACGTACCTTATGGAAAACCCACAGGCAAGACAACAGATGGGGGAATATGCAAAAATGTCAGCAGAACGTTTTTCACAAGAGCATGTAATGCCGATATGGAAGAATTTTTATGAATCTATTGTATGAGATTACTTTTTATTATAGTTAATGCACTTTTCGTAGCGAAATATTCTGCAAGATTATTTCCAAATCTGTATATCTATATTTCCCTGGCATATATATTTGTAATGATTTTTCTCCTATGGAAAGTGATGCCGTGGCTTATGGACGACAGTAACAAAAATAAATATGCACTTGTATCAGGCATTACGGCAATAGTGCTGATGTTGTTTGTACAATATTCCATAAACCCATTGGAACTTCAGGTTGACAGATGGTCAGCTTTGCATTATCCTATTAAGAATCTCTTGCAAGGCATATATCCATATAGTGCACAGACTCACCTTGGAGGTTACGGCTCACCTTTTCCTGCATGGCAATTATTCCATATTCCCTTTTATTTGCTTGGCAATGTAGGACTTAGTTTTTTCTTTTGTCTTGCTACGTTTTTATACTTAGTATATAAAATGTATGGGATAAACAAGATGACATATACCATGGTTTTGTTGATAATATCACCAGCCATTTGGTATGAGGTTGCAGTAAGGAGTGACTATATTGGCAATATGCTTCTCTGTGCATCGTTTGTGATATATATAATCAAAGGTATCAGTCAGGAAAGTATAGAAAGAAACAGATTACCTATATCTGTTATTATCGCATTATTCGTGTGTACTCGACTTATCACATTACTTCCTGTGTTCATACTATTATTCCCTTACTGGCTAAAGATGAGCGTAAGAAAAAAAACAGAGGTGTTATTTATCATATCCATATCATGTATCTTTATATTCCTTCCTTTTGCTTTAATGGACTGGCATTCATTTTTCTATTTTGAATATAATCCATGGAAATTACAAACAAGACAAGGCCATCCACTATTATTGTTCATATATATTCCAATTATTATATATTTTGCAATGCAATGGAAAGGAAACGTTCAACAATATATGCGAAATATATCATTAGCACTCATGATATTTATAGTGACAACTTTCATTTACCGCTCGATTGACCATGATAACTACGATCTGTTTTCGTCACTGTTCGATATTACATATTTTAATGCAATTGTGCCATTCGTAGTTCTTTACATCAGTATGAGAGAGAAAGGGATAATTATGAATTGTGATTATAAACAAAAGGATTATTACGAAAAAAATGATAGAGGTTCAAGAAATGACTGAATTATTTCGACGTAATCAAACCAATTGCTTACGAGGCTTGGCTGCATTACTTATCGCAATAGGTCACATTCTTATAGATTGGCATGCGCCACGTGTGGTAAATATCACCGGCAGCGTCGGGGTGGCTATGTTTCTTGTTTTGTCGGGCTATGGCATTAACGAGTCTTATAAGAAAAATGGATTAAACAAATATTGGACAAAAAAAATAAAGCGAATAATAATTCCTTATTTTCTCTTTATTACGACACTCATTCCTTTTGCAAACGACTTTAGTCTAAAGGATTATCTATTAGACATCACATTTATTGACTCATCATTTTGGTATGTGTCATTTCTTATGAAGTGCTATGTATTTTATTGGATTGTTCAGCGTTTCTTTCCTGATAAATTCTTTATACTCTTCTTAATTGGTGGATTAATCTCACTTAATTTCCTTATGCAGATGGAAGCTGAACAATCTTTTTCTTTTTTTGCAGGTGCTTGTATCTCAAAATATAGAGACGATATTCAAACTATTGAAAAAAAGAAGATATTGCTGTTCGCACTTTATTGTTTTTTATTTGGGTTCTTTTTCTTAATGTTAAAAGAAATTCCTGCAGTGCATGCATATAAGGGTACGAAACTTTACAATTACATATTATTATGTATAAAACTTCCTATATGCACACCTCTCTTGTTACTCCCCACGATAATTCCCATAATAGAGAAATCTAAGTTTTTATATATCTGTGGAATATGCTCTTTTGAGTTATATTTAGTCCATTTATTTCTTCTGAGATATTTAGACAAGAGCTTTCAAGGATTAATCCTTTACATAATCGCAACAGCTATATTAACTATGGCATTTTATAAAATCAACAAGATGATACAGAGGTTGTAAACAATAGCTTTACAAATCTCCACAACGTAAACCTGCATGCTATGTATAGTATATGTAGATATTGTGGTATAAGTGAGGATTTATATTCTGTAGCCTTTGCCAAGTTATGACTCATCAGCATCATATTCATAGCATATCGCCAGTGTTTTGCTATGTCGCCACGTGTTATTGAGTCGCTATCTATGGTATAATAGTAGGTTCTATTGGGCAGACTAAGGAAATCACCCTTTGTACAAAGTAACACGATGAGCGGTTTGTCTTCTGCAAGGTACTTTCTACCAGAGAAGAAATCGGGATGCTCCTTCATCAATTCCATGATTGGGTTGCGACGGGTTATTGCATAGAATACAGTTTGTCCAGAACGTTGATGCATCATACCGTCAATAACATCTTTTCCTTTTAACAGGCCGAAGGAGAATAGATTATTGTCAGGCTCTGTAACATCCCCATTTTTTTCATTTCGGTAATATACTTGGGTGAACACCTGAACAACGTTAGGATGCTTCTCTATTGCATCCAAACATAGTTGCATGCGTCCTTCACACCACTCATCGTCTCCTCCACACTCCATGATATATTGCCCATGTGCGGCACGCACACAGTCATAATAATTCTCTACGATACCTTTATTGGGGGCCTTGGGCATCAGCCATACCCTGCCATGACTCTTTGCCGCATACTCCTCACAAACATCCCGTGTGCCATCTGTTGAGCCATCTTCGCCTATTATGACCTCAAAATCACAGTCACATTGTTGCGCAAGGATACTGTCCAGAGCCCGGCCTATTGTCTTCTCTTGATTATATGTGCAGACTATAACAGATACTCCAATCATGGCTTATAACAATATTGGGGAATCATTGACTTAATCTTTTCACAATCGGCAGCATATTCCACTGCATTGCGCCACGCATGCACATTACTGCTTGAGATTTCTGGCTTAAAGAAACGCTTCTTCAAAATATGTTGCTGCGGCATCAGGTTAAGGAATTTCTCTACCTTTGCCACCTCTGCATCATATTCCTGCACAATATCTTCAAACTGCAGTTCCAGACTCCTGCTGTCACCGTCCAATATGCTTTTAAAATGCATCTTACTCTCCCACTCCACGAAATCTTCCACGGTGTCATGAGCAAGCCATCTTAAATTGTTCTTGCAGGCATGAACATACACCGCACGCACATCGCGACTTACCACCAGGCGCTTAATGCCCGGCAGGTACGGTTCAAAGCGCGACATGTCATCGCCACAATCACCGAACACATGATCCAGCACCAGCATACCACTGCCCTTGGGGAACAACCTATTGAACAACGTATAGAGAAATTCTCTGCACAACAACTGGTATTCATCCTTTGGCATCATACGCAAAGTGAAGATGTCATTCAATCCTGAGAATCTGTTGTGCCATACATTCAGCAATGGAGCGTCACTCCGCATTCTCTGCCCTACTATTCGTTCAAAGAAAGTAAAGAACAGTGGCCGCAGTTCTTTATGTCCCTGATATACGTCTGAGTAGTATGCCGTATGAATGAAATTCTTCACTGCATCATCTGACCAGAAATCATTCACCCATGCTTCCGGCCTCATCATGTATTCAATATAGAGCAAACCTCCTGTATGCCTGCACAGGTCAAACTCTCCATATTCCATGTCACCGTCCACGCTGTTCTCCGTAAAGGCCGGTTTGGTAGCCCATACCGTACATCCATCATACTCACGCAGCAAGTCCATCACGACACTGGAACCAGAACATCCATAGCCGTCAACCGACACGAACTGACAGAACCGACACTCAGAGTCAAAGACGACCGGTTTGCCGCCATTTAGTTTCCAAGCATCGTATTCATTAAGAAAACGATTTCTATTCCTGTTTGTCACAATACCATGTGGCAAACAGTTTTTTATTATCTTACGCAGGCTATTTCTCATTTTTTATTCTGACAAACATTATGTATGACATCAGGGCACTGACAATCGTCACAAGCGAGCCCAGCAGCCAATACATCACACCTTCCGTGTTCTTGACAACCATGAGAGCCGCCAACAGCAATACGGTCTGAGCCACAAGGAACAAAACATTCCTCATGTTTGGCATCACGCCGTATTTATGTTTCATGCACACGACAACCCACAGAAGGTCAAGCACGTTGTAAACACATATACCATAAGCCAGTCCCATCAGTCCAAACACAGCATAGCATACCGTGTAGCACAGGAACATCAGCATAAAGTCAACGACATCGACAAAGAGGAACATCTTCGAGTCACCTGCGGCAAGTGGCATAAACGCCATAGGCTGCGACATGCTGCGCACGAGACACGACACGAGTGCTATCTCTAGTATCGGTATCACATCCACGAACTCATCTGTCAACAGCAGTGGCACTATGATATGTATTCCCACGAGAAATGCCACCAGCATTGGAGCCGTAAGCATCTGCAGCACGTCTATCTGCCGGCACAGTGTCAGCGAGCGTTCCTTCTTGTCTGCAAAGACGCCAGACAGACGCGGATAGAAATCTGCCGTTATGCTTGATGCGAATATTCCGAGGAATGTCGATATTATCATCGTCGTGGAAATATACAGGCCCACATCCTCCAGGCTTCCGCCGCAGTTGTTGATGAAAGCCTGAATGGCGAGCTTCGTACCGTGTTCAAGAAATCCCTGCAATACGAATGCACCGCCCAGCAGCAGCATCGGCTTTCCCGTAAGCATGAATATCCTGTCGAACCTGAGTTGCAGTGGTGTATCCTTATAAGAGAAGTGCATCACTATAAGCATCTGGCAAAACCCATAGAACAGTATTGCCGGAATCACACCCTTCATCCCATACATATAATACAACGGTATGTTTGTCAGCATGCCCACCAGTATGTTCACGGTACTGAGCGATGCAATGGCTTTCAGTTTTCGCGTGGCCTTGAGCACTGCCATCTCTCCGCAGGTCATCGTTGCCATGGCAACGGCAGGTGAAAGAACCATGAAACTCAACCAGTGTTCGCCATCGCCGAATGACATCACTGACAGCGGATATGCCAATGCAAGGCATACCAAGGCTCCAAAGACGGAAAACACCACTACCCACGTTCTGACAAGCATCACCGTCTCTTCCATTGCCGAGCGGTCGCCCGTCTTTTTCCATGTCTCGTATGCCACGGATATCTCCCTGACACCGCTCTGGTCCATTCCCAGGTTGGTACTTTCGTGTATCAGCTCACGCGTTTCATTAAATATGGCACTGAGTCCGACACCTGCCGGACCCAGGAACATCGCCACCAATTTCGTGCGAACCAGATTGAGAAGTATGTTCAATGCCTGAACGCTGCCAAACAGCGTCGTAGCCTTGAATATGTTTTTATATTTACTGTTCATTTATCCATTCGTATGTGTCGTAACACAGTGCCCTGGCTCCAAAACCTTCTTTCTGAAACAACAGGTTCCTGTTCAGCGTATAGCTGTCTGCTTCTGTTGACTTGCCAAAATCGAGATACCTCTGCTTCTGAAAACCATGCAGCAGAAAATCCACAGCGGCATCGACAGCCCCCATTCGTTTTCCCTCCTGCGTTGCAGATATATACTGAGTGTGCACCACCTGACTCGTGACATACGCCACGATGCCTCCTACCATCACGCCGTCTTTCGTTGCCGACACAAGGAGTACATTGTCAGGGAAACGGTTGTTCAGCAGCGTTATCTCTTCAAGCGTATGCACAGGTTTTGCGTCATGTTTCTGCAACAGGTTGTCACTGAGTATTGGCCAAAAGGCCGCAAAGTCCTTGCTAAACTCCACCTTCAGACCATTCTTCGCAGCGTTTCTCAGCCCGTATTTGCGACTCTCGCGCCATTTCAACGCATTGTGCATGTCTATCACTGACGACACGTCACGCTCCGCGATTCTGTAATTTCTGAATACTGTGTGCATGGCATACAGCGGTTCGTCTGAAGTCTGTGTGCAGTAAATCCACGGTAACGCCTTATATACCACCCTTCTTATTCTGTTTTGTGCAAGAAACAAGCGCAGCGCCTCAAACATCTCTATCACAACCGATGTAACCTGGCGGCATCCTATTACGAGTCCCCCGTACGTCAGTCCCTGATGCGAATAAAGCGTATCATCCTTTATGTTCGCCGGTAGCAAGCCCACAAGTTTTCCTTCCTGACGGAACATCAGCGAGCAGTCACAGAAGCGATCACTATGATAGTCCATATAGTCACGCAGAAAAAGGAATGTTCCGTTTTTTGACTTGCTCACGAAATCATCCCATTCACATTTTCTGTCTTGAGTATATCTATTAACGACCACCATATTCTATAATGCTATATGCAAAGTTACTAATATTTTTCTTCATACACAAGAAAAACAATGATGATATGTCAGAAAAAATTATTATCTTTGCATTTGGTTTGCATTACTACATGATGAGAAAGAAAAGAATAATGATTCTCGGTGCCAACGCCGGGCAGGCCATCGCCATCAACGAGGCTCACCGATTGGGATACCACGTCATCTCTGCCGACATACACCCCGATGCACCGGGTCATGCCGTCAGTGACGAACAGGCATATATAGACATCACCGACCAGGACTGCGTACTGGCCGAGGCTCGCCGGCGACACATCGACGGCATAACACCATACTGGTCTGACGTGCTTGCCCCCGTGGCTGCATACGTGGCAGAGCAGTTGAGTCTGCCCGGCAACCCTACCAGCACCGTCGAAACAATGACACAGAAACAGCTGTTCCGTCAACTTCTCGCCAAAGGCGGTTTCCCCACCCCAAAAGCTAAGGGATGCCGTACCGTGGAAGAGGCCGTCAGTTTCTTCAGCACCGTCAATGCTCCTGCAATGCTCAAGCCTATTGATTCTTCAGGCAGCAGAGGGGTTTTTCGCGTGTGCAGCGCAGCCGACATACGAATGCACTTCGACGAGGCTCTCGCCCACTCCACACTGGGTAGTGTGATATTGGAGGAATTTATCGAGACCGACCTGCCCCAGCAAGACGGCGATATCTTCGTCATCGACGGCAAGGTGGTACTCTGGGGAATATGTGAGCAACACAAGGACGTGCGCCTTGCACCCTACACTCCCGCAGCGCTGCTGCTGCCCTCAGGCATCGACCATGACACCGATGCAAAGGCAAAGCGCCTGATACAGGATGTCATCACTGCCCTTGACTTCCGCACAGGGCCCTGCAACGTAGAGTACATAGTGTCGCGTGACGGCCGCATCTTCATCCTCGACATTGGCCCTCGAAACGGCGGCAACATGATTCCGCAGGTGATACGCCGTGCCACAGGGCACAACGTCACCGCCATGACACTACAGGCTGCCGTTGGCGACGACATCGCAATGAATGAGGAGCCACACAGTACATGCGCCATGAGCATGGTGGTACATGCCGACCATGACGGTACACTCGGCGGGATAACTCTCGCCCAGTCACTGCAGCACCGTCTTTCTGACTGTCTGTATATGAGGCATGAGGGCGACCCCGTAAGGCAGTTTCACAACAGCAGCGACACCATTGCCTTCATGACTTTCTCCTTTGACAGCAGGGAAGAAATGCTCTCAGCACTCGACAAAAATCCAGTCAACGTGTGCGTAAGGTGAAGGAAGGGATTTATGTCGATATTTTCCTATAATCGAGTGATGCTATTTGTGAACAAATGGCGCATGCTTTCGCCTGTCGAAATAGAGAGAGTCAGTCGAAATTTCCACCAATATAATTCGCATATCTACAAACTAAGAAATCCCTAATCGGGTCATGACGGTGTAATATGCACCATTTTACGCTCTAAAAGCAAACAGTTTGCATGGTAATAGATATCATATTATACTGTAAAAGATATCATATTACAAGGTAAAAGATGCCCTATTACGATGCAAACTTAAAGAGCAGACTCTTTGTTTTTTCTTTACCTCTTGATATTCAGCCTCTTGCTAAAAACAAAAATCCTTGCGATATTTCAGCCCGAAAGAAACTTTCATGACTGCTATCGCAAGGAAATGTCAGTTAAATACTGACTCTATCTTATGTTTATCACTTTATTTTCTTAATTCCGTCATGGATATATATTCTACTGGCAGACATATCGGAAACCATTTTTCCGTCGAGGGTAAAGATTCCTTTCTGTGATGTGCGGTTTGCCTCAGATGCCTGTACTCCTACAACGGCGGTGGCACTCTGAAGCACAACCTCGGCAGAGACATCGGAAAGACCGCCGTACTCATTGACAGACTGCACCGTAATGACATAGCCTTCCTCACCTACATAACGGCAGTCGGTAGGGAATGCCACAGCCTTGCCATTGACCGTAACGACATAACATATAGCATAGTCGTCCTTCGTCCATGTGGCTACATTGCCGTTGACGGCGACAACAGGCTGAGAGGTTTTCTCTACTACGGGCATTGGATTCCAGTAGCCGGTTGCTGACGATGAACCGTCGCCAGAGAGCACGTTGTCAATAGTGTATTGCAGTACCTCGTCGTCAGTCAGTTTGTTCTTTGCCTTGCCCCAAACCTTCGTCCCGTTCTCGGTGTAGTAGTAATCCTCACGCGACACAGCCTTTGAACCACTGAAGGCGTAGCCGTTGGCATCGTGGAAATCATATACCGCCCACAGAGCCGGCAGGCCTCCCATCGTTTCATACCACAGCGAATCGTTTGGCTGCAGTTCCATCTGCGTGTGCAGGAAGACGGTCTTTGGCTTCTCGTGCCACGGACGACCGAGCCATATAGAACCAGTCTGTGCATCGAAGTAACTTGAGGTGATGCGTGTATTGTTGAATACATATCCCCACCGTGTAGCCTCCGGATGGTTTGGTGCCACGATGAATCCGCCTGTCTTGCGGTTGATGTCGAGCGTACATCCCTCAAACCACACATCACTTGCGCCATATATGAAGTCAACGGCACCATGTATCTCTGAGTTATTCCAGAAGGAACGGTTGTATGTTCCACCGTTGTAATAGGTGTCTTGGTAAGAGCGTGTGCGAATATTATTCAGTACGGCACGGTCGCCAGAGATATTGAAGCACAATGCCTGCGGACCTTCCATCTTCTTCTTAGTCCAGTTCTCATTGTCAACGGTAAGGTTCTCCATGTGGAAATCTGTACCCGCTGCCTGTACCTCTACTGCAGCACCTGCACCAATATGATACCATACCTTCGAGTGGTCAGAAGCTACAGAACCATCAAGACGGTCGGTAGCAATGATAACATTATCACGACTCTGACCTATGATATGCACGTTTGGCTTGTTGATGCACACTATGCGGCAGGAGTCATACTCATTGATGCCGCCGGCTATGCGCTCGGTCGCTGAACCGGAGTTTGAGGTCATGTCGGTATAGCGTGTGCCGTAACTGTCGTTGAATGTATAGTTAGGGTCACGATAGTAGCCGTTTCTTACATATATAAGATATGGAACTGTACCGTCACTTGGTGCTGCATCAATGGCATTCTGAATGGAACGATACTGGCGCGGCATGTCTCCCGTAGCCTCAATGAACTCTGCTTTCTTGATGTCAAGCTGTGTCAGCGTGCCGTCAACGATGGCATCATACGTGCGAGCCGTCGGTTTCTTGCGGTCCATGACAGTGAAAGAGAAACTGCAGGCATCTGCAGCATTGCCGTTTCTGTCCTCTACGAAACCTGCAGGAACGTTCACTGTATATACAGCACCATACTGAAGGTTGGCGTACGGGAAAGAAATAGACTTGCTGGCAAAGACTGGAGAAGCAGCCTTCACGTCACTGCCGCTGCCGAGTGTCACCTGTGCATCAGTTGATGCAGACTGTATGCGCTCTGAATATGTAATGGTTATGGTACCGCTTGCAGAGACACCGGCTGCACCGTTCTGAGGCAATGTGCTGACTACAGAAGGATTCTGACCGTCATCCTCTGCCACAGGGTCGCCAAGGATATACACGTTGCCTATGCCGCTCTCTGAGTGTTCACAGTACGATAGTCCGCCAAAGGTCTGGTCTGCCGGGTATGCCGTCGACAGTTTCTCGTCACCTACCCCGGTGATGCGGATATAAACCGTTTCCTGGTCGATGGCTTTTGCTGGCAGATTAAACTCCAAAGACTTGACAACATTGGCGGTCATGTCCCATGCAGCACCGCTGATGTCGGTATAGTTAACGCCGTCGGTTGAATACATCGCCTTATAAGACTTGTTGGCCATGTTCTTTGCAGCCATGTCACCTACGAATGTCGCAGAGGTGAAGTTCTTCGTTGAGAACTGATACTGCCATGCAATGTCGCTGGTGAGGTAGCCGTTCTGATAAAGACCGTTGATGCCCGTAAGCACCACGTTCTCACGATTACGCACTACAGGAGTACCTGTGCTCTGACTATATACGAGAGAACCGTCAGACACTTTCACGATGCTGCACTTGGCATTGCGGTTGTCGTCCCATGTCACGTCTGCAGAGAATGGATAGCCCGATGTATTCTTGTATGCGTAACTTTGAGTGCTGCTTGCATCAAACACCGCTATGAATCCCTGCACCTCGAAGTTTGCAGCAAGCTGCATATCCCTGTCAACGGTAACGGTGCGTGTGGCAGTTGTCACATTGTTGTTCTCATATTCATCCGTCCAGCCATTGAACTTCAGAATCTTTGACTCGTTGGCTGTAGCAGTGATGACTGTTCCCTCCTCATATTTTCCTGCATGATCGTTAGGAGCAAGCGTAACTGAACCTATCTTTTTATCAAGGTCATTGGAAATCTTGGTTGTCACGGTATAGACATTAACGGGTTCAAATACAGCCGTAACATTATGGTCGGCATCCATCGTGATGGTTGTCTGAGCGTCAGTAGAGATTGTTGCGCCGTTCTCCTGCCACTCTGCAAAGGCATATCCAAAGCTTGGTGCAGCAGAAAGAACTACTTCCTTTCCTTCCTTGTAGCTGTCCATCATTGGGTCAACAGTAATGGTACCGGCATCAGCAGGACTGACAGTGGTACCCAACTCATACTTGGTAGTGGATGTTGGTGCGCCCGAGAGTGTGCCTGATATTACGACGTTGCGGAGCATCAAGGTCTTGCTGCTGCCAAAACCAAGCATGTTAAGGTCTATTATGAGTGGATTGTCAACCGTTGCGCCGATACCGGAAATCTCTCCATTGAAAGTGTTGATATTTACATCCTGCGTCTTGTCGGTATTAAGAACATAACTTGCATCGGTAACGCTGACAGATGTAGTACCACTCTTAGCGGTAACGCTGACAGAACCACCATTGGTTCCTGCGCGAGCGCCCTGGAAAGAGAATCCTGTCGGCACAAAGGTAAAGCCGTCGGCAGGTGTTATGCTGAAACGTATGGCATTGGCATCAGTTGCAGAAGAACCCGTACCGGTGCTGACAGCATTGAACTTTGCGAATGTTTGTCCGTTGGCATCGCCACCAGTATAGTTGCGTGTGCCGCCATCTGTGATTTCCGAACCGAGAGAATAGGTGATGTTGGTAAAGCCTACGGCCATAGCGGCATCACTCAGACTGTAGTCACGAGGTGCTGCAGTATTGAAAGGATAGTTGATGTCGCCGGCAATGGTAACGACATTGGCGCCCTCATCAGCAATGGTTCCGTGAAGCGTTACATCTGAAACGCATAGGAATTTGCCGGTAATGGCAGAGGAGATATTATTCAACCAGGGATATATACGAATGTATATGCTCTCACCTTCACCAAGTTCCTTGACGACATCCTTGCTTACACTTACCTGCTGCTTGTTGGTCAAGCTAAGTTTCTCGTCAATGAGCGTAGGGTCTGAGAAATCTGATTTGGTGGAATAGTAGGCATGGTAACTTACAGTATTGCCTCCCCACCCCATTACATTGAAACTTATCTTGTCAAGATTGAATACTTTTTCTGAAGGAACAGTAGCCTTGAACTCTATGTAACGTGTTGACACTTCGTCAATCTCGCCGGCAGGCCATGTGCTTCCATCTATGTCGAAGTATGCCATTGTCACATTCTCTACATTCGTTGGCGAAACTATTCCCTTTACTGCCATGCTACTTGTCTTTACCTCTGAGGCAGTAAGACTTGTTGACTCGCCCGTCAATGCTGTGCTGTGCAAAGGCCATACGCAGGTTGTTTCTTCACCGCCAGCAAGGCTTATGCCGCTTACTGCAAGGTCGAGTTGTTTCTGATTGGTACCGTCGGTTACTGTCAGCGTACCTGTTTTCGCTCCTGCCTCAGAAATGTTTGCACGGACATAGATTGTTGAAATAAGACTGGAACCAGTGTAAGGCACTTCCAATGACTGCACCCACACACTCTTGTCAGTAGAGATTTTGAAACCGTCAGTGACACTGAATGTCATCGTGCCTGTCTCAGAAGCAAGTCCGAAGGCACTGACACTGTACTCCTTCGTAACGTTCATGCCCACATAACCCTCGCCAAGGTCACCTGAAATCGGATTAAAAGAGATATCATTGCTTACGATTGCATCTGCTGCCAAAGCCTGAAGCACTGCTTTTTTCTTCGCATCCGTCTCTGATGCAGCCTGATTTATGAGCAGTTGTGCAAAGGTACGTGCTATAAGTGTAGCACCGAGCAACTGAGGATGCGTGCCGTCATCATTACAGAAGATATTCTCCGTGCAATAAGTATCTCCATAACTTTCGTATAAATTGGCTGTCTCTGCTGTGAGATCAAGGAACGGAACATCATCAAACTCATCTGCCACGGCCTTTGCTTGCGCAACATAGTCGTAAGTATCGTCTGTAGCAGGAACAGAATTCTTTTCTGAATATGTCTTGCCATCACACAGGGTAAAACTATCACCGAGGTCATGACGGCCGTTACGGCGTATTTTGCCATTCTCAAAAAACTTACGGCAGATAGGTCCTACAACAATTGGTGTAACACCCATCGCCTTCGCTTCCGTGATGTACTTACGGATATAAGTCTTGAATGTTCCTGAGGCCGTAGTACCACGGTAATCCACCTCCGTACCCGTACCCATCAGATTGTGATATGCCTGCACGGTGTCACCGTCGGCACCGCCATTCTTTTCATCATTGTGGGCAAACTGGATGAGCAGGTAATCACCTGACTGCATCTCGTCGTTGCCACCCGTTACCATAGTTGGCCAATAGGCTAACTCCTTATAGAAGGACTTACTCGACGCACCAGACTTGCCACGGTTGTTCACTGTAACATTGTCTGTATTAAAGAACTGCTGCAACATCTGAGCCCAACCGCGCTTGTCGGTGGAGCCGTCTGTGGCATAGTTTGCCATGGTGGAATCACCAATGGTGTGTAATTTTTTCTTTGCTAACGTGATTGTAGGCACACTGATAATAACTGCCACAACCAATGAAAGCAATTTCATTAAGGTTACTTTGCTGATCATAAATAGTTTTTGTTTGATTGATTTAGAATGATTCTGGTTGCAAAGTTACCTTTTATTTTTATCTGCGGGGTTTAAGAAAATCCCAAAATAGTGGTGAAAAATTTTCCACCATAGGGGGAAATTTATCTCAACCTGCGTTCTGCACCCTTGCGCGGTATTCGCTTGGCGACATGCCTTCGGAAAACTTAAAGCATTTTGAGAAATACTTGGGGTCAGAAAATCCACAGCCGTAGGCAATCTCGTTGACACTGCGCATGGTGGTGGCAAGCAACTGCTTGGCTCGCTTCATTCGTGCCTCCTTCAAGAAGTCTGCCGGCGTTACACCCATGAGTTGCTTCATTCTGCGGTTGAGCGATGAACGGCTCGTGGCGGTGGCCAATGCCATCTCGTCAACTCCCACGTCGCTGTTGCTCATGTTGTGGTCAACAAACTGCAACACGCGCTGCATGAAGGCCTCGTCTTCCTCGTTGACAATGACAAGAGGCGACTGAGAGGCATCCACCTCGTCTGTATCGCTATACTGTGACTCATGCCCGGCATGGCTATCATTATTCACCACTCCTCCTTCTTCAGAACTTGGAGAAGAATCGTCCTCATCATTCATCTTTTCAAGCAGGGAGAGGTATTTACGAAGGTTTTCCTCACGCTGCCGTCTAAGTTCTTTGATGTGCATGTAGGTGTATGTGACGCCTCCCACCACTGCTGCTATCAACAGGACATAGAGCAGGCGTGCCCACCACGTTTCCCAGAGCATGGGTTCTACGATGATGGTGAGTGTGCGGGTGTTGTCGGCCCAAAGGCCCTCGGCATTGGTGGAACGCACCTCAAGGGTGTATGTACCCGGTGACAGGTTATAGAGCGTCAGCGCACGGTTTTCTGACGGCACCGACCATGCTGCGCTGTCTGAGCGCTGCCACCAATGGCGTTGTTCTGTCACGCGCGTAACATAACGTATGTTGGCGTTGTCCGAATAGTCAAGGGCAGCATAGCGCACTGTGACGTCGCGTTCTCCCGAGGTAAGGCGCAGAGTGTCGCATTTGTCGGCTGAATAGTCGGGGGGCAGATTCGGCAGATTGAACGCAGTGAATGCGATACGCGGCACATACGGACGCAAGTGAAAGGCTTGTTCGGATATCACCATCACTCCATTTTCGAGCGACAGCAGCCAGCGTCCATCTGGCAACAGCAGCGGTTCGGCATCAGAGAAGTGTGATGCAGTGGAGAAGAACATGTCGTTGAAATTCTCTATCGTACCTAAGTCTGCATTGAGGCGCGTCAGTTGGTTATTGCACTGTATGAGTATCTCGTCACCTACCTCGGTCATTGCCAGGGCGGCATCAGAGCCCATGCCGTTGTCAGTGTTGTAATGTTTGAATTCAAACTGCTTAGCTGTCAGGTCGTCGGTCAACAGCATGTTGACTCCACCGCTCTCACTGGAGACGAAAAGCCTGCCCTTACGGTCTATCAGCATGTCCATGACGGCACTGCAAGACAGACTTGACTCACGCATTGACTCACGCTGGTGCATGGTAAACGTGACCTTGCGCGGATCGCCCTCCACGCCTGCTATGACAATCAAACCCTCTGTGGTGGTGGCGAGCATCAACCCTCCCTTGGTCATCATAACGCGACGCATGAGCAATGCATTACGGGGATAAGTGGTGAAGGTGTTTTCTCTGTTAGCGAAGCGTATGTCGGCTGCAGGGGCGGTGGGATTAAGCACCAGATTCAATCCTCCACCCTGTGTGGCTATCCACAATCGACCATGACTGTCTTCCTGGAAACTGTATATGTCATTGCTGCCTATGCTCCGTCCAGCCTTTATTTCCGCCGCCGTGCCCTTGATGAAACTCTCCATGTCAAACACTCCGTCGGATGTCTCACGCAAGCGGAACAGTCCATTTGGCTTGGTACCCACCCATATCAAACCGTTTTTCTGCTGGAATACGGAATAGATGGGATAGAACTCTGTCTGTTCACGGTGCAGACGTCCGTCACGCCCAAGGTAGCCTATAAGGTTCAGCGTACTGTCAAGGACTGCAAGCACATTGGTGTCGCGGGTTCCTATCCATATACGCTTCTTGCGGTCGCAATACATGGCACGGACAGTACTGCGCGGTATCACATCGAGAAATTGTGCCGGCTGTCGCACCTGTGACACCTTTGATACGCCAAAGCGTTCCATAAACCAATGGTTCTTCTGCGAATCCTGCATGTACTGGCGTATGTCTTCAAGTGATATGTCGCCATACTGATAGTTGCGCAGTTGTTTATACAGCAAGGCATCACTGTTCATGCGGGCAAGATAGCGCTCTGCCAATGCTCTGTCAACTGCCTCAAACTTATACGTAGAGAGATTGAAGCGCCACACAACTTCGTTGATGACACAATAGATATTGTCGTCTTCACCAAGAAGCATGTTGCGTATGCGGTCTGAGGTCAGATTGTTTCCGTCGCCGGGTTTCGACTTGAACACGGCAAACTCATAACCATCGAAACGGTTGAGGCCGTTCCATGTAGAGAACCACATGAAGCCACGCTTGTCCTGTAGCATTTTAGTTACATGCCACTGCGACATACCGCTGTGATCGTCGTAGTGAACGTGGCGATAAGTTTCCTCTGCCTCCACAATGATACTGAGGCAGAGAGAAATAAGTAACACTATGATTGTTCTTGTGGTTTTCATTGTCTTATAATAGTTAGTATATCGGGGGCCTATAACACAAAACCGCTGAGTATCCGGCCGCATTTTTTTACAGTACCGTCAGACTGTGGTTTTTGTTCACGACGCGCGGAAAAGAAATGCACGTCGGTGAAGGTATCTACTGGCGACACTATGACTTTCTCCTCGCAAACACCTGCATCTTTCAACTGCTGAAGGTTTATTGCCTTGAGGTCGATGTGCGGTTTTCTTTTCTGTATGGTGTAACGTTCCATCGGGAATCCGGCATTAATGAATTGTTCCACCACCTCTTGCCCCACTTCAAAACTGTCCTGACTGATGCCAGGACCTATTGCGGCAGAGCACTGGCATGGATCTGTGCTGTATGTCTGCATCATCATGGCTATTGCCTTCTCCACAATACGTTTCACGGTACCCTTCCAACCTGCATGTATGGCGGCGGCAACGTGATGCTCTGGGTCATAAACAACTACAGGAATACAGTCGGCGGTACTGATACCTATAGCCACGCCTCGCTGATTGCTCAGCACTGCATCGATTCCCTCAAGGTTCGCTCTGCGTTCTTCCGCAGGCATGGCAAGCATCCGTTCATCTATGACGGCTATGCGGTCGGTGTGCGTCTGGTGAGGATATACCAGCCCCGTTGCCCTAACCGGCAATGCCGAGAGTAGCAGTGCACTGTCACGTCCCACAGAACGGTCGGTGGTGAACGCTGTTATGTCTTTTCCTAAATCGTAATAAATCATACACTATGCCACTGGTGAAGCATCATACATATTCGAAGTCTTCGAGGTCTTCTACATCCTCCTCGTCTATGTATTCTATGTCATCGGTATCCTCGTCAGTCGTGAGACCTATTTCTTCATCTGCCATGCGGTCTTCATCCATGACCTCAGCCGCAAGGTATGACAAATCCTTGTCACGATGCACAAGTGTCTGTTCTGCTATGACACCCTTTATTTTGTTCGACTCGCTGTTGAGCTCTTGCCACAGTATGTCCTTGAGTTCTTCCAATCCCATGCCCGTGACAGCAGAGATGAATACCACCTGTAGGTCATCGGGCAAATCATGCCGCAGCATCTCTATAAGTTCGTCGTCAAGCAGGTCACACTTCGTCACAGCCAGTACACGGTGTTTGTCAAGCATCTCTGGATTGAACTGCGCCAGTTCGTTGAGCAACAATTCATATTCCCGCTTGATGTCGTCGGTATCGCCCGGCACCATGAAAAGAAGCAGTGAGTTGCGCTCTATGTGGCGCAGGAAACGAAGTCCGAGACCTTTGCCTTCTGATGCTCCTTCTATTATTCCTGGTATGTCGGCCATGACAAACGACTGGTGGTCACGGTAACTGACAATACCGAGTGAGGGTTCAAGCGTAGTGAAGGGATAGTTGGCAATCTTCGGCTTTGCAGCAGAGAGGGCCGACAAGAGTGTTGACTTTCCTGCGTTGGGCAGTCCCACCAATCCAACGTCAGCCAAGAGTTTCAACTCCATGATGACAGTCATCTCCTGCATGGGTTCGCCAGGCTGGGCATAACGTGGTGCTTGGTTAGTGGCTGTGCGGAACTGGAAATTGCCCAATCCACCGCGGCCACCTTTCAAAAGCACTACCTCCTGACCGTCTTCCATCACATCGCAGACATACTTTCCTGTTTCGGCATTATACACCACCGTACCGCACGGCACGTCAACATAGATATCCTTACCATCGGTGCCGTGACACTTGTCACGACCACCGTTGCCTCCATGCTCTGCAAAGATATGACGCTGATAGCGCAGGTGAAGCAACGTCCAGTAGTTATGGTTACCGCGCAAGATGATGCTGCCGCCCTTACCACCGTCGCCACCATCGGGACCGCCGTTGGGATTATACTTGATATGCTTAAGGTGCATACTACCCTTGCCGCCCTTTCCTGAACGACATTGTATCTTTACGTAATCAACGAAATTACTTTCCATAGAACCTATATTGTGATATATCAGATACAAAATTACGAAAATAATTTCATTCTGTCAAATTTTTTATTTCGTTTCTGTTCATATCATGCAAATAAATATTACAAAAACAGATTAAGACCAGTTGCACTGATTATAATTCAAGCAATTCGTGCAACTGGTCTTAATCTGTTGTATGCTACATATTAATCACCCATTTATCATCTTGCGACTGGCATCTATTCTAAGGAATATAAACAGTAGAAGGGTGAAGCCCCATAATGACGAGCCACCGTAACTGAAGAATGGCAACGGTATGCCTATGACAGGGGTAAGGCCAAGCACCATGCCGACATTAATAAACAAGTGGAATAGGAAGATGCTGACTACACAATATCCATAGACTCGTCCAAAGGTGTGGGGCTGACGCTCTGCCACATAAATAAGACGGAGAATCAGAAACAGGAAAACCAACAAGACAGCGGCAGAACCTGCAAAACCTTCCTCTTCACCAACCGTACAGAAAATGAAGTCTGTCTCCTGCTCTGGCACAAACTTCAATTTCGTCTGCGTACCATTGAGGAATCCTTTTCCCAGCAGTCCACCGGAACCTATGGCAATCTCACTCTGATGCACGTTGTAGCCTGCACCAGCAAGATCTTCTTCAAGTCCAAGAAGTACGTTGATACGCACACGCTGGTGAGGTTCCATGATATTGTTCAATACGTATGAAGCGGAGAAGAAAAAGACTACAGAACCAATCGTGAACAGTGTTATAAAAAGATACTCACGCATACGGGTACTTACCAACAGCCATATAAGATAGCCTATGGTAGCAACAACAATTATACATTGAACCCACAGTACGTCAAACGGAATGATAAACTGTGCGAAAAGCAATGCGAGCAGCGTTACTCCAAGAGATATGCCTATGATTAAACGGGCTTCACGCAATGCCTTGCAATACACCAGGACCAACAACGAGGTGAATACCTGTATCAGTATCATCACCACGAACGGACCAACATGGGTAGGGGTATCTAACAATAAGGGGTTTGCGAAACGAAGTCCTATTACGAAATATGCTACCATGGCAATACCCGTGAAAAGGAAACTGCCTGTCATGCCTTCTCTATATAGCATCAGAAAGAAAGAAGCATAAACCAATGCCGAGCCAGTCTCTTTCTGCATGACGATAAGTAACATAGGCAGTACTACCATGCCTATGACCTTAACTAAGTCTTGCCAACGATCTAAGCTAAATTTATATCCTGCCATAAACTTAGCTACTGCCAATGCCGTAGCAAATTTTGCGAATTCAGCTGGTTGCAGACGCAACGGCCCCATCACTATCCATGAACGGGAACCTTTGATTTCATGGGGATTAAATATTGTCAGGAAAAGCAATAGAAGCAATGCGACATAGATAGCATAAGCAAAGGTTTCATAAAGTTTGTTGTCTATTAACAGAAGACATGTGCCGAGCATAATACTCGTGACAATCCAAACAATCTGCATACCTGAACGTGTGTCAAGTGAGAACAGATCTGTATTATCAACCGAATAGGTGGCTCCGCACACACTTATCCAACCAAATGCCAATAATATTATGTATGCAATAACAGTGTACCAGTCTATGGAACGTATTACAGAGTTCTTTTGCTTCATTACTATTACAAAAAAAGGAGTCTGGCAGTTAAGGAATTAAGGAGTTAAGACACAACTCTTGAATTATTGATTCTAAAGCATTTGTCTTAACTCCTTAATTACTTATCTACTATAACTCCTAATAAAATCTTTACTTCTTAATTGTCTTCAATGCATTCTGTGCATTCTCATCCTCAGGATCAATGTTGAGTATCCTGTTCCACCATACACGAGCTGTCTTCAAATCATGACGAGTGAAGTATGCAACAGATGCGAGATAACGGCATGCCTCTATCTCCATGCTCTTCAACTGATCAGTCTGCTCTTCCTTGGAAACACAGTAGTCATACAATTTCTGATAGTATGGCTCGGCAAGACACTGAGTATTATCTGGATCAAAATATGCGTATGTCCAACGTGCATGAGTGTAAAGAACGTAGTGCAAATTCTCCCAGTTTGGATATTCCGTTTCAAGTTGATCGTACACATTGAACATCTGCTTTATAACCGTCAACTTTTCATCTCCTTGCAAAGCATCCTGCCAATCACGATAGATAGCCGCATACTGATAAAGCATATATGCCTTGTCTGAAGATGGATACTTCTCCATAAATATCTTGTAAAGATCAAGTGCTTCCTTGAAACGCTGTTCTGCCTTCAAAGCATCAATGCGACGGTTGAGAGTCTGACGTATCTGACCATCCATCTGAGGTACGAAATAGTCCGTACAACTTGGTATCTTAGCATATGTAGCAAACGCATCATCCACCTGAGAAAGACCAAGGTAGCAAGAACCTAAAGAGAAATAATCCACAGAATTCACAGAGTCTTTAGCAGACTCAAACCATATCTTACCATGCTCAAGTGCTTCTGCATACATACCTGAACGTGTGGCACTCCAGAAATACAGACGATCGAAACCTTTGTTGTCTGGGAAACGCTGAGTACCAATCAAGCAAAGTTCCATACACTTGATATCATCCTGACTCCAGTAACAGTTCTGTACGAACTGAATCAACTGGTTCATCGTCAATGTATGAGGATCTACGCTCTCCATCGCAGCAGCAGCTTCTGCATCCATACCCTTCTTATTGTAGAGGGTTGCCAACTCAATATCTACATTGTAACCAGGTACAGCAAGACGTAACTCTTCAAGCTTGGCCTTAGCCTTCTCCATATCATTACGGGACATTACCGTTGCATACTTTACATATGGTATCGGATTGAGAGAATCAACGGCAATCGCTTTTTCAAACCAAAGACACGCTGAATCTACATCCCACTCACCATACATGTCACCTTTCAAAATGAAAGCTGGAGAGAACTCATCATCAATAGCGAAAGCCTTGTCTAAGAAACGACGAGTCTTTTCACGCTCATTATTACGGAAATATGCACGTGCTATCGCTGTCTGCATATCTGCCTCATCATTGAATCGAGCGGACAATTCATTAGCAATAGTGTCAGCTTGAGTTGAATACTTGTGAAGCACTACTGCCAAAGCTGCTTGAACAGCATCAGCTTCTTTTGACATCTTCTGAGCAACTGACGTTTTAGCTACCTTTGACTTCTTTTTCTTCTTGTCTGACTTACCAGACTTGTCTGATTCATCAGAAGAAGATGACTCTGTAGAACTTACAGTGTTATCTGTATTATCTACACCAGTATTATCATCATTCGATACTTCTGTAGAAGCAGTTTCCGTAGATACATTTTCTGTCGATTCTGAGACATTGGATGACTCCGTTTGAGCAGAATTATCTGGTTGCTCAGTGCTTACCGCAGTATCTGTATCATCTGACTGGTTGTTATATACCCTATTCAGAGCCACATCTGCGCTTACTGAGCAGACGAAAAGCGTGAAAAGCAGTGCTATTATGATATGTAATCTATTGAATGTCATACTTACGACTGTAACCTTAAAGATTATTAAGCGATTATATTATCTCTTCTTATGTTGCTTGGCAATTCTCTTTGCATACTTGGCATTATACTTCTCCACTGCACGCAACTGACGACTCCTATAACGATTGTCATGACGATCGTGGATAGCCTTAACCGTCTTAGGATCACGACGGAGCTTACCAATCTTGTACTGAACACCAAAGTTTAGCGACTCATACAAGTGCAACTTATCCGTAATTGATACGGTATTGAAGCCTCTTATATCATACATCTCATTCTGAGCCATGAAATAGACTTCAGGATTGAAGAATACAGAAACACCCTTCTTTCCTATCGGATAAGCAAGTTTGAAACCACCATTGACACCAATATACCAATGATCAGTATCATCAAACTGAGGTGAAGAATTGTAACCACCATCAAATGCCGGTTCAGAAGTAGCAACAGAATACTCCTGTGAAGCCAACCACATGAATGCAGGACCTACATAAGCATGAAGCTCAAACTTACGCTTGTTCATACGACCAGCACAGAGGTTCATCAAGTTTGCCTCTGCTGTAAGTGCACCAAATACATTTCTGCGATTAACCTTTACGAGACCATTACGTCCTGTTGACCACATAGAACCATCTTCTCTTCTATAATGAGCATTATAAGGCAACAACTCATTACGGCTAGTATTCATGAGATTCATACTACCACGTATGCCGAGGTATGTATTGAACGTGTAGTCAAACCAACCTTGGAGATTCCATTCAAAATCACCTGCACCCCAGTCACTATAACGACGTGAAAGCATCGGAATACCGCCACCTACACCTACACGAACACCCTTGTTAACTTTGTAAGTATAGTGCTGAACAGCATCCATCTCCTCAACCGGACGATAGTGAGGGCTGCGTACCATCACTGTAAGACCAAGATTAAGAGACATGTGGTTCATGTCATGTATCTCCTCGTTCTGACGATATACACTGTGAGAATAACGTGGCTCTATGAACAACTGCAAATCAGGATTGATGTAGCCATAGAAATGAGCACCAAAGCTATATGACTCCGTACCAACACGATATTTCTCTATGAAAGTACGCTTATACTTTGACAACGTACCATAACCTATACCAAAGAAAGCATAGCCACCAAACGGCTGGTTCCAGCTGAATGACTTATAGAAGAAACCAAATGGATTAAACAAAGCCTCTGCACGGATACCCATATAGTGAGTATTGAACGTCTCAGTCATATCACCATAAGGACCTACTGGCACATTACCCAATCCTTCATATTTGATTTCCTCACGCTTTGCAATTTGTGTAAAACCAGAGAAACGGAAACCCAATACAGGAGACCACCACTTACCTATGCTGATGGTTGTTGTATGACCTGTAGAAGATGTGAAACTCAAATCCTTAATAGCCGTTTCTGTCCAGTTGAGACCGCCAGCAAATTCAACGAACCAAGGACGACGCCACAGCTCATTAGTTTCATAAGTTTCTTCTGGGAACTTCTCCAAACGAGAGAGCATAAACTTAACACGTGCAGCCTTTGAAAGGTTGTCATTGAGGCTGAACTCGTATCCAACATTCACACCATAGAACAAATCGAAACCACGCCAGTTACGAAGGTATTCGTAATCCATCTGCGGACCACCTATACCAATATATGGTTCAACATTAAGATAGGCATGTGGACCTGTAAAAATCTTCAACTGTGCACCAGTATGTGCCTCTGGAGCAAATTTCTTCTTTCCAGTGCCATTGAAGAAAGTATAGTCTCCTCCAATACCGACGAGTGCCTGGACATCAAGCCATCTTGAAGAGTTATAACCCTCAAAATGAGTGGTAATGTCGTGCATGTAATCAAAACGTCCAGAAAAACGTGCAAGACGCAAACCACGCTGATAGTTATATCCCCAGCCGGCACCAAGACTTAAACGCAAACTGTTAAGTTTGTTCAGTCGAGTACCTACTTGACCCATAACCTGTATCAGATTCAACTTGGGCGCCAATTCAGCCTGAGGGAGTATCTGCTGATATCCAGCCGATACACCATAATACAGGTTCTGAATGATACCCTTGTAGAACTGATAGCCTTTTGGCTTGTAAAAGTCTCTTACGCTGTAGTCCAAAGCATTCACCGCATTGGTACCGCGAGCAAGGTTCTTACGTGACATTTTAATAGTGTCACGCATAGCCTGCAAGTCTTCCTCATCAAGCGTATCCAATGGATCAATCGCCTTCAGAGTAGACGGATCCAACGGATTTATCGCTGGAGCAGCCTTAATAGAATCATTACTCTGCAGTCCTAACAGCAATGCTGTCAGTGCAACCAAAACTATTTTTTTATTCATCTTTCTATTTTGATTCAGCATTATCTGTAGCATTCTCACCCTCAGCAGTCTCTGTAGAAGCCTGCTCGGTGCCTTCTGCTACTTCTTCATCATCATCACCACTAATCTCTATAACATCTTCAGAAGATGCACCAGCATCACTCTTCAGCGTCACAAGATTACTAAAGATTTGATGATAGCGTTCCTTCTTCTTCTTACTATACTTGAACTTCTCACGCAGTTTGTCGCTCACCTGGCCATCAGAGAGATACAACCACTTATATGAAGGTTCTAATTCGAAACTATGGTTAAAGAAAGCCAAATAGTTTGGAACGTAATCCGGCTTCTTAGGCTCGCCAAGACGCTGTTCCTCCAAGTCAGCTTCTAACATTCCACGGAGATACCATTTCTTTGGATTCTCATCATCCATTTCTGCTACCAACTGCTGACAAACAGCATTTGGAACATTCAGAATCTCTCGAGCTTCGGTATATATCACAGCCTTGTTGTCTGGCGCACAGCTGATGACATAATTCATAGCATCAAGAACTTCCTTCTCCTCTGCTGGTGGCAACTGATGTGTAGCATACTTAACAAAACCTTCCTTGAACTTGATATACTTCTTCAAACGTTCAACCTTAGGGTCATTGTCATTTGCAAACCAATAGTTACAATAGCTCAATGCACTATCACGCTCCTCCATCTGGAAGTAAGTGATAATCTGGTTAATCAACACCTCACGACGGTTCTTCTGTGCACGCTCGCTACGCTCACGAGTAGAAAGAGCACGCAAACGACTATTGATGAATGGTGCCAACACCTTTGCATCAGGTTTTCCCTGACGAGAGTTAAGCATAGCCATCTTGTTGGCAACATACATAGAGAACTTCACATTCTCATAACCAGGACTGCGTGTCACATGGTTATATGCAATCATTGTCAGAGTATCAAGTTCTGCAGAATCTTTGATGACAGTGTACAAGTTATAGTAGTCACCATCTGAGAAATCCTTACCCTTACCCTGCAACAAATCATGTTTGCGTACCAAATATGCAGCATAAGCCTCATCAGCATCCATGATATGCTCACGCTCGTAACGATATGTCACACGCATACGACGTTGCTGCTGCATTACAGGTTCGATAACTGTTTCGTATCCTTCAAGAGCCATGATAGCAGCATCACCACCATATCCATTAGCCCCCATATTCATACGAATCTGTTCTGCATGTCCAGGGTATCCTTCTTCCTCTACCTGTTTTGCAACATCCTCCCAAGTATATACCTTCGGGGTACCAGTATGGAAAGCTACATCAACCTTGCCCATATAGCTGCGTACTTTCTGAACAGCCACTTTGGTACGTTCCGCAGCAAGACGACGGTTAGACTCCAAACCACCTTCCGGAGATGCAGAAGCTTCTACCTTCACCTCCATCAACTGATCACCGTACGAACGCAACTCAGTAACAAGGTCCTCAAGCATTTTCTGGTTGATCGAGTCGTTGATAAGTTCTGACTTACCTACGATGAAACGAAGACGAAGATCCTGATTCTTTGTATCGTAGTTACTCTCTGCCGTAACCTGGAATTCATCTACATCCATATCAGCAGCAGCAACACCCAGATCTATGAATTTAAAAATATTCTTTCCATTACAAGATCCTGTAGCAGCAGACTGATGGAAATAGTCATTGTTAAATTCTGCCAAGACTACCTCATAAGGAATTTTGTATGTCTTTCTACGATTTGGCTTGACATATACCAAAGTAGTGTCAAGATAAACCTTCTCATCATCATATAAAAGATTAGGACTATAACAATACGCAACATTATCGTATTTCATATAATTGAAGCGCATACGCTTGTCCTGCAATTTATGATACTCATATCCCTCCATTACAACACCAGGGATATAATCAACGGTATCCTCTGTCTGACAATCGACAGACATTGGCTGAACTACAAGACGAGCCTTGCTGTTACCGTACTGTTTTGGTAAATCCACATGAATACGGAAATACATATTCTTACCATCATCAATAGGAGGAGCCGCAACAATATTGATAGTATCACGGTTCAAACCGAAGACATCAACGTTGTCAATGCGCTGTGAACCTTTGTCCATTGTACTCTTGAAACTGAACTCATATTCAGTCTGGCCCTCAACAAGAGGTATTATATGGAAGCGAGCATCCTCGATGGTAAGTTCATCCTCTGGATCATAGGTAGAGACAAGGATTGCCATATCGGGATATGCGTGCACCTTGAAATCACCATTACCTTTAGAATTTCTAAATTTAACCTTATTCTTTGCCAGAGCGTCATCCCATGCTGTCAAAACGATATTGCCTCCATCACCACGCTGAAGCACAATAGCTTCCTCGAGTGACTTCTGTACTGTTGATGCTTTGTTTGAAGTTTTGAACAGAGCATACTGCACGGTACGATAGGTTTTCTGACCAGAGGTTTCAAAATTGATGTGTATATTTGCATCTACAGCATCACCCTGCGCAAAAGCGAGAACTGAACTGAAGATGAACATCAACGAACATACTGCTATGTATGAAATACTACGCTTCATTCTTATTCTTTCTATCTAACTTGTTTGTTACTTTAAAATATAAGATATAGAAATACCCATCTTTATAGGACAAAGCATTGTTGCCCTTGAGTTTGTAGGTATTTCACCATAATGATTGTTAATACCATCTCCCTCCTTATCTATGAAATTGTAATCCTCATAGGGAGTACCAACCATATAATTACGTTCATCACGCGCAACGAATCCCAAACTGGTATGGAAATCAATCAACAGGCGTCGTGTAACCGGCCACACATAACCATATGACATACCAGCACCCATAGCATGACCGTCGTAACGCTTAGAGTATGCCTCAATATCATACTTTGTCAGTAAGCCCACTGCACCAATATAGTGGTGGAACAACGGACGTCCACCGAAATAGAGTCGCCATTCAGGTTGGAAGGCAAGCATCTTCCATTTCTTACCCATTATCTTATTTCCCCAGAAACCGTCAACAGCTAATGATGAACGTTTGTTCAGCACCAACTCGAAACCAAACGCAGGAGCTTGCATAGCGTCAAGCATAGCATTAGTGTTTATCGAAATAATCTGCGCCGAGCCTCTGGTGAAAGACAATGATGCTATTATGAGTATAAGCAGTAATTTCTTCATTTCTACTTTTCGTCTAATATCTAAACTATATTAATTCCTAATCTTTCAAGATCACTATTTCCTCCTTGCGTGCTTTGTCCAGCATCTCGGCCGTTATCTTCGTGCTAATCTTGATTGGAAGTTCTGTGCTACCGCCCCAGCGCCATCCATTTTCTTCTTTACGTATGATACCGGACTCACTTATAGACTTGCTGATATTACAGAGCACCTGTAGGTTTACCTCATAACCATTCCACAAGCATGGTAATATCATCTGAAGCACACCAGGACCATTGGTAGATGTAGTCAACAAAGTATCTGGACCATAGCATACATTCATCAATCCCAATGTTCTGTCAAACTTTACAGTCTTGTTGCTTGCATTGTCTTCTGCATTGATATGCATACGGAAAGGCATTTTGCAAGTATTCTCCGTATCATAAACCTGATAATAGAAATTCATGCTCTGCGGAATACCAGAGATACAAGCGAAGCAATCCTTTATCACGAGGTTATTCAAGTCATCAGCCTTCTGTATTTCTACACTAATGTTATAGTCACGCTGTACCTGTATCAACTGCATGGAAATGGTCTTATGTGTGCCTATCTCCAACGTATCATGTGATATACCAGCGATAGCATAGCCATTTGCCTGTCTTACATAAGAAGCTTCCTCGCCGTTTGCATTAGTGTATTCATTCCAGTCTTTCCAACCCCACCAAGGCACTTGAAGTTCGCTATAATACTCGCCATCAAACGCTCCAGTATTATAATTGAACCATGTATCCTTCATGTTGTCATAACTTGGATACTTTAATTTCTCAAAAACACTATTCTCATCTATCGTATAGTTACGAGGATCCGTACGCTGAACCATAGCTACAGTACGGAACACGCCTGAACCAAATGAGAAATGAGACTCTGTATAAGGATCTCCACTAGGTGTCCATGTAACCTTGTCACCATTCAAGTTATACGCAGTCCAATCCGTAGTATCATCCTTAAACGTAGAACGTTCCTGATCTGCAGCGGAACTTATACCTTTTGGATTTTCAACATATATCCTATTATCCTGCTTTTCAATTCGCAGGTGCTTCAGGTTATTACTCTTTCCTTTCGTTGACTCATACGTATATATATGGAGGATGTCTGTACCGCCCATAATGTCAAGCATATTGGAAAGGTCATATGTAAAATATGTGGAATCAACAAGCACCGAGCCGTAATTCTCAAACATATCCTCCTCAGTACAAGAACCGAGCAAAAGTGTCATTGGCAGAGAGCACACAGCCAAAACTGCCATCTGTAACATATTTTTACACTTCATCATTATCCTCCTTTCTTGTAACCATCAACTGAGCCTGCTCCTGTTCTGTTGCATCCTGACTGTCAACATCCTCTGATGCAGGTTCTGGAGCTTCAGTCTTTTCTTCTTCCTTTTTCTTCTTTCCCTTACTCTTCTTTTCCTTCTTAGCCTTACCCGGCTCTACTTCGAAGAGTGCCTCGCCCTGCTGTTCAGATTCAGCCTTGAGCGTTTCAATTTCCTTCCTGGTCTGTTCGATCTGCAGTTCTTTCTCCTCTGCAGTACGGACAGCGAGTACAGAATCATACACATGACGGAAATCCATATATACTACACTATATATAGAGTCTGCGATATACTTCTGCAGTGCACGTGACTCAGCATCAGAATAGAGTGAGTCCATAACGGTACGATACTGCACATCTGCATCGTAACGCCAACGATATCTCTTCTGCAGAGGATAATTACCAAATCTATATACGAACGACACATGGACGTCCTTTGGCAGAGGAATAGGATTGAACTTCCATTTCTCTGCTTTCTCTGTTATACCATAAGCATTATTCTGCTGGTCAACGTCGTACTTGTCTGTCTTGTGCATACAGAATCCCACGCTTATACCACAATCAAGGTCAAGCGAATTACCATCAGAGAACTGATACAGAGGTTTTTCGAAACCCCATGTAAAGCCAGCCTGTATAGCCTGTCCCTGACGACCGTCTATTGCATCCTTAAGAAGGAATGAATATTTGGTGTATGCGACATATCCGCCACGATAGAATACCCATGTAGGGTGACTTGGCAACATAGCACGACAAGAAAGTATCTTCTCATACCACATACGATGGTGGCTGAAGATACCAGTAGGAGTGGCACGGCGCTCACGCCAATATCCACGTCCCTCGAGTGACACCTCGAAGATGTTGTACACCACAGGCATCACAAATGTATTTTTCATTGCCGGACGATAGCGTACACCAGCCATGAACGACCAACGGTTATAGTTGCGTGCCTTTACATCGAACTCTACTGCAAGGTTCGGAATACCAATAACCCAATCCACCGCATTAGTATGCAGTGACACTCGCTCCAACAGCGACAAGGTATCAACATGGTGTCCGTCATCCATCACCGAGTGAGCGCTCACATTCAGTGACAACAACATCGCCCACGCCATAACGATGCGGCGTAGCGAAAATCCAGTGTTTTTGTAATATCTTTCCTTCATTAGTTTCCTATGAAACATTTTACGGTGTTTTCGTGCATTTTTAGTAACAATATGCAAAATTACATCTTTTTTTTAAATTACGTCGTATGTACACATGTTTTTTTATCCTCTGTTTAGATTTCTTAACATATGTCATCTATTAACTTATGTTAAATTCGCATCATTTACACTCAGACATCAGATGCTTAAACGCTTTTGGCAAGAAAGTTATGATATCGCTGGCAATCATACTCTCCTCTCCCAATTCACGGGCAGCCAAATCACCGGCATAACCATGTATATACATGGCTGTCATAGCTGCATCAACGGGAGAATAGCCGCGAGCCAACAAACCTGTCACAATACCGGTCAGCACATCGCCGCTGCCAGCCGTAGCCATGCCAGCATTCCCCGTGCTGTTGAATACTATCTGGCCATTGGGCATACATAGTGCGCTGTTATGACCTTTCAGAATAACATATCCTCTTACGCGCTGCGCCATATCGCACGCTTTCATCAGACGGTCATAATCATCAACTGGCGGGGTGTCGCACAGCCGATCCATTTCCTTTGGATGTGGCGTGAATATCAATCCCTCCGGCAACTGTTGCAGCCATGCCCTATGCGATGCCAGTATATTCAGGGCGTCGGCATCTATTACTACAGGCGACTTCGAGCTTCTTATCTGTGTCATTATAGCTATCGCTGTTCCTTCAGACTGAGCGATGCCTGGTCCTATGCCGATAGCGGAATATTTACTGCTTTCCGCAGTCTGCATTATCGTTTCGTTGTCTTTGTCAAGATCTACTATAGCCTCCGGCACACTTATCTGCAATATCTCATTGTTGCACCGCGGCGTATGCACTGTGACTTTGCCCGTACCACTGCGCAGGCAAGCCTTTGCTGCCAGCACTGCGGCTCCTGCCATGCCATAACTACCCGCCATGATAAGAGCATGCCCCATGTCGCCCTTATGTGCATAGTCGTCACGGCAACGCATCCGCTCGCGCACCATGCTTTCTTCCAGAATCGTATATTGCGCCTCGGCGTTTTTAATATAATCCTTATGCAATCCGATGTCGAGCACTCTCAGTTCACCAATATAACGCTGATTGTCTGTCAGCATCATACACAGTTTCTTCGCTCCCAACGTAAGCGTCACGTCTGCCTCGACAATATTCTGTCTTACATTATAGGTATTGTCTTCCGGCATCAGTCCGGACGGTATGTCGATGCTTATTACCTTTGCCTCCGACTGGTTGATATATTTCACCACTGCCGCGAAGCCACCTGTTAGGGGTTTGTTTATGCCGGAGCCAAACAAACCGTCTATCACAACAGTGTCAGCAGTAAGCTTTGGCGGTTCAAATTCCTGCACCACCTCTTTAAGTGCCTCGGGGTATTTTGCATTCAGTCTGTCGCGATTTACCTGACAGTCGTCAGACAACTTTCCGCTCACATTAAACAAGAAAGCGACAGCCTTCACCCCCTCCGCTCTCAGCATCCTGACCACGGCCAGTGCATCTCCTCCGTTGTTTCCCGGACCGGCAAATGCCACCACCGGTGTATTCTCATCACACATGTTGATGATCTCGCGCGTCAGTTTTGCTGCAGCTCTTTCCATAAGGTCAATAGAAGAAACAGGCTCATGTTCAATGGTGAATCTGTCCAACTCTTTTATCTGTGTGGCTGTGAATATTTTCATACGTTTATAAGTTAGTTACCAAGACGCTCAACCTTATCGTCGTTTACAAAAGTTATCTAAATTATTTCCTAATAACAAACTGATTTAATGGTCAAACATAATATTAATAATGCAAAATTACAAAAAAGAAATGAAAAATCGTAATTATTTCAAAGAATTTTCGTAATTTTGCATCAAATTTTCACACAATGGCCCAAAAGCGCATAAAGATAAAAGACAAAACCTTCGAACTCACCATTCCCGAAGCGAGTATTCTGGCAGCAGTCAAAACCGTTGCCAAAGCCATCGAGGATGACTATGCAGACAAGAACCCTGTGTTTGTCATCGTGCTGAATGGTGCCTTTGTCTTTGCCGGCGACTTGATACGCATGATTGACATCCCATGCCAGATCACCTTCACCAAGTTGTCCAGTTATGACGGAACGTCTTCAACCGGAAGGATTGCCGAGCAGCTTCCCGTCACTGACGACCTTGACGGCCGCCATGTGATAATCATTGAGGACATAGTGGAAACGGGTTACAGCATGCAGTTCCTGCTCAACCGCATACAGGAGCAGCACCCTGCCTCCGTCGAAATCTGTGCCCTGTCGCACAAACCGGAGAAGTGCAAGGTTGACGGTCTGCAAGTCAAATATGTTGGCATGACCCTGCCCGAGGCATTCATCGTGGGTTATGGACTCGACTACGACCAGCAGGGCCGTGAACTCCGCGACATCTACTCTTTGGTAGAAGACAGCGGTCAATAACCTTTGCGCTAATCACAAATACGTTTACACATTATTTATATATATATAAGGTAAAAATGAAGAATATTGTAATTTTCGGTGCCCCAGGTTCAGGCAAGGGCACACAGAGCGATAAGATTATCGCTGAGTTTGGCGTAGCACACATCTCTACCGGTGATGTACTGCGTGCAGAAATCAAGGCTGGCACAGAGCTGGGCAAGACTGCCTCTGGCTACATCAACGAGGGCAAGCTCGTTCCCGACTCTCTCATCATCGACATGCTCGCCTCTACTCTCGACAGCAAGGGCAAGGACATCCCCGGTGTTATCTTCGACGGATTCCCACGCACCATTGCACAGGCTGAAGCTCTCGACAAGATGCTCGAGGAGCGTGGCGAGAAGGTTTCCACCGTCATCGGCCTTGAGGTTGACGACGAAGAACTCATCAAGCGCATCATCGCCCGTGGCAAGACCTCTGGTCGTGCTGACGACAACGAGAAGACAGCGAAGAAGCGTCTTGACACCTACTATTCACAGACCCTTCCTCTGAAGGATTTCTACATTGCACAGGGTAAGTATGCCAAGATCAACGGCGTAGGTTCCATCGACGACATCTACGCAGCTATCAGCAAGGCCATCAAGGAAGCTTAATTTTCCTTCATACAAATAAAAAGACGCAGCCATAGTGGTTGCGCCTTTTTTATTTGTATGTATTTATACATCAAACTATTCTGACCAGATCCCCATCATCAAAACCGGTCGTTACAAGTAGAAAAGAGATACCAGCTCTCATCATCAAAAAACACGAGAACCGACATCTCCAGGAATTATTTTCCATGCATCAGACATAGCACCTCATTTGTTTTTTATCTAATACGATAGAAAATGTTCCTACAAAGTAACAAAATGAAAAAATCCCTGCGATATATCCTGCCCAAAACGATTGTCTGGTGAATGTATCGCAAGGATTCGTATTTTAGCGGGTTCTAAAAATCCCCCACTTTAAGATTTATTGTGCAAGGAAGATAGAGGCAAACACTACCCCACAGATTGCCACAACAATCAACACTGCATAGAGAACAAGCATGACAATGGTAAGGATGCCCCAATATCTAAGTATTGAATGCATATTCCTGAATGACTCATCCAGCGAATCCTGAAGATCACAGTTCAAGGCATTGCGCGTGTTTCTCACATAGTCAAACATCTTCTTGACTGGATACACATACAGCAGCGGCAGCAACACATAAATGATTCCTATAGCATATCCCGGTACTCCGTCAATGGTCGGCAGCATAAAGAAAGATACGCCCGCCATAGCCATCATAGCCGCCATTACCGCACATACTATAGAAAGAAAGTTTACCCACTTTACAGATGCCAGAAGGTTTTCTCTGATTTCTTCATTAAAAACTAATTTTTCCATAGGACTGATATATTCTTTTATAAAATTAATAATCGTCATCGTCGCCGATAGGAGACGGTGGGTCTATCGGATCTGGATGTATGTGTATGTAGTCATCATCATCCTCAGAGGGGTCCTCCATATATGAGGTGGTTTGCGTATAAGACGCACCAATCATCAAATCGTCATCCTCAAGCAGTTCCACGTGGACAGCGGGACTGACATATATCTTTTTTACCATTGTGTGGGTTTGTTGCTGTTATACCTTATTAGCTTACTTCACTATCTTTTTGCCATTCACTATATATACACCTCGCGGTGCGGCATTGATGCCCTTGGCACCACTGCCCACCTTCTGGCCATTGAGGTTGTAGGTGTCAGCGTCTGCCGGCATCACGTCTATCTTGTCTTCATCGACTACCAGTATGCCCGTGGCCATTTCTCCTTCCTCCTCCGTGTCATACAGGTCTTCCACGAAGAACGTCATGGCCTTTGCCCCGGCACCCTGCACAGGGTTGAGCATGAAATATGAGCGGTAGCCTCCTATCTTAGTATCGGCAGAATAACGGTACAGTCCGTCATCCTTGGCGAAGTATGACAGTTTCGGCATCGTCTCACGCATGTATATGCCCTTGAAGGTGTATTCGCCGTTGTTGATATCTACATCAAAGCGTGTCGGGTCTGTCACACGCACCGTGGTTCCCGCCAAGGTGCTGACGGTCTCACCACCCTCTATGGTGACATTGCGGAACGAGAACGTGCCGTTCTTTGATGGCTTGAGGAGATATGGACGGCCTGCCTCGATGTATGTATTCGCATGGCGCACGAAGTGCAGGACATTGTCTTCACCTGTCACACCGTCGCACGTTACCACGGCATAGTCGTCACCAAACACGCGCTTGGCTTCCTGAGTGCTCACAGAGAACGGCAGGCAGATGCCTTCCCAGTTGCCGGCGGTGAAGGTGCGAGGTTTCAACACATCCTTGTCAGCCGCACTCGTCAGTTCCGACTTACGGCGGTCGTTTATCGTTATGATGCGGTTTTCCAGTGTAGTGTTGAAATTGTCTGCACTCTCCCAGGTGAATGTCAGGTCTTCTGTGTCGCCGTCATTGCCAGCATAGTTTTTCTCCTGATTAGTATCGTTGTATGCAAGTGCTCCGGGTTTGCTGGTCAGCCTGTACTTACACTCGTCGGGATAGCCCACAGGAACGAAAGAGAAACCACCGAACTCAAACTTACTTCCCGGCTGGAACACAAAGTAGGTCTTGCCTGCCTTCACATGGAAGGCATAGCGCACGTATGCCTTGTGGGGCAGTGCGAAGCCGCCCGTTGACAGACGTATGATGCTCTCTCGTTCACCCTTTGCCGGCCATGCGGCAAGCAGATGCTGACGGTCTTCTGCCGAACCGCGGAATCCGCTCCAGTCGAATGTACATCCCGGCTCCACGTTGGCTGGGTCGGCATTGGCATAGTTCCACGCATTCCTTATCACTTCCTCATCCTTGCTGCATCGTGAAATGCCGAGTGTGAACGAACCAGCATTGTTGGCGTCATCGCCAGTAGGCAGATACTTGCCGATGTTGCCGAAGTCATTGACCATCGTCACGGGTTTTCCTGTCTCGTCGGTAATATACAACGGACGCCAGCGCACCTGATAGTTGTTGCCCACGCTTGTCAAACCATAGTGATAGTCCACAGAACCATTCTGCACAAGATATATCATCAGCGTGCCACTCTCGCGCGGTTCAAACTTCACAAAAGCACCGCGGCAAGGCAGTTTATATGTGGTGTTGTAGCGGCGTGATGCCGTTTCATATTCCGAACCACTGCCATACGTATATACCTCACCGGTGTTCACCGCCGCAACATTCAGCTCATCGATAGGATTCTGCTTGGCGGCGTTGTAATAGTTGAAACCGTCGATGGTGCGGTTGTAGTATGGGTCGTCGCCGTCAAGTTCGCTACCTATGCGGCTGGCAGGTCCCATCTTACTCTTGTATTCCCATGTGTCAGTTCTGTTCACGATGCCACTGGAGGTCGTAGCATGATATACATTGTCGCTGTCAGCCCATCCTCCGAAAGTCATTACGATGTCCGTACTGATATTGGTGGTGGTGACTGTGGTGCCTTCCTGTATGTTCAGAGAGTTGTATGAAGCCTCATCTCCGATGGCGAAGGTAGGGATGTCAATCACCTGAACGTCATAATACGGAGTCTTGCTTACGCAGTTGCCGAGCGATGCATCGGTAGAAGCCACTGTTGCGGTCACACGCAGTTTGAATATGTCGTTGCCATCATCCAGTGTCATCTGTTTTGGATCCAGTTCGCCATTGTCACCTACAGTCAGGAAATCAGAAGCGTTCACCCCTATGCCGTGAGCATCGCTGACGACGAATGTCACTTCATTGTTGTGACCTTCATAAAGCTGAGGGACACTGCTTGACAAACCGTTCATGAAAAGCGATGCGGTGAGCGGTGTTTCCGACTCAGCTTTTGTGGTGGAACGGCTGAAGATGAAGGCCGGCTGATAACTGAAACCATGCAGGTTAAGGTTGCCACCGTCGGTGATGTCATATAGATAGTATGTCTCGCCTGCCATGAGAGGTTTGGGGAAAGTATAGTCTCCCAACAGGTTGCCGTCAACATCGTATGTCGCCCTCGGATATATTATGGTATTGTCGCCCGTATTGCGGAACACATCCTCATAGCATGTGCCGTCGGCGGTACGCGTCACGAGCATTATGGTATTGTCCTTCCAGAACTTGGCATCGATGGTAAGGTATCCGTTCACCGTAGGGTTGAACTGATAGAAAGCACCGCTTGACGGTATGTTGTCATCGTCGAGTTCCAGCACAGCCGTAGATTTCACGATGACAGAACTTGTCTCATGGTCGCAGCACTTGGGCGTTGCCTCTGCAGTGGCTACCGTAACCCAGTCGGCTGCAGCCGATGCGTCAACAGTAGGTGCACCGATAGTCATGCTTATGCCAGGCACGCCTTCCACCACTGTACCGCCATATATAAGACCGGCGGTGAGGAAGTGCATACGTCCGTTAGCCTCGCTGATATTTGCAAAACGCGGATTAGTGGCATGCTGGCCGCAAGGGTTTTCATTCTTGCATGTAGAGATGACCTCCCACTTGGCGCGGCTTGCCGGGTCAACGATACGTATAGTGTAGTATTCCGGTTCGGGATTGTTGTAATGTATGTCAACACTCTTGCGAGCACCGGTGACCTTGACAATAACGTCACCAGTGTTGTCGTTGCCTATAGTCACCTCGCCCGTAACAGGGTCTATGAAAGTACCCGTAGCGTTTACATCCGAGAATATCTCATATGAGAGGTCGAAATACTCTGTGACGTCATAGTCGTTCCACGATGGTACAACGACCTTGGTTTCCGGTTCGTCAAACGAAGCCTGGCCTCTGTCCGCCACCTGGAACTTATATCCCAGCTTAATCTTCGTGGCAAGCATGTCATCTTCCGAATAGCGGAAGGTCACGCCAATCTCCGTGGAGTTGTCCCAACGCACATGGTTCCATGGGCGCACGGTATAAGGAATGTTGTACTGTCCCGTCTGCAGGAATTCGAATGTCCAGCTTTCGTTGCCGTAGCCTTTCATGGAATTATACACGACACCCATTTCGTAGTCACCAACCATTATCTTTGGATGAACGAGTTTCAGGTTTTTGATGTTATCGGCAGTCACCACGACGAAACCGTTGTCCAACTGGATGGAGTCGCCCACGCGAATGTCTGATACTCCGGCATAGCCACCATAGTTCTCCAACACCACATGACGGTATTTATAAGAGTATATGTCACCGCCATTCTGTTCCCACGCTTCTTCACCGTTGGCATAAGGCCAGTCGTGCAGCTTGATGAATTCGCTGTTGCGGTCTGAGATGAAGAAAGAATATGCAAAGTGGTCTGAGTTGCTGCCGTTGTTCTCTCCCCATATCAATGTGGCAGCCTCACCGTTGTGCGAATCGTCAATATATGCCGAGATGTCAAAACGCGACGGGATGTTGATTCTGTCGCCCTTTACAAACACAATCTCATTAGGGTCTGGCGAGAAACGCAAGTGAGGCTGGCGCTTCATCACGTCAATATAGAAATATACTGGCTCGCTGTATGCCGTATATGTTACGCCACTGACATTCAACGTCACAGGCTGGTCGTCTCCGTCCAACAGAGGCTGGTACATCTCCTTAAGATTAGCACCATAGCCATTATCATCATACGTACCGTCGAGGGCTGCATACACTGCTACCTTTACCAAACCAGGCTTGCTCACCTGATACATATAATCATTAATGGTCAATCCCGTCTTCTCACCAGCCGGCTGCGCCACCTCACTCTCCACATTGAAATATGGCGAGAATACACAGTTGTCATAATATGTGCTGTCCTTGACAATCTGATATACCAAACGGAAATCGCCCCATGAGCCATTGCCACGCTGCACATTCACGGCAAGGCTGGTTCCTTCGGCTGTCAGAATTGACGGCAACGGACTGTAATACTGATAGTGGTTGTTGGCGTTGATGTCGCTTTGGCCGTACTTATACACATGGATTATGGGCAAGCCGTCATCCTCGTTGTTGCTCACGCTCTGCTGGAGTATCTGCTCGCGCGACAGCGAGAGATGCAACGGCAGTTTGTCGTCGTTAGCCTGACAAACAAGACGTACGTCAATAGTCTTTGTTATGGTTTCATAGAAACCTGTGTATTCTGTTTTTGGGGTAAAGGTATATACGAGCGTACCCGAGGGTATGCCCAGAGCCTCCACAGCATCAGTAACCTCCTCAAGAGTCTTTGTACTCCACTGGTTGCCTATTCCATTGTATTTCAGCGCACCCTTGTTACTATCATAGACAATCAAATCCGAACCGGTATAACTGATGCTGACATCATAATGGTCTGTTATGTCGGTAGTGAGATCACCCGTGGTCGTAGTAATAGTATATATCGGCAACACGCCTGTGGTACCAGATATATAATAATGGTCATCTGCAGTCTTTATACGCTTTGCAACAAGTGTCAAGGAGCCATCATGGCCTTCCTCCAATGACGATGCGAAAGAGGGGACAAATTTCTGCGTAGCCGTGAGATTGTTTATCGTAACGGTATAATAGTCAACCAACGGTTCTCCACCATTCTTTGGAGTAGCGATGACCTGTATCTTCACTTCTCCTGCACGTCCCATCACCACGTCACCGTAGAATTTCTCTACGTATGTACCAGTGGTTGCATCCGTAACGACGACTATGCCACGTGCATCCGTGCTCGTCACGCCTTCCGTGGCAAGACCATCACCACCGAATATAGAGTAAGTAATATTGTATTGTCCGGTAACGTCAGTGTAAGTCAAATGACCTTCACCGTCGTCCTCCACATCCTGCACAGTCACGGCAGGCTCGTCAAACTTGGTATAACCAGCTTCATGCGCACCTTCGTATGATCCAATATTAATCACATTGACTGCACCTGCCGCAATATCCAGCAGCAGACCAGCAAGCACACCAACTCCTTTCAAATAATTCATGTATTTATACATCAATTTTTCCTTAAAAAAAACTGTTTGTGGGTTATCCCAAAATAATGTAGGTATCAAGAATCCAGAAAAACAACACAAAATTACTATAATTATTTTATATACCAACTATATTTATACTAAAAACACCAAAATATCCTATAATGATGACAAAAATCAACCATAACAGACAAACATACACATACTTAAGAAACATAAATTGCATTTAGCATGGCGTTATACAAGAAAAAGCAACAGAATAGTTTGCATTGTCGGAAAATTATTGTAACTTTGCACACTGAAACAATACTGCACGATGATCAACCTGAAACTGATATATAAAATTCTCGGAGCGCTGCTGTTTCTTGAATCGCTCTTCATGCTGCTCTGTCTCGGTATAGCATTCGTCTATGGTGAGGATGACATCATATCGTTTCTCATATCCATACTCGTGACCCAGATGGTAGCCTATATACTCAGATATATGGGGCGCAACGCCGACAACAACATGAGCCGCAAGGACTCTTTCCTTGTGGTCACGCTGTCGTGGACGGTATTCAGTCTGTTCGGCACCCTACCATTCATCGTAGGAGGTTACATCACCAACTTCACCAATGCTTACTTCGAGGCCATGTCGGGATTCACCACCACAGGAGCAACAATACTCGACGATGTGGAGTGCCTGCCGCACGGCATACTCTTCTGGCGCACTTTCTCACAATGGATAGGAGGTCTGGGAATCGTGTTCTTTACCATCGCCGTGCTGCCTTCCATGGTAGGAGGGTCCACCAAGGTATTCTCTGCTGAAACTACCGGTCCGTTCAAAACCAAACTGCATCCACGACTATCAACATCGGCAAAGAGCATCTGGGTTATTTTTCTTTGCCTCACCATTGCCTGCCTCTTCACATACAAGATACTCGGCATGGGTTGGTTTGACAGTGTGAACTATGCCATGACGACCATCGCCACGGGAGGTTTCTCCACCCACAACGACAGTATAGAGTTTTTCCACTCTCCTGCCATGGAGTATTTCTCAACACTGTTCTGTTTTCTCTCTGGAATTAATTTCATACTGCTCTACCGTCTGTTTCTGAAAGGTGACATAAAAGGAATCTTTTCAAACGCCGAGGTTAAGTTCTATTGTCTACTGACAGTAGTGTTCACCATTTTCATAATGGTATTGCTTGTTCACTCTCTCGGATACGACATTGAGAAAGCTTTTCGCTGCGCTATATACCAGGTGGTGTCATTCATCACCACCACGGGATTGTTTAACGATGATGCCGCTAAGTGGCCTCATGTCACATGGGTCATCCTGGCCGTATGCATGTTCACCGGAGCCTGCGCCGGCAGCACGAGCGGTGGTTTCAAGTGCGTACGCTGCACCATGCTGCTCAAGATAGTGCAGAACGAATTTCGACAGATACTGCATCCCAAGGCCGTGCTTCCGCTTCGCTTCGGCGACACCAACGTGTCCATGCAGCGGCGTGTCACACTACTGGCATTCCTTACTGCCTACGGTCTGCTCAGCCTTGTGTGTGCATTCACCATGATAGCTGCCGGCGTGGACAATACCAATGCCATCACAATCACTATCTCTACATTAAGCAACGTTGGACCGACGCTCGGCACTGAGATAGGCCCGACAATGTCATGGAACGAACTGCCTGACTTCGCCAAGTGGATGTGCTCACTGCTTATGCTTATGGGACGTCTTGAGATTTTCTCCGTATTGATAATCTTCACGCCTACCTTCTGGAAGGACAGATAGTTAAGTAATCTGGCTATGAATTACTTGTTTTCTATCCTTACATTGCGGATTTCTACTTTCATCCTTACGATGTTCGCCACTCTATCGCTTCATGCGGTTGAGCATGGAGACATCCCATTGGTTTTCGTGGAATACAACTGCGAGAACCTTTTCGACTGTAACCACGACACACTGAAACAAGACCATGACTTTCTTCCCGATGGAAACCATCAATGGACCTTCGGGCGATACTGGAGAAAGCTCAATGACATCGGACGTGCAATACAGCAATGCGGTGAGTCTGATGACGGCTATCACCTGCCCGACCTCGTGGCGCTGTGCGAAGTGGAAAACGACAGTGTCCTCATGTATCTAACACGGCGCAGTATGCTGAAGGGAGCCGGCTATAAGTACATAATGACATCGTCGTCCGACAGACGCGGCATCGACGTGGCATTGCTCTACAATCCTTTGTCCATCCGCATCTTTGAGCACCATTCCATACAACTTACGCCGCCACATGGAGCACGCCCCACACGTGACATTCTCTATACAAAGGTCATGGGGCGTACCGACGACACTCTGCATATCTTCGTCATCCACGCTCCCAGTCGCAACGGTGGAGCAATAGCCACCGAGCCATATCGCATGGTCTTGGCGGAACGACTGCTGCAGTCCATCGATTCCATCAGAACGACTGACGCCAATGCTGCAATAATGATAGCAGGCGATTTCAACGACTATTCTACGGACAAATCCATCCAGATGCTGCGTGCCTCCAACCTTGAGGAGCCCACGCAGGATGCTCTCGGGCTGCATTTCAACAGCACCGGCGTCAGGGGAACATACAAATATCAGGGACAGTGGGACAGCCTTGACCACATACTGCTTTCAGCTTCCCTCAACAAACGCACTACACGGTGCTACATCCTCGACAATCCCTGGATGCTTGACGAAGACACAACAAATGGTGGTTTCAAACCCCGCCGTACATTCAAAGGCAACTGGTACCACGGAGGTGTCAGCGACCACTTGCCACTTGTTTTGGTATTGTCATTACAACAAAGTGGAGTTCAAGAATAATAAAGAAAGAATAAAAGGAAGAAATAAAAGAGAAGAAATAAAAGAGAAGAATAAAAAGGGAGAGCACAAAATAAACGAAGGGGTGTATCAAGAATATTTGATACACCCCTTTGTTTATGAAAAGACAGTAATTTACGCCTCCTTGTTGATGACGCGCTTCTCCTGGATGCGTGCCTTCTTACCTGTGAGGTTGCGCAGGTAGTACAGCTTAGCGCGACGTACCTTACCGTGCTTGTTCACTTCGATAGATTCGATGTTTGGTGACTCGATTGGGAAGATACGCTCTACACCAACGGTACCTGACATCTTGCGAACAGTGAAACGCTTCTTCTCACCATGGCCTGAAATCTTGATGACAACGCCACGGAAGAGCTGGATACGCTCCTTTGAACCCTCGATAATCTTGTAAGCAACGGTTACAGTGTCACCTGACTTGAACTCAGGATGCTGCTTGCCAGTTGCAAATGCCTCTTCGGCAACTTTCATTAAATCCATTTTCTCTTAAATGTAATGTTATGATTATTAATTAATTAAAACGCAACGTAGTCGAGTGCCAGCGGTTACGTCCTGCTTCGCATACACGAAAGCAGGTGCAAAGTTACTGCTTTTTTTTGACATGACAAAATTTTTTCTCAAAAAAATCACTCCAGCTTACCGCCGCCACCTTTCTGAGGATTGCTGTCAAGGGCCTGTTGGTTGATGTTAAGCCAGTTACCCCAGCCCGTAAATTTGTGGAAGTCGCATTTCTCATAACCCTCATTGTAGTTGTTGAGCGGCTTCAAGTCCGGAATTACGGTCTTATAGTCTAATGTATAGAACTTTTGGCGCAGCAGACATACACTCAACGTATAGTGCTCCAGATGCTGTACGCTGTTGTTGACATCACGATAGTGTACGAATGCGTCCTTAAAGGCATTGTCCATATCTTCTGAAATGGCCTTAAACTCTGCATCGTCGGTTTCCTTTGCCAGCAACTGTGCATAGTTTGCAATATCAAAGAATGGGTTTTCCCATTCATACTTCAACGTACCATAACTACTTATACCATGGAAGCGATAAACCTGACTTGTGGCTCTGTCTATAGCTTCTTTCTTGGTAGGATACAGAGCTAATATGCGATCACACAATCGTTTTGACACATCGATGACAGGCTGGAACTTATCTGTGCGTATCATCTTGTAGTCACCGTTAGGAAATACTTCTTTAGAAGCGTCCTCCATATAACCATTCTGCCAATATGGTGTACTACGTTCAAACATAAGGCCTCCTGCCTTTTCGGCATCACCGGTTTCCTTCAAACCTCGTACAAACTCCGTCAGCAGCAAGCCGTCACTGGATAGCACATGAGCCGAGGCCATGATATAGTCGGCAAAGTCCTTAGCCTGGGTCAGCGACTCCATGTTGCCCATAAAGCAATTATGGAACATCAGTGTATTAAAGTGATCAATGCCTGCCGCCTGCATGGCATCGTACATCTCATACATATCCATCCACTCGTCATCCACCCATTCATCAGTCATAACACCGCGTGTGGTGTTATTGATTATTTCATATTTGCCAGGAATATCGAGCATGGCATCAAAACCGCTGCCGTGTCCCCAGATGGCGAGCACATAATCCTCTGCAGGACATGCCAGACTACTGAATTCAAGGAACATACGCATCGTGTTCGGATTACAGATTTTCAGTTTCTTGGCTTCCTCACCCATTCCGTAAGCCTGCATGCCTTCATCTTTTATCTTGTCAAGGTCAGTTTTGTCGTTCAGTTCAAACCAAACGATATCACCAGGTTGTGCATACTTGCCGGTAAAGGGCTTTTTTATTTCCGGTTGATCCTTGCCATACTTATACATACATACTACGCGCACGTTGTTGTGGTCATTAAGGAATGTCTTAGCCCTCTCCCAAAAACCTGTCTCGATAGCATCATCCATATTGCCACCAGCATTACCATATACAAACACAGTGAATTTTGCCGGCTGCGGTACATCTATTATTTCTTTCGTCTTACTCCATGTATCAAACTTCGATGCCATATCGCTGTCTGTTCTCTTGAAAGTCAGATTGATGTCGGAACCGTCGCCCATGCGCAGTCCACTGCCATCAACTTTCCAATTGGCATTCATCACATCTCTGTCCTTGGGTGTCATGGTGAGCACCCCGTCAGCAGAAGCGGTGTAGGTAAAATCAATCTTCTCGCAACCTACAGCCTTACCCTCTATGGTATAGTAGATGCGTGTGCTGCCCGTTCCGTCAGCATTGAACACGGTATTCTGCAACGTCTCGCCGTAGTTCCATTTGGCATAGGTCATACCTGACACGTCAGAGTACCAATTGCCTACTATCCTGCCGTCCACACCTGGTGCCAGTGTCTCTTCATTTTCCGTACATGATGCCATGCCAAGCGCAACCAGTACCAGCAGCATCCAAAGGTTAAAGTGTTTTCTCATGATGTTATAATGTTTTTATAGTTAACGATTCTTACAGTCTCACTCCGAAAGAGGCACGTGCATATCCGTCCAGCAGGGTGACCTTGCACTTGTCTTTACTGTTCTTATATGAAAAGTAGTTGAACTGCGCCTGTATTCCTATGAAGTAGTTGCTCCAGTTGTATGCCACGCCGAGGCGCAGGTCAACATTGAAGCGCAGCGGACTGTAGTCTGTCTCCGATTCCAAGTCCCAATGGTCAAGTTTATCACCTTCCTTTGCCATGTAGATTGGCTTGTATGACTCGCCGTTGGCCCATTTGCGCGTCTCGCTGTCCCACTGTCCGTAGTCGTCAACTGCGACCGCCTCAGCCAGATTGTAGTTGAAGTCGTATTTGTAAACCTTCACGCGGTTATATACGCTGACGTTAGGCATCACCATGGCATTGATGACAAGTCCGCGCGTTGGCACGTAGTTGTAGCCATAGCCGAAACCGATGTTCGCCTGATGCACCTTGATGCGGTGTATGCCGTGGCCGATGAGCATGAAGAGGGCGTTTCTCACATCCGAATAGTCGAATGAAGACTGATACCATGTGGCACCTAAGAGGAAGGAGCCTGCCGAGCGACGCTGTATCACAGACTGGTTGTAGGCGGCGGCCTGCGAATAGCGGCGGCCGTTGAACACATAATATCCGTTGATGTACGCAGAGCGGATCCACACCGGGGAATGCATGTTGTTCTTTTCTTCAAACTCCTCGGTGAGTTTCCCGTCCTCATAGCCTTTGGCTGTAAACGTTGCCGTACTCGTATTGAAGCGCCTCAGGCGGAAGTTAAGTCCGTACTTCGCCCCCGTACTGCTGAATGAGAAATAACGTCCTGCATTCTTGGCGAGCGACAAAGACAGTCCTATTCCCGTGCCGCGATAGCCCACCCACAGCTCTATTGACGATGCCCTTGGCGGCTCGAAACACAATTCCCATTCCGCAGATTGGTTGTATTCAGGAAAGTCAAGCCTTTGGAAGTAATCCACGTCAACGGAGTTTTCCTTATAGCGCAGTATGGCCCTCCACGGCTTTGCAGGCACCTCGATATAGTTTGTGTCCACCTTGTTGCGTGCCTTGGAGTCAAGGTAATGCGGCACCTGCCGAATCAGTCCCATCAGACCCTTGGAACTCTTCTGCATGCTCACACTGTCACCACCTTCCCGTTCCTGTGCCGAAGCACCCAAGGAAAGCAGCAGACAGCATATTATAATCTTTCCAACCATATATTTCATATTCTTTTCCATGGCATCCAGACAAAGGTTAATCGCCATAACACATTTAGGTTCAAAACATTTCCGATAGAGCGCCACATCACAGGCGCATAGGGATATGTGCAAAGTTATGAATTATTTTCCATACCTCCAAACTTTTTCCGAACTTTTTATCTTTTTATTCGCACTATTGAAAAAACACCGTTTCTTTTGACATTACTCCTTCAACCCAAATCCGACATTTAGGCAAGTGTTAAAAATGTAAAGTTTTCTTAATTCACAGTAAAAGCTATCATATTGCAGTGTAAAAGCTATCGTTTTATTGTGCAATAGCTATCACTTTATGCTGCAAAATCAGTGCTTTTACAACATAAAAAGGCACGTTTTAGTCCGTAACAGATACTAAAACATGCCTTTTTTGCATTTTTATCAAATTTCCAAAAATCACCGACTCTGTATTTCGCCTTTCAAGACTCTATTTTGAAGGGGCACCTCCTTTCCGGACACATAGTCCACCCACCCTCGCCAACGCCCCTTAAAATGAGTTTTCTAAACAGTGGAGAAATAGAACAAATATCAAAGAAGAAAATTTCTCTTTAATCGTCGAGTAAAAAAGAACATCCATTTCGTAAAAAAGTTCGAACTGTTTCTTGTGAGGGAAGAAAAAAAAGTGTAATTTTGCAGAAAATACCTATTATGAAAAAAATAATCTCAATAATTGTTTTCGTAGCTTCGGCAATTGCCGTAAGTGCTATGGACACAGACTCGCTCGTAAGTACATTTCTCGGTGCTGACATCCCAAGACGCACTGCAACAATAAAGCCGATGCCTTCAGAGAAGGCAAATGCCCTGCCGTCGCTGCAAATCATCATTGATGCCCTGGCAAGGCAGGGCGGCGGACGTCTTGTGGTGAAGCCCGGCACCTACCTGCTGTGCGGTTCGCTGATTCTGAAATCGGGTGTGGAACTGCATATCGAGAATGGTGCCATACTAAAATTCAGCGGTGATGCCAACGATTTCCTGCCGGTGGTGCAGACACGCTGGGAGGGTACGAACCTCATGGGACGCTCCGCAATGATATATGCCAACGGTGCCACGAACGTTGCCATCACCGGCAGTGGCATCATTGATGCACAGGGAGACAGAATGGCCCGCTGGGGTATGCCTGCCGAGACTAAGGAATTTAAGGAGAATGCTCATGGTACGCATGGTGAGACAGTGGAGATGCCAGACGTGAGACGACTGCGTGCGCTCGGTGACGAGGAAGGCAGCAAACGCGTATTTGGCAAGGGCACCCACCTGCGCCCGTGTGCTGTGGAGTTTTATGGATGCAGCAGGGTGCTGATGGAGGGCATAACGCTGAAGAACAGCCCTTTCTGGTGCATACACCCAGTATATTGCGACAACGTGACTGTAAGAAACGTGACTATTGACAGCCATTTCCCAAACAATGACGGGTGCGACCCGGAGTCGTCACGAAATGTGCTGATAGAACGCTGCACTTTCCGTACCGGCGATGATGCCGTAGCCATCAAGGCTGGCAGGGATGCTGACGGCCGCAGGGTGGGCATACCGTCAGAGAACATAGTGATACGCCATTGTCGTTTCTTCTCAGAATGTAATGGACTGTGTATCGGTTCGGAGATGAGCGGTGGTGTAAAGAACGTGTATATGCACAACGTGGAAATAGGCAACGTGAAGAATGCACTGCTGTTTAAGTCGAACCTCGACCGTGGCGGCTACATACGCAACGTATATGTTGACAGCATCACAATAGCATCAGCCAAGGGTGCGGTGCTGCGCTTTGAGACAAACTATTTCGGATATCGCGGTGGCAACTACCCGGCACAATACGAGAATTTCAACATCAGCAGGGTGAAGGCTGGCAAGGCTGATGGCTATGGTGTGTATTACGACGGTCCCGGCGTACCGGCACACAGCGCTGGCGGTGAGCCGTCAGTGTCGCCAACAGAGAAGAACAGCACCTACGCCATACGTAATATAACGGTGAGCGATTTCCATGTTGGCAGTGCTGCACACCAGTATTACCTGTTCAATACGGAGAACTGTCGTTTCATCCGTTCCACCGTGAACGGAAAACCGCTTCCTGCATCGCCGGCAGAGTCTGAGTCAAGGCAAAGTTGCGATGTGTGGTAACAAAAAAAGTTCATAGTTCACAGTTCATAGTTCATAGTTGCCATTCGGCAGACAACTGTGAAATATAAACTGTAAACTATAAACTAAGAACCGTAAACAATAAACTGTAAACTGTAAACCGTAAACCGTAAACTATGAACTGTGAACTAAAACCCGTTTCCCCTCCCTGACGATAACCACCAGCGATGAGAGCAAGGTGATGACAACCCAGTCTTGTATGCTCAGTGGTACAACATTAAAGAAGGTATTGAGCACAGGCAATTGTACGATGGCGATTTGTCCGAGGAATATAATCAGGGCGATAGTGATAAACCCGTCGCAGTCGCGCAGGTTGAGTCCACTGCCGCCGGTATTGTATGCACGTGCACAGAACATATACCAGAAGTGTGTCATGACAAAGATGGTGAACAGCAGCGTCAATTCATAAGGTGAAACCTCACCTCTGGTATCACTAAGAGTATGGAGCCGGCAAAGGTCTGACAACTGGTTTATCTCCGTATGCTGGAATATGTATAGCAGTCCGACGAGCAGGATGAAGAAGAACACTCCCACACCCATGATATTGTAAAGCATGGAGCGGTCGAGGATGAAGGCACGTCGGTTGCGTGGTTTATCGTGCATCACCCTGTCTGTAGGCGGCAGAGCGGACAGGGCAAAGGCAGCAAAGGTGTCCATGATAAGGTTTACCCACAGCATCTGTGTCACCGTGAGCGGTGACTGCGTACCCATGAATGCACCGCACAATACCAGCAGACAGGCGGCTACGTTGACAGTCAGCTGGAACAACAGGAAGCGCTGAATGTTCTGGAACAGTGAGCGACCCCATTTTACAGCCCTGACGATGCTGGCGAAAGAGTTGTCGATGATTGTTATGTCGCTTGCTTCCTTGGCAACACTTGTGCCTGCTCCCATCGACAACCCTACATGTGCTGCGTTGAGGGCTGGCGCATCGTTGGTGCCGTCGCCGGTGACAGCAACCACCTCGTCAAGTTCCTGCAGTGCCTCAACAAGACGTTTCTTGTCCATAGGACGTGCACGGGCGATAATCTTCAGTTGTCTGACACAGCCAAGCAGGTCGTCATGCGACAGGGCAGCAAATTCACGTCCGTCTATTACGGAGTCATCATCATTCAGCAATCCTATCTGCCTGCCAATTTCGCGTGCCGTATCCACGGTGTCGCCAGTCACTATCTTTATGTCGATGCCGGCGTTGCGACATTGCTCCACAGCCTCTTTTACGTCTGGTCGCACGGGGTCTTCAATGCCTACGATACCGAGGAAAGTTTTTTCGTTACTGTCTTTGTCAGGATAAGACACCATGAATGCAAGTGTGCGCAGCGCTCTCTGCTGATAATCAGCGAGCAGCGATTCGTATTCCTCGCGTGAGTGGCCGTCAGTGAAATGTGTGGCTTGTTCAAGCAGTATCTCCGGGGCACCCTTAATATACATGCAGTTGGCGCTGTCACCCCCTATAAGCGTTGACATATATTTGCGTTCAGGCGAGAACGGTGTCTGCTTCAATATTGTTGTATTGTCTCTTAATTCCTCATAGTCAACACCCATGTCGTGCAGCCACAACAGCAACGCACCTTCGGTGGGATTGCCCACCACCTGCGGAAGGTCGCCGTAGAAATCGAGAGAAGCAGTGGAGTTGACGGCAATACATTCGTTGATGAGTTGGGAATGGAGAGGAAGGGTGGTTTCCACCACTCTCATCTGGTTTTGTGTCAGCGTTCCTGTCTTGTCGGTGCAGATGACAGTGGCTGCTCCCATGGTTTCGCAGGCATGCATCTTGCGCACGAGGTTGTTGGTCTTCAGCATACGCCGCATGGAATTGGCCAACGACAAGGACACTGCCATAGGCAGTCCTTCTGGCACAGCCACTACTACGAGAGTCACGGCAATCATGATGGTCTGCAATACATAGGTCAGCAAGTGTGACATATCGTGCGCAGAGATGTCGCCATCGATAAGTCCCTTGGCATTGTATGTCAGCAGTCTGCCGACTATTACTAGCACTGCGACAGCATAACTGATGTATGTAATCCACCGAGCCAGTCGCGACAGCTGTTCGTTAAGTGGTGTCTTGACACGGCGTGTCACCTGGTTTCTCTGTTGCAGTTTCGCTGCACGCTGCTGTGTGTCATTGAGTTTCTCAATGTCGTCGTCATCATATTCAACACCCATCAAAGATTGCATTATCTTGCCGTTCTCTGTCATGTCTCCAATGGCGAAGACTTCTGCAATGCCATGTCCCTCCATCACCTGCGTGCCTCTGTATATATGGCTTGTGGGATATGTCAATTCCTCCGCATCCAGTGTTTCATTCCTTGATGACAGATATTTCTCGTGTGGAGGTTCTCCGGTAAGTGAGGACTCGTCGATGATAAGGTTGACAGCCTCGAGCAGACGTGCATCGGCAGGAATCTCCTGTCCTGTCTGCACAACGAGAATGTCACCGACGACAACATCGCATTTGGGTATCTGGGTGACACCACCATTGCGTATCACCGCTATCAGTTCGTGGTCGTTCTCCTGATTCAGTACGGAGAATTCCTTTTGAGCCTTCAATTCAAAATAGAAAGCCAATCCTGTGGCAAGCATGATTGCAACGAAAATACCTATGGGCTCGAAGAATACTCGGAAGCCCTCATGCAGTCCCCAGTATTCGTATGCGGAAACACCTATGGCAAACACGCCGATAATCATGAGTATGACAATCAGCGGATCACCAAACTTACCCAGAAACAAGCGCCACAATGGTACACGCACATGTTGAGTGATTATATTGGAACCGTAGCGTGAACGGCTTTCTGCAACTTGTGCGTCGGTAAGTCCTTTGTAGTGTCTTTTTACCTTTTCGTTTGTCATGATGTTTTATGAAACTCAATAAAGGTGTTTTATCTCTGCTCCAGGATAGTAATAAGTGAGAATGTCATTGTATGGTATGCCGCGTGCCCCCATGACGGCGGCACCTATCTGGCAGAGCCCCACTCCATGTCCCCAGCCACGGCCATTCAGTACGAAGCGCGAAGGATATCCGTCGGCATCAGCAGACTGTTCATGAACGGTGAAGTTGGAACTGTACAGATGGGACTTTGACAGAGTCTTGCGTATCTCCAGTTCCTTGCCGATAGTGATGGTATGTTTCTCTCCGATTATCTTCAGCAAAGATATGCGTCCGCTCTTTCCCCGCTCCAAAGGTTCCAGTGTGCGGATGCGGCCGAAGTCAATGCCGAGTTTCCCGCTTATTAATGTAGAGAGTTCTTCCTGTGTGTATGCCACGTACCAATCATAGAAGTCAATGGTCTCCTGGTCATAATCGTTGAGTACCTCAGAGAGAATATGAGGGTCTTTTGTATTGCAGTAAGGATCGGGTACGCTTTTAAGGTATGGCTTGCTGATATTCTCCCAGCAGTACTGATATTCCTCAGTTATTCCTCCACAACATTTTGAGAAGCGTGTGTCGCATATTTCTCCTTTATACTCCAGTATCTGACCGCGTGTGGCACGAATAGCCTCCACCACATGAGGATTGGCGACATTGGTGATGCCCTGGTATCGCTGACAATGGTCGTCGGCACATACATCGAAGAGAGTATGGTCCTCGCGATCGTACCATTTTATAAGTGTTGTGGCATCGTCAGAAGAATGACGAAGGGTGAGAAGTGAAGACTTAGCATCTTCACTTCCCACCCTTTTATCCTTATTTGAAAGCATGGCCAATAGCCATGACCTTGATATGACTGCATGTGCCTTGAGCAGTTCAAGGCTTGATGTTGCTGACATTTCGCTTGAAATGACACTTTCCAGATAATGTTCAACCGGCAAGGTGTTGATGGCGCAGAGTCTTTCGCCGTCAACGATTAGTCGCAACGTGCCGAGAAACGTCTGTGTCTGCTTGCGCTCCCAATGGAAATTGACTCCTATCGTCACATCTTCAAGGCTGAACGAAGCGTTGTCCTCGGCAGGTTCGAAAGACAATTCATTGTATGACTGTCCCTGCCACATTATGGAACCATTGTTGTATTCCGCCTGCTGATGACCAATCACGGTCACGCCATTAATGGTGTAACTGCCGTTAAGGGTGAAACGCAGGCTCGTTGCGCTGACAATGCCCACGTTGACGTTTTTCTCTGTTGTGTTCATATATGCTGTATTAGTTCCTCTGCTTCGTTCATCGTTATTCCGACTTCGCGCAGTATGCCTGTTGCAGTGCAGGCATCAATGTTGTTGAAATCATCTTCACGCGGTGTGATGACAAGACCGCCCATGTCTAATGCTCCGGGACTCACCAAGACACCCTGTTCGTAACATTCGGGACGGTGCTTGCCTCGCGGTATGATGAGTGTTATTTTCTCATCGTTTTCTATCCAAGAGATGAGGTTGAAATCGTATGTGAGCCATTCCAACTTTTCCATTTGAAATGGTTGAGTGCATATTGTTACGAACACCGGGCATGCATATTCTTTCACCAGCCCTATTTCCGTACCATGTTTCGTGGTATGCCATTCCACACTCTTTCTCCAAAGGCTTTGTAGGGGTAGTAATCCGGAGGTGCCAGCCTGTAGGTGGGCGTGGTCAGGTGCGGATGCTCCGCAGTGTGGACCGTTGTAGAACACCATCATATTGGGTGCGATGTCCAACACCTTGTCTATATATATGGCTAACGACGCAAAGTTCTGCGGTTCGTGTTGCTTCAATGGAATGGTGAAGTGCTGGGGCAGTATGGGAAAAGGATTGACGAGCAGTTCTGCTTCACCGAGATCTGTGATGATTTGTTCTTTGGGTCTGTTGACAGAACAGAGAAAGCATGGGCGTTTCTCAAGTGTTGTTTTGTCAATCTTTGCTCCAGTTGACACCATGCGTGCAGGATTGAACTGCAGCACCAGCTCACCAACTTTTCGTGTCTTGATATTCTTCAAGTCATCATATCGTTTTCGTGTGTCTGGCCATACAGCCAACTGACGCTCGAAGAATTGTTCTATGCTTTCCATTTTATACTCTGCGTGTTTGTCTTATTTGCTAGCTTTCTTGCGTGCCATCAGTTCAATGGTTCGCAGACTGTCTTTGTATTGGTTGTTCGCGTTGATACGGTCAATGCTTAAGGCTGCATCACTGTTGCCACCCCAGCGGCGACAGAGGTATAACTCTTCATAAATGCGACCTATGCGGTGTTGGCGGCTGAAATACAATCCTAGAGCATAGTCCTCCCCATAACTGGTGTTTGGGAAACCAACCTCGCGCAACAGTGGGGTAAAGAATGCGCGTGGTGCTCCCAGACCGTTGATTCGCAGTGCATTGTTAGGACCGTTCTCATCTGTCCATTCACGATGGTCAATGATACCAGGCGGCAAAGTGTTTAATTCAAAGTCGCACATACGATATGATCCTATTACCATGGCTGCCTTCTGCTCGTGAAAACAATCCACAATGCGTTGCAGCGTATTTGAAGAAGAATATAAATCGTCAGAGTCTAATTGTACGGCAAAACGTCCGCAGTGTTCGCTATATATTGCTTCATTCCAGCAACCACCGATGCCGAGGTCTGTGCGCTGGGGCACAATGACAATCAGGCGAGGATCAGTGATTGTGGACAATATCTCTGCCGTGCCATCGGTAGAGTGGTTGTCAACAACTATTACATTATATGGAAAAGACGTTTTTTGATCTAATGCACTCTTGATTGCATCCGCAATGGTTTTGACACGATTATACACTGGTATGATTACAGATGCCTCTGCATGAAATCCGTCGCAGGTGAAGTTTGGTTCAATCCTCACGCTTGTATCTACAGCTGCTCCTATTGCATGCAAGTGTTCTGTGCAGGCTCGTTCCATCTCTATCTGCACTTCCCGGTTGCGTGGATTGACATAATCAAACTGTTTCTCACCACTCTTGCGTGTATCCAACTCTTCTTCTGTATATAAATATTCTTTTATGTGGAATATTATTCCTGTGCGCTGCATATATAGTCGCATGGCATACACTCCGGCATATTCATATTCTGTCGGATTTTCTTTGAAGAAAGAGCGTAGGGATTCATTGCGAACAAGTATAAGGCCTCCGAAGTCGAAGTCGTCACGTAATGCTCCTTCCTGCAGGTCTATTACAGGATGTGCTTCGCGTTTGCCGTCTGTGACACAATAATGGTCTGCATATACCATTGATGCCCCGGTGTCGTCGGCTATTCGTACCATACGCTCCAGTGCATGTGCGCCAAATGAATAATTGGTTGGCTTCAGTGACAGAAGTGAGTATTCTGATTCTGCTTCCTCTGCAATACTGCGTAGTGATGCTGTTGAGCGTATAGGTTGAAGCTGTTTGATTATATCTATTTTCTTTTCCATCTTTATTCTTTACATTATGCGTTGTGTAGCATAGCGTACAGGGTACAGTACAGAGATGAACCCAACGATTATTACGGTTATGAATATCAGTAATACATCAGAATAATGTACACTGACTGGATAGGCATCAACGACAAAGGCTCCACTTGACTGTCCGAGACTTACCAAACCGAACTGTTGCTGCAACAGACACAGCAACAATCCCAGTGCAACACCAAGTATGGCTCCTATTATACTAATCATCCATCCTTCAAACAGGAAGATACGTTTGATTAGTGAGTCGCGAGCACCGAGAGCACGGAGCGTGGCAGCGTCTTTTTGTTTGTCGATGATGAGCATTGATAATGACCCGATGATGTTGAAACATGCCACCACAAGTATGAATGTCAGGAAGAAATAAGCCATAAGTTTCTCAATCTTCATGATATTGAATGTGTCGGCTTGTTGTTCGTAACGGTCGAGAACATGAAAGCTGTTGCCGGCTATCTGTTGTATCTGTTTCTTCGCATCGGCAATGCTTACGCCTTGCTTCAGTTTCAGCTCAAGTTTAGACAGTTGTCCTTCACGTTGGAACAATGTGCGTGCAAACTCTATGCTCGTCAATACATAGTCCTTGTCATATTTACCTTGTTGTACGGCAAAGACCACACCTGGTGAGATGAGCGAATCAACCATAAATCCATCCATTGGATTCATCATGTCAAGTTGCTCTTCGCGATTAGGGGCGTAAATATAAAGGTAACCTTGATAGCGTGTTGGCATGTTCAACTGCTGTGCCAGTCGTATTCCCGGTATTCCGTATTGCAGGTCTGCTGCGTGCAGGTCAAACAGTCCGTCACCATAACAGATGTCGCGTATGTGTGACATCTTCTCGAAATTGTCATCCACACCTTTTATATGTACCATTGCCTGCTGATCTCCATATATGGCCAAAGCCTGGTCTTCTATGCTCTCGCTGGCAATGTCAATGATGTCCATGTGCTTTATCTTCTCTATCACAGGGTCATTGGCAGAGCATGTCTTGCCTTTTGTGGGCACGACAGCTATCTGAGGGTCGAAGGCCGTGAAGAAAGTTGCTACGAGGTCGCTGAAGCCATTGAATACGCTCATCACCACCACCATGGCCATGGTGGCTACTGTCACTCCAATCACTGATATGGCTGAAATGACATTGATGATGTTTGTGCTTTTCTTAGAAAAGAGATAGCGCCGGGCTATATACAGTTCGCAGTTCATAATCGTGTGGTCATTTCTTCAGCAGTTCATCTATACGCTCCATGTAGTCAAGTGAGTCGTCTATGAAGAAACGCAGTTCTGGAATGATACGCAACTGGTTGCGCACACGCTGTCCTAGATCATAGCGTATGGTTGCTGTGTTCTGCTGTATGTTGCCCAGCAGCTCATCTGCACGCTCTGAAGGGAAGATGCTGAGATATGCTGTGCAGATGCCAAGGTCTGGCGACACCTTCACTCTTGTTACACTAACCATGACACCGTGCATCTGTCGTGTCTGGCTTTGGAATATCAGACTGAGTTCTTTTTGCAGCAGTCTGCTGATGCGGTTTTGTCTTGTTTCTTGCATGATGGTTGTTTTGTTATTACGTTATTTCGCTTAAAATGAAAAGCCATTATATACGTTGATGTCAACATCCCCGTGGATACCGTTTACGCGTCCGTCGGGACATAGCTGCCAATATATAAGTTTTACGTCTGGCTTGTATTCACCATATCTGGCAATCCATACTTCATACTTTTTCTTTAGGTCTGGTGCCAGCGACAGGTATTTGTTTACAAACCCTTGGTTGATGTAAAGAATGGGGCGCACTCCGCGCATTTTTTCCACAGTATTGAGCCATGCCCGCATATTGCGGAAGATGTTTTCTATACCTCCTGCCTTGCGTATTTGTGCATCGGTGGGTTCTACATCAAGCACCGGCGGCAGGTCGCCTTTCTTGTATCGGCTGTTTTTCAGGAAGTATTCTGCTTGTTTGCTTCCCGGCGACATGATAGAGAAGAAATGGTATGCGCCGGCACGATATCCGTATTTCTTGGCAGCCACATAGTCTGGGGCGAAATATTTGCTCTTTACCGTTATGCCTTCTGTGGCTTTGATATAGACGAAACTTACTGGATAATTCACAGAACCGTTTATCTTCTTTTTTGACAGTTTTCCCAGTGATGTTATCCGTAGGTTTCTCCAGTCTATGCTGTAACGTTTTCGTCCTTCTTCGTGCTGAAAGCGTGAGATGTCTATTCCGTATATACGTTCCGGTGTATATGTGATGCGCTCACCAAGGAAACGATCGTCCTTCCATTCTCCGAGATGCAGGTGTTTGCCAGGAACCATTGTGAATCCAACGCCTTCACGTTTTCCATGCACCCACTCGCCTTCATAGAACTCACCTTGACGCGATACGTATCGTCCATATCCGTGTGGTTGGTCTATTGAGTCGCGGCTGCCTGTGTATGTTCCTTTGCGGTCAAATATGGTATTGTGTAATGCAACGGTCTTCTGATGTCGTGCTGCCAGACGTGCGAATGCAGATGCAGCAGTTAGTCTTGAGTGGTTTATTCGTGTGGAGAAACCACGTTCTATCTCTACGTCTTCCTGCTGCTCATTGGGTGTAATCCGCAGGGTTGTCACGCTGTCGTTGCTTTTTGTCGGTATGCACTCTATGTGTCCCAGATACGATTCTATGTAATACCTTCTGTCGAGTCGTATCCGCAGTTTCTTGCCGCACAATGCTTTCTCCACGAGTGTCACTGCAGATGTCACAGAGTCTTCGGCTATGGCGAGTTCTTCTCCATATCGCACCACGATGTCAAATCCGTTGTCGGTGACGGTGTGTGTCTTTGTGAAGTAGTCTATGTCTTTCTTTTGTACATCAGCAAGATGAAGCAGACTGGAAAGGTGTGTCGACTCACGCTTCAGTAAGGCCAGCACCTCATCACTGGTGTATTTGCATATCTTTGCAGTGTCATACGATTCCACTGCCAGTGTGCCGCCACAGTATGGCAGTAACTGCCAGCGTCGCACCCACTGTGCGTTCTGGGTGCCGTGCTCTTTCTCCTTCAAGTGTTTGCCGGTGGCAACGATGTCGTTGAGCAGCGTATCTCCGCGCGGTGAAGAGAATGCAAAGATATCCACGCTGTCGGCAGAAACGATGTATCGTGTTTCTGTCATCACCACGGTATCGGTGCGTGCTATTTCTTCTTCGCTTACGGGTTGGAGAAGCCACACGAGCCATGTCGCTACCAGTATGAGTAGCAACATGGCCGTGAATATGAATATCAGAATATGTTTATGCCTTTTCGTCAAAACAGTATTTAGTTGTTTTTTGAACGGCCAGATGTTTTACATCTCGTTATCGTAACCGTTGTTTGTGGTATTGTCTTCTTCATCGTCCTGCTGTGGACCGTCAGGTCTCTTCTTGCTGTTCTGATTTCCGAAGTTCCATGTCAGCGTGAAGCGTACGGTACGGCTGCGTCGTTTGTTTGTCTGGTGACGGCTGAAGGTATCGCTTTCGGTGAATGTCTCCCACTTGCGGCTGTCGAAAACGTCGCGGCAGTTGATGGCAAGAGTCAACTTACGGTTAAAGAAGTTCTTCTTCGCTCCCAGGTCCAGTCCGTACGTGGCGGGGCGATGTCCCTGTGCCAGTGTCTGCTTGGAGTTGTATCTGAAGCTTCCCTGTATGCTGATATCATATGGCAGACGTACTGATGCCATCAGTCTGGCGTTCCATGTGAAGTTGTCTCGTCCTTCGCCAGTTACTGTCTGTCCGTCTATATCATAACTGAAAGAGTTTATCTTATAGTAGTATGCGTTGATGTTTGATGTCAAGTCAACTACTTTTCCCAGTTTGTTCTTGGCAGTCAGTTCCAGACCCGTCGACGTAGAGCGTGCCACATTCTCCGAGGTGCTGTACATCAGTCCGTCGGTGGTGTTGCGGTAGTTTATCCTCTGTATCACATCCGTTGTCGGACGATAGTATGCAGAAACAAGCAGTGAGTGCTGTTGCCATGTCTTCAGGTAGTTCAATGCAAATGAGTTTGAGTACTCAGGTGTAAGCATTGGGTTACCGAATGATACGATGGATGCGTCGCTGGTGTTGCGGAAGTTGTTCAGCTCACCTCCCCATGGACGGCGCAGGCGTCGTGCGTAGTTCAGCTGCAGTTGCTGTGTCTCCGTTATCTGATATGTCACGAACAGCGATGGGAACAACTGGAAGTAATCCTTTTTGAATGGAGCGTCTTTCTCTGCCACACCGTGTTCCTGTTCCCATGTGAGTGATTCTGTGTTGATGCGCCAGTACTCACCGCGCAGTCCGCCCATCACACTGAAGTTCTTCAGCTTGTACGACAGTGTGAGATACATTGCGTGGATGTCGTTGTCATACACGAAATGGTTGAAGTATTTCGGGTCTTCAACGAGGTTTATGCCATTCCAGTTTTGTGCCTCGTAAGACTCCTGTGGCGTATTCTCGTGTGAAAAACTTCCATTATATCCCGCCTCAATCTTGAAGTCCTCGGTAACTGGATTTTCATACTGCAGACGTATGTCTGTGTGGCGGTTCTTAATGTTCAATGGCCTGCTCTGATAGCGTACTGCATAGTCGGTCACTCCATCCTCATACCATGTGCTGTCCTGATAGATGTTTTCGTTGTCCGCTTTCCAGTTGTTATGGCTTGCGGTGAAGTCTAAGAAGTGGCGCTCAGTGAAGTTGTGACGATAGTTGAACTCAAGGAAGTAGAATCTCATCGGACCACCAGAGTAAGTGTTGCGCAGTTGCGTGCGTGACAGTTGCTCTCCCATTGCGGTATAGTCACCATAATAATATGGTGTAGATGAGTTAGACTTGTTCTTGCCTGCCATCAACATGCCAGTGAGTCCGAGGTCATCTTTCTCCGTCATGTGCCATGTGAGTCCGGCACGTGAGAACAGGTTGTTGCCTCTCTGTGAGTTGTTGGTATAGTGACGCTCGTATGAATGTGCCACACCATTGAGAAGGTTGTCCTGTTCACTCTCGTTGATGCCTTTGTTTTCACGGTGGCGATAGCCTATGTTTGCGAAAGCATCAAACTTTGTCGAATTGTAGTTGATGCTGAACGATGTGTTTGCACCGCCGCGTGTATCTACGCCCACCTGCACCGAACCATAATAACCGGCCTTGCGGTCTTTCTTCAGTATGATATTGATGATGCCAGACGAACCCTCTGCAGAGAATTTTGCTGATGGATTGTCTATCACCTCGATGCGCTCGATGCTCTCTGCCGGTATCTGCTGCAACACCTGTGCCTGGTTGTCGCTGGTCAGACCGCTTGAACGTCCGTTGATCCATACTTCCACACTTGTGTTTCCGCGCAGCGATACGTTGCCGTCGTTGTCAACCTCCACGCTCGGTACCTGCTCCAGCAGTTCCGATGCAGACAGTCCGGCACTCGTAATCATGCCAGATACGTCAAACGACTTGCGGTCCACCTCCAGTTTCATCGTTGGTCTTTGTCCTGTCACCTGCACCTCCTTGAGCAGTGTCTGGTCTTCGCTCATGTGCAATGTTGACAGCGACACCGATGGTTTCTTTTCCGTCAGTGTGATTTCGCGTGTCAGGTCCTTGTAGCCTACATAAACCAACTTCAGTGTGTACGTACCGTATGGCACGTTGTTCATGTAGAACTTTCCATCCACGTCAGTGGTCATTCCAATTGTGTGTGTGTCGGAGCCTTGCGGCGTCAGCGTCACGCTGACAAACGACATGGCCTCAGATGTTTTCTTGTCGAGCACATGACCCTGTATGTGTCCCTGTGCCATAACGACAGTGGCGCATACAACGAACAGCGCCATAACAGTAAATAATCTTTTCATACCTTATTTAATATAATACCGGCTCTTTGACGAGACATGGTATCATAAGGTTTATGATAATTTCAAAAAAAGCGTGTTTACTTGATTTTAATCTATTCTGTTGTGCAAGTGTCGTTCCAGCACCTTATTTCTGTGCCTTGAAAGCATTGTATATCTTGTCGGCAATCTCACGCATCTCATCCTCTGGCAATGAGAGTTTTTCACGACGGAAGTCCATGTCGCCTTCGCTCTGCATAGGCATCAGGTGTATGTGGGCATGAGGCACCTCAAGTCCGAACACAGACATACCCACCTTCTTGCATGGGAAAGCTTCCTTGATGGCGCGTGCCACTTTCTTTGCGAAGTTGAAGTAACGGCCGGTCTCGTCATCGTCCATGTCGAAGATGTAATCCACTTCACGGCGTGGTATCACCAGGACGTGTCCTCTTGTCACCGGACTGATGTCGAGGAATGCATAGAATTCCTCGTTCTCTGCGCACTTGTAGCTGGGTATTTCGCCAGCAGCTATCTTTGAGAAAATATCCATTTTATTCGAGGGTTGATTTTAATATGTGATGTTCTCTATCTTCAGTTTCAGCACGCCGCGTGGTATCTTTGCCTCCACCACGTCGCCCACCTTGTGGTTGAGCAATGCCTGTGCGATTGGCGTCTCGATAGAAATCTTTCCTTCGCGCAGGTTTGCCTCGTTTGCCGACACGATGGTGTACGACATCTTGGCCTTGTTTGCCAAGTTGGTCATCTCCACCTTTGACAGCAACTGTACGGCATCGGTTGACAGACGGCTCTTGTCGATGATTTTGGCATCGGCAATGGTCGTCTTCAGTTGGTTTATCTTCTCCGCAAGGTGTGCCTGTGCTTCCTTTGCGGCGTCGTATTCTGAATTTTCTGAAAGGTCGCCTTTGTCGCGAGCCTCTGCTATAGCGGCACTGGCCTTGGGCATCTCGATAGCCTCGAGGCGGTGCAGTTCGGCAACGAGGTTCTCGTAGCCTTCTTTTGACATGTAAGCCATAATGGTTTTTATTTAATATTTATTATTTGTTTCTGTTTAAGCAGTGTTACAAGCGGTTTACTTGTTTTTGTGAGGTGTAAAAAGAAGAACCCCAACCGAAATGTTGCATACGCAAAAGTCATGCATCATTGGTCGGAATCCCAAGCTTGTAGTTTTTGCTATTAAAGCTTTAAAAATAGTAAGTAAGATTTCTGTGTGCAAAGTTACTTAGAATTTTCTAAACTTGCAAAATTTTTTCATTTTTTTAATTTAACGCTGTCATTTTTTCTATAATTGAAAAAAAAATATTGCACAAATTTGGTCAATTCGTGCAATTTTTGTAATTTTGTGGCGGAATCATAGATATATTATATTTAACAAGGTATATACAATACAAACAGCCAATGTACACTACAATCACTGCCTTGGAGGCAGCATCAATGATTAAGAACGGCGATTCTATCGGACTGAGTGGCTTCACTCCTGCCGGTGCGCCTAAGGCGGTAACCAAAGAGCTGGCGAAGCTCGCAACCGCAGAGCATGAGAAGGGTAATGAATTTAAGGTCAGCCTCTTCACCGGAGCATCAACAGGCCAGAGCACTGACGGTGACCTTGCGGCAGCAGGTGCCATTGATTTTCGTGCTCCCTACACCACTAACAGCGAGTTCCGCACGCGTGTAAACAAGAACGAGATTCGTTACAACGACCTTCACCTCTCACACATGGCGCAGGAGTTGCGCTATGGCTTCTTTGGTAAACTGCAGTGGGGCATCATCGAGGTATGTAAGATAGAGGAAAGCGGCGACAAATACCGTGTATATCTCACTTCTGCCGGTGGCATAGCGCCTACGGTAGCACGCCTGGCGGAGAAGGTAATCATCGAGTTCAACCACTTCCACAGCGAGGGTGCTTCACTGCTGCATGATGTTTACGAACCGCTTGATGCTCCGTTCCGTCAGCCTATCATGATTACCAAGGTCAGCGACCGCATAGGTACGCCATATCTTGAGATTGACAAGAAGAAAGTGGTGGGCGTGGTTGAATGTGACATACCTGACGAGGCTCGTGCATTCAAAGGCACCGACGAGGTGACCGACCAGATAGGTGCCAACGTGGCTCAGTTCCTGCTGGGCGACATGAAGCGCGGCATCATCCCGTCATCATTCCTGCCAATGCAGAGCGGTGTGGGCACTACGGCCAACGCCATCCTCAGTGCCGTGGGCAAGGACAAGAGCATACCAGACTTCAACATCTACACTGAGGTGTTGCAGAATGCCATCGTGGACATGATGCTTGAAGGCCGTGTGAAGGATGCCTCCACATGTTCGCTGACCGTTGACAACGAGTGTCTGAAGCGTGTATATGACAACATCGACACTCTGTCAAAGCGTCTCACCATACGTCAGTCTGAGATTTCAAACTCTCCAGAGGTGATACGCCGTCTTGGCGTCATCGCCATCAACACCGCCATCGAGGTGGACATCTACGGCAATGCCAACTCTACACATATCTCTGGCACGAAGATGATGAACGGCATCGGCGGTTCTGGCGACTTTGAGCGCAATGCCTACATATCCATCTTCACCTGTGCTTCTGTGGCAAAGGGCGGCCTGATTTCATCCATCGTGCCTTTCGTGAGCCATCAGGACCACTCAGAACACGACGTAAACGTGATAATAACAGAACAGGGTATCGCCGACCTGCGCGGCAAGGCTCCTATAGAGCGCGCACAACTCATCATTGAGAACTGCGCACACCCGGACTACCGTCCGCTGCTGCGTGAGTATGTGAAACTTGCCTCTGGTGGCCAGACACACCACAACCTGCCGGCTGCCTTCGCCATGCACGATACTCTACGCCGCAAGGGCGACATGCGTTTGACCGACTTCGCGGAATACGTGAAAGAATAAAAAACAATTAAATTTATTACTATGACAAGTTTAAAAGATTTCTCACTTGAGGGTAAGAATGCGTGGATCACTGGCGCATCTTACGGCATCGGCTTCAACATCGCCAAGGCTTTCGTTGCTGCCGGAGTAAAGAACATCATCTTCAACGACATCAACCAGGAGGCTCTGGAGCGTGGTCTTGCCAACTACAAAGAGGCTGGCATCACAAACGTAAAGGGCTATGTTTGCAACGTATGCGACGAGGTTGCCGTTGGTGAACTCGTAAAGAAAATACACGAAGAGGTTGGTCAGATTGACATCCTCGTAAACAATGCCGGTATCATCAAGCGCATCCCTATGCACGAGATGAAGCGTTCTGAGTTCCAGGCTGTCATCGACGTTGACCTGGTTGCTCCTTACATCTGCTCTGCCGCTGTCATCCCTGAGATGATGGAGCGCAAGGAGGGCAAGATCATCAACATCTGCTCTATGATGTCTGAGCTCGGCCGCGAGACAGTATCTGCATACGCTGCTGCCAAGGGCGGTCTGAAGATGCTCACACGCAACATCTGCTCTGAGTATGGTGAGTACAACATACAGTGTAACGGCATTGGTCCTGGCTACATTGCCACACCGCAGACAGCTCCTCTCCGTGAGCGTCAGCCAGACGGCAGCCGTCATCCGTTCGATTCATTCATCTGCGCTAAGACTCCTGCAGGTCGTTGGCTCGACCCATCAGAGCTCGGCGGTCCGGCAGTGTTCCTCGCATCAAAGGCTTCTGATGCTGTGAATGGTCACGTGCTTTACGTTGACGGCGGTATCCTCGCTTACATCGGCAAGCAGCCTAAATAAAGAATTACATTTACATTATATAAAAAGCTGTGCACACCTCGAGTGTGCACAGCTTTTTTATTTGATACCATCACCTTGTATATATTATAGCATTTTCAACAAGAAATGTTTTGGAGATTTTCGACAACCCATTTGTGAACAAATGGCGCATGGGTTTGGGTGTCAAAATAGAGGTTAAAATAATTAACAATTCATAATGCATAATTCATAATTAGGCCAAATAGAACGAGTAAGATGAGCTATACGCAAAAATTGTGCATTAATCAGACGGCTTTTACATGGTAATATGTATGCTTTCAGAAGGTAAAAGCTATCGTATTACAATGTAATAGCTATGCTTTTACCATTGGACGGGATAGAAAAAATACCGACTGTCTATGTATATTGTTGTATCACAACAATATAACCATAATCCGAAATTCTGGCGTATATGAAAGCAAAACAGAGGTTGGTGATTTCTATCGCAAGGAAACGGCAGTTAAAAATGAAATGACAGACTCCTGAGAAATCCCTTTGTAGTGAAATAGAACAATCACAGAAACAGTCCGGCGGCTTGATTTATGTAAAGTCTTTTGTTAAATATAATTAAAAATAAACTTGCGTGCTTTGCCATGCAAAGAATAATGTGTAAATTTGCATTCGGAAACTTTTACGATGATATTTAGTTTTCGTATTTGGGATACACCAAACTGCAAAGATAACAATAACAAAAGAATAATTTATGAAGATGAAAAAACTGATGACTGTCGCAGCTGTGGCTGCGTTGTTGGTTTCGTGTGGTGGAGGACAACAGGGAAAACCTGACTTCGGCGACAATGAGTATGCCGTGCGCACTATCGGTGCGTCTGACGCCAACCTTGAGACCACCTACCCTGCTACGTTCAAGGGTATGCAGGACGTGGAGATACGTCCGAAGGTATCTGGGTTTATCACCCGTGTTTATGTGAAGGAAGGTCAGCAGGTGGGTGCCGGCCAGGTGCTTTTCCAGATAGACAACGTGACGTACCGTGCGGCAGTGAATCAGGCTCAGGCAGCGGTGACAGCGGCACAGAGCCAGTTGAACACTGCAAAGCTGACATACGAGAATGCACAGAAACTGCATGAGAAGAACGTCATCGGTGATTATGAGTTGCAGTCAAGCAAGAACCAGTATGAGAGTGCACAGGCTGCGCTTGGTCAGGCCAAGGCTGGACTGATGTCTGCACGCGAGCAGCTGAGTTTCTGCACGGTGAAGAGTCCTACGGCAGGCGTTGTAGGTTCGCTGCCTTACAAGGTGGGCGCACTTGTCAGTGCTTCCATGCAGCAGCCATTCACGACAATATCCAACGGTTCGAATGTTGACGTCTATTTCTCACTGAACGAGAAAGAGGTGATGGAACTCGTGCGCAAGGAAGGCAGCATGCAGGCAGCCATTGCCGCCATGCCGTCTGTGAAATTGCAGTTGGCTGACGGCACGATGTACGGCAGCGAAGGCCGCGTGGTGAAGGCCAGCGGTGTTGTTGATGCCGTAACGGGCAGTGTGAGCCTCATAGCAGCATTCCCTAACCCACAGAAACTGATTAAGTCGGGTGGCTCAGGCAAGATCATCATGCCTTATCAGGCTACCGGTGCCATCATCATTCCGCAGGATGCCTGCGTGGAGGTACAGGACAAGTTCTTTGTATATAAGGTAGGCAAGGACAACAAGGTGAAGTACAGTGAAATCACCGTAGATACACAGAACGACGGTCAGAACTATATCGTAACCTCTGGTCTGGCAAAGGGAGAGCGCATCGTTGTGTATGGCGTGAACCAGTTGCAGGAGGGCATGGAGATAAAGCCTATCTCTGAGGCCGACTATGCCAAGAAGATGAAGAAGGCAGAGGAACTATCTAAAGTACAGGGCGACGGCGTGTTTGCCGTGGCAAAAGCCTTGAAATCATGAAAACGAAGAGTGAAGAATGAAGAGTGAAGAATTTAAGTAACATTTCAATTCTCCCTTTTTCTACTTTGCTCTATCAATAACAAGATATTAAACCATAGTAGTGAGTGTCGCATTGGGGAGTATGAGTATTAAGCAATTCAAATTCTTCACTCTTCGTTCTTCACTCTTCACTAAATAAAGACATGAAACTTGATTCATTTATAGAAAGACCGGTGCTCTCTACCGTGATATCGATTGTCATCGTTATTCTCGGTGCCATCGGTTTGGTGACACTGCCTATTGAGCAGTATCCAGATATTGCACCGCCAACCATCGTGGTGCGTGCATTCTATCCAGGTGCTGATGCCCAGACCGTACAGAACTCGGTGCTGGCTCCGCTGGAGGAACAAATCAACGGTGTGGAGGGCATGACATACATGACATCCTCTGCAACCAACGATGGCTCGGCTTCTATTACAGTGCTTTTCGAACAGGGTTCTGATGCCGACATGGCACAGGTCAATGTGCAGAACCGTGTGTCGCAGGCTTCGGCATTGCTGCCGGCGGAGGTGACAAAGGGCGGTGTGACCGTCGAGAAACGACAGACATCCACCGTGCTCATCATGGGTCTGGTGTCACCCGACGACCGCTATGACGAGAAGTTCCTCGGCAACTACGCCGACATCAACGTCATACCTGAGATGAAGCGTATCGACGGTATAGGTTCGTGTGAGTCTGTCGGACTGAAGACCTATACCATGCGTCTCTGGCTTGACCCGGCAAAGATGCACGACCTGAACCTGATGCCTTCTGATATCGTCCAGGCATTGGCAGAACAGAATGTTGAGGCTGCCCCTGGTAAGTTCGGTGAGCAGTCAGACATGCAGTATGAGTACTCTATGAAGTACACAGGTCGTCTGAAGACGCCGGAGGAGTTTGGCAACATCATAATCAAGACCGACGATATGGGTCATGTGCTTCGCGTGAGCGATGTGGCAAAGGTGGAGATGGGTGCCTTGTACTATTCTGTGTCAACGAAAATCAACGGTCACCCCTGTGTGATGATGCAGGTAACACAGCGTGCCGGCTCTAATGCCTCTCAGATTGCACATGACGTGAAGGCAACAGCCGAGCGACTGCAGAAGAACTTCCCTCCGGGCATGAAGATAGAGTTCCTTCAGGACGTGACGCAGTTTATCGAGGCTTCACAGCATGAGGTATGGAAGACTCTGTTTGAGGCTCTGGTACTGGTGTTCATCGTGGTGTTCATCTTCCTGCAGGACTTCCGCTCTACGCTCATCCCTATGATTGCCGTGCCGGTGTCGTTGATAGGTACAATGTTCTTCTTGAAGGTCATAGGCTTCTCGCTGAACCTTCTTACGCTGTCGGCACTTGTGCTTGCCATCGCCATCGTGGTCGATGACGCCATCGTGGTAGTGGAGGCGGTGCATGCCAAGCTCGACATGGGCTACCACTCTGCAAAGAAGGCAAGTATCGATGCGATGAACGAGATAGCCGGCGCCATCATATCCATCACTCTTGTGATGTCGGCAGTGTTTATCCCTGTGTCATGTATGAGCGGTACTACGGGTACGTTCTACCGTGAGTTCGGTCTCACCATGGCCGTGGCAATTATCATTTCGGCCGTCAACGCCTTGACATTGTCACCGGCACTGTGTGCCATACTGCTGAAACCGCACAAGGAAGGTGAGGGTGAGAAGAAGACAACCTTCAAGGACCGCTTCTTTACAGGCTTCAACGCATCATACGACAAACTTCAGAAGAAGTATCAGAAAGGTGTGGAGGCTATCGTAAACAGAAAATGGATTGCCATCGTGGCTGTCATCCTCGGCATCGTATTACTGGGTGTTGAAGCCATGACGACAAAGACAGGACTTATCCCTGACGAAGATACGGGTACAGTGTTCATAACCGTGTCAACGCCTCCTGCTACTTCATTGCAGAAGACGGAGAAGGTGATGGACCAGGTGCAGCGTATGCTCGATAACAACCCTGCCGTGGATGTGGCACTTCGCATCTCAGGTTATAACTTCATTGCCGGACAGGGTTCCAACCAGGGTACCTTCATCGTAAAGCTGAAAAACTTTGACGACAGAAACCGCTCAGAGTCATCAATGATGGTGCTGGGTATGATATACAAGCAGACCGCCGTAATCAAGGGCGCGCAGATATTGGCCTTCCAGCCACCTATGGTGATGGGTTTCTCTGCAACCAACAGCATGACGTTTGCCATGCAGGACCGCACGGGCGGCTCGCTTGACAAATTCTTCAACGTGACGAAGAAATTCATTGCAGCACTTAATGCACGTCCGGAATTCTCCAACGTCATGACATCGTTCAACTCTTCATATCCGCAGTATATGATACACGTTGACGTGGCTAAGTGTAAGCAGGCTGGCATATCACCATCTGCCGTGCTCACAACCATGCAGGGCTACTATGGCGGTATGTATTCAAGCAACTTCAACAGCTACGGTAAACTCTACCGTGTATATGTGCAGGGTGACCCGAAGATGCGTGAGGACAAGGCTTCGCTGCAGAACATATATGTGCGCACACCAAACGGAATGGCGCCAATCAGCGAGTTCGTGAACCTCGAGAGAGTATATGGCCCGCAGGTGGTAGAGCGTTTCAACCTCTTCACCTCAATCAATGTCAACGCCTCTCCTGCCAGCGGATACTCGTCAGGTGACTGTATCAAGGCTATGGAAGAGGTCAGCAAGGAAGTGCTGCCGACAGGTTATACGTATGAGTTCTCAGGACTCACGCGAAATGAGGCTGAGTCATCAAATTCTACAGCTATCGTGCTGGTGCTCTGTCTTGTGTTCGTCTATCTGATTCTCTCAGCTCAGTATGAGTCATACCTGCTGCCGCTGACGGTCATCTTGTCTGTACCGTTCGGTTTGGCTGGTGCATTCCTGTTCACCAACCTCTTCAGCAAGAACAATGACATATACATGCAGATTGCGCTCATCATGCTCGTGGGTCTGTTGGCAAAGAACGCCATCCTCATCGTGCAGTTCGCATTGGAGCGCCGCCGACTCGGTATGGCTATCTCTTGGTCAGCCATACTCGGTGCTACAGCCCGTCTGCGTCCTATCCTCATGACCTCTCTGGCGATGATTATCGGTCTGTTCCCGCTTATCATCACCGGTATACCAGGACTGAACCTTTTCCTGCCACCATCGGTAGGCGAGAATGGTTACACCACACTTGGTGCCGCTGCCATCGGCGGTATGCTCGTGGGTACGTTCTGTCAGGTTATGATAGTTCCATGCCTGTTTATCATCTTCGAATGGCTGCAGGAGAAGATCAAGCCTATTGAGTTCAATGACGACAATGCAAAGGTTGACTCTGAACTGAAACAGTACGCCATCTCCGCGCATGAGATAAACCAGCAGGAACCAGGCTACGTGAAGTAAACTGAAAGTTGAAAATTGAGAATTGAGAATAGAAAATTATGATTAGCATTATAAAAAAAGACAAGTGCAAGAGAGACACCCGCAAGGGATTCTTCTCTCTTCACTCTTCACTCTTCGCTCTGTCACTACTGCTGCTTGCGGCAACCGTGACATCCTGTGGACTGTACCAGAAGTATGAGCGTCCGGAGACGAAGGTGATGGATGAAAATATTATGCGCAACGCATCTCAGTATGCCAACACCACCGACAGCACAGGCTTCGGCGACGTGGCATGGCGTGAGGTGTTCACCGACCCGCAGTTGCAGGCTCTCATTCAGGAGGGACTTGACAATAGCGACGACATCTTTGCTGCTGCAGCCAACATACAGAAGATGGAGGCAGCACTGTCCTGCTCACGTCTGGCATTCCTTCCGTCGGTTGCATTCTCTCCACAAGGTACCTTGTCAAAGGTGCTTTCGGGCGACTATAAGAGCGACTGGTCTAAGAGCTACACATTGCCCGTTTCTGCATCGTGGACCGTTGACCTCTTCGGCAACCTCCTCTCACAGAAGCGCGGTACAGAGATGCAACTCGAGATGATGAAAGACTATGAGCAACTGACACGCTCAAAGGTTATCTGTGGCATTGCAAATGCATACTATACGCTGCTGATGCTCGACCGCCAGCTTGAGATACTTGATGAGATGGACACGCTGACCAACGATACCTACGAGATGATGAAACTGCAGAAGGAACTGCGCGGTGCACGCGAGACTGCCGTAGTGAGCGCAGAGGCTTCCTTGCTCAGCGTTAGGTCGCAGAAGATAGACATGCAGCGCCAGGTGCTTGCCGTTGAGAATAATCTCTCGCTCCTCCTTGGTCGCAGCGCACAGTCTATCAAGCGTGGCAAACTGGCAGACCAGAATATGCCGGAAAAGTTCAGCACTGGCTTGGCTGTCAACCTGCTTGCTGCACGTCCTGACGTTCATGCGGCAGAGATGAACATGGCCAACTGCTTCTACGCTGTTGAGACAGCGCGCAGCAAGTTCTATCCGCAGCTTACCATTACTGGTACTGGTGCTTATACAAACAATATTGGCCAGGTGGTTAATCCTGGGCAGTGGCTTGCAAACTTCGTTGGTCAGCTTGTGCAGCCTATCTTCCAGAACGGCAGGATAAAGGCTGGACTGAAGGTTGCACAACTCGAATACGAGGTGGCCTACCGTGAATGGGAGCACTCCATCCTCAGTGCAGGAGCAGAGGTCAGCAATGCCCTCGTGGAGTATAACAGCGCAAAGGCAAAGGGCGAAGTGGACCGTCAGCAGGTGGAGACACTGACAAAGAGCGTTGACTACACCAAGGAACTCTTCCAGATGGGCAGCAGCTCATACCTGGAGGTGTTGCAGGCACAGTCGCAACTGCTCAATGCGAAGATTTCACAAGTAACCGACGACTTCAACAAGATGCAGGCAGTGGTCAACCTCTACTCTGCACTTGGAGGAGGAAGGAAGTGAAAAGTGAAGAATGAAAAGTGAAGAATGAAGAATTAAACAACGCATTATGAGTAACATTTCAGACAAAGCAGTTATCTCGCCTAATGCAAAGATTGGGCAGAACGTAACCATATATCCGTTCGTTTACATAGAAGACGATGTGGTGGTGGGTGACGATTGCATACTCTATCCCGGCGTGAACCTCATGAACGGCACCCGTCTGGGCAAGGGAAACAAGATACACCAGAACACTGTCATCAGTGCCATACCGCAGGACTTCAACTACAGCGGCGGTGCCACAGTGTGCGTTATCGGTGACAACAACATCATACGCGAGAATGTGGTTATCAACCGTGCCACATACGATGACGGTGAGACACGCATCGGCAACGGCAACTTCCTCATGGAGGGCGTACACCTATCGCACGACGTACACATGGGTAATGAGAGTGTGCTGGGCTACGGCACGAAGATTGCCGGTGACGTGCAGATTGGCAACCACGTGATATTCTCGTCGGGCGTCATAGCCAACCCTGGCGTACGCGTGGGCGACTGCGCCATGATACAGTCAGGATGCCGTTTCTCAAAGGATGTCCCTCCTTACATCGTTGCGGGCGGACATCCTATAAAATACGGCGGCATCAACTCCTTCGTGATTGACAAGCACGGAATATCAGACAAGGTGAAGGCACACATCGCCAATGCCTACCGCCTGGTGTTCCACGGTCAGGACGACATCATGAACGTCTGCGCACAGATTGAGCAGCAGATACCATCATCAGTGGAGATTGACGGCATCGTCAACTTCCTGAGAACTTCAGAACTTGGATTAATAACAAAGATGTAAAAATCCTCGGAGACGAGAGAAGACTTTTATATCTTTGCACTTTTTGATAATGTGAGGGCAGGATGTTGTGAAACAGCCTGCCCTTCTTGTATTCTATGATATGGTCATTGCATTTCCGTAAGCATGGTACCTCTGTCACCATGATTTCTTATGGCATCGTTTTTGTATTCTGACTGCATATAACTTATTATTTTGCGAAAACTATGTCAACAACAAAAAGATTCCACCGTCATTTCCCTGTCAAAGGCTATCCTATCTTCTGGATTATCATCGCATACCTCATACTGGGTTGGTTCTTTCCCGTTGTGGGACTCATCGCCATCATCTGCATGATTGGCCCGGTGCTCACATCCGTATGGAAGGGACGCTACTGGTGCGGCAACGTGTGTCCGCGCGGCAATTTCTTCGACCGCGTACTGTCACGCTATTCACCGCATCGTCCTATACCGCGTTTCGTCCGCACACTCGGCTTCCGCATATTCATGGTATGCTTCATCTTCGCCATGTTCGGCATTCAGATGTACTTTGCCTGGGGCGACTGGGGAGCCATGGGCCGTGTGTTCTGGAATATCATCCTTGCCACCAGCATAGTGGCGGTGGTGCTTGCCTTCATCTACGCACCGCGCACATGGTGCACGTTCTGCCCTATGGGCACGCTGTCAGCATGGGTGGCACCACGCAAGGCACCGCTGCCGTCGGCATACAAGGCCATCCACGTCAGCGAGTCTTGCCAGATGAAATGCAAGAGTTGCGCACGTGTATGTCCTATGCAACTCACTCCATACGACAGCCGAGGCCAGCAGGAAGGCTACCTGCACCCAGACTGCATCAAGTGCGGCAAATGCACGAAGGCATGCCCAACTAAGATTATGAGTATGGAATAGGGCGAGGGCTGTTTATGCAGGTATCTAAAAAACACCTTTAACTGTTATTATCGGCAACATACTGCAGAATCTGCTCTGCATGAATCTTGGTCTTTATCTCTTTCGGGGTAAAGACCTTTTCTATTATGCCCTCCTCATTCACAAGGTAGGTGGTGCGCAGTATGCCCATAAACTTCTTTCCGTACATGGATTTCTCACCCCAGCAACCTAACTGCTGCATGAGTTCCGTGTCGGTGTCGGCAATAAGCGGAAAATCCAGTGCGTGCTTGTCAGCAAACTTTTTCTGCGTTGCCTGGCTGTCCTTGCTTATGCCCACTATGCTGTATCCAGCCTCCTCCAACTCCGTCTTATGTGCCTGCAGAGAGCAAGCCTCGGCAGTGCATCCGCTGGTATTCGCCTTCGGATAACTGTAAAGCACCAGTTTCTTGCCACGAAAATCACTCGCCTTAATCTCACGCCCGTCCTGGTCAATGCCAAGCACATCAGGTATTCTGTCTCCTATTGTCATAATCGGTTGTATTGTTTTTGGTTTATGGTAAATAAAAGTTTTATACACGGTCCTGCTATATAAAAAACGGCTGAGAGTATAAAAAAGTATCTATATTTACATTCTTTTCTTTTGTAATTCAAAAAAAAGATATAACTTTGTCCTAAATCTAATGTGTTATATGAACAAAATCAACGATACTAAAGACCCCATGGGCAGAGCCATCGCTGACTACTACAGCAAAGGCGCTGCAGACAGACTCAGAGTGTTTTCCCCGATGTTTGAGGAAGACGAGATACCTGTGCAAATGCTTTTTCGTGAGTATGACGACATGCCAGAGATAGAACGTGCTGCCCTCGACATGGTCAGGGGCAAGACTCTTGACGTGGGTGCCGGCAGCGGATGTCATTCGCTTGTGCTGCAGCAACGAGGCGTTGACGTCACTGCCGTTGACATCTCGCCGTTGTCGGTAAAGACCATGAAGGAGCGAGGAGTGAGACAGGTGGCAGAACAGGATTTCTTCAAACTGAAAGGTCAGTATGACACCATCCTGATGCTGATGAACGGCATAGGCATTGTGGGAACGCTGGAGCGCATGCCAGAGTTCTTCCGCCATCTTGACAAGATACTGGCTCCGGGAGGCCAGTTGCTGTGTGACTCATCAGACATCAGTTATGTCTTTGAGGATGAGGACGGCATTATAGACTATCCCGACACCGACAGCTATTATGGCGAACTGACTTATCGCATGCAATACAAAGACTCTGTGAGCGATGCCTTCCCCTGGCTATACATCGATGCCGCCACACTTGAGCAAAAAGCATCAGAAAGCGGCTATGCCGTCGAAGTGGTAGCCCAAGGCGACCATTATGACTACTTGGCAAGAATCACCAAAAGGTGAAAGGTGAAAATGGAGTACGAACACGACATTTTTCTTAAACCGTTTTTTCGCTGTTTGTGGTAAGAAAATGAGGGAACAAAATTCGCAAAATCGGAGGTTTAGGCAAATGTTAAAAATGTAAAGTTTTCTTAATACGCAGTAAAAGCTATCATATTGCATCGTAATATGATAGCTTTTACTGTGTAATACCATTGCTTTTGCAGTGTAATCAGGCTGCTTTTATAACCTAATTAATGCGCAATTATTGCATTTTTGCACGCTTTTTTCACTCCGCATGGCACAATTATGCATTATGCATTGTGAATTGTGCATTAAAAACACGCATTGTGAATTGAAAAAAACGTTTCAAGGTACCTCTACGCGATTCAACCCTCTTTCTGGGATACATGTCCACCCACCCTTGTCAATGTCCCTTAAAATGAGTTTTCTAAACAGTGGTGATTTAGAACAATTTGAACCATCCCAAAAGACTGTAGTTTCTTTTGGAAGATAATTATGCCGGAAGCAGTCCCATCTCTTGTGCTTTTCCCTTGAGCAACACCATGAGCGGTTCACGCTCGTTCTCCACGCGGTTGTCGAGCACGGCATCCTTCAGATACTGTTTCAGTTCGCCCACCTCACGCGATGGTTTGAGATTGAACATCTGCATTATCTCGTTGCCGTCAATACAAGGCTGCAGGAGACGTTTGAAATCACGCTGCTTAAGGTCTTCTATCTTCTCACGCACAAGGGTATAGTTGTCGCGGAAACGCTGCTTGCGCACCTGATTCTTGCTTGTGATGTCTGCCTCGCAGAGTATCATGAGGTCGTCGATGTAGTCGCCGGCATCGTTCACCAGTCGTCTGACGGCACTGTCGGTCACCTCATTGTCAGCGATGGCGATGGGGCGCATGTGCATGTCAACGAGAAGCTGCACATACTTCATCTTCTGGTCCTGGGGCAACTTCATGCGGTTGAAAATCTTCGGCACCATTCGTCCTCCGATATGATCGTGCGAATGGAACGTCCACCCTTGCAGATTGTCCCAGCGTTTGCTCCTTGTCTTGCCTATGTCATGGAGCAGGGCTGCCCAACGGAGATAGAGTGAGGAATAAACAGGGAGGAGTGTTGATTCGGTGCATTTCGCAACATTGTCGAGCACCTCCAGTGTGTGATAGAAATTATTCTTGTGAGCCTTACCATTGCGCTCCTCCACTATATCGAGGTCTGCCACTTCCGGCAGTATGAGGCGTAGCAGTCCGCAGCGCTGCAAATCCACAAAGCCACGGCTGGGTGTCTTTGTCATCAAAGTCTTGTTCAGTTCCTCGTTGATGCGCTCGGCGGAGATTATCTTTATTCGTCCGGCATTGCGTTCAAGAGCATCAAACGTCTCATCATCGATATAGAAATTCAGCCGTGTAGCGAAACGTATGCAGCGCAGCATGCGCAGCGGGTCGTCAGAGAAGGTAATGTCGGGATCGAGCGGCGTGCGAATAATGCCATCCCAAAGGTCATCCAGTCCGCCGAAGGGATCAACGAGTTCGCCGAAACGGTCGTGATTCAGGCAGATGGCCATGGCGTTGATGGTGAAGTCACGGCGGTTCTGGTCATCTTCCAGGGTTCCGTCCTCCACAATGGGCTTACGCGAGTCACGCTGATAACTCTCCCTGCGTGCACCGACGAACTCCACCTCCAGGTCGTTCATCTTGACCTGTGCCGTACCGAAATTCTTGAACACTGAGAGATAAGCCCTGCGTCCCAGTTTTTTCTTCAGCAGCTTTGCCACCTCGATGCCGGGACTCTTTATGCTTTTGTCAGGACTGACCACCACGCAGTCAATGTCATCAGACGGTCGTTCAAGGAAGATGTCTCTAACGTATCCTCCCACCACATAGCACTCCAGCCCCAGTTCATCAGCTGTGGCAGAGATTGTCCTGAATATGTCCTGGTCAAGCAGTTCGGCCAGTTCTTCGTCGGTATATTCCTTCATTTTTCGTTGTTTGCCTTCCCCTCTTCCCTCTTGCTCTTCCATGCGGGATGCATGGCGTCGCCGCCGTCGTTCATCTCCAGCTCGAGTTCAGGCACCTTATACTCCTTTGGCTTGTATGGCACCTCGGTGTCGTCGTAAACAGACACCTCGACCATAGCCACACCAGCGGAAAGCATGCCGATACGCTTGGCAGCCTCGTAGGAAAGGTCAATGATGCGGCCACGCGTAAACGGACCACGGTCAATGACCCTCACTACCACTTCCTTGCCGTTGGCGGGATTGCGCACCAGCAACTTAGTGCCGAACGGATGCGTGCGGTGTGCGCATACCAGCGAGTCGTTGTTCAACCGCTCGCCACTGCTCGTGCGTGCACCAGTGGCACGGCGCGAGTAGTACGATGCCTTGCCCGTTTGCCCCTTCGGATGCACCGTTGTCTGTTTCTTCTCCTTCTCCGCGGCGACTTCCTTGCCGTCAGCCTGTGCCTTTGTCAGCGTTGCCTGGGAGTTTTCCTGTGCAACGGTCTTCGCCTTTCTCAGCGTCGTCCGCTGCTTCTTCTGTGTTCTCTTGTGTGTTTGTCTTTGGGCGTTGCAATACGGCGCTGTCATCATCAACAACGACAAAGCCACCGCCAAACGACCGAAACATTGTCGGATAGTAAGCATTTCTTTTAAGATGGGATTTGTTATAACAAGCACAAAGGTAATGTTTTTTTGCATAATTTCTGCTGTATGACAAAGAAAAAAACGGATGTTACAAATATAAAGGAACAAAAATTTTGTAATTACGTATATTTTTTGTAACTTTGCACATCAAAACATCAAAAACCGGTTTTATAATTATTTTACGTAAAAACGACAATGGCAGAAGCAAAGAAAATCAAGACGGCTCTGGTGAGCGTCTTTCACAAGGATGGCCTTGACGAGTTGCTGAAGAAACTCAACGACGAAGGCGTTAAATTCCTTTCCACAGGTGGTACACAAAAATTCATCGAGTCTCTCGGCTACGAGTGTGAGGCCGTAGAGAACGTCACAACATACCCGTCAATACTTGGCGGACGCGTAAAGACGCTGCACCCGAAGATTTTCGGAGGCATCCTCGGTCGTCGCGGTCTGCAGGAGGACGTTGACCAGATGGCCAAGTATGAGATTCCAGAGATTGACCTCGTAATCGTTGACCTCTACCCATTCGAGCAGACCGTAGCAAGCGGTGCTTCAGAGGCTGACATCATTGAGAAAATCGATATAGGCGGCATTTCGCTTATCCGTGCCGGAGCGAAGAACTTCAAGGATGTTGTAATCGTGCCTTCAAAGGCTGAATACAGCGTATTGCTCGACATCCTCAACAAGAAAGGTGCCGAGACAGACATCGAAGAGCGTCGTATGTTTGCCACACGCGCTTTCGGTGTTAGCTCACACTACGACACCGCCATCAACGCATGGTTTGAGAAAACAAATCGCAACATGTAATCATTAACCATTCTAAAAGTTAAAAATCAAACCAATGGGATTTTTCTCTTTCACCAAAGAATTAGCGATGGACCTTGGCACTGCCAATACCATCATCATGCACGACGGCAAAATCGTGGTTGACCAGCCATCCGTCGTTGCAATAGACCGCGACACCAACCAGATGGTTGCAGTGGGAGAACGCGCAAAGAGCATGTATGAAAAGACCAATGACCGCATCAAGACCGTACGCCCACTGCGCGACGGTGTGATTGCCGACTTCTCTGCATGTGAGATGATGATGCGCGGACTCATCAAGATGGTCAACACCGGACATCATCTCTTCTCTCCATCACTGCGTATGGTCATTGGCGTTCCGTCAGGTTCTACTGAGGTAGAGCTGCGTGCCGTGCGTGACTCTGCCGAGCATGCCGACGGCCGCGACGTTTACCTGATTTTTGAGCCAATGGCAGCTGCCGTGGGCATAGGTATCGACGTGGAGGCACCAGAAGGTAACATGATCGTGGACATAGGCGGTGGCTCTACAGAGATTGCCGTAATTTCACTTGGCGGCATCGTCAGCAACAACTCTATCCGCGTGGCTGGTGACGATCTGACAAACGACATTCAGGATTACATGTATCGCCAGCACAACGTCAAGGTGTCTGAGCGTATGGCAGAACGCATCAAAATAAACGTAGGTTCAGCACTGACCGACCTCGCTGAGCAGGCTCCCGATGATTATGTTGTACGTGGTCCTAACCGTATCACTGCACTGCCAATGGAGGTACCTGTATGCTATCAGGAAATAGCTCACTGCATAGACCGTACTGTGTCAAAGATAGAGGATGCCGTACTCTCTGCATTGGAGAACACTCCACCAGAGCTGTACGCCGACATCGTGCGCAATGGCATATACCTCAGCGGTGGCGGCGCATTGCTGCGCGGACTCGACCAGCGCCTGGAGAACAAGATCGGTATTCCGTTCCACATCGCTGACGACCCACTCCACAGTGTGGCACGCGGCACAGGCATAGCACTCAAAAACATCGGACGTTTCTCATTCCTCATGAGATAAACTATATAAATGCGTAATCTCCTCGACTTCATAGGAAAACATTATCACTGGCTGCTGTTCATAGCACTCGAGGCCATAGGCTTCGTGCTGTTGTTCAGTTACAACAGCTATCAGGGTTCTGTATGGGTGTCGTCGGCAAACAGCGTGGCTGGCTTCGTATATGAACAGAAGTCAAAGGTAAATTCTTACCTTACGCTTGCCGAACTGAACAGCCAGCTGACATCCCGAAATGCGTATCTGGAACATCAGCTGCAGGCTATGAGGGAGGAACTGGAGAAACAAGGCAAAGACTCCACGCACATCGCTGGGCTGACTAACCCAGAAGCATATGGTGTCATACCGGCTCAGGTAGTGCAGAACAGCGTTGACAAACGCGACAACCTTATCACCATCAACAAGGGTGAGGCTGACGGCGTACGCAAAGACATGGGCGTGGTGAGCGGAACAGGAGTAGTGGGCATAGTCTATATGGCGGGTGCCCACTACTCCGTTGTCATTCCCGCACTGTCATCACGGTCAAGCATCAGCTGTAAGATAGAGCACACCAACTATTTCGGTTATCTGAAATGGAACGGTGGGGCATGCAACGTGGCAAAGGTGGACGAGGTACCGCGACACGCACACTTCAAACTGTATGACAGAGTGGTGACATCCGGATACTCGGCAGTGTTCCCGCCGGGAATACCAGTTGGAAAGATAATGCATGTTTACAACTCACCTGACGGACTGTCCTACCAGTTGCAAGTGCAGCTATACACCGATTTTGCGAACCTGCGTGATGTCTGCGTCATTGACAACAGCAAGATGCACGAACAACTGAAGGTGCTGCGTGCGGCGCAAGACTCTCTGCTTCTGCAGAAAAACGAGAAAGAATAAAAAGGAGAGTGAATTAATCCTATAATAATTTTTACACTTGATATACATACTGCTTATAATAGTATTCGCTCTGTTGCAGGCACTACTGCTCGGACATATCCACATCCTCGGTGTGGCTACACCCCTGCTGTATGTCTATCTGGCACTGCTCTTCCCAAAGACTTATCCGCGATGGGCACAGTTGCTACTATGCTTCGCCATGGGATTGAGCGTGGATATGTTTGCCAACACTCCCGGACTGGCCACGATATCTATGACACTGGTGGGATTCATACAGCCGTATCTGCTGAGCCTCTACCTGAGTGAAGAAGACAACCATGACATCATGCCGGGATTCATCACTCTTGGATTCACAAAGTTCGCCACATACGCAACAATACTCGTCACTATATACTGTATAGTGTTCTTCTCGCTCGAAGCCTTCACCGTCATCGACTGGATGGAATGGCTGCTGAGTATCGCAGGCAGCATGGTGCTTACACTGATGTTTATATTCACGATTGACAGTGTAAGGAGGTAGGCAGCATGATTCAAGACTATTCAAACAGAAGATTTATCATTGGCGGTTCAGCGATAATCATCGTCATCGTCTATCTTATAAGACTGTTCACACTGCAGATTATGAGTGACGACTATCGCAAGAAAGCCGACTCTAATGCTTTCCTTAAACAAACAGAATACCCGGCACGAGGTTGCATATTCGACCGCAACGGCAAGTTGCTTGTATATAACCAGCCGTCATACGACATCATGGTCGTCATGAATGAAGCCAAGGAACATCTCGACACTCTTGAGTTGTGCGAGGCTTTAGGTATTACAAAGGCTTTCTTTGACAAGCGAATGGCAGACATAAAGGACAAGAACAAGAATCCTGGCTATTCGCGCTTTACACAACAGACTTTCATAACACAACTTGATGAACAGGATTTCGCAGTATTCCGCGAGAAACTGTTCCGATTCCCCGGTTTCTACGTTCAGCGCCGTACGTTACGACAATATCAGTATCCATACGCCGCACATGTGCTGGGCGACGTGGCAGAGGTGTCGCAGGGAGACATCGATGAAGACGAATACTACATCAAAGGCGACTACATCGGCAAACTCGGTGTAGAGCGTTCATACGAGAAGCAACTGCGTGGTGAGAAAGGTGTGCAGATACTTTTGCGTGATGCCCACGGACGTGTGAATGGACATTATCAAAACGGAAAATATGACCGCAAGCCTGTAGCAGGCAAAAACCTCACACTCTCAATAGACATTGACCTGCAGGCTCTAGGCGAACGACTGATGGAAGGTAAGATTGGCTCTATCGTAGCGATAGAACCCAAGACGGGCGAAGTGCTCTGCATGGTATCTTCGCCTACATACGACCCTCGCATACTGACTGGCCGCAAGCGTGGCAAAAACCACCTCGCACTGCAACGCAACGTGTGGAAACCGCTCCTGAACCGCAGTATCATGGGTCAGTATCCACCGGGTTCTACATTCAAGACATCACAGGCACTGACATTCCTTACCGAAGGAGTGATAACTCCACAGACTGCATATCCATGTGCACATGGATTCTCATTCAAAGGCCTGCATGTAGGTTGTCACGGTCATGGTGCCCCACTGCCGGTGGTACCGGCTTTGTCAACATCATGTAACGGTTTCTTCTGCTGGGGACTTTATTATATGATAGGCAACCGCAAGAAATACGGCAAGCCTCTCAACGCCATGAACGTATGGCGCGACTATATGGTATCGATGGGCTTCGGCTATCGCACCGGCATAGACCTGCCGGGCGAAAAACGCGGACTTATCCCTAATGGTGAATATTACGACCATGCCTACAAAGGCTCATGGAACGGACTGACCATCATCTCTATATCCATAGGTCAGGGTGAGGTAAACCTCACACCTCTGCAGATAGCCAACCTCGGCGCTACAATAGCCAACCGTGGCTATTGGGTTACGCCACACGTCGTGAAGCATATCCAGAATGAACGCCTCGACACTGCATATACAAAGAAACACTATACAAAAGCTTCGCGTGCGGCATACGATGTCGTGGTTGCAGGTATGCGTGCCTCTGCCACTGGCGGTACGTGTCATGCACTAAGCCGTTACCCATACGTAGCCTGCGGTAAGACCGGTACGGCGCAGAACCGTGGACGAGACCACTCCGTATTCATGGGTTTTGCACCGATGGACGAACCGAAGATTGCAATAGCCGTATATGTAGAGAACGGTGGTTTCGGTGCTGACCTTGGCGTACCTATAGGTGCAGTCATGATGGAACAGTACCTGAAAGGCAAACTCTCACCCGGTACGCTGGCATATTCATACCAGTTACAGGCACGCCATCTTTCGTATGGAGACCAAGACAGATAAAGGCACATTTGCATGACATATAACATATAGTAAGGGCATCACTGATAAACCTCAGCGATGCCCTTGCAATATAATTAACACCTTGTTCGTTATAACTAATATAAGTTTATAACTGATTTGATCTGACTACTTTCTTTTTTCTTTGAAAAACATCTGCATCTGTTCACGGCACTCTTCTTCGCAAACGCCACAGACTACCTCCGTCTTAGGGTGAAGTACCTGAGGTGCATACTTCCTGTAGCCACGCTTGTCGTCTGGCGCACCATACACCACACGCGGTATCTGTGACCATCCAAGAGCCCCAGCACACATAGGACATGGCTCTACAGTCACATACAGTGTGCAGTCACTGAGATACTTTCCTCCTAGTGCATTGGCAGCAGCGGTGATAGCCTGCATCTCTGCATGGGCCGTAACATCATGCAATGTTTCCGTCAGGTTGTGAGCACTTGCCAGCACACGTCCACGGCATACCACAACGGCACCGATGGGCACCTCACCCTCCTGTGCAGCCTGCTCAGCCTCGGCAAGAGCCTTTCGCATATATTGTTCATCCGTAGTCATAAGTATCTTTCGCTTTACAATATAACAAACACAAGACTACAAGTCAATGTGCTCTACCATTATGTCCTCATGAAGGAAGATGCGGGCACATTCCTTGAAACGGTCGGGATGCTCAGTAGTGTAATAGCGCATGGTACCGCCACGTGAACAACGTGCATCCATCTCCGGATGACGATGAAGGTAATCTACCAATGAGGCGGCAACGTATTCGCCCTGTGAAACAATCCTAATTCCATCAGGCACAGCCTTGCGCAAGGCATTCATAAGAAGAGGATAGTGGGTACAGCCAAGAATGATTGCATCAATAAGCGGATCGCGCTCCAACAACTGGTGGATGCGCTTGCGTACGAAATACTCTGCTCCCTCACTGTCGGCCTCTCCTGCCTCCACAATGGCCGCCCACAACGGACAGGCCTGGCCCGTGACCTTGATGTCGGGATGCAGCTTTGCAATCTCCAACTCATAACTCTCTGAACGTACAGTACCCTCTGTGGCCACAACACCTACGTGGCGGCTCTTCGTCAGGTTTCCGATAATCTCTACAGTAGGACGTATCACTCCGAGTACGCGCTTTGTAGGATCAATGAGTGGAAGGTCATTCTGCTGTATGGTACGCAGCGCTTTCGCAGAGGCAGTATTACAACCCAATATTACGAGGTCGCAGCCCATCTCAAACAAACGTACCACAGCCTGGCGCGTAAACTCATACACCACATCGAAACTGCGCGAGCCGTATGGGGCACGCGCATTGTCACCAAGGTATATGAAATCACGCTCTGGAAGACTCTTGCGCAACTGCTGCAAGATGGTCAGTCCACCATAGCCGGAATCAAAAACACCGATACTCATACTTCACTTCCCTCATGCAAAAAAAGAATAGTGAATAGTAAAGAAGGTTTTGCTCGGCGACCCGAAAGGGGAAGCCAATCAAGTTACTATTCACTTTCCATTTTATCTTATATAGCTCTTTATCTTTGCAGTTACATCTTCTGCCCTTGAGGCATCGATATAAGGACATGCCTCACTGTCTGTATTGACAATCATAAGGTATGCACCAGAATATCCGACACTCTGTATGGCCTTGTTCAGTTGCTGCTTGACAGGTGCTATGGCATCCTGCTCGGCCTGCTTCAGCAGTCGCTCAGCCTGGTCGCGGAACTGTGTGTTACGATCAAGCAATGATTGCAAGTCTGACTGTCGTTTCTGACGGATGGCATCATCGAGCATCTTTTGCTGGTCAAGGAACAACTCATACTTCTCGTTGAACTCCTGCTCCGCATTCTTCAATTCCTCGAGATATTGCTTGCGCAGTCCGTCAATCTCCGTCATGGCCGCAGCATACTCCGGCATGTCGTGCAACACTTGACTATAGGAGAAATAACCGATTTTCGCTTGCTGCGCCATTGCAGTGGCGAAGCAAGCGAAAAACATAGTTATAGTGAAGAGAAATTTCTTCATGATTTATTACTTCAGTTTGTTGATTTCAGCCTTTACGTCGGCAGTAACGTCCTTAACGTCTGCGCCCATATAGAGGAACATACCAGACTGTGCAATATAGGTGTAGCCACCAGCCTTACCTACGTTCTCAATGGCAGTGATGACTTTCTTCTGAATAGGCTCCATCAGTTCGTTCTGCTTCTTCTGCATCTCCTGCTGGTTCTGCTGGTAAGCCTCCTGCAGTTTCTGATACATAGCCTGCAGGTCAGTCTCTGTCTGCTGCTGTGCTGTTGCGCTCATGGTAGCCTTGTTCTTCTCATACTCCTCGCCCTTCTTCTGTATTTCCTCCTGCATCTGCTTGAGTTCGTTGTCATACTGCTGAGCCTGTGCCTGCAGTTCACCGTTAGCCTTTGTTACCTCTGGCAGGCTCTGCATGATAGCCTGAACGTCAACGTGTCCGAACTTCTGAGCGTTGGCACCCAGTGCCATTGCGAATGTTGCAACGAGTGCAATGATTGTCTTTTTCATTTTTCTTTTATTGTTTTTGGTTTTTATTTATTATTTCAATTATACTATAGGAATTAAAGGAAATCAGTATCCCAGCTTTCCCAGCACCTCATTTGAGATGTCAATCTTTGGTGATGCGAATATGATGCCGTTGTCTGACGCACGGTCGAGTACCAGCTGGTAGCCACGCAGCTCAGCCACGTCCTTCACAGCATTGTATATCTCATCCTGTATGGGTGACATGAGACTTGTACGCTTTTTGAAGAGTTCACCCTCTGGTCCGAAATACTTCTTCTTCAAGTCTGCAGCCTCTTTCTCCTTCTGCATGATGGCATCCTGCTTAGCCTGTTTCTGTTCCTGAGAGAGGAACACCACTTCGTTCTGATAGTTCTTATACATGGTGTTGGCTTCCGTTGTCAGTGCTTCCACCTCAGCCTGCCATCGTTTGCTAACCTGTGACAACTGTTCGTTGGCACGTTCATATGCAGGTATGTTCTTCAATATATACTCCATGTCGATAAGTGCATACTTCTGTGCAGAAGAATGTAAGGCAAAGAGAGAAGAATGAAGAACGAATATCACTGCCAAGGCAGTCAGTTTTTTTGTCATCTGTTTCATAACTTTCATCTTTTAATTGTTAGACGATTTCTTATTGTTAGACGATGCAAAGATATTTCTTTTCCTGCTTATCCTGCATTGAGTTTTCCCTAATTGACATTGGGGCTTTCCCTATGATGACAGCGGGATATTAGAACTCCTGTCCGAGTATGAAGTGGAAATTGCTTCCTCCCTTGGTTCCGAATGTCTTGTCGAAACCGTATGCCCAGTCAAGTCCCATCAGTCCGACCATCGGCAGATAGATACGTACACCGAAACCAGCAGAGCGTTTCATATCGAATGGATTAAACTTCTTTATATCATTCCATGCGTTACCAGCCTCCACAAAGCCAAGTCCGTATATTGTGGTGTTACCCAGCATGAATGGATAGCGCAACTCAACGCCGAAACGGTCGTAGGCATAGCCTTCGTATCCACTTGGTGTCAGTGAACCATTCTCATAACCACGCAGTCCGATAGTTTCTTCTGCATAACTGCTTGAATATCCTGACATACCGTCACCACCCATATAGAATGTTTCAAACGGAGATTTCTTGTCTTTGTTGAAGTGGCCGAGAATACCAAACTCTGCACGTGTCATAAGCACAAAACACTTTGTAGAGGATGTCAGCGCAGTATAAGTCTTTGACTTGAATTTCCATTTGTGATACTCAATCCAACGATACTTCTCCTGCTGCTCTGCATGATATGTAGATGATTTCGGGTTCTGTGCCAGTCCAGCATAGTTCTTACCGTCCATCAGTGACCATGGTGGAGTAATAGAGAGTGACAGTTCAAACTCAGAACCACTGCGTGGGAACAACGGGTTATCAACAGAAGCACGTGTCAGTGCTACGTTGAAGTTAAGGTTGTTACAGTTACCGTTGCTGACAAGGAAATAGTTCCAGTCTTTCAACATATACCTTGTGTATGCAATGCTTGCAGACAACTGGAAATAGTCATCAGGCCAGCGCAGGCGTTTACCCCAACCTATAGAACCACCAAGCAGGCGTACATACTTGTCAGGATCATAGTAATTCTCTATGTTACTAAGATTGTATGTAGAGCCGTAGGGACTATACGCATTATACCAGTTAGAGTTGTAGTAGTTTGAGTTTACATCTGTCTGCTTGGAATAGAACACACCCACGCTGAACTGTATTGGTCGCTTTCCTCCAAACCATCCAGTGGAGTATGAGATGTTGTACGACTGATAATAAGTTCCGTTTGTCTGTGCGCTCAGTCCCAACTGCTCACCGTCACCGATAGGCATGATACCACGATGCTCCTTGTTGCGGTTGAAGAGGTTTGCCATGGAGAAGTTGTTGAGCTTCAGACCTATCTTTCCTATGACGCCAGTCTGTCCCCAACCAAGGGAGAACTCTATCTGGTCATTTGATTTCTGTTCCAAATCCCAGTTGATGTCAACCGTGCCATCATCACCATTCGGCCTTACGTCCGGCTGTACCTTTTCCTGGTCGAAGTGTCCCATCTGTGCAATCTCACGTGCAGAACGCATCAATGCCTCCTTTGAGAACAAGTCGCCCGGCTTGGTGCGCAGTTCACGACGTACCACTTTCTCATACAGACGGTCGTTACCACTGATGCGCACATGTGATATATGTGCCTGCGGACCTTCCATTATACGCATCTCAAGGTCGATGCTGTCGCCATCCACGTTCACCTCCACTGGGTCGAGTTGGTAGAACAGATAGCCATGGTTCCAATATGCATTACCCACAGCATCCTCATCGTCCGAAAGGCGTTTCTTCAGCAATGTCTGGTTATACACGTCACCTTTCTGCATGCCAAGCTGGCGTGAAAGGTATTCAGTGTTATATACGGTATTACCTGCCCATGTTATGTTTCGGATGTAGTATTTCTGTCCTTCGTTGATATGCAAGTGCACATCCACATGCTTCTCGTCGGGTGTACTCACGCTGTCGCTAATCAACACTGCATCACGATAGCCATGCTCGTTATACCATTCTATGAGGTTTTTCTTGTCCTCCTCATATTTCTCTGGTGTAAACTTCTTGCTCTTCATGAAAGAACGCAGTTTACCCGTTTCATGCAGTTTCTTCAGTGCACCCTTGCGAATCAGTCCACCCTTCAGTTGCGAATCATTCATCTGATCGTTACCCACGATATTGATGTTGCGCACCTTTGTCTTCTCTTTCTTGTCAACCTCCACATCAAGAATGACCTGGTTCTTCTGTGTCACGTCATCTCGCTGCATGATGTTCACCTCAGCGTTTTTGAATCCCTTGTCCTCAAAATACCTTTGTGCCAGGGTCTTTGCACGAGAAAGCATGTTTGGCGTTACCTGGGCACCTTTCAGCAGGCCCAGTTTCTGTTCCATGTCTTCGCGTTCTGCTTTCTTGCGCAATCCGTAATAGTTTATCTCGCTTACGCGTGGACGCGTCTTCAGATAGAAATGCAGATATATGGAGTCGCCGACGATAGAATCGGCAGCCACCTTGACATCAGAGAACAGTCCATGCTTCCAATAGCGTTTCACTGCATCTGTTATCTCGTTGCCCGGCACTCCTATGCGCTGTCCCACAGACAGTCCGGAAATGCTGGTGAGCATATACTCCTCATATCCTTCAACGCCGCTGACTCTCAATGCGCCGATGTAACAAGAGCGCACCTGAGATGCATACGATATATCCGGATTTACTATTTTCTCCTGCGCCCACACAGCCGTTGAAACCATTACCAACGCCAAGGCGAGCAATATATTTCTTGGTGAAATCATTTATTTTATATTCTTTTCCTTTTCCTCTTCTTCTATTTGTGCCTCAGTCTTTCCGAAGCGACGTTGCTTTGTCTGGAAGTTCTCCACAGCCTTGTGCAGCTCTTCTTCATTAAAGTCTGGCCAATACACTGGTGTGAAATACAATTCCGAATAAGCTATCTGCCACAACAGGTAGTTTGATATGCGCTGTTCGCCTCCTGTGCGTATGAGCAGGTCGGGGTCTGGCTGGAATGCGGAGTCGAGGTGTTTGCATATTGTCTCCTCCGTTATGTCCTCTGGATTGATTTTTCCTTCAGCTGCCTCGCGTGCTATCTTCTGCACAGCATCTGTTATCTCCCACCTTGACGAGTAACTCAGGGCTATCGTCACTGTCATGCGTGTGTATGCTGCAGTGTCAGCTTCCAGTTTCTCTATGGCTTCCAACACATCTTTCGGCAATCTTGCGCGGTCACCGATGAGTCGCATTCGCACGTTGTTCTCATCGAACAGTTCGCGCTGCATACTTGTAAGCACAAGTTTCATCAGCGCAGCCACCTCAGCATCGGGACGGTTCCAGTTTTCTGTGGAGAAAGCGTACAGCGTGAGGTACTTCACCCCCATGCGCACACACTCTGCAGTAATTTTCTTGACGGTTGCCACACCAGCCACATGACCTTCGGTGCGGTCTTTGCCGCGTTCCATGGCCCATCGTCCGTTGCCATCCATGATGATGGCGATATGTTGTGGTATTTTATTCATAATCCTATTTTTATCTGTCCTTCATACATGTAGGGCATTTAGGTGCGAAACTGTATGTCACGCAGAATGTCAGCACCGAATAGCAGTCGGTATTCTTGAACAGTCCGTCGCTTTTCACCCTATAGGGATCTTTTGCCCCGTCGAGGTGGTCGGAAAGCGAGAAGTGCATCATCCACTGCAGCGAGAAGTTTGTCCTGTCTCCATAGCGGTATTTCACTCCGATGCCCAGCGGTATGTTGGCTGTCACCACCTTGTTGTTCGAACTTGTCCGCTCCAATGCGGAATAGTCCATTGTACGGTTGTCGCATCGTGCGCCGGTCAGGCCCACGCCCACTGCTATGAATGGAGCCAGGCGCACTGCACCGCGGTATTCCTTGCCCGTGCCGTATGGCCAGAAGTTGTATTCATATACAGCAGAAAGGTCGAAGAGGTCGGTGTTGTACGAATATCCTTCCAACTGCATGTCGGGGTAATACGTCTGGTCAACCTTATATTCGCCCTTCGCCTTTGTGTATGTGCCAGCGAATGTCATGGCTGAATGTGGATTGAGCACGAATTTGAACATTGCCGTTCCTGCCGGTGCCACATTGCCGAACAGACTGCTGTTGAAGTCGCCGTAGTATGTGCCTATGCCCACGCCGGCACCCACCTCATAGCGATATTCTGTATCTTCCTGCGCCATGACCACACTTGCCGTCAACAACCATAATGCCGCGACAGTTACATACACCTTATACATATTATGCGCATGCGTGATAGCCATTCGCCTATTTATCTTTTCGTATCTTTATTTGTACAGTTGCGGCAGTTTCTCCCACGTCTCACGGTTTTTCCTGCCTCTCCACACCTGTGCATTGACACCATCGCCATTGCTGATGATATAGATGCATCCGTCGTTGTCAGCAATCAGTGCCGCTGCTCCCGAAGCGTTGAATCCTTCCGGAACTCTCACGCCGTCAACCTTGTGCCATGTAGCACCATGGTCGGGCGAATAATAGAACTGGGAAAAAGCCTTTGCCTCATTGTTTACAGGTTCGCCACCTATGGCCACGATGCCGTCAGCATAGGCGATTGCAGACAGTCCCTGCATTCTCGGCAGTATATAGTAATGGTTCTCCCATGCTGTGTTGGTATAGAACCATCCCTGCGGGTCATCCTTGTCGGCTATCTTGTTCCATACCACTGCGGTTGGGAACGTGTCGCCTTCTGCCAGGGCCTTGTTGGCTATTATCGTCACGATGCCGGTCTCATCGTCAGTCCTTGTCGTCACGGATGTGAAGTTGACGTCAGTGCTCGGCATGTATTCGCTGTTGTCGTAATAGAGTGTTGACTCCATGTTGTCCTGCTGCCATGTTGCGCCGTTGTCGTACGACACCATTATGCGGGCATCCTTAGACAAGGCATACATCTCGTTTACTGCCTCCTCGCCTTCTTCGTCCACGCTTCTGTATCCGCCCATGATTGTCGCCAGAGCACCGTCAGAGGCTACCTGCGACCATGCGTTTCCATCTTCCGATGTATACAGCACGCCGTCGTTGAGCAGGTAGAGTTTCTCCTCATGCTCCGCCAGCGAAGCGTCTGCAACTAATGGCGCACCGATGCCCTCCATGCTGCATTGCTCCCATGTCTCTCCGTCCATAGTCTTCAGCAGTGTGGAACTTTCGCCGTTACTGCCCAGCAGGAATGCTCCATACATGGTGGCCAGAGCCTTCATCTTCTTCATTGCAGCTATCTCTGCAGACATATTCGGTGTCATGGCATTCCATGTGAACGAGTCTGCATATTCCTCATGCACGAGGGTCTTGACGGTATATTCTCTTGCACACTGACCGTCGTTTGAATATACTACGACGGTACGGTCCTTCGACAGGTCAACGGAGTCGCTTGAGGAATAGAGCGTATAGCCATCGTCGTCGATGTTCTTGAACGCCACTGCTCCGCCGTTCTTCGTGCCTATTGTCACAAGTACGCTTGATACCTTACTGCCAGCCACCAGCGAATCAGCATTGTAGATGACATTGTTGCGCTGGTCTATGTGCATGGGGTATGTAGCAGCGGAATACGTGTATGAATAGGTGCTGTCGGTACCGTCAGACTTCTTCACTGTACGAGAGCATTTCACGGTTCCCAACTTGAAACTCGTTATTGCCACATCATCATAGGTGGTCACTTCTATGTCACTGCTGCCGAGGCATGATGACAAGAGTATACACTGTGCCACCGCCATAGTGACCAATAGGGTTATCTTTGATGTCATTCTTGCGAACAAAAAAATAAACTTTTAAATATCAAATTTCGAAATCAGATGCAAATTTACTCATAATTTCTCGAATATCCGCACTTTCCCTCTTTTTATTATGATTATTTAATTAAAAAGTGAAAGAGTGAAAAAGCGCTGTTTTCGCTTTTCCACTCTTTCAGGGTATTTATTTTGCTTATGCTTTATGCTTCAGCAGGGATGTATTTTGGTGAAGCACCATACTGGTTTGGCTCCTTGGCGCCGTCCTTGATAGTCCAAATGAGCATCACGATAGCGAAGATGAAGTTCACGAATGGAACGAGGCAGAGCAACAGCCACCATCCGCTCTTGCCGATGTCGTGCAGACGACGAACAGCAACGCCGAGAGCTGGCAGCAGAATCAACAGAGAAACGATACCGAATACAATCATCAGCATCATAAATGTGCTGTCAACAGACTCTGCCTGTGCAGTGATAGCAGCCATCTTCTCTTCGTCGAAGATAGCCTCACCTACCTGAGACTTGATTTCATCTACTTTTGACACCTTCCAGTTGAAGATCATGCTGAAAGCACAAGAGAGAATCCAGTTGAGAACCTGGAACCACCAGTACTCAGAACGACGTGCACGGCCGGTGAAGCAACAATACTTTGAGAAACAATTCTTGATTGCCTGTACGAACGACAGGGTCGGGGTAGAAACGTAGTTTTCCATTGTTTTTTTTGTTTAAGTTTTGATTTGGTTGAATTGGTAATACTAATTGTTTGCAAAGATAAGCATTATTTATTAAAAAATGCAGAAAAGCAATAGCATATTTCCTTTTGTTAACATAAATTAACGACAACGGTTATAAAAACGTGGGACGCTCGACATCACTGCGAGCGTCCCACTCATTTTCATAAAGTGATAAACAAAAGTTATTTGAAATCAATCTTGTTACCAAGATTTCTGTTTGTATCACTAAATATAACCAAACAAAATCAGATTAGAACTGATAGTTGAAACCGAGTGACAGGTCGTCGCCGTCAACCTCGAAACCGAAACGGTTGAGTGATGGCTTAATTTCTCCACCCATGTCAAGCTTTGCGTTCTGGTAACCCAGTGCACCAATCTTGGCAACCACCTGAGCGTGATCGTTAATGTTGAAGGTGATACCTGGACGTACAGCAACCTCGATAGCGTTGATTGATGGGTCCTCAGGAAGGAAACCTATCATTCTGTTCAGATTCTTTGCCTTGATGTTAGTGAAAGAAACACCACCCTCGAGGAAGAAATCAAAGCTGCCAGCCTTCAGGAATGTGTAACGAGCGTAAGGAGCTACACGGAATGCGTTCAGCTTAACCTCAGCCCCATCGCTGCTACCCATGATATCCAATGCTGCACCAGCAGCAGTCTTAGCAAGTGAACGGAGGTCATTAACGTCGAATGTACCGAATGCGGTATAGCCCTGAGAGTAACCTACCTGCATGCCGATAGCCCACTGGTCGTTGAGCTTGTAACCAACCTCAGGCAAAATCTTGAATGAAGTTCCGCTGATGCTGTTTTCGCCAACTTTTACGCTTGAACTTGTGAAACCAACCTGGCCACCTACATAAACCTGAGCGTTTGCTGTCATTGCGAAAGCTGCCAAGAGGACAGCCATGATCTTCTTTTTCATAATTCTTTTTAATTTAATTAATATAATTTTTTTTAATTGCAAGATGCGTTTTCACGCTTTTGCTTTGTTTGATGGTGCAAAGTTAATAAAATTCCTTAATTCGCAATATCTTGTTGTGTTAATATTTCTTAATTAGGTGCAAAATCGAGAAAAAAGTTGAACAAATAGGTGGTTTTGTAAAAACTTGGGGCTGTTTTTCGAGTTTTTCATGTATGTTTTAAAACTTTGGGAATATATGTCTGGCAAAGCATCTGCCACCGCATCGTAGTTCGCAAATAGGCAAATGCAGAAATGTAAAGTTTTCTTAATTTTTCTTCATTCCAGGGCAGGTATCTTGGAAAAAGATGCTTTTTTGTGGTGTAAAAGCTATCTGATTAATGTGAAATATGGCATCTTTTACACGGTAATGTGGTATCTTTTACGATGTAATTCGATAGCTTTTACAGCACAAGACTAAAAAAACGCCTATTTTTTGAAGATTTCAAAAATAGGCGATTCTATATTTTGCGTTTTAAGGTACCTTTTTCAACGTCATCCCCTTTTGTGGGCTCATGCTCCACAGAGTCGTTTACAAGGCCTTAAAATGCGAGTTTTCTATTTCGTGGAGAATTAGGACAATTCAGGCAGACGTCAACAGCTTCATATCAGTCTGTCAGTCGCTGCAGGCTGAGTGATGCATCGCAGTATTCGAGTACGGCGGGCCGGTGGGTAATGAAGATAACAGTATGCGAATGGTCGTCAAGGATGTTTTGCAGCAGTCGCCGTTCTGTCTGCGGGTCGAGTGCGCTGGTGGCCTCGTCGAGGATGAGCAGAGAGCAGTGCCGCAAAAGTGCGCGCGCAATGCACACGCGCTGTGCCTGTCCCTCACTCAAACCACCGCCTTGTTCGGAAACAACAGTATCGAGTCCCTGTGGCAGTTCGCGCACGAAGTCGGCACAGGCTTTGTCGAGTACGGCATACATGTCATCGTCGGTGGCGTCGGGGTCGCCAAAGAGCAGATTGTCGCGTATGGTTCCGCTGAGCATTGTGTTTCCCTGCGGCACATAGATGATGTTGCAGCGAGTGAGAGGGGAAACGCAGAACGAGGAATCCGAGTCGGCATCATTATATATCACCACCCTACCCTCCATGGGTTTGGTAAGTGCCGTAATCATGCGTAGAAGCGTGGTCTTGCCGGCACCGGTCTCACCGACGATGGCGGTACAGGTACCGGGACGGAAATCGAATGAAAGGTTGTCTATAATCTTCTGTTTGTCGTCGTCAGGATATGCGTATGACACATTCTCAAGCCTGATGCCGCAAACACCGGGAAGCTCCAACGGTTCACCCTGTTCCTCAAGGGGAATGTCCTCGAAGTGCATCAGTCGCTCTGCGGCTGTAAAGACAGCGACAAACTGCGGTGCCAGGCGCGAGAGGTTGCGCGCCGGCTGCTGTATTTTGTTCACCAGTTGCAGGAAAGCTGCCATGCCGCCGTATGTGAGCGTACCGAGAGAGAGGCGCACCGCACTCCATCCGAATGTCAGCAGATAGCCGAGGGCAAAGCCGAAGTTCACAATGAAATTGGACAGGACGGAGAATCGTGTGCGCTTCACCACCTTGCGCCGCAGTTCCTGATGCTGCCCCTCCAGACGGTCCACCATCATGTCTTCGCCCTCAAGGGTCTTTATCAGCATACGGTTTTGCACAGACTCCTGCAGCATGCTCTGCACCTGACTGTCGGACTCTCTTACATCGCGCGACAGACGGCGCATCTTGCGCACATAAACCTTGCTGAGCACAAGGAATAAGGGGAAAAGACATACGAGAGCAAGCGCAAGGGTATGGTCCATGGAGAAAAGGAACAGGAAAGCGCCAGTAAACAATGCCATGACAGAAACAGCATTGGGCAGTGTCTCTGCTACGAAATTCACCACGGTGTTGACATCACTCTCAAGTCGGTTGATGACATCACCGCTGTGCATAGAACTGCGCCCGCGCCATTCTGCCCTGAGTATGCGGTCGAGCATCATCTGCTGCATACGGTTCTGGGCTTTAATGCCGAGGATATTCCTCACCCATATAGAGGCAATGGTGAGGGCAAAGTTGCACAAAATGAGCACACCGATGCAGACCACCGACATGATGACGTCGCCCTCGACATGGTGTGAAGCAACGTCTATGGCATGCTTCACCGCCCACACCTGACCGAGGCTGACGGCGACCTCCGCCAGTCCTATGACGGTGTTGAGCACTGCCTGCAGCCGGTTGTATGACGACGTGCGCCACAGCCACTTCAATATCTTATGTGCTGATTGTCTTTCCAAAGTTCAATTCTTCTGTCTATCTCTGATCCAGCCCCCACATCATCTTGTCACGCAGGGTTGAGAAATAATGACGATGAGCGAAACGTACTATGCGCGTGGTGAACGGTGCCTTGCTGATGCGCACCACCGTGCCCTCGTGCAGGCTCGTGGAACGGCCATCGACTGCGGCGAGGAATGAATGGCTGCGGCTCTCCACCTTCAGTGTGACCACCGAAGTGTCAGGCACAACGATAGGTCGCACGTTGAGACTATGCGGTGCCACCGCTGTAAGACACAGCGTGCCGGTGCCGGGTGCTATGATTGGGCCACCGTTTGAAAGACTGTATGCCGTGGAACCCGTAGGAGTGGTGACAATGAGTCCGTCTGCCTGATAAGTCATGACATACTCATCGTCCACAGAAGCACGGATAGAAATCATAGAAGCATGGTCGCGCTTCAGAAGAGCGATGTCGTTGAGCGCGAAAGGCGAACCCTCCACACTGTCTCCGCCTGATGTTTCTATCTTTATTACAGAATGTTCGCGCACGTCATACCTGCCCTCGAATATCGCCGCCATAGCCTGTTCTATCTCTGAAGGATTCACTCCGGCAAGAAAACCAAGGCGTCCGATGTTGACACCTATGATGGGTATCTCCTTGTCGCCAATGCGAGAAGCAGTCTTGAGCAATGTGCCGTCGCCACCCATCGAGATGGCAAAGTCTGCGGTGAAGTCGTCGCCGGTAAACACACCGTCAACATTCACGTCCATACGCTGGCCACCAGTAACAAAGTCGTAGAAAGGCTTGTCCATGTATATCTCTGCCTCATACTGCTGCAGTATCGCTATGATTTTGAATACAGCCTGCGACTTCTTAGCCTGATATTCGTTGCCGAAGATGGCGAAGCGGATTTTATCTTTTTGCATAATAATTTTGCTGTTAAATAAAAAATGTGTACATTTGCAGTTGCAAATATACACATTTTATTTCAAACGACAAAAAATCTTAACTTATAATTCTCAATTCTTAACTCATAATTCTTTATTCTCATGGCAAAAGTATATGAATTCATTGCCAACGGCACCGAAGAGATTGAGGCTCTAACCGTTGTTGACGTATTACGCCGCGCCGGCGTGGAGTGTGTCACCGTAAGCATCTACGACACCGAGGAGGTGCTTATGTCACATGGTGTGCGCATGATATGCGATACAACAATCGACAAGGCGGACTTCAGCGATGCCGACATGCTGTTGCTGCCCGGCGGAATGCCTGGCTCTACAAACCTCAACGACTGCGAGGCTGTGCGCATGGCAATGCTAAAGCAGTATGAGAGTGGAAAGAAGCTCGGTGCCATCTGTGCCGCTCCCCTTGTACTTGGAGGCCTTGGCATACTGAAAGGCAAACGCGCAACATGCTATCCTGGCGTGGAATCACAGATGACCGGTGCGGAATATACCCGTGAACTCTACACCATTGACGGCAATATCATAACCGGTGAAGGTCCTGCCGCCACCCTGCCATATTCTTTCGCCATTCTTGGAATGCTCGGAAAGAGTCAGGAGGCAGAACAGTTGAAGGAAGGAATGATGTTCAATCATTTGATGGAATAGGCTTACTCCCTTTAACTCCTACTTAATAATAAAAAGAGGAAAATGGATTACATTATAATAGTTGCCGGTGGAAAAGGCCTGCGCATGGGTGGTGACATACCAAAGCAGTTCATTCCCATACACGGCAAGCCTGTGCTTATGCGCACAATGGAGCGCTTTCGTGAATATTCGGCTTCCATAGGCATCATTCTCGTATTGCCAAAGGCACAACAAGACTATTGGAAAGAGCTATGCAGAGAGCATGGCTTTAATCTGGAATATCAGATTGCAGATGGTGGCGAGACACGTTTCCACTCTGTGCAGAATGGGCTCAGCCTCATCCCTGATGATGCAAAGGGAGTGGTAGGCGTGCACGATGGTGTGCGCCCCTTCGTAAGCGTTGACGTGATAAGGCGATGCTATGATACGGCGAGAACGGCAAAGGCAGTGATACCCGTGACACCGGTGGTGGAGACACTGCGTCATATCAACGCCGATGGCAGCGGTGACAACGTGCTGCGCAGTGACTACCGACTGGTGCAGACACCGCAGACTTTTGACATACAATTATTGAAACGCGCCAACCTGCAGCCATACTGTGAGTCATTCACCGACGATGCCAGCGTGGTGGAGGGCATAGGTCAACAAGTAACAATGGTTGAGGGCAACCGCGAGAACATAAAACTAACAACACCATTCGACCTGCAGGTGGCAGAGATATTATGTGATTAGTGTCTCGCCGTCTCTATTATAGTATCTATACCTTTACTGAAATCTTCGTCACTGATGCAGACCTTAACGTCTGGCTCTATGCCAAACTCCGTGCAACCGCCGTCTGCATCATACATAGGACAGGCAGAGAAGCGTACCACCCATCCATTAGGCAACTCTGCACTGTAAGGCATGCCGGAACCACCGCCGGTATTGTCACCGACGATAGTGGCACATGGCATCCGCTTCATGTATTTCACAAACTCGTTGGCGGCACTGTAAACCGCACGGTTGGTGAGCACATACACAGGTTTGTTCCATCTGATGCCAGCCGAAGGTTCTATCCACTGTTCCTTCTTCTCTGAGAAATCTCCGTGTCCGGGACCAGTCTTGTGGCACATATAACCTACCAAGGTTCGCTCGCTGCAGAAACGTGCAGCAAGTTTCTCTGCCTGTGTAAGCAGTCCACCGCCATTGTCACGCACATCTACAATTAGTCTGGTGCATGGCGCAAGGTAATAGAATATCTGGTCGAGGTTGCCGTCGCCAATTTCGTTGTCGAATGTTTCCACATACATATAGCCTGCGTTGTCGTCAAGGATACGATAGCGTATTCCGCACGCCACCTTATAGTCCGTACCGAGATATATCCTTTGCAACGTGTCAGAGAAATTGGTGGGATAGTCCTCTTTCCATGACCAGTTACGGGCATAGTCGAACGATGTGGAGAGATTAACATGCCCGTCCTTCAATGTTGACAGCATACCGCCAAGGAACTCCAACAGTTGTGTCTGCGACAACTGAGGTGCGTTCTCCGCCTGGTAAAGGTATCGGGAGTGTACCTCGTCCCAGTCAACACCCAACTCTTTCTTCTTCTCCTCAAAGAAACAATAGCGTTCATCCATGATATGCCACAGAGCCTCAGTGTTGCCCACTATGGTATTAGGATATTCCTCAACGTCAACGCATGAAACGAGGACGAAGAGCAAAGAGAATGTGAAAGTATGTAAGAGCGAGTTCTTCATTAGCCAACCTTATTCTTTATTTCCTTACGGTCATAACTGGCCCTTTATTTCCTAATGACCATATCCTCACTTTATTTCATTATGGCTACACCCAGCACTACACCGTTATAATAATGATGTTGCTTGAGATTGTTGGGGGTTGCCTGTCGGACATCATTGAGATAGCCAAGGCGCAGCGACATATTGTTTCTTACAGGTACGTCAACAGTAATCTGCTGCCGCAACTGGAATGTACCCATACTGGTGCATACGATATTGTGGTCGTAGTCGCCACGAGTGAACATCTCATAGTATGACTGTCCGTAGTTGGGCGAGAACATCATGCCGAGCATGGGATACCGCGCCTCATATCCTACGGTGATGTTTCTGTTGAACAAGGAAAAGGTGTAGTTAGCAGCAAGGTGCGCTCCAACTGCAAGGGTGCCGTAACCCTGTGCCGGATTATTGTTGCCGTTATGACTATTGTATGTGAATCCTACAAGGGCATCTACCATACCACCAGCATAAATGCTTAGTTTGTCATCGAGCAATACCCAATGCCGCATAATGGCATAGCTGAAATCATAGTGTCCGGAATACTGGTAACCATTCAATGCCCTGTTATGGGTATAGGTAAAGGCCGCCTCGTGGGTCAGTGCGTATGTTAGTTTGTCGTGTTTCACACCGTCGCGCCGCACCTCTGACTGCACTCTCCATTCGGTGCCACGGTATTTCTCTGGTGACAGATAAGTGTCAAGAGTATTTGCCCCGCCAACACCGAGTTGCGTGGCCACCGTGGTCTTCTGGGCGAACATACCCATCGACACGAATAACAATATGGCTGTCAGTCTCAAAATAAGTTAGATGCCCCGTTCTGATATTCCGTAATCCTAACCCTTAAAACAGGTTTAGCTGTCCTGTCATCTCATCCCTCACTTGCTGCTGGCTCTTGCCTGCATCAGGATCGAGGTTTTCCTCATTGTCTTCATCGCCAGACTCTCCATCGCTGCCGTTTTCTGACGGTTCAGGGAAACGTGTGGGTTCAAGTTCCTCTACTTTGACAATCTTAAAGGTAGTGATGCGCTTGCCCTTTGCCTTGAAGCCTTTGACGGCAATGAACTCTTCACAGTCTATCTCCATTGGTTCGCGGAAATCATCATTGCCACCGAACGTTACTTTCACACGAGGGAACGCTGTGTCGGTAAGCAGCATCAATTCGTTCTTCGGATTATCACCGAGGAAAGAGCGACGGCTCTTCGTCGCTTCCATCTCAAAGCGTTTGATATAACCGAACCCACTGTTGTCATCATCAAGTATGACTGCTGTCCAAGGCTTGTGCTCATCCCATTTTTCTATGCGCATGATGTTCTGTTCGAAATGGTTGTTGGGGTCAGGGGTGGTGATGTAGAACTCACCGTTGTTGAGCACCACGAGTATGCTGTCGCCATCGAGGAACTTTCCAAGTGACGTGCCGTGTGCATCATAGTTTAGACGGTTCACGTCGGCATCCCACCACACTTCGCGTCCACCCAGTGTTGAGCGTCCGTGACTTTTCAGTCCTATCTTGTGTACGGGGAACTTTGTCAGGGTGTTACCCTTCGAGGCGCGTCCCTTCACATCGAGTGTTGAGAAGTCATAATCGAAGAATATCCTCTTTATTCTTGGTCCAGGTTCGTGTGTCACCTTGATGACCTCCGCTTCGCCATTCGGGTTTGCGGTGAAATATATCACACGGCTACCCATTGTGCCTTGCGTGATGTCATATTCCCTTTCACGAGTGCAGGCATCCACACAGAAACGCTTAACGAAATAACGTCCCATCTTTCCGTCACGGTAAACGCAGTTGTATATGGTACGCTTGTCGCCTTTCTTCCATACCTGCAGGTGAAGTACGTTCTTGCCTACATCTATCTTGTCAGCCACCTTCACCACCTTATATTTTCCGTCACGATAGAATATTATTATATCGTCGATATCGGAGCAGTTGCATACATACTCTGCCTTCTTCAGTCCGGTGCCGATGAATCCTTCCTGACGGTCTATATAGAGTTTCTGGTTAGCCTCAACCACCTTCGTAGCCTCAATGGTGTCAAAGTTGCGTATCTCCGTCTGTCGCGGATGTTCTGCACCATATTTGTTTTTCAGGTGTTCGTACCATTCGCAGGTTATTTCCACCATACGTCCGAGGTCACGCTCTATCTCTGCTATCTCTGCCTTTATCTTTGCTATGAGTTCGTCTGCCTGATCTTTAGAGAACTTCAATATGCGCTTCATCTTTATTTCCATGAGGCGCAGTATGTCGTCCTTGGTCACCTCGCGCACCAGCTGCGGGTAATATGGTGTCAGTCTCTCGTCGATATGCTCGCAGGCAGCATCGATAGACTCAGCGTTCTCGTATTTCTTGTCCTTATATATACGTTCCTCGATGAATATCTTCTCCAAAGAACAGAAGAAGAGTTGTTCGAGCAACTCAGCGCGGCGAATCTCAAGTTCGCGCCTCAGCAAATCTTTCGTCTGCTCTGCACTTGCTCTCAGCACATCGCTGATGGTCATGAACTGCGGTTTCTTGTCTTTTATGACACAGCAGTTTGGTGATATGCTCACTTCACAATCGGTGAATGCATAGAGAGCGTCAATGGTCTTGTCTGAACTTACTCCTGGTGTCAGGTGCACAAGAATCTCCACGCTGGCAGCGGTGAGGTCTTCCACCTTGCGCACTTTTATCTTGCCGCGTTCCACCGCCCTGGTTATGGAATCGATGAGAGAGCCAGAAGTCTTGGAGTATGGTATGTCACGAATGACGAGAGTCTTCTGATCAAGTTTCTCTATCTTTGCACGCACCTTTATAGAACCGCCGCGCAGTCCATCGTTATATCTCGACACGTCTATGCTGCCTCCCGTTGGAAAATCAGGATACAGGCGGAACTCCTCGCCGCGCAGGCTTGCTATGGCTGCATCACATATCTCACAGAAATTGTGAGGCATTATCTTAGAGTTCAGTCCCACGGCGATACCTTCCACACCCTGCGCCAGCAGCAGCGGGAACTTCACCGGCAAGGCTATCGGCTCCTTATTGCGTCCGTCATATGACATCTGCCACTCCGTGGTCTTGGGATTGAATACCGTCTCAAGTGCGAATTTGCTCAGCCTGGCCTCGATGTATCGTGGTGCGGCTGCCGATGAACCTGTGAAGATGTTTCCCCAGTTACCCTGTGTGTCAATGAGCAGGTCTTTCTGTCCCATCTGCACCAGTGCATCGCCTATCGAAGCATCACCGTGTGGGTGAAACTGCATGGTGTGACCAACGATGTTGGCCACCTTGTTGTATCGTCCGTCGTCCATGCGTTTCATGGAGTGCAGTATGCGTCGCTGCACGGGTTTCAGTCCATCCTCGATGTACGGTACGGCACGCGACAGTATCACGTATGAGGCATAGTCGAGGAACCAGTTCTGGTACATGCCACTGAGGTGATGCACCACGGAAGCGTCGAAACGATTTGCAGGATGGTAGCCCTGCGCTTCGGTTTCTTCACTTGGCTCTTTCAATTCTTCGTCGGGGATTATTATCTCGTCGTCCATATCCATATATTGTATTTTGCAGATTTATAGTTCTCTCTTCCCTTCCGCTTCGCTGCTCAGGAAGCTACAGTCTGCAAAGTTACGAAAAAAAAATGATTTTCTCGTTGAAAATTCAAAAAACTTTTTCTTCAATATTCCACCTTGTCTTCTTTTTCCTCCCATGCTCGGAAAGCCTCCAGTGCCTCGTCGTGCATCATCTGTTCCGTCGGAATACTACGTTCGCTGTATGGCTTTGCTATCTCGTCATATATGAAATTGTCGCCAAAGTTTATTGCCTCTGCATCTTTCTTCGTATTGCCGTAGAATATACGTCGTATGCCAGCCCAGTATATGGCGCTGAGGCACATGGGGCACGGCTCACACGAGGTATATATCTCGCATCCGTCAAGTTTGAAACTGCCCACATGCTGACACGCGGCACGTATGGCACATACCTCTGCATGTGCCGTAGGGTCGTTGTTTGCCGTCACACGGTTCACACCCTCTGCCACTATCTCGCCGTCTTTTACTATCACAGCCCCAAATGGGCCGCCACCATTGCCCACATTCTCTATGCTTAGGTTAATGGCTCTCTGCATGAATTTGTTTTTCATATTCGCGATAATTGTTTTTGCAAATTTAATGTTTTTCTTTCTAACTGCCAAACAAAACCGACCTCCACATTTCTTAATTATTTCTAACAAGATACTGCCAATCGTTAATTTTTATTTAACCATCAAATCACACTGCACTTGGACAAAAGTCACCAAGACATAAATATTGACTTACGTGTAGACTGTTTCGTTTTCATTTATTATATAGGAATTCATCAACGAAAATCTGTGATATCTGTGCAATCTGTGGGAGGAAAATCGGACATTCAGGCAAATGTTAAAAGTGTAAAGTTTTCTTAATACGCAGTAAAAGCTATCATATTGCATCGTAATATGATAGCTTTTACTATACTATCTGATAGCAATTACACTGTAAAAGCTATCAGATTAATGCTCAATTCACAATGCATAATGCAAAATTATTGCGTATAATTCATGTTTTTCGTTCCGCATGGCGTAATTGTGCATTGTGCATTATGCATTGTGAATTGAAAAAAGCGCTTTACAGCCCCGCTGTCGCATTGCACCCCTTTTCTGGACATCTTGTCCACCACCCTCCGTCAGTGCCCCTTAAAATGAGTTTTCTTGACAGTGGTGATTTTGGCAAATCATTTCTTCCAGGCATTTACCACCTCGCCTATATACATAGTGTGGATGCCTCCAATGGGCATGCGGTATATATTCTTAGGCACATCGCTCTTGAAATACTGTGGGTCAAAAGGTGCGGCATACATTATCTTACACTCTATCACCATCGTCGCCTCAGTGTAGTACGGTGTGCCGTTGGCGGTGTATGCGGTGTGCAGTCCCAGTGTGCCGGCCTTGTCGCTGTCGTCGCGGCCGCTCTTGTGGCCCATATAGTCGAGCACCTTGCTGTGCTCCACGTCGAAAGCCATCACGGTGAAATATTCCGCCTTGTCCATAAACTCCTTGGTATAGCGTTTCTCTGCCACATATACCGTCAGTGCGGTGCGGCCCCATACCGTTCCTATACCACCCCAGCCTATGGTCATGGCATTGCTCTTCGTCTTGTCACCGGCGGCGAGTATCTCTGCTTCGTGGAACCACTCGAAACCATTCTCACTGAAATCCTCCTTGACGTCAAATTTCTTGAAGCCGTTTTCTTCCTGCGCACTCATGCTCAAGGAGAACATCATGACGGCAGCCGCCATCATTGTCTTAAATACGCTCTTTCTCATCTGTCTGTTGTTTAAGTTAATTTGTGTTGCTATTTCTTTTGTGTAAAGATACTTATCAATACGTATGCCACGATGATGATACTGAAGCCTGACCAGCAAAGATGGTACTGCCTTGTGACAGCACCCGCTGCGATACTAGCCACCAGCACCACGGCAGAGAAGATGATGAAACCATATTTCAGTTCGTTGCCTCGGAAGCCCCAGTGCTTGAACTTCAAGGCGAACATGGGAATCTCTGCCACAAGCAGCCAGCAACTGATGAAGATGCCTATTATTACCAACGGTGTGAACCATCGGTATTGCTCAAGCAACGGAGCGAAGCCTACGATGAGCGACCCCCAGAAAAGGGCATTGGCAGGTGTTGGCAATCCTATGAACGAGGTAGTCTGACGTGTGTCGAGGTTGAATTTCGCAAGACGCACGGCAGAAAAGGCTGCCACAAGAAATGCAATGTATGGCACTGCCGTCACCACCCACGGCATGCTGCCGATGATAAACTCCGGGTATTCCAATACGGAGAGTTCTGCGAAAATCATGCTTGCAGGTGCCACACCGAAGGTTACGTCGTCAGCCAGCGAGTCGAGTTCCTTGCCTATCTCACTTGACACTCCAAGAAGGCGCGCCGACATACCGTCGAAGAAGTCGAACAGTGCTCCGAGGATGATAAATAAAAGCGCCATCTGCGGGTCGAGACGCAGGGCGAAGACTATTGCCACGCAACCACTGATGAGGTTGCAGCATGTTATCATGTTGGGTATGTGTTTCTTCATAAAAAAATGCGTTCACTATTTCAAGGTGCAAAATTACTCATTTTCTTTTTAACTGCCAAACAAAGTGAGTGATTTATTGTTTCGTAAGCTGAATTTATTTTCGTCACGCCATATCCGTATATGTATGTATATAAAGAAAACCGACGATATTCACTGAATTGGAATACCGCCGGTTTTTCATTATTTGGCATACAGTAAGACTGTTGCCTTAAGTGTTTAATCTTTGTTTCTACAGGGAGCTCCGAAATAGCTGTAACGGTTGTTGTCGGGATTGACGACTATCGACTCTACAACTATTTCTGGGTCTATCATAATGAGTTTCAGTCTGTGCTTGCCCGAGGTTACACCGGGGAAGTTGACTTCGAGCCAGCGAATGTTGTCAAACACCTCGTCACGGCGCAGCATCTTGCGACCGTTGCGCCATCCGCTAAGCAGGAGGTTGTTGTGCGGCGGCAGAGGTTTGAGGTTCTTTGACTGTGCGAGGTTCTGCGGAGTGTATTCGCGGAACTCGTCGTGCAGTCCCTGACGGGCATCTATCACCTGCATAGGCTGGTCGTCAATCTGCACACCGAGGCGCAGACCGCGTGAAGGAACCACGTCCTGCGTGGGCAGTATGCCAATGGCGATTTTCAATGCACAATGCACAATGCACAATGCACAATTATTGGCAGTACTATCACATGCGGCAGCCGATTGTGTATCATGCATTGTGCATTGTGCATTAATCTCATACTCCAACTTCGGTCCGCTGCCGTCGGCAGGATATTCCTTCATCACGTCGTATGCTCCCATACAGCCTTTGCCGCGACCGAGTCCCCACATGGGCATCCAACTGTAAGCAGGATACTTGTAATAGCTGATACTGTCGTAATCCATCGCACTGATGGAATATTCCATTGAAGGGTTGGCAAATGAATAGAGGAGCGGATAGTCCACCTTGTAGCCAAGGCTCATAGGGTGGCGGTTCTCTTTGGGAATGCTCCACTGCGTGTAGCCGATGTGGTTGTCTTGCATCATACCGTCCCACTTGCCTCCGGCGAGTTGTTTATTGTAATAATCGGTAAGACGCTTGTCCTTTTCCATAAGGTCGCACACGGTAAGGCTGTCGCCCATCGTTGCGGCATTATACATCATGGCTACGCCGGCACTTGCCACTGCAGGATAATACACCAGCTGATAGAAAGCATCCTGGGCATCGGTTGGGATGCGTTCCTTTAATGCCTCGCAACGCAGCACTACTGACTGCCACAGGTTATTCAGGCGCATCATCTCGGGATAGTTGAAAAGGCCCGGCACCTGCACCTCGGGTTTGCGCCAGAGGTTATACCTGGAGTAGTCGGCTATGATATCGGCGCACTTGTCGGCATCTTCGGCTGCTGTGCTGCCGAGTACCGAACGAGTCCACTGCCGCAACCATACGTTGTTTGGTTCAAAGTCATTGTCAGGTTCCCACGCATAATCCATGATAAACGAGATAGGCATCTCCTTCGGCTTGAGGTCGCCCACATTGATAATCCAGATGCGGTCTATGCCGCTCATGTATGCCTGGTACAACTGCTCGCGCAGCTTCGGCACGGTGGTGGTGTTCACCCATCGGTCATTCCACGGACCGCCGTTCATGTCGATGTGGTAATAAAGTCCCAAGCCGCCTTTGCGCTTACGCTCTGCCTCGGTACCCTTGCGGCGTATATATCCCCAGTTGTTGTCGCAGAAGAGCAGCGTCACGTCATCTGGCACGGTGAAGCCTGCATCATAGTAGCGCTGCACCTCGGTGAAGATAGCCCACAGCTGCGGCACTGCATCGGGGCGGCCGTAGATGTCCTTAATAATCTTGCGCTGACCGTCGATGACGTTATGCAACGTGCGCATGTTCTCCTGGTCATCGCCCTTGCCCATTGCCACGTCGCCGTCGCCGCGCATACCGATGGTCACAAGGTTGTCATACGCCTTGTTGCGCTCCATGCCCTCACGGAAGAACTTGTCCACACGTTCCTTGTTCGTGGCATAATCCCACGGACCCACTTCTTCCTTGCGCTGCAGATACTCACGGTGTGAGCGCATCATTGGCTCATGGTGGCTGGTGCCCATCACAATGCCCATCTCGTCAGCCAAGCGCGGGCTCTCCGGGTCGTCCTCGTTGAAGTTGGTTGCCCACATCGCTGGCCAGAAATAATTCGCTTTCAGGCGCAATAGCAACTCGAAAATCTTCTCGTAAGCCTTGGAGTTCACTCCACCGAAATGTTTCTGGCACCATCCTCCAAACGAAGGCCATTCGTCATTGATGAATATGCCACGGTATTTCACCGCCGGCCAGTCGCTTTCAAAACCATCGTCATAATACAGTTCGTCCTTATGCACCACCGGTGCATCCGCCATCCAGTACCACGGCGACACGCCAATGCGACGTGATATCTCGTAAATGCCGTAGATGGTGCCGCGCTTGTCGCTGCCGGCGATTACGAGGTTGCCGTCCACGATGTTGATGACGTATCCCTCCCATTTGCCTTTAATCTTCTTTACGTCAAGTTTCTTCTGCTTGATGAGAGCATCTATGAATTTACTCTTGCCTATGGTGCCGACTATAAGTGAAGAGTGAATAGTGGAGAGTGAAGAGTTTGCTACCACCACCTCTGACTTCACGCCTGTCACCTTGCGCACGTCATCGCCAAGGTCATTGGCGGCACGAATGACACCCTTCCAGTCGTTTTCGTCAACGTAGATGGTTGCCGTATTGCCACCTTTCGCAATACAGAAAGTGTCTCTGTGTATCGTGGCCAGATGAGTACATCCGACTTTTGTCTGTGCCGTCGCCGTAATGGTGAACAGGGCTATTATATATAAAAGGAGATGTCGGGTCATTTCTTCAAAATCTTTTTACCGTTCTTGATATATATACCATTCTGTAGCTGCATTTCGCCACGACGGCCCTGCAGGTCGTAAATCTCTGTGTTTGCAGAACCATGCACTGAGAACTGTGAGCTGTGCACTGCATCAATTCCCGTTGTGTTGTAGCTATTAGCTGTCAGGGTGAGTTGGCCGAGGATGCAGTCGCTCCATGACTTGGCATCCGAATAGACGGCGATGACATAGTCGTCTGCCTCGGTTACATCAAATTCCAAAGTCTGCTGCTTCAGGCTGGCAAAGCTGTTTGAAGCATCATTACCGATGTTGACAGTCGGAGTGTAGGTTTGCTGAGCGATGCTCGCGCCATCAGAGCGTTTCTCTACGTTCACCTCTACGGCACCGTAGCTTGACATGTTCCAGTTGCAGGCCTTGTACCTCATCGTATAATGTCCGGGAGACAGATGGAGCGTAGTGCCGCCATCTGCGAGGCCGTACTTTGCCCACCCCTGATGTGCGTTTCCATTGATGTTGCGGAAATAAAGTCCATAGTCCAATCCGCGTGATGAGCCGGTAAACTGCAGCACTCGGCATCCCGACGTATAACCGTTGCTATAGCCTGAACGCTTGCTCTGACTGTCGTATGTGGTCCATCCGTTTGGCAGTGCGTTACCTTCTTTGAAATCGTTTGAAACAACAAGTGTCGCAGGTGTTTGGAAAGTGATATCCACGGTGGCAGAATTTGTTTCGCCGTCGTTGTCAGTGGCCACTACTTTCAGAGTGTGCTTGCCTGAGTTCGCACTTGTCAGTGTAGCCTGATAGGGAGCTTCCGTGCATGTGGCAATCAGTTCCTCGCCATCATAGAATTCTACTTTCTCCACCGTGCCGTTGGGGTCACTGGCATTGGCGACTATGGTGACATCTGGGAAAGACCGCAAAGCGACGGGGGCATAACAGATGTATTTCATTCCTGCAGATGGGGTCTTGATGCTTACGCTGGGTTTTGTCTTGTTCAGTGAGAAACGCTTACAGAAATTCCATATCTCACTGCCAGTATACACTTTCTCTTCCTTGCATATCCAGTGTCCCTTGTTTGCGAGTTCAAGAAGCTTCACTTCCACACCATCGGTGCCCGGTGCCCAGGTATGCATCTTGGCGTCGAAACCGTGGTAGTTGCTCACAACCGTTGCAGTCGTTGGACATCCGTTGTGGTTTATCCATACATTGAGAGCTGGCTGCACGCCGCTGAACTGACATCTGTCGTCACCCGTACCGTGAATATGCAGTATGGGTATTGGTCGTACGTTGGCATTGGCTGTGGCACCGCCCATAGGATAACCGCTCACGGGTGCGAAGGCAGCAATAAGGTCAGGAATTTTGTTCATGGCATGATATGTAAACATACCCCCCATAGAGAAACCGCCGAGATAAACACGGTTGCGGTCAATATTGTATTGATCTGCCATCTTATCTATGACGGCCTTGATGAAATTGATGTCACGGTCGCCGGAGATGTCCCACATTTTATCGATGCCATTGGGGAATACCACTACAAACTTGGCAGTATCGCACACCGCCTCCATACTTACCTTGTCGTTCTTGAATTCAGAATTCTGCATCCAGTTGGCATCTTGCGAGGCACCATGACAAAAAATAAGCAGCGGACGATTGTCACCGAGATTCTGCGGTGCATATACATTGTAGGAACGATTGAGGCCGCCAACAGTAATGTTGTCTGCCTTTGCTGACATTACTCCTGTCAGGAGCAATAGAAAAAGGATAATTCTTTGCATGAGTTGATTTAATATTGTTTGTTTAGTTAAGGATTCGTTTTGCAAAATTACAAAAAATGCAACAAAACCTCTTTGTGATTTTGTTGCATTAATTTCAAGAAACGTACCAAACCATGCATAGATGGTTAATTGATTCCTCCTATTATTAAGGTATAGCGTTACAGATTACTTCATCATCACCTTATTGACTGTTCCGTCTGACATTTTTACGATGCTGACACCATGCATGGGCTTGCTGACCTTTGCTCCTGACGTGCTGAATACCACAGTTGGCTCTGCACTTGTGTCTGTCGTGAGAATCGGAGCACTGAGTGGCACTCCGTCAACATCTATTTCAAACCTTGCCGTTTCTGACTTAACACCTGTAGCAGAAACCGTCACTGCCTCAATGACCACCTTGCCATCACCATTGTAGTCTTCGTCAGGAGAAACGGTAAATACTCCTTCATATTCCAAATCTGGCTCTGCATAATTATTTCTTTCCGGAAAACCATATACCACGTGGCATTGCTCATCGTACGACGACTCACCACAAGTGATTTCTACACCATTCGACTCTTCATTCTCACCAGCAAGACTGAAAGACGGGACAGACACGGTTTCCTCTGCATCAGCGTCAATCCACACCTGAAGTCCCTGAATAGAAGAGTTCTTACCCATAGCAATGTATAGAGGTCCGTCTATTACTACACGGAAATAGCGAAAGTCATCCACATTGTCTGCCTGTTCTGCATGAATAGAATCTGTTATCTCGGCCACGACATTATCTCTACCATGATTGGAAAGATAAGAGATAGTCCATGCCGGCATCTTTCCGTCGGGACTTGCCTTCTGAACACGACAAGCATTTACCGCATAATCGTGAATTTTCACATCTACATAATCTGTCTCACTCGTATAGATACGCTCTGACAGACGCTCTGTAGCTGGACCATTCTGGATGCAGACAATCTGCCCTGCTTTGAGTCCTGTAAGGATGACGTAGCGCACAGCGTTTTTGTTATTGTACAGTCCGCCACTTGCCTTGTTAAACTCAATATTGCCAACACCAACATACCAGCCTTCCATACCTTCGTTGATGACAGATATTGGCTTATACCCGTCACATGTCTGCAAGTTAGAATCTGCATCACCAGTAGTGAGTGTTACTGGAGTTATCGGCACATCATTTTTTGTAAGAGCGATGAAGTCCCAGGTTTTGAATAGGCGCATATTAAACTTCTCACCGCAAAGGACGGCATTGTCTGCCGGCAATGAGTAACTGAACTCGTCTGCATAAGCCATTACTGAAATCATTGCAATTGCGGCAGACACAACAAATGTGTAAATTTTTCTCATACAATATCTATGTTTATGTTATTTGTGAAGGTTTCTGTCTTCATATTTTATTTCAAGGTGCAAATTTACAAAAAAAAACTGAAAAGCTTTCATCAAGTGTGCATTTTTTGGCGCAGATGAATAGAAGACAACACAGACAACAATGACAACATCTGTATGACAGAAGTGATGTGTAAGAAAAAGTTGTCTCCATTGTCCTGAGTTGTCTTCAAAAAATGTAAGACGACATAGATAATTTCATGCTATTTTTCATTTATTATAACCTTCGGTTAGAAATCCTCCAAAAATCTGGTTCATAATACTTGGGCTTCGCCCAGAAATATTTCTTCTATAAGATCCTTGTTTAGATGTTTAAAAGATTTCTTGCGAAGCAATCATAAACACATCAACTTAACTAAAACTTTCCCAATCAGTTGTACTATACACTCTTTGGATTAGGCTTTCTCCCTCTCATCTTAGGCTCTGCCTTAGGCAATGTTAGCAGTCCAAGTTTCTGGATGATATCCGTGGCAGATGGCGCAATCTTGATAATCTGCCACCCCTTGCCCTCGATCCTGATTTTCTTCGCTCTCTTCAGTGTGGCCATTACCTTTTTATATGTATGCTTCTCCAGAAGTTTCCCGCCGTCAAACGCCTTGATTAGTCGGAAGGTGAGCACCGTGGCCAGGAAGTCGCAGAACTCAGAGCCTATGACGGAATAGTCATCCTGCACCCTGGTGTCGTCAAACTGGCATGCGGACTTGTAATAGCGCATGACAATCTCTATCTCCCATCTCTCGGCATAGGCGGCATAGGCATTCTCTATGCTGAGGTCGCAGTCGCTCTCAAGCACAATTGTACCGAATGACTTCTGCTTTTCTGCAAGCGCTTCAGCGGAGTAAGTTCCATCTTTCTTTGCATTCTTCAGCCAGTCCTGCTCTTCCTTCGCGGCCAGAACGGCATCACGGAATGAATACAGCCATTTCTTTGTGCCCTTGCACTTCTCCTTGCGGTAGGTTATGTTCGAATTCGACGGCAGGATTCCTGTGAAGGTGAGGTAGAAATGCAACAAGGCCCACAAAGGATTTTGTTGCATACAAGGTATAATACGCTGCAAATGATTTTACTTCGGTCACAGACTCACGTCCATGTGTGATATGGATGTTTTGTCTTTTATGTTAATCGATTTCTAGACATATCTATGTTTCTCATATATTATTCTCTAATATTTACGAGTGTATTAAAAATTTTCGGTTTGAACGTTTTTTCATAACAAACATTCTAATCAACACCTGCCGTATTTTATTAATTTTTATTTACTATACCAGCTGCAACTGCTTTTTCAAATTCCTCCTTTGAACAAGGCTTGCGCAATATCCAGTATGAACTTGTAGTTGATTCACCATATCCCATCGCCATTTCACCTTTGGCTGTGGCGCCATTGAGATACATTTCCCATCCCTCGGAAAGGAAATACATAAGTGCGGCAGCAGGTGTCTTAAATCTCACTTTCTTACCTTCATCCCCTCGCATTCTCTTTACTTCAATGCCATCATCGTAATATACCTTAAAATTTTCCTTTGTGAAATCACCTTCAAAGGAAACAATATTGTATAGGTAATACTGCTTAGACTCAGTCTGCGCCCACATACTGATGCAAAAAAGCATAGATGTAAGCATTAATACTATTCGTTTCATATTATAAAAGTTTTTTATATTTTGACAGCAAGGATTTCTTCTCCTTGTAGACTTGACGCCATATTGTTTGTCGTATATCTTCAATCCAATTATCTTCTATTGCGTGTTTTATTATATTATCGTAACAAAACTTATCATGTTTCTTGCCTGTTCTGAAGGGCGAATCATTTTCTTCGGTTACAAAATGATTTTTAATATTCCTTTTGTAATAGGAACAGAACGTGGTTTCTCTGCCTTTACTTCCTAGTTCATATTCGCAAAATTTATAACCATACCAAATCCTCTGCTCTTCTTTCGTCAATTTCTCCTTTGTGATACATATCTTTTCACCGATAGACTTTAGTATTTCTTCTACATATCCAATACTTTCCCCCCATCCATCTTCCCTAAAAATTTCATACCATCTTTCTTGGAGAACAAATTCTTGAGGATCTAGTATCTTACCACCTTCCTGTATATTATACCCCTTACCACTTACTGTTGTGCAATCGAAGTACTTTATCCATTTCCTTTCTGCCTCATCAAGACATCTTGAAAACTTTAAAGGTTCATTATCAGGAACTTCAATGGTTTCAATAGTTTCACACAAAGGCTCTCCGTATTTTGCTATGGCTCTTTCGCACGTGGTTCTTCTTTCTGGATTTTTAGAATCATACATGTGCTGATAATGCCGTTCCCTAACAGATACCCTCGTTTGACCGATGTATATTTTTCCATTAGGAAAAGTATATTTATATATGTATCCAATCATGAAGTTATAATTATTTCATCTAATCTTTCTTGTATATAAGTCGTGTGCCATCAGGAAATCTTATCCAAAACAAATCAGTATCATATTCATAAGAGAATGAGTATTTTGATATGTATCTAATTGTTATTTGGGGAAGTTTATCCATCCGACCTATCAATTCCATAACTACCAACATTTTTATCTTAGCTTTATAAACCAAAGAGTCAGGAAGGTCTTTAAGTTCTTCCATAACTTTATCTACACATTCATCTATATCGCTTTGCGTAAATACGACATATTTATCTTGGAAACCATACACATCTGCAACCAAATTAACTATACTATCACGCCGTCCCTCATGTGAACTAAACAAAATAGTATCAAGATAACGATACTCAGTAGGTTTTTCTCCTTTAGTTTCAATGACAAACGTGGTGTCTGTTTGAGTTATCAGAGTCTTAACCTGACGTGTCCAAACTACATCATCAAACTTGTCATATTTGGTGACTTTAGTGTATATTCCCTGTGCATTCGCGCAGAGCACACACATCACTACGAATAGGAATAAAATAACCTTTTTCATGTCAAATTTATTTATATTTGTTATTTCTTCAATTTCTTGTATAATGCGCTGTGTATGCTGGAGCACATAGATGATATTGCGCTTTTGATCAGTTTCTCATGACACGCACTCTATTCCTTTAGATTATTCAAATACAAAGGTAATTAAAATTCCTTAACTACAAAACAATTCTTCTTTTTTTTTGAAAAATATTTTTTTCGCTCATTTTGACGACTGATTTCTGTTTATTGAACGGATAGAACCGATTGGGCGGATTGGCTGCGCAGTGGGATTTGGTAGATGAATAGAAGACAACACAGACAACAATGACAACAGCTGTGTGACAAAAGGGATGTGTGAGAAAAAAGTTGTCCCAGTTGTCCTAAGTTGTCTTCAAAAAAATGTAAGACGACACAGGTAATTTCATACTCTTTTTTCATTTACCATAACCTTCGGTTAGAAATCCTCCAAAAATCTAGTTTATAATACTTAGGCTTCGCCCAGAAATATTTCTTCTATAAGATTCTTGTTTAGATTTTTAAAGGATTTCTTGCGAAGCAATCATAAACACATCAACTTAACTCTGTTTTTTTCTAAATCTCCACAAAAAAATGAGGGAGATTTGTGAACAAATGACGCATGGGTTTGGGTGGCAAAATAGAAGAATAGTTCAATGCATAATTCATAATGCACAATGCATAATGGCACCAAACAGGACAAAAGGTACGAACTGCACGCAAAAATCGTGCATTATGCATTGTGCATTGTGCATTAAAACGGTAGCTTTTGTATGGTAATATGTATGCTTTCAGGAGGTAAAAGCTATCATATTACACTGTAATAGCTATGCTTTTACAGTTGAAGGAAATTGCGGCAAAAGCAAGATTGGGGTTATATCGTTGTGATACAACAATATACAGAATTTGCGAAATACTGGCGTATTTGAGAGCGAAACAGCAGTTGGTGATTTCTATCGCAAGGAAACGGCAGTTAAATACAATTTTGCTCCCCTAAAAAACAAGAAGAATTTGTCTATTTCCGAAGAAGGAGCTTTGCCACATAGGACTTTATTGCTTGCCCTTCTGATGCTGGAAGCAAGCCTTGGCCTTCTTTGGTGATTTTCCTTTCGGAAACGTAATGGTTCCTTTGATTAGTGTAGTCTCTTGTTGGCTCTTCTGAGTAGGCGTTGTCTGCCTGGTGAAACCGAGACTTTTCATATCTTCGTCCATACGTCTCTCCAACCAATCCTTTAAGGTTTCCTTCTTTTCCATCGCTGAACGTTTCTTTTATCTTGTTTGACCACTGATTGTATAATTCCTGATAGTCTTTGATTGTAGGATTCTCCCCCAACTTCCATGTAGGGAGAGAAAAGCATATCTCATCCTTAGTGATGGTGGCGTCGAGTGGGATGTCATCACTGCTTTCCATGTTAAACACGTCTTGCACCACCGCCAGTTCTTGCTGTGACAAGCGTTTTGTGAAAGGAATATACACAAAAGGCGTGTAGTCGCCATTCAGCAGTCCCTCATCAGTAATCTCAGACTCATCCACCTCGCCAAGGTTCTCGATGAAAGCATCCTGGCTTGTAGCTTCTGCAACATAGCTGATGGCTTGCAGGGCTTTGTCGTAGGCATCCTGTGAAGGAGCCTCTATCGCCACCTTGAAACTATATTCCTCACCTCCCAGCCATGTTCCTCCAGCATCCTCCAAAGAGAAGGAGATGCCGGTTTTCCCTGCCACCTCTTTCATGATGAGTTTCATTTCAGCATTCTTCTTCTTATAAATGCCTCTCAGCGCCTTTCCCGACCTCCGAAGCTGTTTCTTAGTGGAGTTGGGATTTCTGAGCATCTGCTTAGCCTGCCTGTAGGCATCTTCGTCGGCTTTATCCATCGTGCCAAGTCTTCCACTTGCATTCTGGGTGATACTGATGGTGCAGGAAAAGTCTTCTCGCTGTGCCCACATTGACATTATGAGCAAGGAGAAAATGATGATAAGAGTAGTCTTTTTCATATTTGTCTGTTCTCAATCATTTTGCGTACTCTGTCATAGAATTTCTTCATAGAATTTTATGGCTGTAAATTTTACGGCTATAACATTTGAGCGCAAAACTACAAAATAAACCTGACATACGCAAGAAATTCAGTTGGAAATCAATCAGAACCAACCATTTGAATTAAGAAAGTTACACAAAATAATCGACAATGTTGTAAAAATCATCCAAAAAAGAACTTTATATCTCCATTTTTTTTGTAACTTTGCACGCAATATGAGAAAACTGAGTTTTGTAATTGCAATGATGCTGTGCGTCGTCGGCATGGCGCAACAAAAAGCCGAGCAACCCCCAAGGCTGCCCGGCATGGAATATGGCACGGAGAAAGACATGCCCTTGTTTTACGAACAGTTGAAGGGAGAACTGACATTTCCCTGGGCATGGCAGGAGAAACAACGGAAGATGTCATTCAAGAAATGGCGCAAGGCAGCGCGCGCGGAAGTAATGAAAACCATGCAGATGGCACCGCCGGCACCAACGGACTACGGTTATGAGGTAATAGCAACAGAACACCGTGACGGCTATGACGCATTGAAGATACGCTTCAGCGTGAACAGATGGGAGAGGGTCGTGGCATATCTGCTAAAACCACTCTCCGCCACTCAGCAACAAGAGAAAGGCAGGCCCGCAATACTGTTGTTTCATGACCATGGAGCACATTTCTCCATAGGCAAGGAGAAAATGATAAAGCCTTTCGGGGTGGACTCACTGGTCATGGCAGATGCCGAGGACTGGGCACACCGATGCTACGATGATGTATTCGTGGGTGACGAACTGGCCAAGGCCGGTTATGTGGTGCTGTGCACCGATGCTTTGTTCTGGGGCGACCGCGGACGTATGGAGGGAGTGCGCTATGACTCACAGCAGGCACTGTCAGCCAACTTACTGCAGATGGGTACATCGTGGGGAGCATGGATAACATGGGACGACATACGCTCTGCCGAGTTCCTTGCCCACCTGCCATTTGTAGACAGCAACCGCGTAGGGTGTCTGGGATTCTCAATGGGAGCATATCGCTCATGGACGACTGCGGCGCTGACAGATGCGATAAAGGCCAGTGCATCGATATGCTGGATGAACGACACAGAGCATCTCATGACTCTGACAAACAACCAAAACAAAGGCGGCTCTGCATATTCGATGCTCGTGCCTGGCATACGCAACCTAATGGACTATGCCGACGTGGCAGCAATGGCTTGTCCAAAGCCCACACTGTTCTTCAATGGATATAATGACAAACTGTTCCCCGTGGAAGGTGTGGAGAACAGTTACAAGAGAATGCGCGAGGTATGGCAGTCACAAAAAGCCGATGACAAACTGCATACAAAGATATGGCAGGAAAAGCATTTCTTTAACCGCACAATGCAGCAGGAAGTCATCAGTTTCTTTTCTTCCGAATTATAGTCAGGCCGTCGCGCAACGGCAGAATGACGCGTGACACTCGGTCGTCAGCAGCAATATAATCGTTGAAACGGCGTATGCCCTGTGTCTGATGGTCGCGGTCGTAGTCGGGGTCTATTACATGCCCGTCCCACAAGGTGTTGTCGGCAAGAATGAAAGCACCAGGAGACATCAGCGGCAGCAAAGCCTCATAAGTCTCCACATAGGTGCGCTTGTCGCCGTCAAGGAATGCCATGTCAAACTGTACACCAACTTTCGCAGCCTCGGTACATGCATCACCTATTATAAATGTAATGCGGTCAGACCATGGCGATTCCTCTATCCATTTGCGTGTGAACGGCTCCTGTTCGTCGTTGATTTCAAAAGTGTATAGCATACCGCCGTCGGTCAGTCCTTCAGCCATGCACAAGGCAGAATAGCCGGAGAAAGTTCCCACCTCTATTATGTTACGAGGCTGAGCCATCTGCACCAGCATTTTGAGCAACCGTCCCTGCAACCGTCCGGATGCCATACGTCCGTGCAGCATGTGAACATTGGTAGCGCGCCACAGGCGGTACAGATATTCCGGTTCGGCATCGCTGTGGCTTATCACATAGTCGTCAAGCAGTCGCTCCCCCGACAACGTGGTATGGTTTGGATCTTGTGTTTTGCTTCGCAAGTTGTAAAATGGTTATGTGTTACGATTTGCAAAATTACATATTTTTCTTTAATATGACAAGACTATCTTGTGGATTTCGATACTTTTTATTAATTTTGCAGCATAAAGGAAAGACTCATGAAGAAACTAAAGCAAATACTGATGCTCCTCACATGCATCTGCGTGGTTATGGCAGCCGCTGTTGTGCGCGACGGCAAACTGGCAGGAAGAAGCATAGGCAATGACAGCACCACTGTCGCAACACAAGACACAACCGCTGAACGAAGGCTCGCTGACGGCACAATGGTAATCAACACCACAACGCTGGGCAAGGATATAAAAGGATATGCCGGCCCTGTACCTCTGGATATATATATCAAAGACGGACGGGTAATGCAAGTGAAGGCTTTGCCTAATGTGGAAACGCCAGACTTCTTCAATGAGGTAAAACCATTGCTGAACAGTTGGAACGGCAAGACACTAGAAGAGGCACTTGCCATGAAAGTGGATGCCGTGACTGGTGCTACATTCTCATCACGCGGTGTGATGCAGAACATGAAGCAGGGGGTGCTCTATGCCATGGAAATTGAAAAAGAGGAGTTACTGTTTGACAAGATGGACATGAACGCCAAATATGCTGCCGCTATCATCGTGGCACTGATGGCAGCTGTCATCCCCCTGTTCTATCGCAACAAGCATTTCCGCACCGCACAACTACTTCTTAACGTGGCGGTGCTCGGACTATGGAGCGGTACGTTCCTCAGTTGGTCAATGTTTGTGGGATACATGTCGGGAGGCATTGATGTATGGACCTCTGTCGTACCCATTATCATGCTCGTCACAGCATTCATATATCCTTTGTTTGGAAAGAAACAGCACTACTGCACACACGTCTGCCCTTTCGGTTCGGCACAGGACCTTGCAGGTAAGGTGAGCAAAAAGAAATGGAAGATGTCACAAGGTACGGTAAAAGCCTTGACAATGTTCCGCCGCATACTGTTCGTCGTACTCCTTATACTGATGTTTGCAGGTGTCACCGCAAAGTGGATGGACTACGAGCTCTTCACCGCCTTTATATGGCAGACGGCCAATGTTGTGGTTATCGTGTTCGCCCTCGTAATGCTTGTGCTTGCCGTGTTTGTGCCGCGCCCTTATTGCAGGTTTGTATGTCCTACGGGTACATTACTGAAAATCATCTGACATTACTGCAAACCGCAGTTTGCAAAAAACGCGGAAATGAACCTTGCAAGGGACATTTAACCAGAATAATTTGTTTGTTCAAAAATAAAGCAGTACTTTTGCGCAACGAAATTGTAATAATTTAATTATAAGAACAAACAAACACTATGGTAAATTACAAAGACCTCGGCCTTGTGAACACCCGTGAGATGTTCAAGCGCGCCGTTGCTGGCGGTTATGCAATCCCAGCTTTCAACTTCAACACAATGGAGCAGATGCAGGCTATCGTTCAGGCTGCTGTTGAGACAAAATCTCCTGTTATCATGCAGGTTTCTAAGGGTGCCCGCAACTATGCCAACGGCACAATCCTCCGCAACCTCGCTAAGGGTGCTGTAGAGTATGCAAAGGAACTCGGCTGTGAGAATCCTGAAATCGTTCTGCACCTTGACCACGGAGATACTTTCGAGCTCTGCAAGGACTGTATCGACAACGGTTTCTCTTCAGTGATGATCGACGGTTCTTCACTGCCTTACGAAGAGAACGTAGCACTTGCTAAGAAGGTTGTTGAATACGCTCACCAGTTCGACGTTACCGTTGAGGCTGAGCTCGGCGTTCTCGCTGGTGTAGAGGATGAGGTTGTTGCCGCTGAATCACACTATACAAAGCCTGAGGAGGTTATCGACTTCGCTACACGTACTGGTTGCGACTCTCTCGCTATCTCTATCGGTACTTCTCACGGTGCACACAAGTTCACACCAGAGCAGTGCACATTGGTGAACGGCGTGCTCGTTCCACCACCATTGGCATTCGACATCCTGCACGAGATAGAGAAGAAACTCCCTGGATTCCCAATCGTTCTCCACGGTTCTTCATCAGTTCCTATGGAGGAGGTTAACACCATCAACAAGTTCGGCGGTAAGCTCGAGGCTGCCATCGGTATCCCTGAGGAGCAGCTCCGCGAGGCTTCTAAGTCTGCTGTCTGCAAGATCAACATCGACTCTGACTCACGTCTTGCCATGACTGCTGCTATCCGCAAGCACCTGGCTGAGCATCCTGGAGACTTCGACCCACGTCAGTATCTGAAGCCTGCTCGTGAGAACATGAAGAAGATGTACATCCACAAGATTGTGAATGTGCTCGGTTCTGACGGCAAACTGGCCAAGTAATCTTAATAAAACAAAATAAATTCAAGGGGAGTATGAAGGAGTTTTTAAGGATTATCCCTTGACTCCAACATACTTCCCTTTTATTACATCTTTTAATCCCATATTATCAAAAAACATGAAAAAGATTTTATCTACACTTGTCGTTTTCTTCCTGTCATTGTCATTCACAATGGCCGACAACTATCATGACAAATTAGTAAAGCTTATCGAACTTGAAAACTCAAGTTTCGGAGAAAAAACTGTGACCAGCCAATTATCAGATATGCTGATGAAACGCGACAGTCTGACGGCCGACGAAGCCCAGAAACGTGCCACCACGTTTTGGAACGAAAAAATGATGCCCTCCATCGTCAACATAATGGAGAAGCACTATCGTCAGAACATTACCGAGAAGCAGTTGGATGACATCCTTGCATTCATGAATACCAAAGAGGGCAAGACTGCACTCGAACACACCATGAACGCCATTAACGAAGAGCATATCTCAAAGATGCAGGAACAGCTCATGCCAATTATCATGGCATTGTTCCAGGGACAGGAGCCACCAGCAATACAATTGACTGCAAGTGAGGCATACAAAGGAAAGTTTGCAAAGATGGTGAAGAAGTCCGGTGCGCAGAACTCTGTGAAGAATACACTGGCCACCACAATGGACATGATAAAAGGACAGATGTTCGCCAACCTTGACGACGAGGCAAAGACCATGGCGACAAATCTTATTAATCGCTTGACTACATACGTCAGTGACAACATCACAGACATCTGCCTTCTTATGATGGAGGATGATGTGACAGAGACTGACCTTGACCTTCTCAACAATTTCTATGACACGCCAAGCGGAGAAGCATACGTCACCGGCAACGCTGCAGCCGTCGAGGATATCACAACCAATATCATACAGATGCTGATGCAGGAGATTGGCATGCCTAAATAATCTTTATGAATTCAGTGAGCAGGGAGGAGGGTCCTACATTGACATGTGCAGGCAATCGTGTTGCTTTACGAAATCGATGAGACGGCGATTCACCTTCACACCACTTAGACGTGATGCCATGCGCACCGGTTGTGTGCTGAGACGTGAGTCACGTACTGACAATGTCAGGTGTGTGTTGCCAGGAGAATCCTTTATTATAGTAGCGAGGTCGTCAAGTACACTGCCTCCTGCTGTCATTGTCTCTTCCTCCTCATCATTGTCTGATGTTTTGCCTTCCTCTTTACATAAGGTGTCAAGGTCAAGGTGGATGGTAAGGTCTGTCATTGACTTGTCAGCCACGTCACGCAGGAATTCAACACTATATACGTTGAGACTATATTGACCAGTGCCACGGTAACGTTCCTGGCATTTCATGCGCACGAATACCGAACATCCTACAGTGAACATACCCTGATACTGCGCCCACTGTTGGTCGAACATCACTATCTCGCCAGCGCCGTTAAAGTCCTCTATGGTTACAATACCCATAGGTTTCCCCGCCTTGGTAAAACGAGGAGTGACTGCGGTTACTATGCCTGCAATGCATATCTGTTCGCGCTTTGAGAAAGTATCCATATTGCTATCGCGTTTCTCACGGGATATTTCTTCACATGTGGTATTGCACATACATTCCATCACCACGGCAAACTCATCAAGAGGATGCGCAGAGAGATATATGCCCACCAGGTCGCGCTCACGGTTCAGTTTCTCTATGGTGCTCCATTCCTCCACCTTCGTTGGTTTTGGCTTGGTGATCTCGATTGAATCAAAGTCACCGAAGAGAGAGTTGGCTGCCCCTGCCTTGCTCGACTGATATTGTGAACTGTAGTTTGTCAGTGCATCGAGGAATACGTTGTATTTTCCTGACGGAGCGAGGTATTGCTCGCGCATAATGCCGAAGTTATCCAGCGCACCAGAAAGCGCCATCACTTCAAGTGCTTTCTTGTTCATTGCCGATGACGGTACGCGTTCAAGCATGTCATAAAGGTCCTTGAACGGGCCGTTGGCCTCGCGTTCCTCTATTATTGCATCGGCAGCTGCGGTGCTCATGCCTTTTATGGCAGTAAGTCCGAAGCGTATCTCACCCTTGGCGTTAACGCCGAAGTCGGCGAATGATTCGTTTACGTCAGGACCCAGCGTAGGTATGCCGAGAGCCTTACATTCATCCATCAGCTTCGTCGTCTCCTTGATGTCTGAGCAACGACGCGTAAGCAGCGCCGCCATGAATTCGGCAGGGTAGTGTGCCTTGAGGTATGCTGTCTGGTAAGCCACCCATGAGTAGCATGCGGCATGCGACTTGTTGAATGCATAAGAAGCGAACTTCTCCCAGTCTGCCCATATTTTCTCCAACACCTTAGGGTCATGGCCGTTTTTCTTGCCGCCCTCGATGAACATAGGCTTCATCTGGTCAACGATGTCCTTCTTCTTCTTACCCATCGCCTTACGCAGAGCGTCTGACTGACCACGCGTGAAGTCTGCCAGCTGTCGGCTCAGCAACATCACCTGCTCTTGGTACACTGTGATGCCGTATGTGTCCTTCAGATACTTCTCCATGCAGTCGATGTCGTAGGTGATAGGCTCCTGGCCGTTCTTACGCTTGATGAACGAAGGAATGTAGTCCATAGGGCCTGGGCGATACAGCGCATTCATGGCTATGAGGTCCTCGAACACTGTAGGGTGCAACTCACGCAGATATTTCTGCATGCCTGCCGACTCAAACTGGAATGTACCTACTGTCTGTCCTTTTTGGTAGAGCTGGTAGGTCAGTTCGTCATCAAGTGGAATGTTGTCAAGGTCTATGTCGATGCCCCTCGTGCGTTTTATTATCTTCACGGCCTCCTTTTGCTCTGACAGGGTCTTCAGACCAAGGAAGTCCATCTTGATGAGTCCTGTTGACTCGATAACGTGTCCGTCATACTGCGTGACAGGTGTCTTGAGCTCAGGAAAGTCGGGGTCTTGCGCTGTTGATACTGGCACATGGTCACTGATAGGGTCGCGGCAGATTATGAATCCGCAGGCGTGTATGCCAGTATTGCGCACCGTACCTTCGAGCATACGCGCATACTTTATGGTGTTCGCCTCACGCGGATCGAGCGATGCTTCTGCCTGCTGCAGTTCCGGTACGGCCTTGATGGCATTGGTGAGGTTCATCTTTGGCGTCTTGCCGTCAACGTCTGGCAGGCGGTCGGGTATGGCCTTACACAATGCGTTCGACCTGTCGAGCGGCAGTTTCTCCACGCGTGCCACATCCTTTATGGAGTTCTTCGTCGCCATGGTGCCGTATGTAATGATGTGAGCACAGTTCTCATGGCCGTACTTGTCCATAACCCACTGCAACACCTTACCTCTACCATCGTCATCGAAGTCGGTATCAATATCAGGCAGTGAGATACGGTCAGGGTTAAGGAAACGCTCGAACAGCAAATCGTACTTCAATGGATCGAGTTTCGTGATGCCGAGGCAATATGCCACCACCGAACCTGCTGCACTTCCACGCCCCGGACCTACCCATACGTCGAGTTCCTTACGTGCAGAGTTGATGAAGTCCTGCACGATGAGGAAATATCCTGGGAAACCCATCGTCTTCATTATATGCAGCTCAAAGCGTATTCGTTCGTCAACCTCCTTGCCTATACCGTGCGCCTCTGCCCATGCAGACAGTCCATCGGGCTGCAATGGTGTGTCATTAGGTATTTCCTCGTAGCCGTTGCCATACAGGCGACTTGCACCTTCGTAAGCCAGACGGCCGAGATAATCGGCCTCAAACTTGATGCGATACAGTTTGTCATAACCGCCCAGTTTCTTTATCTTCTTCTGTCCGTCCTCCTCACTGAGAGCGTTCTTTCCGTATTCGTCGGTGGTAAACTCGTTATACAAGTCCTGCTCAGTAAATTTCTTTCGCCACTCTTCTTCCGAGCCGAATGCCTCTGGTATAGGGAAGAACGGCATGATAGGGTCTGACTCAAGGTTGTATGTCTCTACCTTGTCGAGTATCTCGATGGTATTGTCAAGAGCCTCCGGCACATCGCTGAAGATGTCGTTCATCTCCTGCTGTGTCTTAAACCACTCCTGCTTTGTGTAGAGCATACGCGTCGGGTCATCAAGTTCCCTGCCCGTACCAAGGCACAACAGGTGGTCGTGGGCCTCTGCATTTTCCTCATCCACGAAGTGACAGTCATTGGTACAGACGAGTTTGATGCCATATTCCTTTGCCAGTTCTATCAGCACGCGGTTCACCTTCTGCTGCAAGGGGAACGTCTCACGATTCGCGCGCTGGTTGGGGTCTTTCACCTCATGGCGCTGCAATTCAAGATAAAAGTCATCACCCCACAGGTTCTTGTGCCACTCAATCGCCTTGCGAGCGCCCTCAATGTCGTCGGCAAGAATCTTCTTCGGAATCTCACCGCCTATACAGGCGGAGCAGACTATCAGGTCTTCATGGTAACGCTCCAAATCCTCATGGTCGGTACGCGGACGGTAGTAGTAACCGTCCACCCACGAGCGGCTGACAAGCTTGATGAGATTCTTGTAGCCGTTGAGGTTCTTGGCAAGCACTATGAGGTGCCAGCCGCCGTGGTCCACTTTATCCTCCATGATTTTCATTCCACGCTGCGCCACATACATCTCACAACCGAAGATAGGCTTGAAGGGTTCCTTGCCTTCCTTCTTCAGTTCCTTGTTTATCTTGTTGCACTCGTCGAAAAGGTCTTTTACGCCGAACATATTGCCATGGTCTGTTATGGCCATGCCGCGCATTCCGTCCTTGACGGCTTTCTTTACGAGTGCGCCCACCGGACTCTGTCCGTCGAGCAGCGAATAATAAGTATGTGTGTGTAGGTGAATGAAGTTGTGCATAATAAAGCAAAGTTACAAAAAATGCCTCTTATACATAAGTATTGTAAAGGAAAAAACATGGAAAAATGCAGTTTCGATGATAAATATTTGTTTATATCGGGATTTTTACTTACCTTTGCAAGATAAAGTGAAAATAGATAAAACCATCTATGGGAAAAAGAATAAAGAAACTGAAGAAAATCCGCATACACCATGAGGGTACGGATTTGCTGATATATAGTGCACTGCTGCTTGTTGCCATAGGCTTTGTGCTGTGGCGATATGTGCCTTCGCACATACCGTTCTACATCTTCGCGGCATTGTTTGGCACAGTGTGGTGCATAGCCCTGAATTTCTTCCGCTGTCCTATACGAAAGTTTGCAGAGGATGATGTAGATACCAGTAAACTTGTCGTTGCCCCCGCTGATGGAAAAATCGTGGTGGTAGAGGAGGTCATGGAGGAGAAATACCTGCATGAGAAGCGCATCATGGTCAGCATATTCATGAGTTTGTTCAACGTTCACGCCAACTGGTTCCCTGTTGACGGCAAGGTGAAGATGGTTCACCATCAGAACGGTGCTTTCCACAAGGCGTGGCTGCCCAAGGCAAGTGACGAGAATGAGATGACTGACATCATAATAACGACTGTTGATGGTGTTGACATACTCTGCCGTCAGGTAGCGGGTGCAGTAGCCCGTCGTATTGTCACGTATGCAAAGGAAGGTGACAGTTGCTTCATTGATGAGCACCTTGGATTCATCAAGTTTGGTTCACGTGTCGATCTGTTCCTGCCTGTAGGCACAGACATCAAGGTCGTTATGGGACAGTCCACCACTGGCAATCAGACCGTCATTGCAGAATTGAAATAGGACATCACTCCAGACAACACAGAGCATTACAGAGTAAAACTCTAAATATATAGTGTTAAAAATAAAAAAACTGTTGCAAATTTGCAAGAATGAAAGAAATTCTGTAAATTTGCAACAGTTTTATTATAGGTATAATAATTATGGGTATGATAAAATGAAAAAGCACTTGGTATTTAGATTCTGTTTTATATATCTGCTAACATCATTGTTATGCACAATGACCGCAACAGCAAAGAAACAGGTATTCAACATCGTTGACTACGGTGCCGTGCCTGACGGCAAGACACTGACACACGAGGCGTTCAACCGCGCCATTGACGATGCCGTCAGCAAAGGCGGCGGCAGGGTCGTGGTGCCCTTCGGCGACTATCTCTGCGGCAGCATACGCATGAAGTCAAACATAGAACTGCACTTCGAGCCGGGAGCAAGGATTATCGCCGCACCAGAGTCTGCCAACGCATACGATGCGCGCGAACCGTGGGAAGGCCCGCAGTATCAGGACGGCGGCCACACCTTCTTCCACAACTCGCTCATCTGGGCCGACGGTGCAGAGAACATCGCCATCACTGGCAGCGGATATATCGACGGCGTGGGTTTGACCAGGGAAGACAAGGAAAAGGCAGGCATTGTGCAGGGCGGCGGCATGGACACCGGCGACAAGGCCATAGCATTCAAGTTGTGCAAGAACGTGAAGATTTCCGACCTTACCATATACCGAGGCGGCCACTTCGCCATCATCGTAACGGGGTGTGAGAATACGCTCATCGACCGTGTGACCATCGACACCAACCGCGACGGCGTGGACATAGACTGCTGCAAGAATCTCGTGATACGCAACTGCTGCGTGAACACCTCACACGACGATGCGATCGTGCTGAAAAGCTCATACGCACTGAAGGAACTAGTAACGTGTGAGAACATCACAGTGAAGAAATGCACCGTCACAGGCTATAAGTGCGGCACATACCTCGACGGCACCAAGGTGCCAGAGCCCGTAGGATGGGTTTGCGGACGCATAAAACTCGGAACGGAGAGCAACGGCGGTTACCGCAACATCAAAATACTGAACTGCAAGGGAGAATACAGCAGCGGACTTGCACTGGAGTGCGTGGACCAGGGAGTGATGGAAAACATAGACGTTGACGGCTTCAACATAGTGCATACCCACCACTACCCCATCTACATCACCACCGGCTGCCGCAACCGCGGACCAGAGGATCGCAAGGATATCTCGACAGGTCAGAATATCACCATAAAGAACGTCAGCTGCTATCATGCCGACTCCATCGCTGGCATCATCATCACCGGCATGAAGGGCACGCCACTGCGCAACATCTCAATAAGCAAGGTGCGCGTTGACTATGCCGGCGGCGGCAGGGCAGAGCATGCCAAGAGAGAATACCGCGAGCAGGGCACCAACTACCCCGAACCGAAATTTGCCGGCTTCACGCCAGCCTACGGTGTCTTTGCCCGCCACGTTGACGGACTGAAGCTCAACAACATCAAGTTCCGTGTGAAGAACAAGGACGAGCGCCCCATGATAATCCTCGACGACGTGACATATTACTCCATCAAGAATGTCAAGGGGCCGCTGGAACCCGGTGTAGAGAGAATCATAGTGAAACCATAGGCCAAAGACATGCCTGTACGGCAGAACAATTCCCCCCACTACCATGCCGCAGAAGCACAAGTAAAAATTGTTCTAAACCACCACAGTTTAGAAAACTCATTTTAAGGGGCACTGACAGAGGCTGGTGGGCAAGGTGTCCACAAAAGGGGTGCAATGCGACAGCGGGGCTGTAAAACGTTTTTTCCAATTCACAATGCATAATGCACCATGCACAATTACGCCATGCGGAACGAAAAATATGAATTATACGCAATAATTTTGCATTATGCATTGTGAATTGAGCATTAATCTGATAGCTTTTACAGTGTAATTGCTATCAGATAGTACAGTAAAAGCTATCATATTACGATGCAATATGATAGCTTTTACTGCGTATTAAGAAAACTTTACACTTTTAACATTTGCCTAAATGTCGGATATCAGAAGTCAAGAATGCACGTTGTAGCAATAATATTTGGCTGCTAAGAAAAAAATTGTAACTTTGCAAATGCAAGTCAAGCTTTGTCGTGAGGCTTAGCTGTTGGCTATGTGTTCCGTCACTTAGCCTTTCATACTTGTAACCGCTCCTTGTGGACGTTTTTTTATGGAGAAATAGACAGAGTTAAGTTGATGTGGTTATGATTGCTTCGCAAGAAATCTTTTAAAAATCCAGACAAAAATCTTATAGAAGAAATATTTCTGGGCGAAGCCCAAGTATTATGAACCAGATTTTAGGGGATTTCTAACCGAAGGTTATAATAAATGAGAAAAGAGTATGCAATTATCTGTGTCGTCTTATGTTTTTTGAAGACAACTTAGAACAACGAGAACAATTTTTTTCTCACACATCCCTTCTGGCATACAGATGTTGTCATGGTTGTCGGTGTTGTCTTCTATTACCAAATCTCACTGCTCAGCCAATCCGTCCAATCTGCATTCCGTGTTCAAGAAAAAAGTAATTAGTCGCCATAATTAAAATGAGCGAGAAATCTTTTTTGTAAAGAGATGAAGATTTATTTTGTTCTGTTTTTATAGATATCAGAATAAAACTATGTTAAATCGCTATATTTATGCGTTAAATTATGTTTTTTTTTTTTTTTAGTTGCAAAAAAATGTTATTACCTTTGTGTTCGCTAATCTGAAACAGACATAAAAAACGAACAAATTGGAAAACAAAGAAGCAAATACTAACCTGTTGATAGGTATTTTGTTTTTACTGACATGTGCAGCGGCAACTTTCGACACACACTTGTTTGTATATCCCTCACTGTCACGCTCCCTGCTGATGGAAGCGGGACTGCTCGTTTGTGGCCTGACTGTATTTTGCACACAGATATTGAAGTTTCCCACAGATTCCGCAGATTTCACAGATAATTCAAATAAGATCCGTTTAATCGGTGCAATGCGTGGTCATAAATTCCTTCACCTGTATGTGTTTGCATGGGTGGTGTATATCCTCGTTCACGGATGGCTGTCTCCTGTCACGGAGTGGTACCGTACCACATACCTCTGCGTGACATTGTTAAGCATAATTACGTTGTCACATGCCGTAGGTTCAGGACTGCTCGCACGTCGATTTATCGTCGGCGGACTTCTGGTTATCGCTGCTGCGCACGTTGTGGCTGTCTTCGCCCAGTGGCTGGGCTTCATGCAGCCTGAGGATGCGCTATATCCCATTACAGGTTTCAACGATAATCCCAACGTCACGGCAATGTATCTCGTGGGAGTGTTGCCCCTTCTCCTGACCTTTCCCAAGGGGAGAGAAGGCCATCCGGATATTCCTTTCTCCCTAACGTTAAGGGTGTGGTTGGGTCTTTTTATTTTCTTTGCCCTACTTTTACTCCGCTGTCGCACGGCGTATATCGGTCTGGCGGTGGAGATATGTGTGTTCCTGTTTATGAAGTTTTCTCCCACAGATACCTCAGATAAACACAGATTGTCGTTGAGTGGGAATAAATTTGTGAAAATCTGCGCTATCTGTGGGACAATAATTATAGCAGCCATCTTCGTGGGAAAACTATATAACATGAAACGCGACAGCGCCGACGGCCGTCTGCTCATCTGGCGGTTGTCTGCACAGATGATAGTTGAGCAACCATTAGGCCACGGCTATGGACTGTTCGAGAAGCACTACAACCAGCGTCAGGCGGAATACTTTATGGAAAACGGTGGTACGGACACCGAGCGGCGCACCGCCACGTTCACCTGCATGGCATACAATGATTATCTGGAGCACGGCGTTGATGGCGGCATCATCGGCATGGCGTTCCTCATAGGTTTCTATACTCTTACCATCCGCAGGGCTGTAAAGCAACGCGACATAATATCTGCTGCCACGCTCGCAGCTTTCGCCGTGATGTCGCTGGTAAATTTTGTTACTACTGGCATACAGACATGGCTGCTGGTGATTTGTGCAACCTCACTTGTACTCTCAGGGAAAGAGGAACATCATTCTGAAAAGCCCGATGCTTCTTTTGGAAAATCTCTCTGCGCACTTCTCCCTTCCCTTGCTGTGACTTTAGTTTGTCTTTTCTTCGTAATCAGTATTACAATGTCACAGGTTGGACTGAAGAAACTCAGCGACAGGCTGAAAGCCGGCGAAAACATTCCCGACTCTGAGTTTGCCGTTCTGGAGGGTAGCATCTATTCTTCGGAGGCATACTGGCGCACAAGGGCAATGAACGCCATGCAGAACGGTGACTGCACGGCGGCTACGATGCACACAGAAAAGGCCCTACAGCTTTCCTCCAACCCTTCCGCACTCGTAATGCTCAGTCAGTGCAGGCTACAGCAGAAGGACACCATTGGAGCGGTAAGAAATTTGGAAACAGCCTGCTACATACGACCGTCACTGCTGTACCCGAAACTGTATCTCATGCGCCTGTATGCGAAGTTCGGTGACATGGGGAAGGCTTTGTCAATGGCAGGTGATATCCTTTCCACACAAGCAAAGGTTGATAACGAGGAGGCAAGGCTCATACACAGAGAGGCTGCAACATTCATACAAAGACACAGACAGTAAAATGTTATATACATTGTTACAAAAACTAATCAAACTAAAAAAAAAATGAAAAGAAAACTACTACTCAGCATTGCACTGGCTTTGTGCTACTGCATGGCGTATGGACAAATTATGTCTGTGACGCAGTATGAGATTGATGCACTCAAAGGCCATTCAAAGGAAATCATGGCAAGGGCAAATTTCCTCGCTGAAGAAGAAACCATGCGTACGCATATGCGCTATCGTGTACTGCGCAGAGATGAGGAACGACTCGCACGCTATATCCGCGAGAAGGAAATAAGGAAGTGCTGCTATGACTTTATTTTTCCCGACTCGCTGCAACACCGTGTGGCCAACAAGATGAGCATTGACGAGTTTTATACAGACTCCATCAATACCATTCTGCTTGCGGCAAACAATCCATACATATCGGGGGAAAACCTGACATTCGCAATATTCAGGGCGAAAGACATTGAAATAGATGATGTAAGGCGCGACACCATCATGAGTCATGCCCTCGACATGGCACGGCGCATCAAACTAAATCCAAAACTTGACGTATGGGACGAGGAGATGCTTGTGCTCACAAAAACACTTACCACAAGGCAGCTCGATAAGTTCTTCTACGTCAAGTACTCACCAGAGATTAAGAAAGATGTTTCCAACTGCTGGCAGCGTCTTACGGAAGCTGGGCTTACAGAGGAATTGGACAGTGCACAGGAGGTTATAAAAGCCCGTATGTACTACAATTTGAGGCACAAGATAACGGACATCTTTCGTAACAACAGAACAGCGAGAAGAAGCAACCTTGCCGAACTAAACAAGCAGATGCCTCAAATGGTCAAGATGCTCGAAGCCTTAGAGAAGAAAGAGAAGATAGAGGAAGAAGATAATAAAAACAAAACTATAGGAAAGGAATTCGTATGGTAAGAATTTTCAAACACTTTAAAAATTTATTTGACGAGAAACGCATTTGTCATGTCGCATTGTTCTCTAGCATGGCACTGTGCACACTGTCGGCGGCTGTAACTGCTGACGACGTAACACTTGCCTTGAGAACACTCAAGGGAATGGAATACGGCATGACGCAAGAGCAGGCTGTTTCAGTAATCAAGGATGCTGCAGAGAATGGCGGCAATGGCAGGGCAATGAATGCACTGGGAATGTTCCGCCTCAGTGGTATGTATGAGGAGAGGGACACTCTGGAGGGCGTGAGGCTGCTTGAAGAGGCAGGTCAGTGCGGCTATGCGGAGGCATACCACAACTTGGGAGTTGCCTTCAAACTTGCGAGGTATGGCATGAAGCAAGACCTCGACAAAGCATTCAACTACTATAAAAAAGGTTCGGACAGTGGCTCCGTCAGTTGTATGTATGACGCAGGATACATGCTTTACAAAGGATTGGGATGCAAGCAGGATTACGAAAAGGCGGCGGAACTGTTCCGCAGTGCGGTGGACTACGACCATCCACACGCGCTCTACATGCTAGGCTTATGCTATCGCAACGGCTACGGTGTAGAACGTAGTGTCGAACAGGCGGAATTTTACCTGAACCGTGCCGCCACGCTGGGATCAAAGGCTGCCATGGAGGAACTGCTGCGTCCGCAGCCGGAGAATTGTCTTGAGGACATTATCGCCGTAAACAGCACGGATATGGAGATACCAGAAAACATGCCTACGATCGCTCCACAGGTAAACGACACTTCCATCGTCAGGGGCGACTACACAGGTTTCCTCGTGATGTATGACTGGAGCGGACAACACGTAATCGGTGAGAAGCCTGTAGCAGCTACCATAATGCGCAACGGCGAAGGGGTGTATGGCGAGCTGGTGCTCGGTGTTGACACCATTCCCTACCGTGCGGCGCTGACAGGTGACGGCAAGATGTTGTTCTCTAATGTAACCACAAGCATGAACGAGCGCTACACCCCGGGTATGCGCACGCCATATCGATTGGACAACGTGCAGCTTGACATCTGGAACGAATCATTGCGTGGTGACGTGGCTCTGTATAATATGAAGGAGAAAGAGCCAGAGCGTCCGATGTACATGGAACTGCAACGTCTGGGGACCAGTAGCGGTGAACAGAATACGCTCTACTGTCATGTTACGGCTGCGCCAAATCCATTCGCCACATCATTCGATGCAATCTTCGAACTCAACGGCAATGCCGAAGCAAAGGTGAGGGTGTTCAACCAGCTCGGCGTGATGGTTTGGAGCGAGAGTCTTGGTACGCTCGAAGACGGGAAACATTCAGTCAGCATCACTCCAAATGTTCCAGATGGCACATACGTGCTCAATATCAGTGCAGGCAGACAGGTATTTCGCACAATAATTGTTAAAAAAGGAGGTGTACAGTGAAAAAGATTTTGACATTAGCAATTATTTTGCTAACTTTGCTTCCAGCGACAGAGGTTTCAGCGCAGAACTATAGCAGCGAGACTTCGCTTTGGGACTTGATAAATAAAGCATGGAATAATGCTATGGAGAGTGATGCTGATATCTATACTGATGTATACGATGATCTCTATTATGATTTCGATGATTACAGTGGATATGGTGATTTTAAGCAGGAAGTGGCATTCGAAAATGGCATCCGCTACCTGTATGGATATGACAGCAGTGATATGGCATCATCTACTGTTGGAAGTAGCGTAACTAAATTATCTAATTATCCCACTTCAAATTTAAGAAATCATGATTTGATTGTACTAACCAATGGAAATGCATACTCTACTTTAAAACAGGTTCTGGCTTTATTGCTTTCAAGAACCAGGCAAACAGGAACAGAGACTGCAACTATTGCACTTTACAATGGCAATTATGTAGTATTCAAAGATAAAGGAAATAAATGGAACGAGGCTAATGTCTACCATGATAAGTCAAACCCGCAATTTTACGATGGAGTCTTAATTACTAATTTTTATCATACTCATCCATATGTAAATATGAAAAAAACTAATAATCCTTTATATATAAGCAACGAGGATAGAAATATGGTAGATCAGGATCATTTTAATCTTGATTTTATTAATATTCTGGCACCTGACGGAACCTTATATAGTGTCAATCCTAATAATTGGAATGATATTACGACAAGATTCAATATATACCAATAAAATAGCAATGAAAATAAAATTGATTTTACTGTTATTTATACCATTGTTTATCACTATATCTTGTAACGATTCTGACCGTGAACGATTAAGAAAAAAGTCTTTGCATTTCTTTTTGTCAGACATAACAGGGAATATGTATGATGTTAAATCAAACGATATAGAATCTAGGATGCACCAAAAAATCTTATATTTCTTTCCTCGATTAAAGGGAAAGCCAACAGATGTGCACCTGCGAGTTAATATAGGATATGATTCTTCTTGTACGATTTATTTTTACCAAGGTGATCCTATGAAGGTAGATTATTATTATCCAAGGTTAATAAAAGAAAAACGTCTGAAACCAAGGAACTCCAATATTAAGCCTTATAAAACCACATATCAAGAACAAATAGAAATATTGCATTATCATGCATTTTTATGTGAAAAGATGGGAGTGGAGAACTTTGGATGTGTCGTTTTTAGATATGAGGACTCTGGGGAATTAAGTGTTGATATTACAGAATTATGCGATAGCATAAAAAATATCAAGTCTGATGATGAAGAAGGAATTTTTCCTCTTGCAATGGAAAAGACAGCAATGGCAAAAGATTTAAAAAATATCTTTGATAATCACGATATTGAATTCGTAGATTATTTATTGTATTATATGGAAAAAATACCATATAATCAATATGCAATTCAGCATCAGTTGAAGAAAAAACATAACACTCCGCACGTATATCCTATACATAATTTTCTAGTTCGCTTGCATAAAAACACTTTAGAATACAAAATTAAAAGTAATTACAAAAATCTAATGTGTGATATTACGGAACAATTGGGATTATCAAGATAGTCTCACTGTATATCATATGTCGTAGAAAGTAAAACAATCCCTCCAAGCGTGTTTAGCGCTTGGAGGGAAATTCAAACCAAACAAAAACATGCGAAAGACAATAATCCTCGCCGTCATGCTGATAGCGATACTCCCTCTGTGTGCTCAGGACAAACTGACAGAGCTTAGGCGCACGTTGACGGAACACTACTCCAGCGACGCAGAGAAACAACGCGCGGCTACGTGGTTGCTCGACAATATGACTTACCACGGCACGGTGCGCAGCGAGTTGCAGGACGAATACTACAACAGGTTGACGGCCATTGAGCACAAAACCGTCTATCCGCAGTGCGAGCCGCTGATATATAGTCTTGCCGACAGCGTATATGCCGTACAAGACAAGGGGTTCAAACGGGTAATGGATGCTGATGCCGTGACGGCGGAATACCTCATCGGCAACATTGACCATGCCTTCGACCACTGGCGGAACGGGAACTTCGCACGGCACCTGTCGTTTGCCGAGTTCTGCGAGTGGCTGTTGCCTTACCGTATCACAAACGAGAACCTGTGCGAATGGCGCGAGAGGTTGCACAAGCAATACAAGGCGAGCATGGAGAGCATCGGCAACATTGCCGACAAGAACCATTCTGCCTATTGGGCAGCATCGCAGGTGAACGACAAGATCAAGCAGGACAAAATCTTCATTCACGTCATACCGCACCTCGGCGGTGTGAACCTGCCGGCGCCTGTATTAGCAAGCCTACGCATGGGTGAGTGTGACGACTATGCCTTCAAGTGTGCTTACGTGATGAGGGCCTGCGGCATACCCGTCAGCGTGGACTTCACGCCGCAGTGGCCAACACGTCCGCACGGACACCACTGGAACGTGGTGTTGAACAACAACGGCAGGACTGTACCCTTCATGGGTTCGGAGAGCAACCCCGGCTACCCGTGCAAGAGCGACTATGTGTATGGCAAAGTCTATCGCTATACATACGAATATCAGAAGGAAAGTCTGTTTGAGAAGAACAAGACGATTGGCGAGCCGGCACCTTCTATACTGATGAATCCTTTCATCAAGGATGTGACAAGCGAATACACCAAGGGTGTGGACGTGAGCGTAAGCATCAGCACCGACAAACACTTTGCATACCTCGCAGCCTTCAACAACCAAGGGTGGACACCAATTGCATGGGGGGAGGCCTCTAACGGAAAAACCGCATTTCATGCCGTTGGGCGTGGAGCAGTTTATCTGCCCGTGACGTGGGACGGCAAGGCTGTTGTTCCATCCAACTATCCCATACTTGTAAAAGAGAATGGCGAGACAGTGGAGGTCAAGCCAGACAAGAGCAATACCTTCACACTGACCATGACGCGAAAGTATCCGAAATATGCCGTAACGCATGTTTACAGCAAGCGCATGGTGGGCGGAAAGTTCTACGCATCAGACGATGACAGTTTCGCTACAAAGACGAAACTTGCAGAGATAATGCGAAATCCCGAAATGGAGTATGACAGCGTGACGGTGGATGCGGCAGGCACTGCGCATCGTTACATCCGCTACACTGCGCCGCGCCGCAGCCACTGCAACGTAGCGGAGATGGAGTTTTATGATGCAGAGGGAAACAGACTGCAACCGCAGACAGTCACCACCGACGGCAACGAGGATGCAGGATTCAAGGCGGAGAGTGTCATTGACGGCGATGCCCTGACATATTACCAGACAAAGAAATCGGACGACTGCAC